>SESE01000197.1_pt1 | contig 26609 bp, 26 predicted proteins | sample 3171371 | NCBI WGS metagenome assembly SESE01 (sample SAMN06051881, study PRJNA518727) | freshwater metagenome | biome: subpolar coniferous forest; feature: holomictic lake; material: water; isolation source: holomictic Lake 442, 13 m depth | place: Canada: near Kenora, Ontario | collected... | reverse complement strand
ATTCCCCTGGCTGATTTTACCAGAGGCGGCGGCGGCGGCGTGCGACGTTTCATGATCATTTTCACGGCCATCGGCATCAAGTTCTGCAAGGTCCAGATCACGCCATTAGTCCGTATCGGCAAAGTGGCCTCAACCAGCTTGCCTTTCTTTTCAATATCGGACATGAAAGCTTCGGCATGTTTTGAACCGCTGGTGTCTTTCATGCCTCTGCTCTCGATGGCATCTTCACGGATGCCGTGAATGGCTTCCATAATCGGAATGCTTTTGACGCAGCTTTCCTGGCAGCGGTAGCAGTGGGTACAGTCCCAGACACCATGATCCTTGACCAGTTCGGCAAGGCGCTGCTCGTGAATGGCATCCCGGCTGTCAACATTCATGCGGTATGATTTCAGCAGAACTGCAGGAGAAACGTACTCCTTGTTCGCTCTTAAAATGCTGCATTCAGAAACGCACGAAGCGCAAAGAATACAGTCAGTAGCCTTGTCGTAGCGGAGGAACTCCTCTTCGGATATCAGGAACTCCTTTTTACCCATACTGGCCTCTGGCATGGTCGAGTCGATCCAGTTTGAGTAGTGCTTCATTTTGTCGACAAGCGGATCCATATCGACAATAAGATCCTTGACAAGGGGCAGATTGCGCAGGGGCTCAACCTTGATAATGCCTTGCTCCCTGCTTTTGGCAAGCACATCCCAAACCTGCGTCGTGCAGGCAAGCTGGGAAAGACTGTTTATCCTCATGCCGCAGGAGCCACAGATTCCTGCCTGGCAGAAAGCCCTGAAACTGACCGATGCGTCAATGTGCTCCTTGATATAATTCAACGACCTGAGCACCGTAACACCTTTTTCTACAGGAATGGTATAATCGTCGAAATATGGCTTGCTGTCGACCTGTGGATTGAAGCGGAAAACCCGGAATGTTACATCTTTTTTCCCCCCTTCTGTATGCTGATCTATTGGCACCGTCATAAGCAAAATAGTTAATAAGTTCTTTCCTGGAGTTCATAACGTCCCATCGTCACCGGCTTTTCACCAAGGACAACTTTACCATTGACCAGGGTTGCCAGTGTATGCTTGTGCCACTTTGCATCATCCCTGACAGGAAAATCGACACGGGTATGAGAACCGCGACTCTCCTCACGGGCATAAGCGCCAGCAGCAACGGTTTCAGCCAGATCCAGCATATTTTTCAGTTCAAGCACCTGCATGAGGTTGGTATTGAAAACATCGCTGGTATCAAAGACACGGACTTTTTTGAAGCGTTCTTTAAGCTCCGAAATCTCTTGTATACCTTTCTGCAACAGGGATGATTCTCTGTAAATACCAACGTTGCGGGCAAGCGTTTGACCAAGCTCTTCACGCAACGCACCATACCGCTCATAGTGACCGGAAGAGTGCATGCCACCCCTCACCGCATCCAACTGCTCCTTTATCTCGGCTTCCGGTATAGCCCCCGGTTCAAATTTTCTTGCCTCTTCAGCGGCGGTGTGACCGGCAATACGACCGAACACCAGAATATCAAGCAAAGAATTTCCGCCAAGACGATTTGCGCCATGAACCGAAACACAACCACACTCGCCAGCCGCATACACGCCCTCCATAGCCGTTCTTCCGAAATTATCGGTATCGATTCCTCCCATCGAATAATGGGCGGTCGGTCTGATTGGAATTGGCTCTTCTATTGGATCTACACCTTCAAACTGCATCGACATTTCCCGTATCTGGGGCAACCGCGACTTGATGAGCTCCGCCCCGAGATGGGTAAGGTCAAGATGGATATAGGTACCAGCATGGCTGTCAAAGCCTCTTCCTTCAAGAATTTCTGTTTCAATCGATCGCGACACCAGATCCCTTGGGCCAAGTTCCATCTTCTCTTTCGCGTACCTTGCCATAAAACGCTCTCCATCCTTGTTGACCAGATAGCCGCCTTCACCCCTTGCTCCTTCTGTAATGAGCAGACCGCTTTTTCTCAATCCGGTAGGATGAAACTGGACAAACTCCATATCCTTCAGGGGAATACCTGAACGGAAAGCAATCGCCTGACCGTCACCGGTATTGCCTGCGGCGTTGCTTGAGCGGTTCCAGTACATCTTGGCATATCCTCCGGTAGCAAAAATCACGGTTCTTGCCGGAAAAGCCTCAACTTTGCCGCTCTTCATATTCATGGCAATCAACCCTCTCGAACGACTGCCGTTGACCGAAAGGTTCAGCGCGAAGTATTCATTGAAGAAAATCACCCCTTTTTTCAGACACTGTTCGTAGAGTGTCTGCAGAATGGTATGTCCTGTTTTATCGGAGCAGTAGCAGCATCTTGGAAGCGTGGCCCCGCCGAATGGCCGCTGTGCGATGGTGTTATCCTCCATTCGTGACCAGGGCGTCCCCATATTTTCAAGTTCACGGATAATTTTTGGCGCCTCTGAACAAAGCACCTGTACCGCATCCTGATCGGCAAGATAATCGCCGCCTTTGATGGTATCGAAAATATGCATTTCGACGGTATCATCCTTTGCCTTGTTGGCAAGGGCTGCATTGGCCCCGCCCTGTGCTGCGGAGGTATGTGAACGGTTCGGATACACTTTTGAGAGCACCGCGATATTGAGTGACGGATTGGTTTTCATGGCCTCCATGGCAGCATAGAGCCCGGCCCCCCCGCCACCGACAATAACAACATCGAATGGTTTCATACGCTAAATTTCCTTGTGAGGCTGTAAAGAGAGCCTCTCTGATTACATGAGCAGAGCGCTGCAACAGCAAAGCCCTGCTCATTGAAATTGATTTTTCTTGTATTAACTGAGGAAAACCCCGTACAAGGTATCCAGATGCCTACAGGGCTACATGGTCGTCATGAACCGGAAGCTCCTCTACGGCGTGAAGAACATCCGTCATATTGAGGAGACCCAGGACTTTATTGTTTTCCATAACGGTCAAACGCCTGATATTGGTTCGCTTCATCAGACGAAGCGCATACTTGATCCTGAGACTGGGATTGACACTGATAACCGGCTTGCTCATAATCTGAAAAACAGGAGTATTCCATGGATCACGGTGAATATCCTCACCCGGATCGATCACTTTTTCAAGAATATCCTTTTCCGTAACGATACCGTAACAATCATCTTCGTTACGGGGCTCAACAATAAGACCGCTCTCTTTGCTCTGCTTCATAATCTGAAGAGCCTCAGCAACCGTACAACTTCCTTTGATAATCTGAAAGTCTTTCCGCATAAGGGCAGAAACAGGCATAGTCCGTAATGTTATAAGCTGATCCATAGTGTCAATGTTACTTAAGATTTAAAAAGCTCATAAGGCCCATCTCCTCCTTCAGCAGAAATGATAAACGGGCACCGATGTTATGTCAGAATGCAGGAAACTGGGGTAAATAAGAGATATCACCCATGGAAATGAGCGTGAGTAATCGTGCAACTATATAACTATATCAATTTATAAAAAATAAATAACTAAATGCAAACAACCGAGCAATTAAAACTGAAATTATGTAATACCGTGAGTTTTTTTGTATGCCGCCCAGTTTTGTTTGAGAATAAAAAACTCCCTGAAATTTTTCTGAAGAAGAAATGGATTGGTCGCTCGCTCATTGCCGATAGATGAGACCGGTGAAACGCCATAATCGTGCCCAGGATAGACCCTTGTCTCTTCGGGCAACACCATGAGTTTGTGATGCAGCGACTCATATTCCTGACGCGCCTGCTCTTCGGTGCCGGTTCCTCCAACTTTCCCGGTAAAAAGAGTATCTCCGGTAAAAAGAGCATCTCCGATATATATACATACAGAGTCTTTGGTATGACCCGGTGTATGCAGGATACGCGCTTCGAGAGAACCAAGCGGAAAGAGGGCGCCATCTTCCACTCTGATGCCGGTACGGAGACAGGTTGCCCCGTAAAGGAGGGGAACAAGGCCTGTCATCTGCCTGATGGCGTCATTGCCATTGGTATGATCGTCATGACCGTGAGTTGAAAAGATATACCTGAGGATAAAACCATGCTCAGCAGCAAACCGGACAATGATGTCGGGATTGAAGGAGGCATCAACGACCATCGCTTCACCCGACACCTCATCGGCGAGAAGGTACCCGAAGTTCCTGTCACCCCCCGTACGAAACTGTTCGACAATCATGGCAGTCCCTTTCATCACGCTGTTTTGTAGACTATTTTTTTCCTCCCTCAACAATAAGTTCAGGCACCGAACAGCAGATATCTGATTGCACCTTGCACAGCATGCTTTCAGTTGCCTGCTGCATGATCTGTGACATGATCGTTTCTGTCATAAATTTAAGTATACCTTCCGGCATAAGGCTCAGAGGAAAAGAGATCTCAAAATCAAGACAGATATCGGTGTCGAAGTAAACAGACGTCTTGCCATCATGTTGATGGAGCAGGCAAATCTCGGTACTGGCTTTCCCGACAAATGTATTGGGGGTGGTTTTTTCAAATTCAGGATGATCATGAACAGCTTCCCAGCGAATCCGCTTTCCCTTGCCATTATATGGTGCCCTGTTTTTTAAACGGGCGTCAGCAAATGCCTTGCCATAACCGTCGTCAAGTGAAAAATTCTCTTCGTGCTGACGAACAAAAAAAACTGCAATAATCGGATTGCTTCGGGGATCAGCCACCTGAAAAATCCACTGAAAAATATCAAGATCCTTCAAATATTTAACATTACTGCAATAAGGATTACACATGATCAACTTTTCATAATCTGCAAAATAGATCCCGGATTCATGAAAACGTGAATCAAGAACAATGTGCGCTTTGCTTTTACCAAAGACTTCCATGATGTATAAAAATTATTATGACCCCGCAGAGCAAGCTTTGAGTTCCATGAACACCTGCTCTTTACAGAGAGTTCCTTTTATTGCTCATCTCTCCATTGCCCATTATCTTCATGCTTTTGTGATGACATCAGGTTTCCTAAATTCTCGGCCACGGTGTCAGCAACTTTGTCGGCCACCTTCCCGGCCAAAAGCCCTCCAACACCGGCTAGAAGAATTCGGGGAACTCCGCGAACAAAAAACGGGATGCCGAGTGGTGACAACAGAAATGCTCCGCTTGCAATGGTTGCTGCCGATCTGATAAGACCTTCCGGTGAAATGTTTAGTCGATTATCAAGCATAGATGCCTCCTGATTTATATAGTATTAATGAAAAGCACTCCCTCTCATTGTTAACCCTGCTTCTCAGGCTTCGAGCCTGCAACGATTTTATTGAGTGAGTTGGACAGCATGTTCACCGTCATCTCGACAACCTTCAATTGCGAGGCGCCGATATCAGCCAAAGACTGGCAGAGAACCTTAAAGGATTCTACCGTATCAATGACCGGCTCGGGCTTTGCCTGAACTGCGACAGGCTTCTGAACAACCGCTACTTTTGGGGGATCTGCAGGGGTCAACGGGCGACTTGGCACAGAAACTGCCGGTGGAGTTTGAGCCTGTGAAGCAGCTCCGCCATTACCGATAACTTCACGGTCCCTGAATGCTGAAAAAAACCCACCTTTTTTTTGATCTTTTGCCATAATATCGCGTAGTTTATAAAAATTTCGTAAAATTTACAGCTCCCGTCAAAACAGAAGCGTACAGCCTTACCTGTCTATTCTGCATACGATAATCAAAGCAATCTAAGTAATAAATAAGAGCGACAGAAGATTATCTCTCATGAAAAAACTTTTAACGCGAACAGAATTTCGTATTTCTTAGTCTGACCAAAAAGTAAACATTATTACCAATGATGCCGAAAATCGCTCAATACACGACCTTATTTGCTCCTGTTCTCTTTTTTGCTCTGGAATCGCCATTGTCATTCTTCTCAACAAGTTTATCGGCAAAAATTCATCTAAAAAAAAGCTGAGTAATCAACAGCAATACCTAATGAGCATTCGGGAGCAAGGCCCGGCGGAGAACCTGTCAGGGACCTCCACGGTTATCCCGAGCTTCTGCAAGTACTTCAAGGGTAATCTCCTTATATCCCATCTCCTCAGCAAACTCTTCAGCCGCGGTTCTGAACTTTCCCTGTACAAAAGAGGGCAATGACTGAAACAAGTCCTGGGCCTCGGCTGTCCATTTCGCCGAGAGCACTTTTGATTTCGGGGACTTGTTGTACTGAAGCAGAATATCCTCTACAAACGAGTCAACCGCGCCATCTGGAAAAGCATTAACGGTTAATATCTTTTCGGCAAGAATTTTATTGCCCATCAAATGCACTTTTAACTGCGGAAGATAAAACAATGCCGCCACGGGCTGCGAGCTTCCACAGGTCAGGAAAAGGGCAATTTTTTTTCTCTTCAGACACTTTTTCAGATTACCCTGAATCAAGGATCCCAAAAGCTGTGATGCAACAATGAAATTGTAAACCGGCGCGCCAAGAATAACAAGATCAAAATCCTTGATAAAAGTGTAATCCGCCCTGGCTTTACATTTTGCTTTTTCCACATAAAAGCCTGATTCTGCCAAACTCAACCCGATGGAATCAATAAGAGCTTCCGTAGCACCGCCAGAAGTTTTACTGTCGTATAATATAACGGCTTTCATATCTTCATAGTGTTGTCTTATATAGAGTAAGATATTATTTTTCTCGAATCATCGCATTGAGACTTCGAAAGAATATTTACACATCACAGAATTATTTCGAATGCGACGGACAAGGCACCGACAACTCTTCTTCGCTTCGTTCAGTTGGACAGGGCCCGTGTATCAGTAATCAATAATAATACTCAATTGAAAGTTTCTGGGTAAAGCGATTCATGGCGTAGTTTGCCAGCCAGATCCAGTTTAGCGGTTTGCCTTTCATACGTTGCATGATGGCGCGCCCCTTGTAAACCTCTTTCTGAAGTTTGACAAATTTTTCCAGCATTTTATCGCCAGCCATTTTGCTCGGTTCGAACATGTAGTGGTAGGTATCGTACTTGTCCCAGTCGAAATGGCGCATGCGGGGCTTCATCTCATCGAAATAGGGTGTTCCGGGAAATGGAGTCACCAGCGAAAAAACAGGAAACTCAATCCTGTTTTTCATGATGAAATCGTAGGTAAGCTGGAAGCTCTCTTCAGTATCGTTATCGAAACCGAACATGAAATATCCCTGAATGGCAATGCCGTTTTTGTGCAGATTACTCACTACGGTCTCATAATTGCCCAACCTGTTGGAACCTTTATGAACACTTTTCAGCGTTTCGGGATTGAGTGATTCAAACCCTATGCTCAACAGATCGCAGCCTGACCGGCCTGCCAGCTCGGCAACCTCCGGTTTATCGAGAAAGTTCATGGAGATATTGGCATTCCAGTGAACACCGAGTTTTGCCATTTCTTCAAGCAGCGTCATGAAATATTGAGGCCTGAAACTGATATTGTCGTCCATGAAAGAGAAATTGACATTCTCTTTGTTGACTCTTTTCTGATGATAGCGCATCTCATCAAGCACATGGTCAAGCTCGCGGTACCGATAATTTTTTCCGTAGATGGTCGGTGTTGTACAGAAGTTACAACCGACAGGACATCCCTTTGTTGCAAGAATGGGAATGCGTGTACTGTATTTTTTTGCGTTTTTCGATGAAAGCGCATAGCTGAAATCAGGATGGAGCATGTTGCCCATCGGCTTGAGCTCTTTAGCCCGATACACTCTCTGCATTGTTCCTTTCAGCACATCAGCCGCAAGTTCATGCCAGATCGATTCTATTTCGCCATACACGACGCTGGTGCAGTGCTGTGCGGCCTCGTCATGCAGCATGGTAGGATGAACGCCTCCAAGGATGACTGTTTTACCCTGCCGAAGGGCGGCATCACCAATCCGGTAAGCCTGTGAAGCATTGAGCGTTCGTGAGGTGATGGCGATAACGTCAAATCCGGAAAAATCCTCTGGCACTTTATCACCGAGCCGTTCATCTATAAAGGTAACGTCAAACAACGTACCGACAAGCGTAGCAACCATTATAAGGTTTAACGGCATACTGACAGTGCCGGAATCCACCATCATACTTGTATTGCTTATGGGCTGAATGAGTAACCATTTCTTGTGTGACTTTTGCTGTGCTGCAAGCTGATGAAGAAGTTCCTCAGAGAAATCAGAAGGGGAACCAAAGGGGGAAACGACAGTATTGGATGGTGAGGTCTGCATACCCTGAAATCTGCGAAAAATGTATAAAACCCTTTAAGACTAAAACAACAAGGTATGAAAAGTTTGGAAAAAAATGGCCCCCTCTCCGAAAAAAGAAAATGTCAAATACCCGTCATGATCTTGGCGCTGGATTGCCTTTTTCAGTACTCGGCTTCAAGCAGCAGAGTACGTACAAGGATATTCTTGAAGCAGTCGGCTTCAGTGATGTTCGTACGGTCAGATAGTACGGCCATCTCTTGTGTGAAGCTGTAAAAGTGGCATAAATATTGACTCAGCGGTCTCTCTCCTACGGGAGGCCGCTCTTTTGGACGCGCCCGGCTCAGCGGATAAGGCTTATAGAAAAAACATCTGTTATGCGTATCTTCCGTTTTTATTTTGCCGGTCATCTACGTCAAAGCTCAGAATTTTATGGCATACTTCAAGCACCTCTGTATCGTTGAGGCTCCACAGACCATCATAGCACCTTTTCCCCGCTTCATCACCGACTGTATCGGTGTCTGTTACCTTGCAGCAGCCGTGGAGCATGATGTCGAAAGCCTCGTTATGCCAGACAATTTCTACAATGACGGTGTTTTTGAGAGCATGCGCTCTCTTCTAAAAAAACGGCCAGTAGATCTTGTAGCCATCTCCTCAATGACCGGAGCTTTCCACCAGGCTGAACGACTTGCCCGCATTGCCAAAGAATCCGGCGCATTTGTCGTCATGGGAGGCTTTCATCCTACCGCACTTCCCGACGAAGTCCTGAAACTCTCCTGCGTTGACGTCGTTGTTATCGGAGAGGGCGAAGAGACCTTCCGTGAGCTTGTGCTCAAAGGCCCCTCCCGTGACGTGAAGGGCATCGCCTACCGGGAGGGTGGCGGCATTGTTCATACCGAGCCGAGGCCGGTTATCGCCGACATCGACTCCATCCGCTTCCCGCTCCGCAGTTTGCGACCCGATCGTTACGGTGAAAAAGGCAACGCCTACTCAATCGATACGATTTATACGTCAAGGGGATGCCCGTGGAGCTGCTCTTTTTGCGCCAATGACCAGATGCATAAAGGCTGGAGAGGACGAAGCGCTGAAAATGTCGTTGAAGAGATCGCCCTCTTGCACGATCCAAAAAACAAAAAACTCCTGAAAATCTGGGATGCAAACTTCCTCACCAACATTGGGCGGGCAGAAAAAATCTGCGACATGATGATCGAAAGAGGACTGACCAATTTCAGGATCATGACGGAGAGCAGGGCAAAAGACCTTGTAAGAGCTGAACGAATTCTCCCGAAGCTTCGCAAAATAGGGTTGAGCAAAATCGGACTTGGCATAGAAAGCCCGAGTGAAGCAACGCTTGCACTCATGAACAAAAAAAACAGCCTTAACGATGTAGCCAAAGCCATTGCACTCTGCCAGAAAAACAGTATAGGGGCAGAAGGATATTTTATTATCGGCCACTATACAGAAAACGTCGAGGACACCCTTGCCTATCCTGAGTTTGCCCGATCACTTGGCCTCCGGCAGTCTCTCTTCATGATTATGACTCCCTATCCCGGTACCGGTATTTTTAAAGAGTACAAGGACGAGGGTAAAATCCGCTCATTTGACTGGGACCTTTACAATAACTACTGCCCGGTTATTGCAACCCGAACTATGGACACCGATACTCTCGTCGCGATGCTGGCCTACTGCAACGTCGCGTTCAACGGCTATCGCTCAGTGATGAAACGCAACAGCACCAAAGCTGTGCACCTCAGCTTTATGATCGACCTTTTTCAACTCTGTTTTCTTCTGCGCATCAATAAAAACAACTCGAATGAGCAGATAAGAGACCTTTTATTTAACGCCCTTCAACTCTTTCTCGAACAGAAGAATGGCGAGGTCGAACAACCCGCTGCCGCTTCATGCAAACCACTTGCAGAGCCTCTACACGTCCGTATCCTGCATTCACCAGCGAAATGTATTGATTTTACCCTTTCCGAACGTAACGGCAACAGGGTGCTCACCATGACACTGCACCAGAACGGTTCTTCATTGCCGCCCTTTACCGGCCCGGAGATCAAACTTGACAAACTGGTCGCCTCTGCCTGCGCTGTCTCCATGGACAAACTCATGAGTGTGCTCTACCGGAACGAGTGGTTGAGAAACAACCCGGGACGAATAAACGGTCAGATACTCTCAATACTTGCTGATCGCGAAGTTCTGCACTTTGGCGGAAAACTGGCATCTCTTTTTCTCGGCGCTTACCGCAAAAACGACTGAACGCTGGTGGCACACTTACTCCTCCAGCGGACGGGAATGGCGGGTTGAGCTGATAACTTCTGATGCTTTGTGGAGCGACTGCCGAGACTCTTCGACGTCCGGGCGGCTGTCAGCGAATTTGACAAGATCTGCCTGCTTCAGAAGGTTCATGATGTTTTCAAAACCTGCGATGCCGAGCTTTTTCAGGTCGCGTTCTATCTCTTGAGTAACGGCTTCAAGTGCTCTGATGCGGTAGTGGTTTTCGAGAAAAGAGCGCATAATGTTGCTGAGCTCTTCATAGCATTCGTGTGGGGGCATTCCTGCTGAAAGGCTTGAACCGAGTTTGCGGAGCTTTCGCTGGGCAACCTGACTGGAGTCAACCTTTTCGGCACCTTTCCGCACAATGCGTTTGAGCAAGAAAAGCAGCAGAAGCGCCAACACTGCGACACTAAATGCGCCAAGAATAACCGGCATGATCAGGAGAAAGGGAATCTGCGGCTTCAGCAGAGGCTTGAGGGGTGTGAGATCGTGCATTGTGGAGTCGGTGAGCGCACGGACAAACACTGATGCTGGAGGTGTATAGACTCCTTTTGTAGTAACCCGGCCCTGGCTGTCGCGAAGCACCACCGTCACCGGTGGAAGAGGTTGGTGGCCAGCACCAAAAACGGCAAGTTCAAGCTCGAACCGCTCCTGACGGCTGCCGGGAAACTGAGTGGACGAGAGATGTTTGCTGCTGATCAGCTCAAACGATCGAGACGAAAGGGTGTCGAATGCGTCAGGCCATTCAAGCGTGGCGACCTCTCTGTCGGAGTGACTGATGCTGATGATGCAGCGAATGCGGTCGCCGACAAGAGCGCTGTCGGGGGTAACCATCACCGTTATCGATGGCGGCTCCGTTTTGCCCTCTGCTGCTGAAAATGCAGGCAGAAGGCTCATTGCAGACGTCAACAACAGCAGGAAAAGAGGCCGTATAAGAAGCCCCGCTGTATGCCGTTCAGACCTTGCGTTCACGATACCGAAAAAAAGAGTTCAGGTCGCCGATGAAGGAACGATCGGTATCAAGAAATACCGAGTCAATGCGCATGCGCCGAAGCCGTAGCCGCAGCTCTTCGTGCTGACGTGACTGCTCATGGCGATAACGCGCAATTTCGTGGCGGCTTGCAGCATCAACAGTAAAGCGCAGACCCGTTTCCGGATCTTCAAGATCAAGCAGTCCACTGAGAGGAAGAGCTTTGTCGAGCGGGTCGCTGATGTGCACCAGAATAAAATCATGACGGGTATTAAGCAGTTTCATCCCCTTTTCATAGTCACTGTCGACAAGGTCAGTCAAAAGAAAAATAATCTCTTGCCGCCTGCGGGTATAGCGTATAAATGAAAGAGCTGCATTGATATTGGTTGTTCGGCTTTGAGGCTTTATCCGAAAGAGTTCTTCAAGAATGATGAGCACATGATGCCTCCCTTTTCGGGGCGGAATATAGGTTTCAACCCGGTCGGTAAAGACCAGAAGCCCAACCTTGTCGTTGTTCTGAAGAGCACTGAAAGCAAGCACGGCGCTCACTTCAAGGGCAAGATCCTTTTTGCGATGCTCCCTGCTCCCGAAAAGCATGGAGGCCGATGCATCAACAACAAGCAAAAGGCTCCGCTCCCGTTCTTCGGTAAATATTTTGACATACAGCTCGTGCTTGCGGGCAGAGGTATTCCAGTCGATGGAACGGACATCATCGCCGTACTGATATTCACGGACATTGCTGAACTCAATGCCTTTGCCTTTGAACGAAGAGTGGTATTCGCCGCTGAACAGCTCGCTGGCCATTCGCTTCGATCGGATTTCAACCCGCCTGATAATATGCTGGAGCTCCTTCAGATACTCTTCACTCTTTTCCATGCTTCTCTCCACGCTTTTTTCTTCCGCAAAATATCACGGCACTTGCACATGCTGCAGGATTTGCCTGATAATGTCGGCAGGCTTTATGTTGTCGGCTTCAGCTTCGTACCCGGGCCTTATGCGGTGACGGAGAGTATCGTAGACAATTGCCTTGACATCCTCCGGGGTGATATATGGTCGATGTTGCAGGAATGCATGCGCTTTGGCCGCCAGAAGGAGAAATATTGAGGCTCTCGGCGAGGCGCCGTATTCGATCACACTTTCAAGCTCTGCCATACCGTACTGTGCAGGTTTTCTTGTAGCCACAACAAGATCGACGATGTAGCGCTGTACTCTTGGATCAACGTAAATCCGGTCGATCAAGGCTCTTGCCCGGAAAATATCCGCAGACTGCACCACTGGTTTAACCGGTACTTTGCTGGCATTGGTCGCCGATCGAAGCATGATTTCAAGCTCTTCGTCATAAGAGGGGTAATCAACAATAACCTTCATCATAAAGCGATCAACCTGGGCTTCAGGCAGAATGTAGGTACCCTCATGCTCAATAGGGTTCTGTGTCGCCAGCACAATAAAAGGTTCCTGCAGGGGAAAGGTCTGACTGCCGATGGTAACCTGCCGTTCCTGCATGGCTTCAAGCAGGGCAGACTGCACTTTGGCCGGAGAGCGATTGATTTCATCGGCCAGTATAACATTGGCAAAAACAGGGCCCTTGCGGGGATAAAACTCCAGATCCTTTGGGTTATAGATCATGGTGCCGACTAGATCAGCCGGAAGCATGTCGGGGGTAAACTGGATACGCTGGAACTTCAGGTTCATTGCCGCAGCAAAGGTGCTGACAATAAGCGTTTTGGCAAGACCCGGCACTCCTTCGAGCAATATATGACCGTTGACCAGCATCGCGATAAAGACCCGCCTGATTACATCGCGCTGGCCAATAATGCGCAGGGAAAGCTCTTTTTCTGCATGTTCAAGGAAGCTTGATGCCTCAATGATCTGCGTTCCCAGTTCCTCCAGTTCTACGGCAAGCTGCATAGTTCATCCTGTCTTCTACTTTTTGCCTGGATATTTTCTTTATTGTTTGTAAAGACCGTTGAAACCAAAAATCAGCAGCGCAATTCCGACGACAGACGCTGGCCAGGTATAGAGATCAGGAATATAAAGAAAGCTGTTGAGCATCCCGACATTCGGGGCGAACAGCATTATACAATTCGCTCCGGCCAGAATCAAAAGGAGGTGAAGAATGCTTACTTTGACTTTGGGTTTGCTCTTGTTGCCCGGATTGTTAGTTTTGCCCATAGATTTTCTGAAATAAGAGATACCATGAATATTTTAGGCATAGAAACCAGTTGTGACGAAACATCGGGAGCCGTGCTTTGTAACGGAAATGTACGCTCAAACGTCGTCAGTTCACAGCTTTGTCACACCTCTTTTGGCGGCGTAGTGCCCGAACTGGCTTCAAGAGAACATGAACGGCTTATTGTTTCAATTGTTGACGCTGCCGTAACTGAAGCCAATATAACAAAAAATGATCTTGATGTCATAGCCGCGACCGCTGGCCCCGGCTTAATCGGTGCTGTTATGGTGGGGCTTTGTTTTGCCCAGGGCCTGGCTTATGCGCTCGACGTACCTTTTGTGCCGGTCAACCACATCGAGGCTCATATCTTTTCTCCTTTTATTAACGAAGGTTCCGGGCACACCGCCCCTGAAGGCGCTTATGTATCGCTGACCGTCTCCGGAGGCCATACACTGCTTTCTGTTGTGGCACCTGATCTCTCCTATAAGGTGATTGGCCGGACGCTTGATGATGCCGCAGGAGAGGCGTTCGATAAAACCGGCAAGATGCTCGGCCTTCCCTATCCTGCCGGACCAGTCATAGACAAACTGGCCGAGAAAGGCGACCCGAACTTTCACCTGTTTCCCCGGGCGCTCACCTCCCAGTCGCAGAGCAGTAAAAGCTGGCACGGGAATTTTGATTTCAGCTTTTCGGGCCTGAAAACCTCCGTCCTCACCTGGCTGCAAAAACAGAGCCCGGAGTTTATTGAGCGCCATAAAGCAGACATTGCCGCTTCAATTCAGGCGGCCATTGTAGGAGTGCTGGTCGAAAAGAGCATTGCGGCTGCACGCAGCAGAAACGTCATGGCGGTCTCAATTGCCGGAGGGGTCAGCGCCAACTCTTCGCTGAGAAAAGCCATGAAAGAGGCTTGCGATAAAGAAGGCATTGCACTGCATCTGCCCAGCGTCACCTACTCTACCGACAATGCCGCAATGATTGCCACACTTGCCGGGCTGAAACTCTCTCGCGGCATGAAGGCTGAGCGCAACTACAATGTGGCGCCTTACGCAAGCTTTGCCGCCGCTGCAAAGAAGGCGTGATTGATAGCGCAGTAGTCGGCCTCTCCCGGTTTTAAGATTGCCACAAAGCAACTTATTGAAATCATCAGAACTGATTTTTCAATAATGGAAAAACTCCTTTCCATAGCCTTAAGATTGGGGTCAATGGTCTGAAGCCCCCATAAACGTTTTTACATGTCATTTCACGGGATGTCTTCAGAAAACTCTATAACCGAAATATCGGTCTGAACGAACATCAGGTGATGGTTGATAACGTTACGCCTGGCAGATTTTGGAATAATAATAATATATATGGATAAAAAAATTCAGGCCGCCATGCTACACTTTTTTTACTTATAAATACTTACAATAAAGTGTAACTTAGGTTTTCGTTCTGGCTACAAAATATTTTTATCAATCATAAGCTTATATAAAAGAATACTCTATAATAAAATACAGTCTTTTCTCAAAAAACTAACTTATGGAATTGATATGTCTATTGAACATACAAAAGCATTTATTCAGGATCTTCTAGAAAATTCTGACATGAAGGAAGAACTCTGGAAGTGCAGTACAATCGAAAAACGGTTGTCGATTGCAGAGTCAATTGGGTATGGTGTTACCATAGATGATGTCAGGGAAATGGCTGCAGCTTTCAACGCTGACGTTCAGTTACGAACGACTCTCGATGCAAGCTGTCGTGTTGTCATAGCAGAACGCAGTACGAATAACTGTCAATCTTTTGTTGAAGCACCGGGGCGTTAAAAATTTTCTTTTTTTATTACACCGGAACATGAATGATCGATTTTCGGGGTTAAAATATTTTTTTTCGGGGCTTGTCGTTTCCGGAGTAATAACAGTACTATGTTTATAAACAAGTAAAATGGTTCCTGGTTGTCCGTTGGAGAATATATGGAAGACAAGATAGAGCAGCAGGAAAGCGTAAAGGCCTTAAAAGTCGGTGCAAAAGATTCTTTTGGAAACACCATTATTCAGGTGCTTTCGGCGGGGGATGAGTTTGCTATTTATGAAATCGACAAGCCTGATCTCGCCGACAGGCTACGTGTGCATATTGACGGCAGTACCAATGAGCGCGAACATGAGCTTGCTGAACGGTTTACCAGGGTAAAGCAGAAATATATCGAGGCAAAGGGGCTGCTCTATAGGTCGGCGAATCTCGGGATAATGAAAAGTCGAGTCGCGCATGCTCTCTCTGCAGTTCTTGCGTCGGACCAGGTTGATGGAAACAAGGAGTTTGAAGAGCTTATACAAAAAATAAATGCCGAATATCGGCAGGTCACCGTGAGCCGCATATTTTATTTACTGCCGACAATCATTTTGACCATAGCGGTCGCCATGCAGGCGTTTTATCTGGTCTGGTCGAAACAGACTGGTGATCCTTTATGGCATGTGACATGCGTGTTGCTGGGCTCATGTCTTGGCGGTTCGCTTTCAATATTTTCAGGATTAAAAAAATACAAGTTTGAAGAATATTCGAAATCGGCTTTCTATCTGATGTTCGGCATGGAAAGAGTCCTGTTAGCCTGTATTGCTGGTGCCGTTGCTTACGTGGTTCTTCAGAGTGGTGTTATCAATGTCGACAAAATAGCTATTAAGAATGACTGGAATGTGATTCTCATTTCTATCATGGCAGGCTTTTCTGAATCTCTGGTACCAAGTATCATTGAAAAGGTATCTGAGAATGTATCCAAGAAGAAGCCTGACTGATCTCTGGGCTTAAAGACTCAACACAAGATTGCCATACACACTATGAAGTCATGGTCATTCTACAACAGATCGTTTTATTCGGAGGGTATCGGATATTTTCTGTACAACGCCCTGACTGGCAAGCTTCTTCAACTTGACGAACAGCATTACCGACAAACGGAGGTCATCAGAGCCGGGGAAGAGACTGTTGGCAATGGAAACGCGGAATTTATGGTTGCGCTGGAGCTTTGCGGTTTCATGACTGATAAAGAGGATGAAAGGCGCATGCTCATGTTGAATCGGTTGAGACGTGATCAGCAGAGCGCTGACTCGTCAATTCTTATGCTGAGCATCTGTCCGACACTCGAATGCAATTTCCGATGCGCATACTGCTTTGAACCCCGCAAGAGCGACAAAACCGTCATGAGTCGGGAGACGATAGGGAAACTCCTGGATTTCATCAAAAAACACAAAGAGTACCGTAAACTTTCTGTGAGTTGGTATGGCGGCGAGCCAACCATGGCGTTTGATGTTGTAGAAATGCTTACTGAACAGTTCCTTGAACTTTATCCTGATTATGATCATGCGACCCTCATTACCAATGCTTATCTTCTTGACCGTGAAAAAGCAGAAAAGCTGAACCGGCTTAAAATCACCAATGTGCAGGTGACGCTGGACGGAACGGCGTCACTACATGACTGCCGACGGCCTTTAAAGAGTGGGGCTCCAACCTATAATACTATTATTAATAATCTTGATATGCTGATGAATTCATCTTTCAACGGCTCCTGCAGCGTGAGGATGAATCTCGACAGAGGCAACCTGGCGGAATTCTCTGATCTTCGTTCAGAACTGCTCGAGCGTTACAAAAACAAACCTCTGACGATTTATCCCGCTCGAATCAGCACCAAACACTGGGCTGCCAATGAACGGTTTGAGGACATTGGAGGCCATGAGTGGGCTGATTTTATTGTGCGAGGGTATTGTGAACACGGCATTTTGCCAGAAACAGGGATCTATCCGTACAGTAATGTACTGAAAACCTGCATGGCTGGCATAGATCACGGTTACGTGGTAGCTCCAGGCGGCGAATTGTATAAATGCTGGGAAGACATCGGAAAGGAAAACATGATTGCAGGCTCTCTTTACAGCAACAAATTTGATGATTTTAACAGCATAGCCTTACGTTATCGAATGGAGGGTGACCCATTTCTGGATGCCGGATGTATGGAATGTCAGGTGTTTCCGATCTGCGACGGAGGATGCATCAAAAAACGTCTTGCAGGGCGGCACCATCCTCAATCAGGCATCGACTTCTGCTCCCCCTACAAGGAAGGCCTGGAGATGTATCTTGCTGCCTATGTTGAAACCTATCACAAGCTGGAAATCTGCAACATCATACTGGGAAATGCAGTTACAGCTTCTATGAAAAAAGGTTATCGTCTTGTTGACCCTAATTCATCTGTCCATGAAGGTGAACAGTGCCTGGATTCAGCGGAGGCACACGCCGGATAACCATTCCGAAAATCGAAGGCTCTCTACGTTTTTTTCATTATGCCAAAACGCTTAAAAAAAAACTTCAAGCATCGAAGATACAAATAAAACACACTTCAAGATAACTGTAGAGGCAAGCTTCCGTCCAGCAAAAAGGATGCTTCAAACAAAAGGTGGGATGAACTGACAAGGGCTTAACCTCTCTCACACAGCCACATCATAGTGAAGCATTGCTTTTTTTTGTGTCCATGAACAAGCTTTTTTGTATGTTTACAAACAAGGTATATTATACCTATTGTAACGCTTTTGTGACAACAAGAATGTAAGTTGTTTTGGTATATAGCAAAAACTATAAATCGCTTACATTAATGCTCACCAAAAAGCTGTTATGTTTTTTTAATATCATGACCCTGTTATGCACAATACCATACTGTCACTACTTCTTTTCGCACCTCCCGTCGCAGGTCAGGCGGCACCAAACCCATTGATTCAGATTGTCCCGTTAGTCCTTATCTTTGTTGTCTTTTATTTCTTCATGATTCGTCCTCAGCAGAAAAAACAGAAAGACCGGGAAAAAGTGCTCGACAGCCTGAAACGAGGCGACAAAGTTGTCACCATAGGCGGTGTTCATGGAACCGTTGCCGGAATTGATACTGAAAAGAAAACTGTTCTTGTTCAGGTCAGTGATTCCACAAAAATCACGTTCGACCGCACCGCCGTTGCCAATATTGACAAACAGGATTCGGGCGATAAACTCACGACCAAAGAGTAACAAGTATAATGCAGCCAATACGAGCAAAACTGGTACTGGAAAACGGCTCTGTCTATAGAGGTACCGCATTCGGCCATATCGGAGAAGCAACCGGTGAGGTGGTGTTCAATACGTCGCTTAGCGGATACCAGGAAATTCTGACCGACCCTTCCTATGCCGGTCAGATGGTGATGATGACCTATCCACTGATAGGAAACTATGGTATTAATCCGACCGATAACGAATCGGGAAAAATATGGGCCTCGGCCTTTATTGTTCACGAAGTTTCGCGCATCCACAGTAACTTCGAAGCATCGCAAAGTCTTGACTCTTTGCTTAAGGATTCCGGAATCACGGGTCTTGCCGGTATTGACACCCGCAGGCTCGTTCGCGAAATCCGTGAAAAAGGGGCCATGCGGGGTACTATTTCCGTGCTTGACGAGAGCGATGAAACGCTGAGAGATAAAGCACTTCAGAGCCCTGAAATGTCGGGCCGGGATCTGGTCAAAACCGTTACCACGACTGAAAATTATATCCTTGAACGAGAGGATGCCCGCTACCATGTCGCAGCAATTGATTTTGGCATTAAAACCAATATCCTTCGTATGCTGCACCAGGCAGGATGCAAGGTGACGGTGTTACAGGCTGGAGCATCTGCAGAAGAGATAATCGCACTCAACCCTGACGGGGTTTTTCTTTCCAATGGCCCTGGCGATCCCTCAGCGGTAGGTTACGCCATTGAAACCATCAAAAAACTTGTCGACTATAACCGGAGCACGAGGCCTTTGCCCATCTTCGGTATCTGCCTCGGTCACCAGTTGCTTTCGCTGGCTTTCGGCGCTGAAACCTACAAACTGAAATTTGGCCACCACGGCGGTAATCACCCGGTTAAAAATCTGAAATCCAGTCAGATAGAGATAACATCACAGAACCACGGTTTTGCGGTGACCATGGAGTCGCTCCCTGAAGAGCTTGAAATGACCCATCTTAATCTTTACGACAATACCGTTGAGGGGATAAAACACAAACAACTCCCCTGCTTTTCGGTACAGTACCATCCCGAAGCCGCACCGGGACCACATGATTCGAACTATCTTTTTGAGGAGTTCACCTCGCTTATGGATTTAACTCAACCCATTTTATTGAAGAGATGAAAAAACGATTGTTTACTCCGGGGCCAACCCCGGTGCCTGAAAATGTGATGCTCCGCATGGCGGCTCCAATTATCCATCACAGGAACCCCGAGTTCATGGAGATTTTGACCAGGGTTCACGAAGATCTTAAATATCTTTTCAGAACAACCCAGCCGGTTGTTGTGCTTAGCTGTTCCGGAACCGGCGGCATGGAAGCCACCATTTCAAGCCTCTTCAAACAGGGCGACAAGGTCATTACCGTCAACGCTGGCAAGTTTGGCGAACGGTGGGGCGAGCTGGTACGCGTCTTCACTGGCAACTGTATTGAGGAAAAAGTGCAGTGGGGTTCGGCCATTCAGCCTGAACGACTTGCGGAACTGCTCAAGGAGCACCCTGATGCCAAGGGAGTCTGCCTGACTCACTCCGAAACATCAACTGGCACGGCTGCCGATATTCAGGCTCTCAGCGCACTGATTCGCGAACAGTCAGATGCTCTGGTTATTGTTGACGGCATCACTGCGGTCGGAGCTCACGAGTTCCTTTTTGACGATTGGGGCGTTGATATCTGCATAACCGGCTCCCAGAAAGGGCTCATGATGCCACCAGGGCTGGCTTTGGTTGCCATTTCTGAAAGGGCACAGGATATTATTAAAGGCCAAACCGGCATGACGCAGTACTACCTGAGCCTGAAAAAAGCTCTGAAAGCCCATGCTGGCGACGATACACCCTTTACCCCTGCGGTCTCACTGGTCATAGGTCTTGACGAAGCATTGCAGATGATCAAGGCTGAGGGCATTGAAAATATCTGGAAACGGCATGAAAGTCTTGCAAGCGCCTGTCGCCAGGGATGTAACGCTCTTGGCATGAAGCTGTTCAGCAACTCTCCGTCGTTTGCTGTTACCCCGGTATGGATCCCCGAAGGTGTCAAATGGTCAGCATTCAACAAGGCGCTTAAAACAAGCAATGGTATCACTGTTGCGGCTGGCCAGGATGAGTACAAGGACAAGATTTTCCGTATCTCTCATCTCGGCTTTTACGATGAACTCGATATGCTGACCGTCATTGGCGGCATTGAACGTGCCCTGAAAGAGATCGACTTCGCTTTTGAAATCGGCGCTGGCGTCAGTGCTGTCCAGAAGGCATTCCTCGGCAACTAAAGCCCAGGGGGCGCTTTCACCATGATATTCCTGCACACTCTCCTGCTTGTTGTTGCGCTCGCATCTTCAATGCAGGAGATGCTCTGGGAGTATCGTCTGCAAATGAAAGCCGATGCACTCTATGAACGTCGTGCATACAGAGAAGCTGAAACCGTTTTTCGGCAGCTTGTCTCCCTTTCTCCTGAACCAAAAAAGAGAGCGGCAGCTACTTTCAATCTTGCCTGTGCTCTCTACATGCAAGGGAAATATCCTGAAGCGGGCACACTCTTTGCCAGCAACTCCAAACCTGACAATGAACACCGGGAGAACAGACTGAAGGCAATATTCAATGAAGGCAATACCCTTGCCATGCAGGCTATCGGAAGCAGCGCAAAAGCACAAAAAAGCGCTCTGTTCCGCCAATCGCTCAATTGCTTCAAAAGTGTACTGTTAACCAACCCGGATGATGGCGATTCAAAAATCAATTATGAAATTGTCCACCGTTATCTGGATGAACTCGAGAAACCGGAACAATCATCCTCGTCAACGACGAAGAATAAAAGCTCTTATCAACCAACATCCGGCATTGGCAAGGGAGTCGCGGATCGCCTGCTTGAGAATGCTCAACAGGATGAATCTTCACTGATGCGAAGGCTTTCAGGCGCAGGAAAATCAGCATCACAGAGCGACAAAAATAACCAGGACTGGTAAAGCGAAATGCCCCCGACAAAAAAAGTCCTCCTGGTTTTTCTTCCATCAGAAAGCGGTGTTGATGGTGCCCGTTCACTCTACAGCGAAAAAGAGATAACCCCTCTTTTAAAATGGTTCAACCGTTCGCTCAGAACTATCATCAAGCAAAGCCAGTTTGCCATTCCACCACTCTCGCTCATGATCCTCAGCTCTCTTGAGGTTCCCGGAGTTGAGCAGTCGATTTGCGACATGCGGTTTGAAGAGTTTCCCTTCAACGAAAAATGGGATCTGGTCGGTATCAGTGTACAGACCGGAATGGCTAAAAATGCGTTTGCCCTCGCCGACAAACTTCGTCGCGCCGGAATCCCCGTGGCTCTTGGAGGCGCCCATGTAACGCTCTTTCCCGACTCTTGCCGTCCCCACGCTGATGTTCTTGTGCAAGGAGAGGCTGACGACCTTTGGAAGGAGGTGCTCACCGACCTTTCGGCAGGCAAGCTTAAACCCCTCTACCGCTCCGACATCTTTCCCGATCTCGGACGCTCAAGACCAGTCAGTAAAACATCGCTCATCAAAAGCCGATACTTTACCACCAACCTGATCCAGACTGGACGAGGGTGCCAGTATAGTTGCGACTTCTGCAATGTTCATCTCCTCAACGGCCATACCTTGCGGAGACGAGCAATCGCCGATGTAGTCAGTGAAGTTGCAGGGTTTCAGAAGGATGACCGCCGAATATTCTTTTTTGTTGATGATTCTATCAATGCAGACCCCGTTTATGCGCTTGAACTCTTCCGAAAACTCACTCCGCTGAAGATTCGCTGGTTCGGGCAGGCGACCACAACCCTTGGCCAGCAGCATGAGTTGCTTGAAACCTTTGCCAATTCGGGGTGTCAGGCGCTCCTTGTTGGTATAGAGAGCATCGAAGCAAAGAGCCGAAGCGCCCACAAAAAAAACCAGAACAGGGCAGGGGAACTTGTCAGGGCCATTACAACCATCAGGGAAGCGGGAATCAGCCTATACGGAAGCTTCATTTACGGCCTTGACGGCGATACCATTGATACTCCGGCAGCAATTCTTGATTTTATCACTGAAACAAAGCTTGACGTGCCGGGCATCAACATTCTGCGACCTACTCCAGGTACACAGGTTTTTGAGCGGCTCAGGGAGGAGGGACGACTGCTCTTTGACCCTCTCGACATCACTGCATATCGCTACTCCTTCGGCCAGGAGATGCTTTACCTGCCAAAAAATATTCCACTCGATGCCTTTATCGAAAGCTACTCCGCCCTGACGCGCAAAGTGTTTACCATGAAAAACTCCGTCATAAGAGGCCTGTCGTCCCCCAGGGCAAAAAGCGCTGTGCTGCTCTTCAATCTCTTTTACACGCACCTTTACGGACTCTCCCGTCAGGACCTGCAGCATCAACGTGAAAAGAGCCGTGCATAAAATACCATTTTGCCTTACGCTGAATAATTTTTAAACTGTCAATCAAGATTTTTCAATTTGACGCCCGGCACAACAACCTAAACCTTTATCAATAATGACCATGAAGCCTTTTCTCCCTTTTTTGAGCGTCGGTCTTTTTTTTCTCGGCGCATGCGGTCTCGAGAAGCCACCTGCATCACTCAAATTTCCTGATGACAAGAAAGAAGTGGCGGCACCGGCACCTGTTGCTGCACCAGCCGCTGCGCCCGCCGCAACTGAAGCTCCGGCAGACCCTAAACTGGCAGCAGGCAAAACTGTGTATGATGCCAGTTGTGCTGCATGTCACGAGGCAGGCATGATGGGTGCCCCAAAACCGGGCGACAAAGCTGCATGGAGCGCACGTATACCTCAGGGCCTGGAGGTAATCACAAAAAAATCAATTGACGGATTCACGGGTAAAGCGGGCATGATGCCAGCGAAAGGTGGAAATGCGAGCTTGACCAACGAACAGGTAAGCAGCGCCGTTGCATTCATGGTTGACAAATCGAAGTAAAGACGACAGCGGGGAGTTGGAACACTTCAACTCCCCGCTTTTTTTGCCGACACGTCAGAACAAATCTGGATACAGAGCGATGACGAGAAACAACTGAGCGTGAAGGTGATTTCATGCTTTTTGAGTCAGTCACCAGCTCTTCTTCTCTCAACACACCTCTCACCCCAATTTTTTTTTACAATAATGACCCATCTTCATATTGGCTTTGTCGGAACAGGGAGAATTGCTCGCGCTCTTATTGGAGGCCTCAGCAAAAGAGAAAACACTCTGATTTCAGGTTTTGACAAGGAGCCTGCTGCACTCTCTGCCATTTCCGCCGATTACCCCGTTCAACCCTGTCAGTCGATTGAAGAGGTTGCCCGGAAGGCGCAAGTCATCATTCTTGCGGTTAAACCCTACCAGATTGCTGAAGTACTTGGCGAACTGAAGCCCTCGTTCACCGCCAATCACCTGCTGATCAGCGTAGCTGCGGGTATCTCTTCGGAGTTTATCAGAAATAATGCGACGGAAGAGCTGAAAGTCATCAGAGTTATGCCCAATACTCCTGCTTTCGTTGGCGAAGGCATGACCGCTCTCTGCCGTGGAAAAATGGCGACAGAAAAAGATCTTTCTCTTGCCAGTGAGCTCTTCAGTTCGATAGGCAAGGTGCTCATTCTTGATGAATCACAAATGGATGCGGCAACAGCGCTCTCCGGCAGCGGACCAGCCTATATGTTCTCTATTCTTGACTCGCTCGCCGAAGGGGGAAGGCTGTGCGGTCTTTCATACCATGAAGCACTCCTACTTGCTGCGCAAACCATGATCGGAGCGGCAAAAATGGCGCTTTCAGGCACTAAAAATCCTGATGAACTCAAACGGGATGTCACGACGCCGGGCGGAACAACAGAGGCTGGACTGAAGGTGATGGATGAAAAAAATATCAGGCAGATTCTGATAGAAACAGTTGCTGCCGCTGCGGCCCGTTCCAGAGAACTCATGAAATAATCACTATGGCCAAAGGCTTTGCTCGTAACCGATACTGCACTCTTTTCTGGCTTATCATAGCATCCCTGTGCGCTCCGGCAATTGCGGGAGCATCAGGGAATCTGGATAAACCATTCCTTGGTTCTTCAATAAGCAGCACAAGCCCTTTTGTTGGCCAGGAAATACTCTTGACGTACACACTCTATTTCAGGAATGCTGCACCAAAAATATCTTCAGAAACCAACCCTTCACTGCAAGGTTTATGGGCAAAGGAGAGCGTTCCTGACCGCTTTATCAAAAGCATTCCAACAATTATTCAGGGGGAGCACTTCAGAAGCGCCATTGTCAAGCAGTTCAGACTGGTGCCCATCCAGAGCGGAAGCATCACGGTTTCAGGCTACAACATGCAGTGCGTTCTTCCGCAGCAACAGGTTACGACCAATGGAGATAAGCTGCCCGATACCCCTGTAAAAATCACAGCGCCTGCCATTATTATCTCCGCACACGCTCTTCCCGAACCAGTGCCGGAAGGGTTCTCAGGTGCCGTCGGTGACTTTTCACTTACCGTCCTGACCGACAAACAAAATCTCAGGATTGGAGAACCATTATCGGTGAAACTCACGCTCGCAGGAACAGGCAGCCTGCTGACGCTTGAACTTCCAGCTCTTAACCTTCCCGAAAGTTTTCGACAAAACCCCCCGGACAGAACAACAACCCTCAAAAAAGAGTCCGCGCTCAGCTCAGGCTCCATAACATCAACAATAATTGCCTGGCCTCAATCTGAAGGTGATTTTCATATTCCGTCACTCTCTCTTGTGGTTTTCAATCCTGAAACCAGGCAATTCAGTACCCTTCTTTCAAAGCCGCTTGCCATAACAGTTACTGGTGCAGTGCAAGGTGCTATGTCGAACGAAAAAGAGCCTTTTGACACAACCCGGGGAACAAAGAGAGCGTTCTCCCCGCTGCTCATGAATACAGCAATTATCATAGTATTGCTGCTCTGTGGCGTTGCCATTGTAGTAGCAAGAAAAAAACAACTTCAGAAAAGAGCCATGGCAGAACTTGACTCTGCAGAAAAAGTCAGGCCTGATAGTGGCAACTCTGCCGGAAAAATGAAGCAGCAGCTTTTCAGCGTGCTTGAAGAGGCGGGAATAAAAAGTCCGGGAGGTTTGACACGGAGGGAGCTGACACAGGCGTTGCTGGAGATCAATATTACCGATGAAACAAGAAAAGAACTCCCGACAGTGCTTGACGCTTTAGACATGATCATCTACTGTCCTGCCGGAAAAAAAGAGGCAGAAATCCCTGAATGGGTTCCAGCAAGAGTTACTGTTGTGCTGAATGAATTGAAAAAGGCGGGAGGAGCTCGCTGAAAAGAGAAAGGGCTTGTTCAGGAAAATCAGTAATAATTCCATCGGCGCCAAGGTGTTTCATGGCAAGCATCTCTTCGGCATCATTCACCGTCCAGGGAATCACTAAAATGTTCTGGTCATGGAGTTCTTCCGTCATTTCCCGGCCAACAAGAGAAAAATGGGGATTAACATACCGGGGCACAAAACCAAGTGCTTGCAAAGATGTCGGGATATGTTTCGCCTCATCAATCAGCAAGCCATAGCATAACTGAGAGTTCAACGTCCAGGCCTCCCGAATCACCCGACTGTCGAAAGACTGTATCCGCACCCGTGACGACAACCCCTCTGCCTGAACAAGCTGGATAACAAGCGCTGCATACTTGTCCGGGCATGGATGAAAAACAGCATCCTTGTCGGGCCATGACTTTATTTCGAGGTTATAAATCATGCTCCCCTTCAACCCGCCCAAAGCCATAAAGGTGTCAACCTCCCTGAATACGGTGGCGAGAAGCGGTTTGCACGCAGCGACCCGAACCTGCCGGGGAAAAGAGGGATGAGGCAGCCCGCAGTCAAAAGAGGCGATATCGGCATACATCATATTGTACATGACGTAATGCCACCGGTCTTCCATGCTCAGCGGACGGCCTTGTGGATCAGAACAAAGTGGCGCAGAGAGCCATGGATCATGAGAAACGACAAGTTCATGATCTTTCGAAACCACAAGATCAAGCTCAAGAACCCTTATGCCAAGAGCTGCCGCATGACAGAAGGCCTGAAGGGTATTTTCAGGGAAAAACGATCTTGCGCCCCGATGTGCCTGTATCTCAAAAGCCATACTTTCACGCTCACGCACAGCGATG
>SESE01000196.1_pt1 | contig 26625 bp, 27 predicted proteins | sample 3171371 | NCBI WGS metagenome assembly SESE01 (sample SAMN06051881, study PRJNA518727) | freshwater metagenome | biome: subpolar coniferous forest; feature: holomictic lake; material: water; isolation source: holomictic Lake 442, 13 m depth | place: Canada: near Kenora, Ontario | collected... | reverse complement strand
CGCCTGCTGCGTGAAGAGCGCGACAAGCAGGAGAAAGCCGCCAAGCTCGCGGCGAGGACCGTGGCGGCGCGGGCGACCGCTGCCGCAGCCCTGGCCGCAGCAGAAAAACCCGTCATCACGGCGGCAGATGTAGCGAAGAAGGCGCTGATCACGGCAGCCCTGGAGCGCGCCCGCGCCCAGAAAGCCGGGGTACGCCAGGAAAACACCGGTAATCTGACGCCCGGGCAGCAGGCCGAAATCGCCGCCATCGAGGCGCGCCGCGCCGAGATTCGCGAAATGGCGAAGCCGCACCTGCGTCAGGACGACTGAATAAAACCGTGAACCCTTCGTGAACAATTCCCCCTACCTTCTCCAGCCCGCCAGTGTGCAGTCCGTCATGCTGCGCGTGCTGATCGCACTGCTGCCGGGCATCGCCGCTTACGTCTGGTTCTTCGGCGCCGGCATCCTGGTGCAGATCGGTCTCGCCTCGATCGCCGCGCTGGCGGCCGAGGCGCTCATGCTCGCGCTGCGCGGCAAGCCGCTGCAGCTGTTTCTCGGCGACGGCTCGGCGCTGGTCACCGCCTGGCTGATCGCGCTGAGCTTCCCCTCGATTGCGCCGTGGTGGCTCACCGTGTCGGCCACCCTGCTCGCCATCATTGTCGCCAAGCATCTGTATGGCGGACTGGGGCAGAATCCCTTCAACCCGGCCATGGTGGCTTTCGCGCTGATGATCGTTGCCTACCCGCAACTCATGTCGCAGTGGCCGGCAGCCGGGGCGACCGACTTCGCGATGCAATGGCAGGCGATTTTCGGCAGCCGCATGATCGATGCCATCACCATGGCAACACCGCTCGACGCCGTGCGCACCGCCTTGCATGCCGCGGACGCCAACACCACCGTCGCCGGCGTGCTGGCCGCCAATCCCGCCACAGGCGGAATCGGCGGCAAGGGCTGGGAATGGGTCGCGGCGGGCCATCTGGCGGGTGGCCTGTGGCTGCTGCGGCAGCGCATCATCACCTGGCACATGCCCCTGGCATTTCTGGCCGGGCTATGCCTTGTCGCCGGGCTGTTCAATCTGATTGACGGCGCACGCTTTGCCGCACCGCTGTTCCACCTCTTCAGCGGCGGCGCCATGCTCGGCGCCTTCTTCATCGTCACCGATCCGGTGTCCGGCGCCACCACGCCGCGGGGCAAGCTGATCTTCGCCGCCGGCGTGGCACTGCTGACCTGGATCATCCGCAGCTTCGGCGCCTATCCCGACGGCATCGCCTTCGCCGTGCTGCTGATGAACATCGCCGTGCCGCTGATCGACATGTATACGCAGCCGCCGGTGTTCGGGCACAAGGACGGGGAGGCGCGGTGAGCGAAACGACCGGCAACTTCGATCCGGTCGCGCCGCGCGAAGCCGGCGCCTTGCGCATTTCGCTGCGTACCGCCGCCATCATGCTGGCGTTCACCGTCGTATTCACCGCCCTGATGGCAGGTATCTACGGCGTCACCGCGCCGCTCGTCGCCGCCAGCGCCGAGAAGGAAAAGCTGGCGCTGATCGGCGAGGTACTGCCGTCCGCCCTCTACGACAACGCGCTGCTCGACGACTGGATCGAAGTGCCGCCGCTCAGGGACCTCGGCCTGACCGACGCCACGCGGCTGTATCGCGCGCGCAAGAACGGCGGGCCGGCGGGCCTCGTTTTCGAAGCCGCGGCAGCGGACGGTTATTCCGGCCGCATCGGCTTGCTGCTGGCGGTGCAGGCCTCCGGCGACCTGCTCGCCGTGCGCGTCACCGGACACCGCGAAACGCCTGGTCTGGGCGACTACATCGAACCGAAGAAGGACAAGAACAAGGCCCGGCCGTGGATCACCCAGTTCGACAAGCTCAGCCTGGCCGCGGTCACGCCCGAACGCTGGCGGGTGAAGAAGGATGGCGGCCGCTTCGACCAGCGCGCCGGGGCCACCATCTCGGCCCGCGCCGTGACCGGCGCCAGCGGTCGCGCCCTGGCCTGGGCGACAAACAATCGCGAACGCCTTTTTGCCGCGCCGAGCGGCCGCAAATTCGAATGAGGAGCCGGCAATGAACGGATGGCGCAGCATCGCCTGGAACGGGCTATGGAAGCAGAACACCGCCCTGATCCAGTTGCTCGGCATGTGCCCGCTGCTGGCGATGAGCAACAGCGTGGTCAATGGCCTCGGCCTCGGCCTCGCCACCGTCCTGGTCATGGCCCTGTCGAATCTCACCGTATCCGCGCTGCGCAGCCTGATCCCCTACGAGATCCGCATTCCGGTATTCATCCTGATCATCGCCGCGCTGGTGACCATCGTGGACCTGGCCATGAACGCCTTTCTCCACGACCTGTACCTGGTGCTCGGCATCTTCATTCCCTTGATCGTCACCAACTGCATCGTGCTGGCCCGGGTCGAGGCCTTCGCCGCCAAGAACCCGGTGCTCGCCTCCGCCGTCGATGGCGCCGCCATGGCGCTCGGCCTGACCTGGGTGCTCGCCCTGCTCGGCGCCATTCGCGAACTGGTCGGCACCGGCGCCCTGTTCGCCGGCATCGAGATGATCGTGCCGGCGGCCCATGCCATCCAGATCCTGTCGCCGGACTATCCCGGCTTCCTGATCGCCATCCTGCCGCCCGGCGCCTTCATTGCACTGGGCCTGCTGATCGCCGGCCGCAACTGGCTGGATGCCCGCGCCAACCGGCGCCTGCGCCTGCAGCGCGAACATGACCGGGGTGCTGCGGCGACTTCGGTGCCGGCATGACCCGGCAGCAGGTACGCGAGATGTTCTCGCGCTTCGCCGCGGCGAACCCGGAGCCGAAGGGCGAACTCCACTACGCCACGCCCTACCAGTTGCTGGTCGCCGTGGTGCTCTCGGCGCAGGCCACCGACAAGGGCGTCAATCGCGCCACCGGGCCCCTGTTCCGCGACTGCCCGACGCCGCAGGCAATGGTCGCGCTCGGCGAGGAAGGCATCGCCAACTACATCCAGACCATCGGCCTCTATCGCACCAAGGCAAAGAACGTCGCCGCCCTGTCGCGCCTGTTGCTGGAGCGCCATGACGGCGAGGTGCCGCACGACCGCGCCGCCCTCGAGGCCCTGCCCGGCGTCGGCCGCAAGACGGCCAACGTGGTGCTCAACATCGCTTTCGGCGAACCCACCATCGCGGTCGATACGCATATTTTCCGCGTCGGCAACCGCACCGGGCTGGCCCCGGGCAAGACTGTCGATGCCGTCGAGCAAAAGCTGCTCAAGGCTGTCCCTGCCGAATACCGCCTGCATGCCCACCACTGGCTGATCCTGCACGGTCGTTACGTGTGCAAGGCACGCACGCCGGACTGTGGGCACTGTAGCGTCAACGATCTGTGTCGCTTCAAGGAAAAAACCCATGTTCAATCCCTCGCGTGACCAGGCCCGCCAATTTCTGATCGACGCCTGGGCTAAGCGCCGCAAGATGCTGCCCGCCACACCCATGGACATCCTCGCCGCCGACCTGGTGGCTCTCCATCCCGAATACCACGAGTTGCTCGAAGCCGACGACGCCCTGAGCCGGGAATGGACACCGGAGCAGGGAGAAACCAACCCGTTCCTCCACCTGTCCCTGCACCTGGCCATCGAGGAACAGCTGTCCATCGACCAGCCGATCGGCATTCGCGCCGCCTTCAACACCCTGCTGGCCCGGCACAGCGACCGCCACGAGGCGCTGCACGCGGTGCTCGACTGCCTCGGCGAGATGATCTGGCGCTCCCAGCGCAGCGGCCTGCCGCCGGACGGCGAGAGTTACCTCGCCTGCGTCAGACGGGCGGCCGGCTGACAATGTGTGTCAATGTGTCACTCCGGCGCCAAAGCCCCCGCTCTGGGATAATCTGCGCAATCCACCATGAAAGAGAAGACCATGCGCTTTGAAGGAACCGACTCCTACGTCGCCACCCCTGACCTGATGCTGGCGGTCAACGCCGCGATCACCCTGCAACGCCCGCTGCTGATCAAGGGTGAGCCCGGCACCGGCAAGACCATGCTGGCCGAGGAGGTCGCAGCCGCACTCGGCATTCCGCTGCTGCAATGGCACGTCAAGTCCACCACCAAGGCGCAGCAGGGCCTCTACGAATACGATGCGGTGTCGCGCCTGCGCGATTCGCAGCTCGGCGACGAGAAGGTCAAGGACATCTCCAACTACATCGTCAAGGGCGTGCTGTGGCAGGCCTTCGAGCAGGGCAAGCCTTCCGTGATCCTGATCGACGAGGTGGACAAGGCCGACATCGAATTTCCCAACGACCTGCTGCGCGAACTCGACCGCATGGAGTTTTATGTCTATGAAACGCGGCAGACCATCCGCGCCGCAGTCCGCCCGATCGTCATCATCACCTCCAACAACGAAAAGGAACTGCCGGACGCCTTCCTGCGCCGCTGCTTCTTCCATTACATCAAGTTCCCCGACAAGGAAACCATGGGGCGCATCGTCGATGTGCATTTCCCCAACCTGAAACAGAACCTGCTGCGGGAAGCGATGGAAGTCTTCTTCGAACTGCGCGAAGTGCCTGGCATGAAGAAAAAGCCTTCGACCTCGGAGCTGATCGACTGGCTCAAGCTGCTGGTGGCCGAGGACATTCCGCCCGAGGCGCTGCGCTCCAAGGATCGCAAGGTCGTGGTGCCGCCGCTGGCCGGGGCCTTGCTGAAGAACGAGCAGGACGTGCATCTGTTCGAGCGACTCGTCTATATGGCGCGCCAGAACCGGTGAAGATTGAAATGCGTTCACCACGGCGACACGGCAACACGGCGGCGATCAACATCAAAGACATATTCATGTTTTCGCCGTGTCGCCGTGTCGCCGTGGCAAGCAATTCGACCTTTTCTCACGCAACGCAGAACCGATGCTGATCGATTTCTTCCTCCACCTCAAGGCGAAGAAGCTGCCGGTTTCCACGCGCGAGTTCCTCACGCTGCTGGAAGCGCTGAAGGAGCGCGTCGCGAGCAATTCGATCGACGACTTCTACTTTCTGGCACGCACCTGCCTGGTCAAGGACGAAACCCACTACGACAAGTTCGACCGCGCCTTCGGCGAATACTTCAAGGGCGTCGAGCAGGTCCCCGGCCTTGAAGCCGACATCCCCGAAGAATGGCTCAAGATGATGATGAAAAAGCATCTGACGCCCGAGGAAAAGGCCAAGCTGGAAAAGCTCGGCTGGGACAAGCTGATGGAAGAATTCAAGAAGCGCCTCAAGGAGCAGAAGGGTCGGCACCAGGGCGGCAGCAAGTGGATCGGTACCGGCGGCAGTTCGCCCTTCGGTCACGGCGGCTACCATCCCGAAGGCATACGCATCGGCGGCGAATCGGCCGGCAACCGCACCGCGATCAAGGTCTGGGAAAACCGCGAGTACCGCAACCTCGACGACACCGTCGAACTCGGCACACGCAACATCAAGGTCGCCCTGCGCCGCCTGCGCCGCTTTGCCCGCGAGGGCGCTGAGGACGAGCTCGACATGGACGGCACCATTGCCGGCACCGCGCGCAATGCCGGCTGGCTCGACATCAAGATGCGCCCCGAGCGCCACAACAAGGTCAAGGTGCTGCTGTTCCTCGACATCGGCGGTTCGATGGACGATCACATCAAGGTCTGCGAGGAACTCTTCTCCGCCGCCAAGAGCGAGTTCAAGCACCTGGAATACTTCTACTTCCACAACTGCATCTACGACTATGTCTGGAAGGACAACCGGCGCCGCCACGGCGAGCGTTTTCCGCTGTGGGACGTGATGCACAAGTACGGCGAAGACTACAAGGTGGTGGTGGTCGGCGACGCCACCATGAGCCCCTACGAAGTGCTGCAGCCCGGCGGCTCGGTCGAGTACGCCAACGAGGAAGCCGGCGCCGTCTGGCTGCAGCGCATGCTCGACACCTGGCCGCGCGCCGTCTGGCTCAACCCCGAGCCGGAGCGGCTGTGGGACTACCGCCATTCCATCGAACTGATCCGCACCATTTTCAACAGCCGCATGTTTCCGCTGACCCTTGCCGGGCTGGAGCGGGCGATGCGCGAACTGAACAAGTAGGGGAACCTGCCATGCCACTGCGCCGCCGCCTGCTGAAAGCCCTTGCCGCCGCCGGCCTGTTCGGCCCGGCGGGAATTTCCGGCCTCATCCGCGAGGCCCTGGCCAAGGGCAATGCCCCGGTCACGCCGGGGCTGCAAAAGCTGCGCGGCGAAGTCAGCGTCAACTTCAGTCTGGCGAGGGAAGGCCAACTCATCCGCCCCGGCGATACCATCGTCACCGGACGCGACAGCGAGGCGATCTACGTCATCGGCCAGGATGCCTTCCTGCAACGGGAACTGTCCACGGTCAGCTTTGGTGCCGACGCCGCAGCCGGCTTCATGCGGGTAGTCACCGGCAAGATCCTTTCGGTGTTCGGCAAGGGCCCCCGCTCGATCCAGGTGCCGACCGCCACCATCGGCATCCGCGGCACCGGCTGTTACATCGAGTCGGAAGGCTTGGGTGCCGCGGCGCGCACCTACTTCTGCCTCTGCTATGGCAGCGTCGATCTGACGCCAACGGCCGCGCCGAAGGAAAGCGAAAGCTACAGCACGCGGCATCACGACAAGCCGATGTACATCTACAACGACATGAAGATGGCCAAAATGCTGGTGCCGGCGGGCGTCGTCAACCACAGCGACGCCGAGCTTGAACTGCTCGAAAGCCTGGTCGGCCGCTTGCCGCCGTTCGCGGCGGGCGATACCAGGTACTGAAGCGCTGCCGCGCCGGAGCACCGGCGCGGCCGATTCTCAGGGCGAGTTCGGATCGAACATCGGCGGCGCCACCTTGATGATTTCGGCAATCGTCGTCAGCCCCGCAGCGACCTTCTTGGCCCCGGCAATGCGCAGGGGCTTCATGCCTTCGCGCATGGCCTGCTCGCGCAGCTTGCCGAGTTCGGCGCCGTTGGCCACCAGCTTCTTGATCTCGACCGACATCGGCATGATCTCGTAGATGCCGACACGGCCCTTGTAGCCGGTCATGCGACAGTCGAGGCAGCCCACCGCATGGTAGAGCTGCGCCGGCTTGCTCGACTTCCAGGGCGCCACCAGCGCGGTCCACGCCGCCTCGTCCTCGGCGCGCATGCCGCCGGCCTGCTTGCACTTCGGGCAGAGCGTGCGGATCAGACGCTGCGCCATGACGCCGAGCACGGTCGCCGACAAAAGATAGGGCGGCACGCCGAGGTCGACCAGGCGCGTCATCGCCGACGGCGCGTCGTTGGTATGCAGTGTGGATAGCACCAGGTGGCCGGTGAGGGCGGCCTGAATGGCCATGTCGGCGGTTTCCAGGTCGCGGATTTCGCCGACCATGATGATGTCCGGGTCCTGCCGCATCAGGGAGCGGATGCCCTCGGCGAAGCCCATGCCGATATCCGGCAGAATCTGCACCTGGTTGAAGGAACCCTCGATCATTTCGATCGGGTCTTCCAGGGTGCAGACATTCACCTCGGGCGTCGCCAGATGCTTCAGCGTCGAATACAGGGTCACGGTCTTGCCGCTGCCGGTCGGGCCGGTCACCAGGATGATGCCGTTGGGCTGGACCGACATTTCCTGCCACTGTTTCGATTCCTCGTCGGCAAAACCCAGTTCGGAAAAATCGCGGACCAGCACGTCCGGATCGAAAATCCGCATCACCAGCTTCTCGCCGAAGGCCGTCGGTATGGTCGACAGACGCAATTCGACTTCCAGTCCGTCCGGCGTGCGCGTCTTGATGCGGCCGTCCTGCGGCCGCCGCTTTTCGATCACGTCCATGCGGCCCAGAATCTTGATGCGGCTGGTCATGGCCTTGAGCACCGCCATCGGGATCTGGTACACCTGATGCAACAGGCCATCGATGCGGAAGCGCACGATGCCGAGGTCGCGTCGCGGCTCGACATGGATGTCCGAGGCACGCTGCTCGAAGGCATACTGCCAGAGCCAGTCGACGATGGTGACGATATGCTGGTCGTTGGCGTCATACTGCTTTTTGCCCTTGCCCAGTTCCACCAGTTGCTCGAAATTCGAGGCGCCGCCGGCGACGTCGCCCTTGCCCATCGCGCCCTTGATCGACTTGGCCAGGTTGTAGAACTCCACCTGGTAGCGCGTGATGTCATCCGGATTGGCGATGACGCGGCGGATCTCCTTGCGCAGGATCGGCTGCATCTCCTCTTCCCACGCCCGCTGGAACGGCTCGGCGGTGGCGATCACGACTTCGTTGGGCTTGACTTCGACCGGCAGGATGCGGAAGCGCGTCGCATAGGAGATGCTCATGATCTCCGTTACCGCCGAGAAGTTGATCTTCAGCGGGTCGATATGCAAGTAGTCAAGCTTGCACCACTTCGCCAGCCATTGCGTCAGGCCGTCGAGATCGAGTATGCGATTCGGCGGCTGCAGCGACTTCCAGCGCTGTTCGGCAATCACGATGACGGGATGCACGTCACCCTGATGATAGCGCCGCTCCTGCTTGAAGCGCGCGCCCTCCGTGGCATCGACCAAGCCGTCGGCAATGAGGGCGTCGACCACTTCCGGCAAGGTCAGTTTGTGTTCCTGGGCGAGCGCTTGGTTCATGGCGGAAAGTAGGCGTAGCGGTATCGTGCAAGACGGCGCCGGAGATACTTTGGCAGGAGCGCCTATGGTACCGCGAACTATAGCCGACAAGCCGGTTCCGCCTCAATGGCGGGGTAAGATGCCGGCATCGGCTTCATCGAGATGATCGGGGAGACTCCCATGAAAGGACTGCTCATACTGGCGGCCGGCGCCCTGCTCGCACTGCCCGCCCTGGCCCAATCGGCCGCCGACTACTGTGCCAAGGCGCGCGACCCGTCACGTTGCGAGGCGCGCCAGGCGGCCCTGAAGAATTGCGGCGAGAAGCGCGGTGTCGCAAGACGGGTCTGCCTCGAAGCGAGCATCCCGCCCGTCGACTGCAGCAAGGCGCAGAACCCGCAGCAATGCGAAGCCGCCCAAAAAGCCAAGGAAGTCTGCCAGGGCAGGACCGGCAAGGAACTCAAGAAGTGCCTGCGCGAGGAACAGCCGAAGAAGAAACACCGCAAGCCGGCAGCAAAAACCTGATTCCCGCCCGGGCTCAGCCTGCCGCCCGCGCCAGCGGCACGACGTTCCAGATGGTCTTGGCATACTGGCCGATAGTCCGGTCGGAAGAAAACTGCCCCATTCCCGCCACGTTGAGAATCGTCTTCTGCGCCCACGCCACGGGGTCGCAATACAGTTCCCCGACTTTCTCCTGGCAGGCGATATAGGACGCATAGTCGGCCAGCAGCAGATAGTGGTCGCCATGGTAGGTCAGCGCGTCGAATACCGGCTTGAAGCGGTCGCGATCCTCGGGAGAAAAATAGCCGTCGCGGATCATGTCCAGGGTTTGCTTGAGTTCGGCGTTGCCGTCGTAGTGCAGCCACGGACTGTAGCCGGCGGCGTACTGCTGCGCCACCTCGTCCGCGGTCAGGCCGAAAATGAAGATGTTGTCGGCGCCGACCTCATTGCGGATCTCGACGTTGGCACCGTCCAGCGTGCCGATGGTGAGCGCGCCGTTCAGCGCCAGCTTCATGTTGCCGGTGCCGGAGGCTTCGGTACCGGCGGTGGATATCTGCTCGGACAGGTCGGCGGCGGGAATGATGACTTCCGCGCTGGAGACATCGTAATTCGGAATGAACACCACCTTCAGCAGGCCACGCACCAGCGGATCGTTGTTGACGATGTCTGCCACAGCGTTGATGAAGCGGATGACGAGCTTCGCCATGCGGTAGCCGGGCGCCGCCTTGCCGCCGAAGATGACGGTACGCGGCGGCGCCGTGCCGCCGGCGCGGAGACGGTTGTAGAGCGTGACGACATGCAGCACGTTGAGCAGTTGCCGCTTGTATTCGTGGATGCGCTTGATCTGCACGTCGAACATCGAATCCGGATCGACCCGGAGCGCCAGCCGTTGCTCGATCATCTGCGCCAGGCGGATCTTGTTGTCGCGCTTGACCCGCACGAATTCGTCGCGGAACGCCGCATCGCCGGCGAGCGGGACCAAGCGCCGCAACTGGTCAAGATCCTTCAGCCAGTCCTTGCCGATATGGGCGGAAATCAGCGTTGACAGCGCCGGATTGGCCTGATTGAGCCAGCGCCGCGGCGTCACGCCGTTGGTCATGTTCACAATCCTGTCCGGCCACAGCCGGTGGAAGTCGGCGAAGATGGTTTCCTTCATCAGCCGCGTATGAATTTCGGCGACGCCATTGACCTTGTGGCTGCCGACGATGGCCAGATGCGCCATGCGGATGCGCCGGCCCTGCGCTTCGTCGATCAGCGACATGCGCTGCCACAGGACCGGGTCGTCCGGGTAGTGGTGCATCACGTCTTTCAAGAAGCGCTGGTTGATTTCGTAGATGATCTGCAGATGGCGCGGCAGGACGCGCTCGAACAGCGGCACCGGCCAGGTTTCCAGCGCCTCCGGCATCAGCGTGTGATTGGTGTAGGCAAAGGTGCGCGTGGTGATGTCCCAGGCCTGCGCCCAATCCAGATGGTGCAGGTCCATCAGGATGCGCATCAGTTCGGCGACGGAAATGGATGGATGGGTGTCGTTAAGCTGGATCGCCACCTTGTCCGGCAGGCCGTCGAGCGGCGTGCCGGACTTGGCAAAGCGGTAGAGCACATCCTGCAGCGAGGCGGAAACGAAAAAATACTGCTGCTTCAGCCGCAGTTCCCGTCCCATCTCGGTCGTGTCATCCGGGTAGAGCACCTTGGACAGGTTTTCCGAATCGTTCTTGTCTTCCACGGCGCGGATGTAGTTGCCCTCGTTGAAATACTTGAGGTCGAAGTCGCGACTCGACTTTGCCGCCCACAGCCGCATGTTGTTGACCGTGCCCGTGTCATAGCCGGGAATCGGGTAATCGTAGGCCATCGCCATGACGTCGTCGCTGTCCACCCACTGGTAGTTCTTCTTGCCGTGCTCGTCCAAGTAGTCCACCACCCTGCCGTGGAACTTCACCTGGTAGAGCACCTCAGGGCGCGGGAATTCCCAGGGGCTGCCGTAGCGCAGCCAGTTGTCGGGGTGCTCCACCTGCTGGCCTTCCTCGATGCGCTGGTGGAACATGCCGTATTCATAGCGGATGCCATAGCCGTAGCCGGGTATACCCATCGTCGCCATCGAATCCAGGAAGCAGGCCGCCAGCCGGCCGAGGCCGCCGTTGCCCAGCGCCGCGTCCTGTTCCATCTCGCTGATGTTCTTCATGTCCAACCCCATCGCCGCCAGAGCCTCGCGAAACTCCTGCTCGCAGCACAGATTGAGCATGCCGTTGAGCATGGTGCGGCCCATGAGGAATTCCATGGAGAGGTAATAGACCCGTTTGCGGTCCTGCACGTAGTAACTGCGCATGGTTTCCATCCAGCGCTCGATCATGCGCTCGCGCAGCACCGCGGCGGCGCTGTAGAACCAGTCGCGGTCGGTGGCGGTGATCGGATCCTTGCCGATGGAATAGGTCAGGCGGTGGTACAGCGAGCGCCGGATCGAAGGAGCGTCTAACGCAGGATGGTCGAGTTCAGGCAAGGCGGATGGCTTCGTCATGGCGCGTTCCGTTGGATATGACGAATACCATCATACTCGCCAGCCCGGAAGCCGCCTACGGCAAACGTCGCGGCACCGACATCCGGTGCTTACGCCGCCCGATGACGGGTGGCCGCCCGGTAAGAATCAAAATCTAAGCTTTCACCACAGAAGCGCCTTGCGTACCTGGGATTCCGCTTCGCGGGCAAGTAACAGAGACACAGAGAAAAACATGAATTGGGTTTGCTTCTCTCTGTGTCTCTGCGCCTCTGTGGTTAATGGTTTTTGATCGCTACGTCCCACTCATCTCCAGCATCAACTGGTTCATGCGCTTGACGAAGGTCGCCGGGTCGTCGAGCTGGCCGCCTTCGGCCAGCAGGGCCTGGTCGAACAGCACCGCGGCCCAGTCGTCGAACTTCTTGTCTTCGTATTTCAGGCGCAGCACCACCGGGTGGCGCGGGTTGATTTCAAGGATGGGCTTCGACGCCGGCGCCTTCTGCCCGGCCGCCTTGAGGATGCGCGCCAGGTTGCCCGAGACGTCGTGCTCGTCGGCCACCAGGCAGGCCGGGCTGTCGGTCAGGCGATGCGTCACGCGCACTTCCTTGACGCGCTCGCCGAGGCTCTTGGCGATCATTTCCGTGAGTTCCTTGAATTCGCCGGCGGCCGACTCCTGTTCCTTTTTCTCGGCTTCGTCTTCCAGCTTGCCCAGGTCGAGGCCGCCCTTGGCCACCGAAACCATCTGCTTGCCTTCGAACTCGGTCAGGTGCGACACCACCCATTCGTCGACGCGGTCGGAGAGCAGGATGACTTCGATGCCCTTCTTGCGGAAGACTTCCAGGTGCGGGCTGTTCTTCGCCGCGTTGAAGGTCTCGGCGGTGACGTAGTAGATCTTTTCCTGTTCCGGCTTCATGCGGCCGATGTAGTCGGCCAGCGAAACCGTCTCGTCGCTGGTGTCTGCCTGCGTCGAGGCGAAGCGCAGCAGGCCGGCGATCTTGTCCCTGTTGGCGTGGTCCTCGCCCATGCCTTCCTTCAGCACGCGGCCGAACTCGCCCCAGAACTTGGCATATTTTTCCTTCTCCGCGACGTCCTCGCTGTTGGCCAGATCGGCCAGCATGCCGAGGACCTTCTTGGTGCAGCCATTGCGGATCGACTCGATATCCTTCGACTCCTGCAGGATTTCGCGCGAGACGTTGAGCGGCAGATCAGCCGAATCCACTATGCCGCGCACGAAGCGCAGGTAGAGCGGCATCAACTGCTCGGCGTCGTCCATGATGAAAACGCGGCGCACGTAGAGCTTGACGCCGTGGCGGGCGTTGCGATCCCACATGTCGAAGGGTGCGCGCGCCGGAACGTAGAGCAGTTGCGTGTATTCGGTCTTGCCCTCGACGCGGGCGTGGGTCCACGTCAGCGGATCCTCGAAATCATGGCCGACGTGCTTGTAGAACTCCTTGTACTGCTCGTCGCTGATGTCGTTCTTGGAACGGGCCCACAAAGCCGAAGCCTGGTTGACGGTTTCGTCCTCGTCGGTGACCACCTGCTCCTTCTTCTCCTCGTCCCACTTTTCGCCCTTCATCACGATGGGCTGCACGATATGGTCGGAATACTTGCGGATGATGGACTTGAGCTTCCAGCTCGACAGCAGATCATCCTGGCCTTCCTTGAGGTGCAGGGTGATTTCGGTGCCGCGCGCCGCCAGGTCGGTCATCTCGATGGTGAACTCGCCGCTGCCTTCGGATTCCCAGCGCACGCCCTGGTTCGCTTCCAGGCCGGCGCGACGGGTCAGCACGGTGACGCGGTCGGCGACGATGAAGGAGGAATAGAAGCCGACGCCGAACTGGCCGATCAGGCTGGCATCCTTCTGCTGGTCGCCCGAAAGCTGCGAAAAGAACTCGCGCGTGCCGGACTTGGCGATGGTGCCCAGATTGGCGATGACTTCCTCGCGGCTCATGCCGACGCCGTTGTCGGCGATGGTCAGGGTCTTCGCCTCCTTGTCGAAAGAAACGCGAATCCTGAAATCCGAATCGCCCTCGAACAGCCCGGCATTGTGCAGCGCTTCGAAGCGCAGCTTGTCGCAGGCATCCGACGCATTCGAAATCAGCTCTCTGAGGAAGATCTCGCGGTTCGAATACAGCGAGTGAATCATCAGTTGCAACAGTTGCTTGACCTCGGTCTGGAAGCCGAGCGTCTCGCGCGACGCCGGCGCGGTCTGGGTGTCAGTGGTCATCAGGAATCCCCGGGGAACAATAATCAAGTGGGCGATATGGGGGCGGGGATTCCCGTTTCAAGGGAGGGGGAATGTCGGGCGCAGTGGAAGCAGCACTTCGTTGCCGGCAGCAAAACGCTGCGCCTGACCGGGTTGCAATTTTCCGCCGACTCACAGTATGATGATTTTAATATTCATCTTACTGGGATGTGATTGCGCCATGATTCGTCGCCCGGCCTTCCTGCTGGCCGCTCTGGCACTGCCTGCGGCGGCCCATGAGCTGTGGCTGGAGCAGGAACCATCGGGTTATGTCCTGTATCAGGGCCATCGACATTCGGCGCACCCCGGCGCCGAAGTTGTCGCCTACCCGGCGGATGCCGTAAAAAGCGCGGCCTGCGTTGACGGCCGCGGCGACACCCGCTCGCTCGTCCCCGGCAAAGCCTATCCGGTCAAGCTGACGGGTGAGTGCGCGGCGCTGCTGGTTTCATTTTCCAGCGGCTACTGGACCAAGACCGCCTGGGAAACCAGGAACGCGCCCAAGGCAGGTATCGCGGGAGTTATCAAGAGCTGGCTCTCCGAGGACGCAGTCAAACGGATCGACCGCTGGACCCCTGCTGTCGCCGAGCCTGTCGGTGGAGGCCTCGAAATCACGCCGGCGAGCGATCCGTTCAAAGCCGCAATTGACGACAAACTTGTCGTCCTCGTCACCGAAAACAGGAAACCGAAATCCGGCGTTGCGGTTGCCTATGAGGGCGATACCCGCGGCACCACGGGCAACGACGGCAAGATTGCGATCCGCATCCGCCATGGCGCGATGCAACTCATTTCCGCCAGTGTCGAGACGCCGCTTGCTGACGGCAAAGCCGATACCGTGATCCGTGCCAGCACCTTGCAATTCGAATTGCCGAAGTGATGCGACGCCAACTCCTCGTCCTTGGATTCCTTGTCACGGCCTGTGTTGCGGCCACCGCCCATGAAGTTCATCACAGTATCGAAGCCACGACTGCGGTGGCCCTGCGCCTGAGCTATGCCGATGGCAAACCCTTCGCCTTTGAGGCCTTCGAAGCCTATGCGGACGGCAAAGAGATTCCGGCCCAGGTCGGTCGCACCGACGACCAGGGGCGCGCCGTGTTTGTGCCGGGAGCGGTGAAACACTGGCGGGTGAAGGCCTTTTCCGCGGACGGCCACGGTATCGACCTGCGCTTCGAAGTGCCGGCCGCTGCCGTGTCGCAGAGCGCGCCGGCCGGCGCATCGGGCGACGGCCCCAACCGCGCCAACCTGCTGCTGTTCGGACTCTCCTTGCTGCTGAGCGGCTTCGGCCTCTATCAACTGCGGCTGCGAAAAAAGCCATGAAGGGCGGGCAATTCCGCTTCGCCGCGTGCCTGCTGCTGCTTTGCGGCGCGCCGGCCATGGCCCATCACGGCGTTGCCGGAGTGGGCGCTGCCGCCCTGGAAGGGCCGGGCGCGCCGGTGGAGTCAGCCGGTTCGGCAGTATTGCCGGAGGGCAAAACGCTGCTGTATGCCAAGCTCGATTATGCGAAGTTCAAGTCCGTGAATCCTGCTGATACCGAGGCAGACAGCAACCAGTTCTGGATGGCCGGCCTCGGTCACGGCTTCACGCCCTGGCTCTCGGCTTACGTCTTCGCGCCCTACAACCGCAAGATCGATTCCGCCGAACCCGCCGGCGCGGCAACTCCGCAATTCGACACCCGGGGCTGGGCCGATCCCTCTGTCATGGCTCAGCTCGGATTCAAGTACGACCAGGGTTTCAAACTGGTTCCCGCCAACGAGAGTCTGGACGATCTCGAGGACTGGCATTTCACGCTATTCGGCGGCTTTTCGATACCGCACGGCAAGCCGGATCTGAAAGACAGGAACGGTGACATCCATCCCGCCAAATCCACCGGCTTCGGCACGTCCGACCGCTCGCTGGGGCTTACCGCGACCAGGATGCTGTCAAAAAACCTCACCTTCAACAGCGAACTGTCCGGCATTCGCTTTCGCAGCTACCGCTACCAGGCCGATACAAGCTATCCGACAGGGCGGGATTTCCGCTTCGGCGCGGAAGACCGGCTCAATCTTGCGCTGGCCTATCGTTTCCATACCAACGTAGCGCAAAAGTTCCGCGCCGATTTCTCGCTCGAAGCGCAGTTTCTAAGACTTCAGCCGGATGCCGCGAACGGTCTTGCCGACCCCGATTCAGGTGGCCGTGTGGCCTACCTGCTGCCGGGAATTCGGCTCTACCAGGACAACATGAGTTTTGCCTTCGGCATAAAGACGCCGGTGTGGAAGAAGCTCAACCAAGCAAGCGGCTTGCAACAAGGCAGCGAAGGCACGGAAAAGTACCGCCTGATCTTCTCCGTTTCGTCGCTTTTCTGACATGCATATCCCGGACGGTTTCCTCTCGCCGCAAACCTACCTGCCCGCCTATGCCGTCGCCGTGGGCGCCTGGTCCTGGGCGGCCCGGGGGCTGCGGCAAAGCCTCGACGAAACCACGGTACCGCGCCTGGCCATGCTGACGGCATTGGCGTACGGCATGGGGCTGGTGATGCTGCCGATTCCGGGCGGGACCTCCGGCCATGCGCTCGGCGTCGCCATGCTGGCATTGATCTTCGGCGTGCGTTCCGCCTTCGTCGCCTACAGCCTGGTGCTGCTGCTGCAGTCGCTGCTGTTCGGCGCCGGCGGCATCACGGCGCTGGCCATCAATGCGCTGGCGCTGGGGCTGGCGGGTGCCGCCACGGCGGTGGCGGCGCGGCATCTGCTGCGCGGTTTCGGCGACACCCTGTCGGTCGCCGTGGCGGCATGGCTGTCGGTCGTCGTGCCCGGCATCATCGTCGCCGTGGCGCTGGGCATCCAGCCATTGATCGCCCACCGGGACGACGGCACGCCGCTGTTCTTTCCGTTCGGGCTGGACATCAGCCTGCCGGCGATAGTCCTGCCGCACATGCTCATCGGCGTCGGCGAAGCCGTGCTGACGGTGCTGGTCTGGCGCTACGCCAAGGCACGCAAATGGAGTCTGCGGTGACACCCCGCGCCTGGCTGGTGCTGTACCTGGCCGCGGTGGTTGCCATCACCTTCATCCATTCGCCGGGAGTGCTGGCGGCGCTGCTGCTGATCGCCATCGCCGCATCCGCGCGCTTGCGCTGGAAACTGCTGCGCCGTGCGCTCCTTGCCATCCTTGCCTACAACCTGGCGCTCAGTGCCGGCTATGCCGGCCTGGCCCTCTGGCAGGGCAATTTCGTCGCCGACTACCTGCTGCTGGTCAACCTGCGCGTGTTGCTGCTGGCATACATCGGCTTCTGGTTCGTCGCTGCAGTCGATCTGCTCGGCGCCTTGTCGGGCTGGCCGCTGGCGACACTGCTGGCGACCCTGTGCATCGGCCAGATCAAGACCTTCGAGCGCATCCTGCGCGATTTCCGGCTGGCATTCGCGAGCCGGAACCTGGTGCGACCGACGCTGACCGACCGCAGCCGCCATGCCGCAGCGCAGGCGCAGACGCTGCTCGACAAGTCGCTGGCTTCGGCCGGCGAGGCGGCGCTGGCGATGCGGTCGCGTGGAGCTTTCGATGATTGAACTGCGCGATGTCACGTTCCGCTGGCCTGGCGAAGCCGTGCTCCTGCAGCACATTTCGCTGCATGTCCGGCGCGGCGAAAAACTCGTCCTGCTGGGCGCCAACGGCTGCGGCAAATCGACCCTGCTCAAGCTCATGAACGGCCTGCTCGAACCTGAGCAGGGAAGCGTTCTGTGGCAGGGCGAGCCGGTCACCCGCGCGGCGCTGCGGCAGAAGCAACGGGCCGTGGCCTTCCGCCGCAACTGTGTGCTGCTGTTCCAGCATCCCGAGGCGATGCTGTTCAACCCCACCGTGCGCGATGAACTGGCCTACGGTCCGCGCCAGCTCGGCCTGCCGGACGTAGATGCCCGCGTCGGCAAATGGGCCGATGAACTGGGTCTCACGCCCTTGCTCGACAAGCCGCCTTTCCTGCTCTCGGGGGGGCAGAAACAGAAACTGGCGCTGGGCTGCCTGCTGGCACTCGACCCCGAACTGCTCCTGCTTGACGAGCCCACGGCCAGCCTCGATCCGGCCACCGTCGGCTGGCTGGTCGATACCCTGGTCGAGTCCGACAAGACCATGGTCATCGCCACGCACAACCTCTCGCTGGCGGCAGAACTCGGCGAGCGCTGCATCGTGCTTGGATTGCAGGGACAGATACTCTTCGACGGCCCGCTGCGCATGGCACTTTCCGGCGTCAGTCTGCTGGAAAGTGCCGGCTTGACGCATCGCCACAAACATCGCCACGGCAAGCTCGCGCATGCCCACGTCCACGCCCATGACTGGGACTGAGCGCGGGCGGCCGGCAACTCAGGCCGTCAGCCGGCGGTAGATCTCCGCAATCTTCTGCGGCAGCTTCTTCGCATCGTCGATGACGGAGTAATGCGCCGGGCCATAGAGTTGCGGCAGATAGTCGGCGCCGTGTCTATCGATGGTCACGCAATAACTGCGGATGCCCTTCTCACGCGCTTCGAGCAAGGCACGACGGGTGTCCTCGATGCCGTAGCGGCCGCGGTACTCGTCGCCGTAGTCGTCAGGCCTGCCGTCGGAGAGCGTCACCAGCAATTTGTGGCGGGTGTTCTGGCGGGCGAGCAGGCCGGAGAGGTGGCGCACCGCGACGCCCATGCGGGTGTAGTCGCGGGCTTCGATGCCGGCGATGCGGCGGCGGGTGGCGGCGTCATAGCGGTCGGCGAAATGCTTGATGCGGTAGATGTCGCAGTGCGTGCGCGTCCAGCCCGAAAAACCGTAGATGGCGTAGCTGTCGCCCAGAGCCTCGATGGCCTCGCACAGCAGCACCAGCGATTCGCGCTCGGCATCATTGACCCAGCCCTTGGTCGAACCGCTCATGTCGACCATGAACATCACCGCCAGCGAACGCTCGACGCGACGACGGTGGATGAACAGGCGCGGCGAGGGTTCGGCGCCGCTCTTGCGGTCGGCACGGGCGTCGACCTGCGCATCGAGATCGATTTCCTCGCCGTCGAGCTGGCGCCGCTGCGGCTTGTCTTCGCCGCGCAGGGCCTCGAAACGGCGCCGGATGCTGCGGATCAGGTGGGCATGGCGGCGGCGCACTTCATCGACCCATTCATGGTCGCCGGCCGGCGCCTCCACTTCGTACAGATGACACCAGTCGCGCCGCCATGCGGCACGCCGGTAATCCCATTCATCATAGAAGGCATCGGGCCGGGTGGTGCCGGCCGCTGCCGCTTCATCGGCTTCGGCACCGGCGACCGGCTGCCAGGCGCCGGGGCCGGCCGCGTGCAGGGCCTCGGGCGGAATCTCGCCGAGATCCTGCAGCAGCGATTTCGCCGCAGCGCGGGCGTCGGGCGGCAGGACCACCAGATCCGCCTGCGGATCGGCCAGCTGCACCTCGCCATCCGCCGCCAGCAGCGGGTAATCCGGATTCCCGGTGCGGCCGCCTGCCTTCGCATCGAGCGCACGCAGCACATTGAGGGCGCGCCGCAGCGTCGCCGTTTCGCGCCTGATGCGCGCCGCACGCAGGCGCCGTGCGGCCACCGGGTCCATGCCGGTGACATGAGAAAAAGCCGGCGTGGCGCCGGCACCGGCCAGGCGCTGCGCCGCCATGCAGGCGAGGCTGTCGGCCACCGTGGCATCCGGCTGCGCCAGGCGCGCCGCTGCTTCCTTAAGCCCGGCAGGCCAGGGCCCGCGCAAGCCGGCGATCTCCATGGCGAGACCGGGCAGTTCAAGGGCGATGCAGGCTTCGAGACGCATGGCTTCGAACAGGGCGAACCAGCCCAGACCACGCTCGCGGTCCGGCCACAGTTCGAGTTCCGGCTCGGGGTCGAGCGCGAAGCTGCCGTAGCGCGTCTGCGCCCACAGCAGCGCGGCCATGGCCTTGTAGAGGCTGCGGTTGCCGGCGGCGTCGCCCGCCAAGTCGAGCCGTTGCGGCAGCCACAGCGTTTCGGTATCGGTCCAGGCGACCTCGCCGGCGGCGAGCTTGAGCGGCCGGCCGTCCAGTGCCTGCAGAAAGCGCGACAGGCGGCCCTCGACGGCGGCGAAGGCCACGCTGTGCGCAGCCGGCGCGCAGTCTGTCGCGGCAAAACCGGTCAGGGCCGTGCGCGCCGCAGCCAGCCCGCCGCGATCATAGGCATCGAGCCCGGCGCGCGCCCAGTCGTCGAGCCGGACGCCGAGGCCGGCGGCCTGCGCCGCCGCCAGCGAAGCCAGCAACCAGCCCAGATCATCCGAGGTCTGCGCGGCGACGCCGGCCCAGTGCAGCACGCGCTCCTGTATCTGGCGTGGCAGCGCTTCCAGCAGCGCCGCCGGCTGCGCTGCCGAACGCTGGCGCAAGGCCAGCAACAGCAGCTCGTCAAGCCGTTTCTCGAGTTCGTGAGCGAAGAGTTTCCGTTCCGGCATGAAGAGGCAACCTGAAAACCTTGTTTAGCCACAGAGGACTCAGAGATCACAGAGTGAAAACCACAGCTTCGATCTTTGCTCAAGATTAGCCGGAGGCCGTGTGCCAACAGGCCGAAGACCCGGGCCTTCTCTGTGATCTCTGTGTCCTCTGTGGCTGAGAATTTGTGGTTCTTTGCTTCAGAAAACGGCGCGTATCAGATCGTCCAGCGCATCGCGGGTGTCGGCCTCATCGGCCAGCGGCCGGGCGATGGCGGCGGTACAGGCGGTCAGCGGTGCCATGCCGGCGGCAATCAGCTGTGCGGCGTGCACCAGCAGGCGCGTGCCGGCGCCTTCGTCCAGCCCGGCGCCTTTCAGCTTGCGCGTCAGGCTGCCCAGCTTGACCAGCAGCCTCGCCGTATCGGCATCGACGCCGCCTTCATGGGCGACGATGCGCGCCTCGGTCTCAGCTTCCGGATAGTCGAAATCCAGCGCCACGAAGCGCTGCCGCGTGCTCGGCTTCATCTCCTTGAGCACGCTCTGATAGCCGGGATTGTAGGAAATCACCAGCATGAAGTCGGGCGGCGCCACCAGGTACTCGCCACGTTTTTCGACCGGCAGGGCGCGGCGCGAATCGGTGAGCGGATGGATCACCACGCTGGTGTCCTTGCGCGCTTCGACGATCTCGTCGAGGTAGCAGATGGCGCCGGCACGCACCGCCGCGGTGAGCGGACCATCCATCCAGACGGTTTCGTCGCCGACGATGAGATAGCGCCCGACCAGGTCGGAGGTCGTCAGGTCGTCGTGGCAGGCCACCGTCACCAGCGGCCGCTTCAGCCGCCACGCCATGTGCTCGACAAAACGCGTCTTGCCGCAGCCGGTGGGGCCTTTCAGCATCACCGGCAGGCAGCGACCGGCAGCGGCCTCGAATACCGCGACTTCCTCGCCGGTGGCGTGGTAGTAGGGTTCGCTGGCGAGGCTCAGCAGCGGCGTGGCCAGGGCGCGGACATCGGCCCGGGCGGATTGTTTGGGTGCGGTCATGGATGTCAGCGCCTACTTCTGCTTCTCTTCCTTGGCCAGTTTGGCTTCGTCCGCCATGCGCTTCTTCATCTCGCGCAAGCGCGAATCCACCTGGGACTGCTCGTAGAAATTGCCGTCGCCGGCCTTCTGCGCCAACTCCAATTGGTCCACCGCCGCCGGCACCTGTCCTTGCAGGGCATAGGCTTCAGCCTGGGCGCGATGCTGTTGCAGGCGCTTGCCGAGCAGGGCGTAGGTCTTCGCCTGCAGGGCATGCATGCGGGCATCGGACGGGTGGCTCAGCAGGTCGTCTTCGGTAACCTTGATGGCTTCCTGCGGCAGCCGGGCCTCCAGCAGCGACGTCACCAGGCCGTAGGTGATGGCGCGCTCCTGCGGGAAGCGCGGCTGCGCGGCACGCAGCAGCTTCACCGCCAGCGGCGCCTGTCCCTGCTTCAGGCGCAGTTGTGCGGCGAAGGTCTCGATCATCGGCGATACCGCTTTCAGGCGCCGCAACTGGCTCAGCTCGCGGTCCGCCGCGTCCGGATCGCCGTCGCGCACGCGGGCCAGCGCCAGGCCATAGCGCATGGCCGCTTCACTGCCGGCAAAGCTGCGGTCCTTGAGCCGGGTCTCGAACTCCGTCACCGCATCGCGCGACGTACCCTCCTCGGCGCGCAGCTTGGCGCGAACCAGTTCGAATTCGAGGGAATCCGTCACCTGCTTGTAGGGCCGGCCCTGGATCCGGTTGCCCATGTCGGCGAGGCGTTCGGTGGTCAAGGGGTGGGTCCGCAAATAGCCGGGGGCATTGTTCTCGTAGAGGCGACCGAACTTCTGCAGGCGGTCGAAAAAACCGCTCATGCCGCGAATGTCAAAACCCGAGCGCTCGAGCAGGCCCAGACCGATGCGATCCGCCTCGCGTTCGAAATCGCGCGAGTAGTTCAGCTGATTCTGAATCGCCGCCCCCTGCCCCGCCATCGCCGCGCCCATCGCCAGATCGGGACTGCTGCGCGCGGCAAGAATCGCCACCGCCAGGGCCAGCAGACTGGTCACCTGGCCCTGGCCCGACTTGTTCATCAGCCGCGCCATGTGGTGCTGGGTCACATGGGAAATTTCGTGCGCCAGCACCGAGGCCAGTTCCGATTCCGAACTGGCGGCGAGAATCAATCCGCTATGCACGCCGATATATCCGCCCGGCATGGCGAAGGCATTGAGCGTGGAATCGCGCAGCGCAAAGAACTCGAATTCCTGCCGCGATTCCTCGCTCTGCGCCGAGAGCCGGTTGCCCAGCCGGTTGAGATAAGAACTGATCTCGGGATCATCGATCCAGGCCGGATCGCGGCGGATTTCGAGCATCACCGACTCGCCGATGCGGCGTTCCATCGCCGGCGAGAACTCGGCTTGCGCCGCTTCGCCGAGATCGGGCAAGCCTTCCGCCACCGACAGCGGCGGCGCCGAAAACATGCCGAAACCAAGGATTAGCGCGCTGGCAAGCGGATGCAATTTCATATCGCTATGATAGCGGCTTCGCAGAAACCAGTTGTGACAGCATATTTCATGAACCCACCCGACAAGCCCCCCCACGCATCGCTCACCCACTTCGACGCCACCGGCCAGGCGCACATGGTCGACGTCGGCGCCAAAACCGAAACCGCTCGCGTGGCGCGGGCGCAGGGCCACATCCGCATGGCGCCGGCGACCTTCGAACTGATCGCCACCGGTTCCGCCAAGAAGGGCGACGTGCTCGGCATCGCGCGCATCGCCGCGATCCAGGGCGCCAAACGCAGTTCCGACCTGATCCCGCTATGCCATCCGCTGGCGCTGACCCGTGTCGCCGCCGAATTCACGCTCGACCCTGCCCTGCATCGGGTGGCGCTCGAGGTCACGGCAGAAACCGTCGGCCGCACCGGCGTCGAAATGGAAGCACTGACCGCCGTTGCCGTCGGTCTGCTCACCATCTATGACATGTGCAAGGCAGTGGACCGCGGCATGGTCATCGAAGACATCCGCCTGCTGGAAAAGTCCGGCGGCAAGTCGGGGCACTGGCTCGCCGGCGAGGACGAATAGAGCAAGACCAGCCGTGGCCTATTCGTAGCGAACTTCGATGATGTCGATTTCCCGCACGCCGCCCGGGCTGTCGAAACGCACCGTGTCGCCTTCGCGGGCCTTGAGCAGAGCCCGCGCCAGCGGCGAAATCCAGCTGATGCGGCCTTCCTGCGCGTTGGCCTCGTCGATGCCGACGATCTGGTAGGTCTCCTCCGCGCCGTCACCGTCGCAGACCGTGACCGTGGCGGCGAAGAAGACCTGGTCGCAGTTCTGCTGTTCGGCCGGATCAACGATCACCGCCGACTCCAGGCGCTTGGCCAGAAAGCGGATGCGCCGGTCGATTTCGCGCAGCCGCTTCTTGCCGTAGATGTAGTCGCCGTTTTCCGAGCGGTCGCCGTTGCCGGCCGCCCACGACACCACCTGCACCATGGCGGGACGCTCGACCTTGACCAGATGCTCGAACTCGGTACGCAACTGGCCATGACCGCGCACCGTCATGTAGTTCCGCGTACCGTCCGGGACCGCCGACTCCTGTACCTCATCCTCGTCGGCATCGTCGTCCGGTTCCTTGACAAAAGCCTTGTTCATCTTGTGGAAATCGTCGCCAAATTTAAATGCTAGCATCCAATCCCTCATGAATACATCGACACCGCCCCAGCGCTCGCTTGCCACCGTGCTCACCTATGCCGCGCTGATCGTCTGCGTGGCGATGGGCATACGCCATACCTTCGGCCTGTTCCTGACGCCGATGAGCATGGAGCACCAATGGAGCCGCGAAGTCTTTTCCTTCGCCCTGGCGCTGCAAAACCTGATGTGGGGCGCCACGCAACCCTTTGCTGGCTGGCTGGCTGACCGCTTTGGCGCGCGCCGCGTGTTGTGGGGGGCCAGCGTGCTGTATGCGCTGGGGCTGCTCGGCATGGCCTGGGCCGCCACCGGCAGCGGGCTGGCCGCCACCGCCGGACTGATGATAGGCGCGGCGCAAAGCGGCTGCACCTACAGCGTGGTATTCGCCGCCATGGGCCGGCTGGTGCCCGACGCCAGGCGCGGCTGGGCGATGGGCGTGGTCGCCGCCGCCGGCTCCTTCGGCCAGTTCCTCATGATCCCGGTGGCATCCGGCCTGATCGGCGGCCTGGGATGGTTCGGCACGCTGCTGGTGTTCGCCGGCGGCGCCTTGCTCATCATTCCCCTCGGCGGCGCCTTGACCCGGGGGCTCGCCGCGGGTGCCGCCGGCATCGGCCAGACGGCGCGCGAGGCGCTGGGCGAAGCCATGGGTGAGAAGAGCTTCGTGCTGCTCATCGCCGGCTATTTCGTCTGCGGCTTCCAGGTGGTGTTCATCGGCGTGCATTTCCCCAGCTACCTGATAGACAAGGGCATGGACGCCGCAACAGGCATGACCGCCCTGGCCCTGATCGGCCTGTTCAACGTCTTCGGCAGCTACACGGCCGGCCATCTGGGTGGTCGCTGGCCCAAGCGTCATGTGCTGGCCGCCATCTACGCCTCGCGCAGCCTGGTCATCGGCCTGTTTCTCTGGGCGCCGCTGACCGCCGCCAGCGTCTATCTGTTTTCCGCGGCGATGGGGCTACTGTGGCTTTCCACCGTACCGCTGACCAACGCCATCGTCGCCCAAGTGTTCGGCGTGCGCTTTCTGGGCATGCTGTCGGGGCTGGTCTTCTTCAGCCACCAGGTCGGCAGCTTCCTCGGCGTCTGGCTCGGCGGCAAACTGTTCGACGTCACCGGCAAATACGACGCGGTGTGGGGCATCTGCATCCTGCTGGGAATCCTGTCGGCGCTGATCCATCTGCCGATCGACGAACGCAGCCTGGAGGCGAGGCGGCTGGCAGCGACATAGGCCACGGCGACCATTAATTCATCCGGCATGGAACTTCTCCGCCTGCGACGTGACGTTCTTCAGAGCGCGATCAGGGCAAGCGCCGGAAAGTAGCGTTGATACCGCATCAGATCGCGCCTCCGCAGCGTCGGCGATTACACGACTCTGAGCACCCGGAAACCGCGCTCGGGAATCGGCCGTTAAGCATGTACGAGTTCCGGGTCTTCGGAGTCGTTTTCCGGGAGTGCCGGCGAGACGACGGCGCTCCGACTTAATTTCCGTTTCTTGAAACAGTCGGCGCTGACGATACGGCGAATCGCCAGCGCTTTGCCGCCGGATTCTGTCCGGATTGCCGTTTCTTTGAACTCCAGCACATTCAAGCCGGCGAGGTTGAGGATATTGACGGGCACGGCACGATCAGCTCATCCGCTTAGGCCACTGCCTTGCAGTATGAAAAACACGCAGGATTTCCACGGTACCGCCGCGCACTCGATAGGGCAGGATATAGGAAAACCGTGTCACGACAAGTTCGCGAGTCCCAGAGATTCGGCCAGGCCGCCCCATGTTGGGGTGATCCGCGAGCATTGCCGCACTGACTTGCATATGCACCGCAAACTCCGCTGCCACAAGGGGGCTGTCCTTGGCAATGTAGGCTGCTTCGTCGTCAAGGTTCTCCAGGGCGCGACGGAGCCATTTAACCTGCATACTTCCTCACAATCGCATTGACCTCTGCATCAGATGCAAAGTCATTGGCGTCGGCCTCCTTGAGTGCCTGCTGTATTTCCCCGACCTGCCAAACCTCAAGCTCCAGATATTGGCGTATCGCTTCTCCAGCCAAGTAGGACTTGGATCGATGAGTAGCATCCGCCAGCTTATCCAATTGGTCCTTCACTGTTGCGGGAACGCGCAAGGTCAGTGTTGTTGTATCCATGATCAGCTCCTGTCTTACAATGTGTACAAATAAATCATAGCATAGAGCAGCGCCAAGCATCAGCTATATGGAAGATTCAGTGATGGGGGCGGTCAGCTCATTACAACAACCCCAGAGTTTCGTGTATCCATTTGATTGGCAACGAAAGGCACTGTACGTAGGCCAGACGCCCTGCATGTTCGCCTTCATCCTTCCAGCCGCGATAGAGCACTTCCGTCTATAGCTTGCAAATACCGCCGGCAAGGCTCCCGACATAAGCGGCACCGTGGCCTAAAGTTTTCCCGCCGCGTTCCGATAATGAACTTGTCGGCAGTACAACGCCGCTTGAAAATCCCGTCGGAAACTGCCTTTCAGGCATGCCCGATTAGGCTAACCCTCTGAAAGGAGAAGCAAAATGCCACAAGTCATCAATACCAACATCTCGTCGCTGAATGCACAGCGCAACTTGAACCACAGCCAGTCGGCTCTGGCTACCTCCCTGCAACGCCTGTCTTCCGGCCTGCGCATCAACAGCGCCAAGGACGACGCCGCCGGCATGGCGATTTCCAGCCGGATGACAGCCCAGATCAACGGCCTCAATCAGGCTGCTCGCAACGCCAACGACGGCATCTCGCTGGCGCAAACGGCCGAAGGCGCCCTGGGCGAAATCAGCAACAACCTGCAGCGTATCCGCGAACTGGCCATCCAGTCGGCCAACTCTACC
>SESE01000195.1_pt1 | contig 26793 bp, 54 predicted proteins | sample 3171371 | NCBI WGS metagenome assembly SESE01 (sample SAMN06051881, study PRJNA518727) | freshwater metagenome | biome: subpolar coniferous forest; feature: holomictic lake; material: water; isolation source: holomictic Lake 442, 13 m depth | place: Canada: near Kenora, Ontario | collected... | reverse complement strand
GATGGAGAAGACCACCAGGCCAGGCATGGGCACCATGGGTGTGTCTGTTAAGCAAGACCGGATGAGCCTGTTCTTTGATCCTCTCTTCGTCCTGGCCCTCGAGCGAGCTGAGGTAGGGTTCGTGATGCTGCATGAGACATTCCATATCATGCTGCACCACTGCACCGGCCGTATCCCACGGGACGCCAAGGCACATCAGAAGTGGAACATCGCGGCAGACTTGGCAATCAATTGCCTGATCCCCCGTACATCCACCTGCCAGATGCCTACGTGGAAGACAGCGCCTCTTGATAAGAAGGGGCAGCCTGTCAAGAACCCATCAGGTGTGGCCATCAAGAAGGGTGACCGCATGGGTATCCTTCCACTGGACTACAAGCTCGCCGACAAGAAGGCGATGGAGTGGTACTTCTCTGCGGTGCCTGAGAACCCCAGCGGAGGTGACGGTGGTGGCGAAGGAGAAGGGGAAGGGGGCGAGGGTGAAGGTGGTGGCGAAGGAGGGGAAGGGGAGAGCGGTGGCTACCCAGGACAGCTTGACTCCCATGACGAGTGGGAACCGTCTGACCTCATCGACCAGGAGATCCAGAACACTGTCGAGCGCATCTCCAAGAACCGTCAGTGGGGTACCATGCCTCAGGAGACTATCAACGAGATCCACGCAGCACAGAAGACCGAGGTGCCCTGGAGCAAGATCCTACGCCACGCCCTTGGTGATCTCATGTCCAAGGACAAGCGCAAGTCCATCAAGAAGATCAACCGTCGTGTACCTTTCTATCCCTTCAAGGGTGAGGTCAAGACGGGCGTTGATAAGAAGCTGGTAGGGTTTGACACCAGTGGATCGGTTGGCGACGACGAGCTGGAGAAGTTCCTTTCCGAGGTGAACCGCCTGGTCGAGGAAGAACAGCCGGTGGATGCCATCTGTTTCGATACAGAGATCAAGGGCAAGCCAGTACCTTTCTTCCGGTCCAAGTCCAAGTACAACTTCAAGGGCAGAGGCGGCACTTGCTTCACCGCCATCGTCGAGTTCGCCAAGGCCAACAAGTACAAGCACCTTATCATCCTGACGGATGGTGAGGCTCCTTGTCCTCCGCACCAGGTCGGGCTCGATATCATCTGGGTGATCACACCTGATGGATCCGACACGCCTCCAGCAGGCTACCAAGGACGGTTCATCAAGATGAAGAAGATGGCTGACAAGAACTTCCGCAAGTAACAGCCCGGTACATAGTGGGGTGGGTGCACGGTTGTGCCCCACCCTTTTCACATTCTAAACAAGGAGATCCTCATGGCTATAAGAAAAGAATTCAGCGGTGACAGACCTCTGGCCACCCTCTGGCCCTGGATGTCAGAGTACCAGAGAAAAGAAATGGTCAACTCCATCTCGTCCCATCAGAAGTGGTTCATGGCAGTTGTCAACAAGATCGCTGCCGAGCTCGCAGCAGGCACACGCCGGGTAGAAGACGGCACTGCTCCAGTATCATTCGAGGTGCGCCCGCTGGCCCGCCTCATTGCCTACTACCATAGCGGCTTCCCGTACATGGCACGAGTGGACACCTGTGATGCCATCTGCACGTTGGCACAGCAGATCCTTGGGGTACTGCCATCCATGCGGGTAGACTCCTACGGTGGTGACCCATGTGGTGACCTCAGCAGGGGAGTGCTGCACTACGATACCGAGACCAACAACGGACGATGCCATATGACGTCAGGAGCTGTAGTTACCGTCTGCCGGGACATGATACGTGCAGACACCCAGAGGTTCAAGGGCAAGACTCCGCCGACCAAGTACTCCCCTGCCTCCATGGTTGCGTCCTACCCTGCGCTAGCCGGTACCATCTGGTGGGATGCTGCAGCAGCAAGATGGGCAGCAGGCAGCAGGTACGTGGTGACATGGGGCGACCCGAGTATCACGTACACCAAGATCAAGAGAGGCCGGTACGAACGGTACTATGAGAATAAGCGCATCTGCACCGCTGACCTGGCTCTTGACACCAAGCTGTTTGGCTGGTCCACTGCAGGCTGGTGGAACAAGCGGGCAGGTAACTCTGCCCACATCACACCGGACTGGGCGGCACCCTGCATGCCTGAGGAATACCGCAAGCAGGCGTACACCAAGTATGGCCATCAGGCCTGTGCCAGGTTTGAGATCGATGACGACCTGCTCACTGACTGGTTCCGGGCACACCGCTCCGAGGTTACTAAGGATCTTAAGAAGGCTCAGCATGTCCCGCTAAGGTTGCTGGCCTTCAAGGCCTGTGGGTACGTCCCTGCGGACAGGGGAGATGAGAACAGGAGTATCGTTATGCACGCTGTCATCAAGTACGGGTTCACGCCAGGGATGCTGGCTGCACCGCACAAGATGTCAACCGAGCTGCAGCGTCTGTACATCAGGTACTACGGGCTTGCCTGTGAGGCCCACACCAAACCAGGCTTGCACGACTATCTGGTTGGTGCTGTCCAGCGAGTCCTGCGCAGAGGACGGGTAGCACATTGCAGGGAGACAGACCTGCTGGCACTGGGACAAGGACATGACTTCTTCCAAGAGCTGCTGCAGGACACACGTCCCGACGCAGCTGAGGAACTGGCCGGGTTCTTCCTCGTGGCACTAGATACCATAGCGGCTCACCCTGATATCGCCATGGAGTATCAGGTCTACCTGCAGGCCTTCTTCACCAGGAACCAACTGGACTACCCGATCAGGCTCATCAACTTCGCCATCCAGAATGCCAAGGGCATCGAGGCTGCAAGGGAGTCGAGGTTCGGGGCACAGGGGCTCCATGGGGTGGCCCAGAAGGAAGTAGCAACGGAACTAATAACAATAGGGGACGACGACAATGAGTACTGAACTAGAAGTAAAGATCGATACTGACATCGAGGAGATGCTCAAGAGTGTCGTAGATAAGCAGCTAGCCAAACGGTTGGTGCTGTTCAATGACTCGACACATGACATGCTTGAGGTCCTGCGGGCGGTTGTCAAGGCCAGAGAGGCTGGCGGACAGCCCTGCACTCCTGAGGCTGCGTACGCCATCATGATGGAGGCACACACAAAAGGACAGGGCGTAGTGATGTCTGGCCTGCTTGAGAACCTGAAGAAGGCTCAAGCAGTCCTCGAAGGCATCGAACTACGTACTGACATCATCGACTAACAGTGAGCACAACATGATACGACTAACAGCTATCGACATGTCCAATGTGTGCTCATTAGGATGGCTCCCTACAGGGGTCACCTACTGTGTACACTGCAATGGGTATGGGTCCTCCCTGAAAGATCCGGTCGGTACCAACACATGCACATGCACATGCACATGCTGTGGTGGCACCGGGCTGATGAAAGAAAAGAAATAAAGTTCCCAGAAAAAGACAGTGAGTTTCGTATGTTCAAGATGAACATACAAACTGACTGAGTGTTCACGTCCAATAAAACGATCACAAACGACAACAACCTAATAGGTAATACCATGAACGCATCACAGACCAAGCTCATCAACAACCTCCCATCCCTCTCCTCTCTCCCAGTTGCCAAGGGCAAGAAAGGTGAGATCCCTACCTTCGACCGCGACGTCCTGGACGATGGCATCGTTGAAGCAGTGGACAACTTCGTTGCCGCACAGGATGCCAAGGCCACCGCAGAGGCAGCACAGACGGCAGCCAAGCCCATCATCGCCGCAGCAGCAGCATCGTTGCTCGATGACCTCGCTACCAGCGGACAGTTCTCCAAGAGCGTCAAGCTGACTGGCTTCACCGGCACGCTTACCATCTCCCGCATGGACAAGTTCAGCATCGACAGTGGGGCTTCCCTCTCTGACCTCGTGAAGGAGTTTGGCAAGGACTTCGTGGCTGCCAACTTCGAAGAGACCACTGAGATCCTGTTGAACCCTGCTGTCCTCAAGGACAACAAGCTCATGAAGGAGTTGATCGCAGCGGTCGGCAAGGAGAACCTTGGCAAGTTCTTCGTGCAGTCCAAGACGATCAGCACCGTCAAGGGCTTCGACGAGGCAGTGTTCTCTCTCCCTGAGGACAAGCGTGAGATCGCTCGTGCTGGCCTCATCAAGCAAGCATCCGTGTCCATCAAGTAACATCCAAGAACTAGGAGCCCCCACAGGGCCCATCCAATAGGGTGGGTCCTACTAGGTGTTTCTAACAGCAGTTAATAACAAGGAGATCCAAATGCGTACCAAAACTGAGTACGATAAGAGCAGACTTTTGGTACCCCGGGAGGGTGCCCCGCAGACTAACGCAAACACGAGGTTGATAAAATGTTTATAGACCGTCACGCTATATCCTATAAGCCCGGAGACTCGGTGTTCCGTGGTGACGACAAGCTGATGACCACTGAAAAATTCCTTGCGTGGCTGGCTGGACCAGAGCAAGTGAGCATCGTGGCTGCGACCGGCGCCTCCATCTGGAACATAATCTTCCAAGGTGAGGACGCTGAGGCTGGTGTTTTCCTGGGAGTCCAGGGGGATCCAGTATCCGATTGGCTCAACCTCTACACCCTGACAGACAAGGATGTCGAGCGTTGGAACGACGCCAAGTCCAAGAGCTGGGGTGGGAAGAAGATCGAGAGCGGTACCTGCCTCAACCTCATGAACGATGCGTACGACATGCTCGAGATAGACCTGTCACCAAGCCTTGCCACACGGCTGGAACTGCCTGACCCTACGCTCACCAAGTGCATGTTCGCTGGCATGTGCGCGATGCTTGACAACAACAGCCTCGCCATCATGACTCTGCTGCCCGGTGCGGCTCAGCGCATCGTGGCTAAAGTTATGCAACTACGATAAGGAGAACCACCATGACAGCACAAGAAGAAGTAGAAGCTCAGGTACTCAAGACTCTGCGTACCACCGTGGCTAAGGTGTACCTAGAGCGCCAAGCTAAGGTCCTGGAGTGCAAGGCCCACGGCAACCACTATGCAGGTGAGTCTTTCGTATTCAATAGGTACGCCTCATTAACACTAGAGGACCTGCTCCTCGGTGAGAAGTGGAGCAACAGGGATGGTGAGGCACTGGCCGGTGCTACCAGGGATGAACGTAAGGCGGCACTCGCGGCCATCCACACCGTGCTGAAAGACCGGAGCATCGCAGCTATCACGGCCTTGGCTACCGTTGTCCCTGCTCGGTTCCTTGAATCAACTGCAGCTACAAAGATGATGCTCGAGGTGAACACCATACCAAAGCGGTTGGACATCGACTGGGAAGGCAGTAAGATCCAGTGCCGTGGACGGTACGGCATCGCGCCTAAGCTGATCTTTAAAAACATGGAAGACTTGGAAGCCTGGGTACTTGCTGGTATGGCAGGTGTTGAGGTCAAGAAACCCAAGTCGTTCTCTCCTAACTTCCGTAGGACACTGCCAGACCGTCTGGGGCTAGGTGATGACGCCAGTGTGGTGGCTGCAGGCATGGTGGATCGTCTGGGGTATAATGACCTGGTGTGGCTGGCCCAGCGTGTATCTGCTAGCGACAGCGCTGTTGATATCGTTGGTGACGGTCAGGCCTACCGCATGACGGAGGGTGTGTCTGGGGCAGAGCGTGAGAAGATCTGTGCGGTAGAGTGTGCACGTGGGTTCCGGGACTGGGTGAATGGGATTGAGACTCCGCACCTCCTGAGGTACACCATGCTCGCATGGGAGGACTTCCTGAACCATGTAGGTGAGGACGAAGAGTGCTTGCCATCATTGTCCTGGGGTAACATCCTGGATGTGGGAGCTAACAGCCCTGCAGACTGGGTGGTTAACACCGCACTGAAACAGCTGCAGCAGGTTGAGCAGGCTGACACCTTCAAGGCTGAGCACCCTGATTGGGCAGCCGATGAGGATCTGGCGTACCGGTTGGGCGACAGGGAGTACACTCCAGGGTTCATGCGCAGCCCCCTGTCTTGCACATCCTCTATGCTATACCATGCACAACGCAGGCTGAATGACAGCATGGGTCGGTACACTGAGTTATACACTGCCATGCATGACGCGGTGGAAGCTAACCCAGTGGTACTGGCTGGCGTGCACACAGCAGCCCCGTTGGTTCTCATGGAGAAGTTCCTGGACTCTACGTTGTTAGACCCAGAGAAGCTATCCATCCTGTTGGTGCTGACGGCCAACAGAGAGGGTGGGGCAAGAGAGTTGTCCACCGTCTTATTCCGGGTAGAGAAAGAGTTGAGGACGTTTGCCCAGCACGTGGCAAACCCAGTGTTCCTCAGAGCACTACGCAGTGAAATCAAACGGCTCGCAAAGGGCTAAGGAGATACAACCATGAAGCACGAAAAGAACATAGTAATGTACGCACGCATCATCTTGGTAGACCACATGATGGCCGCAGCATATGGCACCAACAACTCCGTGATCGACCGTCTTAAGGGGTACATCCCTGCACAGTCCGAAAACATGAACAGCAACAACCGTTGCCCACACCTCAAGTGCTACTACTCCTACAGTCACAACACCAACCCTCCTCCCAAGTTCACCAACGGGTGGTGGGCACCCACAGGTGAGATGCCTCCTGGTGTGCGTGTGGACAACGAAGAGGTGATCGCCAGCATGTGCAAGGTGCATGGCAGTAACTGGCTTGCTGGTGGCCACAACAATAACAACACCAAGAGCGTGCTGTACTACCGTGATGTGGTGACCGACCTGCCAGCACTGCTGACGTGGTGTGCTACCGTGCTGTCTGACGGCACACGTCCACGTCCTCTTACGAGGTTCCCTAAGATGCCTGATGTCCAGATGTTCCAGGGACTGGACTACGAGGATGGCAGGGCATACCCTCTGCAGTACATTGATAACCTGGCTGACGGCACCATCCTCTGGCTGTGGCAACAGCACCAGGCTACTGGCCGCATGCCGTTCAAGGTCGAGGTGACCCCTGCCCAGTGGCGCCGCAACGCCACGATGCTGATACTGGAAGGGGAGATCAGTGCACCTCCTGTTATCAACCGCAAGGTGTCCTCCATGGAAGTGCGTGACTATGTCGGCGACCTGGCTGACTTCGTCCGTTCCCATCCTATTGTAGCTGGGTTGTTGATCACTGAGCACGCCACTGACGACTCGTATGTCCAGTGGTTCTTGGTACCACACAGTAACTGGGGAGAGAGGGTGCACAACTATGACAGCAGCCGGTACACCGCTTCCTGGCAGAACGCCATGGTCAATGCCGTGGCCAAGGGACATCTGCTGAAGGAGGATGAGGTGTCGTTGTTCACCAAGCTCCGGGCGTCTGTGGCAGCTACTGAGTACGCCATGGAGAAGCTGTTGACCAAGGGCATCCCGCTAGAGGCCACCAAGGAACTCATCACCGCCTTCCACAACAAGCTGGTCGATACAGATAACGGAGTGGCAGCTGAGCTCAGCCTTGGCAAGAAGGACGAGTTGCTTACAAGGGTGGGGCTACGGGCTCTGGCGGTGGCAGGGTACGCAGACACCGAAGCCCTGACCAAGATGATTGCTACCCGCATCAAGCAGACGAACGAAGAGTACTTCCAGGGCATCCCACAATGAATGTCCTGGGGTACGAGCTTGATGACGACGGGTGTGGGGACAACTCATGCCTGATCAAGAAGCCAGTAGGCATGGCTACCAACGGTGGTTGCAGGTGCACCAGGGTCGTACCTGGGCACCACGTGCTGGTGGTACGCCGTGAGCTTGACAGGCTTGCACAGAGGAAGAGACAGGACAACGACAACAACTTGGAGACTACGACATGAGATCTACATCAAGTAAGTTCTTTAGCAGCTGCGGGCACACCATGATGGTGCGTACCCGCAAGGAGTTCTGGGGAGCTGCATGCCCAGCGTGCGCCCACTTTAACATCTGGTCCATAGCTACAAGCTGGTGCCTCGTGGACATGCCTGAGCTGACCGCAGAGATCATGGCTGACATGCGTGTGGGCCAGCCTGATAAGCCTGGGACATGGAGACGTGCAGACACGGCAGCCCGTGCAGTGCTTGCTGGTAATGCAGAGGCGTTAGCGCTGTGGCATCTGGTAGGTGGGACAGCGACACCACTGTGGGTGCGCAACATGCTTGAGAACCGCAAGGCTGTCAAGGTGTTGTCCACCCATGCCAAGGCAGGGCTGGAGTGCAAGGCTGAGATCAAGGCCAAGTACCCAGCAGTGAAGATAGTGTCCGCCAAGACCAGCACCTTCAGCGGCGGTACGTCGTTGCATGTGACTGTGTCTGGTGTAGCTGAGGACGACACAGTGCTACGTCGGGCGCTCTCTGAGTTGGTGGACGGGTACAGCTACGGCGACTTCAATGGCATGGACGACAGCTACACGTACCGCAAGGACATGGACGCCAACAAGGCGCATGTCAAGTACGCATCAATTCAGTTCTCTAACAGGTAAGGAGTATTTATCATGGCAACACCTACGTCAACCCCACCAGTCTGGAAGTTCGAGCTGTTCCTAAAGGAGTCATCCAAGGCTCCTTGCTCCTCAGGTGAGACCGCCAACTACGCTGCAGCGCGCAGTGGCCTGCTGTCATCCGTGGCATCCCGCTGGAACTCAGGTGAGCTCACGGCATACAGCAGTGGACGCATCACCCGGCCCGACGGCATCGTCCTTCACGAAAGCCTGATCCCTACATGGGATCTCGCAGAGCACACCTAACCCCGGAGTCCCCCCCTATGAACTGCACCATTTGTAACAAGCCGGTTGTCCTACGGCCTAGCGCAGCAGAGCGTGCGGCAGCTGATGTGACAGGCAAGTCCGCTGCTTACTACACCTCGCTGTTCACGACGCACGCCGCATGTGCGGTAGCTAAGCGAGAGCGTGAGACATCAGAGTTGATCGCCCGTAATGCCGAGCTCAAGGCCGCAGCTGAGGCCAAGCTTGGATTCAAACTGCATCCGAACGTAGTGTTCTGCTGCATGCCACGGTAACATAACAACGGAGCTGGCATATGGATGTACATAAGGATCCTGATTACTACGCCTTCGTGGCCGCCTATGCCAGCCTTGTACCTGATAAGTATGAGGTGGATATCAAGTGTGGTCGACTGCGTAACAGAGACCCAGGCAACTACAGAGACATCGTGAACATCCACCTCGACTGGGCCTTCCATGACCTGGTCAAGGGCTATCGTGATGGTACCGCTGGTGATGACATGGCAGGCGAGTGGCTGCTTGATAAGCACAGGAACCTCTGGGGCAGGGCATGGTTGATGCTCCCTGTTACAGTCCGTGCAAAGTATAAACAGGTAGGAGGTTAACACCATGGTCACACAATGGATCGTACAGGAAAAGGACAGGACCAGCTTTTCACACCCTACTCGGATGGATTGCTACACAGGAGAGCAGCGTGAGTTCTATAAGAACTGGTCTGCCAAGTGCTACGACCTCAACAACAGCATCCTGTTCTACAACGAAGCTGCTGAGTACGGTATGAATGCTGGGTGGTCCGCCTGCGCCCTGCAGAGGGTCTGGGAAGACTTTATGTTATGGTCTCCATCTGATGACCAGCTGGCTACGTTGGTGCTGCACGAGAGGCCATCCCTTAAGTGCGGGGCACTGGCCTGGTTCGCCCTGCGTAGGACATGCCCTGATAAGGAGTACCCGTACCACTCGTCTGACCTCAAGTTTGGTAAGTTACCGACCTACCTGGAGGAGGCACGCTCATGAGACATATGTGCAGTGACGCACGCAAGGAGAAGGTGCTAGCCTGGATGCACAGTGAGCCTATGTGGGCCTCGCCAGAGGTGTTGCAGAGCCTAGGATGGTCGTTGATTGAACCATACAGGACAGAGAGACACTGGGAGGACATACAGGACAATCTGGCACGGCTAGTCCAAGAGGGCCATAAACTATAAGGAGGGCAAATGTACGTAATGAGCTACCGCAAGAAGAGACATAAGATGATGACCGCCACACTGAACTGCGTATCCAAGGCGTCCGGCCATGGGCCTAACCCTGGGTGCGTGGTAGACCCCAGGGTCATCCACTCGTACGTCACCAACGTGAGCAGCGGGTACCGAAAGATCACCACAGGCGAGTACGTGTGCAACAAATACAGGTCTATGTGCTATGGCAAAGGCCTGTACTACCAGCCGTCCATCACCGTGGTGCACCTGGGACTGGCTGACGCCATCGTACTGGGTGCCTCCGCGTGGAGTCGCTGGACGCTGACACTGTTGACGCCTATGAACTGGACTGGCAACAGGCTCATCACCTCTCCCTGTCAGCAGGCATCGTCAGAGAGGCTATTGCTGGGCTGGACAGCGTGTCTACCAACCTCCTGTTCTGCCCACTGTGGACCTCTACAACACCAGAAGAGACAGCAGCTACGCTGCTACTGACATCCAAGTACGAGCCTGAGCTAGAGCTAGCCAGGGCTGTACTCGAACACCGCATTACAATCTAACAAGGAGATATCAAATGAAAGAGCTCACACAATTCCTTCTAGCCGAGTCAATCATCCACGGTGACCCAGTGCTGCTGGCCGCCACCGCAGGGTCCTCCAATGAGAAGACCGGCGACATGGCTCAGATCTATATCCTCAACCCTGATGACTACCCACTGGCCATCAGCAAGGCAGGCCTTGACGAACGGGTCTGTGGAGGGTGTCCACTGCGGCACTCCCTCGGTGGCGCCTGCTACGTGGTTCTGTTCATGGGGCCACGGCAGGTGTACAAGGGATGGGTGGACACTGGCAAGCGCATCGACTCCGACCAGGAGTTCCTTGAGTTGCTCAAGGGAAAGAAGGTCCGCTTCGGTGCCTACGGGGATCCCGCACACATCCCTGCCTACCTGGTTAGCGAGATCATTGCAGGGTCCGCAGGGCACACGGCGTACACCCACCAGTGGCGTAACCCTGCAGTCTCCGCCATCTGGAAGGGCCGGGCCATGGCATCTTGTGATACCGTAAGCCACCTGCGCACGGCAGAGAGCAAGGGGTGGGCAGGGTTCCTTGCTACCCCTGAGCTGAACCTTTCCGGGGTGGTCACCTGTGACAACGAGGCCAATGGCATCCAGTGCTGGGACTGCATGCGGTGCAATGGATCCAATGGGTCTGTCCGGCTGCTGCCTCATGGGGCAAGGGCAGGGTCCCATCCGTCCATGCCAAAGAAGAAGGGCCGGTGACTACCGACGGCCCCATAGGCAAGCTCATGAGGGCGTACTACGGGGCAACCTGTAGCCCCATGAGCACAGTAGACCGCATCGATGCTGAGGTCTGCTGGAAGCACCTACAGTATCTACTACAACAGGAGAGCAGCAGATGGATAACAGGATATCGACTGCCGTATCTGACTGGGAAGTAAGAGGGGTCCTCTGCTCAATAGAGAGGGCCTACAGGTACGCCCATGGGGATGACATCCTTCTCCCTCGGGGTTTCTGGAACAGGGTAGGGCTAGCAAGCTCCTGGACATCCCTACAACGCGAACTACAAGAGGTACACAATGAAAGCAGAAGAGTTCTTGGAAGAGATCAAGAAGGGTAGTGCCAAGGGATCGATGCTGGCGACCATCGCATACGACGAGGTGGCACAGGGGAAGGAGTACGGTGGCTACCGCTTCTTCTACAACTCCTTCAAGGGTTACGCACTGTACTGGCACAACCTGAAGTCAGGGTCAACAGGGTACGAAGAGGTGTTGACTACCAACCAGGCTCTGGACGCACTACGATGCACACGGTGGACCGGTAGCTTTTGGCACAGCGTGATGCTCCGGGCCTTACACTACCGCCTAGATGCTGGAGAGGTATCGGTGCTGATGCTGTTGGACACACTATCCGCGGGGTCTTGTCTGGTACAGGAGATGCTAGGGATCAAGGCGGTAGCATAGAGGGGGTCACCGTATGCCAGTAATGAACTACAACGAGGCCAACACCTGGTGGGACGACCTGCTACACAGGATACCATCAAGCGACAACAGGAGGTACCCACTCCTGGTACTAGCGGTCTCGGCCACGATGTCCTGCTCGGCTGAGGAGTACCGTGGATGGAGAAGCGCAATGGGGAATACAAAGGAGTCCTGGGAGCAGCTACAGGACGCACTTGTACGGTTAGTAACAGAACAAAAGGAGAGGCACCATGGCAAGAAGTAAGGTCACTTGGAACACCCACAACACTGTTGGCGCTACCTTCCACCTGATGGGACGACTCGAGATCCCCAAGGCAGCAACGCTGGTGCTGGCCCCAAACGGGGAGGCCACAGGGTTCATGCTACCAAACGGTAAGACGTACAAGGTACAGGTAGTGCTTGAGCAAGAGTCCGCTGATGGTGAACACCACAAGGACATGGGTAGCACAGAGCTTGAGGCCTTAGGTATCTATGGCTTTGGGGAACTAGATGTACGAGACTTCAGAACAACCGAGGAGGATTAACAACATGACACAACAATGGTACACGTTAAAGAATGGGCACAGCCTCACCAAGGAGATCCTCAGTGGACTCCGTGAGTTCTATGACGCAGTGGATCTGCCTGGTGTCCAGCAGGACGTGGACGCATGCGTGCGGGCCCACATGGTGGACAATGGGGACGAGTGGTCCCAACAAGACTACCTGCGCATCAAGGTGCCGGCAGAGAACATCATTAACAATGCAGAGATGCTCATCCAAAATGAAGAGGAGGACTAACACCATGGCAACATTCAATATCCAAATCAATATCCGGGCCAACGAAGATGGCTGCGAGGAAGTACTCAATGGCGGACGTTTTGTAGTCTATACCGACCACACGTCCTCACAGTTCGAGGACGACTGGGAAGAGGTCAAGGCCGGCATGCTGGACTCTGGATACCCATGGGACTCCCCTGATCAGATCATCGAAGCCATGGAAGAACGTGGCTACTCCATCGTGGAGGACGGGTCGACAACAATTGAAGTGGAGGCTTAGGCCATGGCAACAGCAAGAGACTTCTTCAAGTTCATGCGAGAGTGTACCCGGGCAGGACAGGTGGTGCAGCTACAGAGCACTGCCGATGGCAAGTACGTAGTGTACGGGTGGGGACGGGAGCTACGGCCTCTCGGCAAGCCGGTGCCCACCACATCTGCTGCACTGGCGGCAGCCCTGTGCTGGCTGTACGGAACTGACCATCACAAGCATGAGGCTATCAAAGCCCTGTCTGGCACGGCCTCAGTCAAGGACTTCCTACAGGAGGTCCGTGATATGGGTTGGGACATCAGCCCTACCATGGCAGACACCTGGGACATCTCCCGTACTGAGAAGCACATCGCAGCAATAGGTGGAGGCTTCGCCCCACCGTCACATTACAAAGGCTAAGGAGGCCACCATGAAGCACCCATCAGCAAAGACCAGCGTGTCACAGATCCCTGCAGCATATAAAGAGCCAAAGCTGCAGGAGGTATATAAGCACAGCCGCAACCTGGACTTCGGCGGCGGTAAGTATGACCTCGCTACCCAGTACCTGGATGGTATCAACTGCCAGAACTTCGTATACGATCCTTACTGCAGGACCCAGGCCCACAACATAGATGTCATCCGGAACCTTGACTTTGATGGTTCCATCAGTGTGATCAGCTGCCTGAATGTACTGAACGTACTCCTTGACAAGAAGGACAGGGACCAAGTAGTGGGTGCTATCAAGTACCTGACCGACAGCTACAGCAGTGTGAAGCACGTTGTGTTCCAGGTGTACACCAAGGACAAGTCTGGTGTATCTACAGCTACGCAGCTGAACAAGGGCCCTGAATGGTACTGGCCAGAGCTGGCCGGTGCATTCGCCGGATGGCGCAGCGAGATCCTCGGCGCCAAGAAAAACATCATACACCTTTGGAGGGACTAACACCATGAAAAAGAAACAACAGTCAAGCCGAGTCACCGTCCCTGTACCTGACCCAGCAGGCCCTCGCAATAACCGTCCCTGGGACAAGAAGAAAGCCAAGCAGGGACTTGGTGCCAAGCCTATCTCCACTACGTTCTTTGCTTCCTTGAGAGACCGCAACGAAGGGCCAGGGGTTAACGACTTCGTTATCAAGGTGACCTGCGAGGCGTCACTGAAGGACAGCTTTGCAGATACCTGGAACGCCTGTCAAGATAAGGTAGACCAAGCAGAAGACTACAGCGTCAACGACATCTATGCCCTCATGGGTGTCAAGGGGTACAAGGTCACCGGGATACACACAGAGTGCATAGTGGGGTTCTGACATGGCTAGGAAGTACAGTACCATGGACACCCAAGAGCTTGTGGACCTAGTGATCGCCGAGATCAAACGGGACATCCGCAAGGGAGACACCACAGCCGTGGACGAGCTACTGAAGTTCGTACCACGGGAAAACCTAATAGGCTACCTGCCTGAGGAGTGACACATGGGCTTCCGTCTACTGACCATAGAGAACGTCACCACCTGCTGTGGCAACAAGGGAAGAACAAAGGACCTGGTAGTACCAGAAGGGATCCCTGTAAAGGAGCTGGAGGAGGAGGTGCTGCGCACTGTACACGACCTTGACAGCCTGGGGTTCTTTCTGAGATCACGTCCCATAGGGCACCGCGGTACACGCATAGCGGTCATCTCGCTAGGGCAGACCCCTGCTGAGATGGTGTTCCACCTGCAGGTAACTAAGAAGCATGATGGCAGCATCGTTATCACACGGGCCATAAGCCACAAAGACATCAGAGCATTCATAGCCAGCCTCAGAGAAGGCCTGGGAGGATAGCATGGCAAGACAGTCAAACGCACAAGCGATGGCAACACTTAGGACACAGATCAAGGAATGGTTGCACACGACAGCTACAGGCCTAACCATCACCAGCATCCAGGTGGCCATACCAGAAGCAGCACAGGGAAAGACTCTGGCCGAAGTCCGGGTATCACTCAACGACTGCCTACAGCTGACAGGCTTGAAGATAATCAACGGTGCTAACGGACCTTTCCTTTCCTACCCACAGCGCAAGGTCAACTCCAAAGGTGAGGAAGACCCACAGGGTGAATACAAATCGATGTTCTACCCCTTCTCCGTCGCCTTGAGAGACCAGATGGAGGGCGCAGCGATAGCAGCATACAACGAACTCCTAGCCAAGGTAGGTACCTAATGAGAATCATCTCCGTCATCAACGTAACCATGGCTGTGTCCGTCGAGCACGAGGAAGGTATCTCCCCTTGCGTGACTGGCGTATCCGACCCTGACCTCAGTGTGGAGGACGACGACAGTGGATCCACAGTGGTAGAGACGTGCATCGTAAGCCAGTACGTAGCTGCCACACATGAACTGAAAGAAGAACAAGAGTAACTGCCCGGGGAACCCCTGACAGTTTCGTATGTTAAAGAAGTAAAAACAGCAATCAAGGAGTACACCATGACCCAGATTACCATCGTCTATGTCTACTGCCCAGAATCTTGGATGCAGAACACCGCAATCGTCCACATCGAAATCGAGAACGGCAAGATCACCGAGATCGGAAAGCCCACCTCTGGTGGCGAAGTGTTCAAGAAGGCTCAGCAGAAGGTAATAGCTTCCATGCGCCTGATGAAGACGATCCCCCTCAAGTTGGAGTTCGAGATCGACAGCAAGAACCGCGTGTTCCTCCGTGGGCAGAAGAAACCCAAGATCGCGCCAATGAAAGTCAAGTTCCTTTCAGCTCACCGCAACGCCTTGACCGCGCTTCTCGACCAACTTCGGAAAGACAACGAAGATGCGCTGGAGGAATATGGTGCGCGGGTCGAAGCGAACGCAGGATTTGATCCAGACGACAATGCTCGGCTCGAAACCGAAGAAGCCATCCGCGATACATTCACCATCGTACAAAGCGCAATCCAGAAGCTCCGCTGACCCGAAGTCGGGGAAAGGCGCATAACTTACCTCCATCAAATCATTCAAGGAGTACACCATGTCCGAAGAAAGAATCAGCCTTGACAACATCCGCACGCCAGAAGCTTGGGAAGTCCTCAAGAGGCTCATTGTCGAGCAGAAAGAAAACACCACGATGCCTTCCGACATCCGTGAAGTGTTCTTCACCAGCGATGTGGACCGCCTGTCTGAGATGAGCCTGAGTGGCAACGCAGTCATCGCCGCTGTGGCCCGCACCCGAATGTCCTACGATGGCTCGGTAATGAACATGGCAGGCCATGCTGGCACCATCTCTACCAAGCCATCCGAAGCTGCCGATGGGAACGCAGCTACTACCGTACAAGGTTAAGGCCCCCCATGTGGGGAGGCCCACTACGATGATTACAAAAACCAAACGAATCCTATGGTTGACAGTCGGCTCAGCTGTTCTGTTCGGAGGACTGTTCTGGTCCTCTAGTGGGAACATCTGGCTAGCTGCCATCGCCACAGTGTACGCCCTATGGTGGAGCACGACCGTGCCTCCATACTTTAGAACCGCCCATATCGGAACCAAGAAAGATACCGTGTGGGCCCACAAGGTAAACAAGGGACTGGCTCTGGCTATACCAGTGCTAGGACTAGTCATGGCCATACCAGTGTATATCATACTGGCCATCGTCACTGCCAGCACCAGCGGTCTAGCCTGGTCAGCACTCACCACGGCTATGCTTGCACTACCATTCTCATCAGCTGCAGCGTACCTGTACATCTCATGGGAAGTGCATGGCATAGCAGAAGAGTCCTGAGCAGCTGGGGACAACGCAGTGACTCACCAAGGGTACGGAGCTTAGCGGCTTCGTACCCTTTTAACATCTTATCAACAACATGTTCACCCCAGGAGGCACCACCATGTGGATAGCCAAGAAATGGACAGAGCCTATATCGGCACTCGAGAGAGCGTGGCACCATGCCAACGCCATTGAAAAGGGGCTGACCAAGTTCCCTGCCAGCTCCGCCACCGAGGTGGCCACCTGGTGGGAGATCGTTCTCAACAGCCTTGAACAACCACACCGACAGACCTGAGCACCAGGAGGATCTTATGCCTAGAATGAAACTGTGGGGCACTTCAAGCCCTCGAAGCTCCGACATCGCCGTGCTGGTAGCAGCGCTGGCACCAACCCTGCACGGCATGGTAGCCGACAACAGCGACGCCCCTGTGGATGCAGGAGACAGCATGAGAAGCGGCCTGCTGTTCGTGGACAGCGTGCTCACCGACGTCATCAACCTGACCTGGGCCCTGCCTTACAACAGGACGTACAGGACAGTTGCCACCATAGCACTCACAGTAGGACGAAGCACCGTGCAAGCATGGGCAGCTACCGCTGTGCTGACCAGGACGGACTCATCGGTAATCACCTTCAGCACAGGCAGGCACTGCTTAGACGCCGTGGACGCAGCCGCTGCAGTACTTGCTCAGATCTTTGATGACCCTTGGGACGCACTGACATCCCACCTCAAGGAGGATACAGCGGCTGCGGATGCAGCTGAGGCCAGGTACTCCCGTATCAGCAGGGCTGCCATGTGGGTGGCCAATATCGCCACCATCTCCTACTTCATCCACATGGTAGCCACCAGAGGACACTACGTAGACATCGACAAGGACATCGTTGACATGGGAGATGTTGCAGTGTTCTTCGGGATAGCCTGTGCAGCACTGGTGGTGATACACTGGGTGCGGCGCCAGGCACTTGATGCTCAGCACGCATCGGTGGTGACCGCGCTATCTAAACTGATCCCTACCACGAGGAGGTAGCCCCATGGCCTACATAGGAATGGCCACACCGTACAAGAACACGAGCAGGAGCGACGCACCCAAGCGCTTCCGCACCATGCAGATGTACAGAGACAGGGCAGCAGCCAAGGCCTGGAAGTTCACAGGGCTCTCAGTGCAGCTGCTTCTACTTAAGACATCTCTGATGTTCTGCATCTCCTTGGATAACCTGGAGAGGGAGACGGCCGCAGAGGAGTGGGCAGCCATGCAGGACAGCTTGGCTGACCGGGTGGAGCGGCAGGTACTGACAGACTTGGGGCTGCCACTAGGAGCATAACTACACAGGAGGAGGCAACCATGAAACAGAAGATCAAGACAGCAGCTGAGCTGAGGACCGCAGAGGCCGGACTGACCGGTGCAGCCGACTGGCTGTCCATGTGGTCGACCATCGTAGTCCCGTTGTCTATCCTGGCACTGGGGTTACTGGCCTACAACAACAGTGACTCCACCCGGGCGTGGAAGCATGCCAAGCACGTGAAGGACTCTGTTGCCGCGGCAACAGAGAGGTCGGAGAGGGACTCTGCTGCAGCATGGGAGGCACACTTCTATGACTCACTTGGTGCCGCACGTGCCGCAGCAGGGTGGTGTGACATCGGGCACGAGAAGTGCAGTGATAGGTAGGGCCGGCTGGCGGACCACCCTCTGCATGGCCACTATGCATATGGACTACCACTAGAGGGGGCAACAACATGGACATCGATATCTATAAGGAGCTGCTATCCGAATGGATGAGCAGCATAGGGGGCGGCCCGCAGATAGCACTGATCGACTTTGGGTATGCCGTCGCAGCCGCAGCTGACAACAACGTGGAAAACCTGGCATACCACTGGGAGTCCCTGCAGCACGGGCTGCAGAAGATAGCAGACATGGATGCAGCAGAACTCGAATCATGGGAGGCTGAAGCAGCCACGAGGAGGTACCAGTGACTGAAGACGTTCTGAAGAAGACAGCAGAGTGGGCAGGGCGCCTGCACGAGAATCAAATACTGAATCGCCTCGGCATATGCATCCTACTGTGCTACCCTGGTGGGCACAGACCAGACATGTACCCCTCAGTTGCTACCGACGTCTGGGACAGTATCCAGAGGGATCTGCAGTTGGCTGCCGCACCTGATAAGAGCAAGGACGCGGTGGCCACCGACGGTGTGGCCACCTAAGGTATATACACAGAGGGACAACGTGGTCCCGCTGGTCGCACCACCGTGTGACCGACAAGAGCAAGCTAGCCCAGGCGATCAGTCTGGGAAGGAGATAACATGGAAAGATCAAAGGAAGAACTTGAGGCACGCCAGTGGTACACAGCCGTTGCAGACGAAGACGTGACTCCTGCAGCACTGTGGTCACTGGTCACCGCCGTGAAGAACGCAGCCACTGGAGCACATGGTGGAGCACGGTTCGCATGGGACACCCTGCAGCTGCAGCTCGAGGGTGACTTCAGCGGAGCACACGTACATGTTGTAGATAGGACTTGACTTTGTTCTCACAGTTATGTACTTTTAATAGTAGGAGGATACCTCTATGGAAGATTTAGAAAGCATGCGCAAACGTTTACTATCTGCTGCACCAGTTGTCGCTGTCCCCGCGGTGGCTGACACCGCGGTAGTCCCAGCGGGACCACACAGTGCTGCACCCGGGGCAGGCACCGACGTAGACGACGACGTGTCGGACATCATGGCAGCATGGAAGTCCTCGTGGACACCTCAAGGACTTCGGTACTGCTCAGCTGAGCACTACGACTATCTCTCGGCAGCGGGCACCAAGCCGGTCCCTCCACAGTTGACCCATGCTCACATCGTTACGGTGTTCAAGGAGTATGGTATCCCAGCGGTGTCAGTGGTTGCCACTACCGTAGGTCCACAGGTCACCACCTTTGCTGTCGAGCTTGAGGCGGGCGCTGTGGTATCGACGTTGAAGAACAAGGAGGTCAACGTGGCATTTGGTCTCGGTGCCAAGTCTGTCCGGTTACTTCCTTATATGGAAGGACGTCTGGGGTGCATCGGGCTCGAGGTACCAAACGCGGTGTCGGCAGTCGTGGCATTCCGGGACGTACTGGCATCGTCGTTGCCTACCGTGGGCGCCAACAAGGACAAGTACATCGGCGTCGCCCTGGGACTGGAGACAAGTGGTCGTCCACACATCCTGCGCTTCGGGCACACCAACAGCGCGCACCTGCTCATTGCCGGTAAGTCCGGATCAGGCAAGTCTGTGGCTGTCGATACCGTACTGGCATCGATAGTTGCTAGCTACCTGCCATCTGAATGTGCCATAGTAATAGTGGACCCCAAGCAGCTTGACTACACCAAGTGGGCAGCTGCTCCACACCTGCTGTTGCCACCGGTGACGGCTACTGCGGACATCCAGAGGATACTTGGAGTCATGGCTGCCCCGGCTGGTGACGGTGTGACGTCTGAGCTGGACCGTCGCAACAGGTTGTTCGGGGAGTTCTTGGTCAACAACTTGGCGGACTACAATGCCGCGGTGGCTGCACCTAACCGTCTGCCCCGTATCGTAATAGTCATTGACGAGTATGCTGACCTCATGGTACAAGGCAGCTCCACCCGGAGAGGGCAGTCAGCAGCATCGGAGATCACTCAGCACATCCTACGCATCGCCACGGTAGGACGGGCTGCAGGGATACACATGGTGCTTGCCACCCAGCGGCCAACAGCTGACACCGTGCACCCAACCATACGGGCACAGACGACACAGATCGCTTGCCGGGTAAACACCTCCATCGATTCCGAAGTTATACTTGGACGTGGGGTGACTGGTGCCGAGAAGCTCCTAGGAGAAGGTGACGCCTTCGTACAATCAAATGAGGGGCTGACCCGCGTCAAGTGCGCATGGGTCAAGTCCGACGACATCTCCGCGCTGCTCCGGACTGATGTGCTCGCCAGAGCACTGTCTGTGGCACGTGGTTAACACCTACACCAACGAGGTAATATCATGGACGACTTCAACGGCAATCCCGCACACCAGGTAATCTCTGACTCCACTGTAGTAGAACTATGTGAGCGCTTGCTGTCCAACCTGGGCGGCCGGCACCACCAACGTGGGTTCTTGAAGAGCAGCTACATCCTGTTGCTGCTGGGGGCACCTGCTGCCGACGACGCTGCAGCTGATGCCTATGCAGAAGCAGTGGTGCTGTCCGACTTGGATGGCACGCCTATCCCTGTCGAACTAGTGGACATCCACCGGGGATACGGCATCTCACAGCTGAACCCTGCAGTGACCACGTTGATCATGAAACATGTAGGGTTCGAGGACATGGGGATCCCCAGGCTGCTGACCGTGCTCAACTCCCTGGTCGACGCCGGTACCCCAGGAGTGGAGTGCCGGGCCTACCGTGACACCGCAGTAGTAATACTGGTGGACCACCGGGAGGCTGCAGGTGAAGACCTGCTCGTGGTAGAGTACATCCGGTATGGTGGCACAGCAGAGGGCACACCACTGCCTTCGATGTTCACCATCCGGCAGTGCTCTCCCATGGAAGACACCGCTGATGACAAAGGTGAGGTACAGCACATGATCATCCCTGAAGGGTGGTACCCACTGCTGCCGTCCACCGGGGCAGCCCACCGGTGGGGCCACTATGATATAGGGCGGATGATGCCAGTAGCCCACCGGTGGGGACAACAACAAGTAAGAGGAGGAAAGGCATGAACGTCCCACCAAAGAGGGCACGCAAGTCCCCAGCTAAGAAGAGGCTGGGTACTGGTGAGCTCGTCCCAGACTGGATGGACAAGGAACAGTGGTGGCCCACCACGTCGTCACCACTGCAGTCCATACCGCGGCAGACAACCAAGCTGGTGGTAGACAGCCTGTGGATGACGACTCAGGGAGTCATCGTGGTCGACAGGGGTTACCCGGTCGTCCCATGGGTCTGCGCCATAACAGTTGGCAACCACACTATGTATAAGAACGACACCAAGTACGGTGGCTACCCATACCTGCTTGCCCGTGGATGGCTGGCCATGGGGTGGAGAGAAGGAACCGCGCTAGCCAACGCCACCGTCAAGATCCCCGGCACGCCTAACATGTGGTGGGTACCACGGTGGTGCCTTACCGAATACCTCCAGGCAGTGTCCCGCATATGGAACGGCTTCGCACTGTCCATCCAGGACGTCTGCATCGGCCGGCCCCAACGGTACGTCTCTCTCAAGGAGGCTCACCGGAGATACCACGTCGGACCTTGGGTCCGCAAGCAGCTTGGAAGGAACTACCCTCACCAGGTCGTCCTTGCCGGCATGGGGTACCCGGCTGAACGTGCTGACCATGTCCGGGCACTTATCGATCAGGCCATGAAGAACTACCCGACACCCCACGAGATGATGGCGGGTGTCTGGGCCAGCCGGCCATGGATCATGCAGGCCCTACCGGAAGTGCCCGACGTGGCGCCCGGGTCGGAATGGTGGGGACCTACCACCAAGAACACCAGGAAATCACGGATGGCTGACAACGGGGCAGCAGTGTTCAGCATGTGGGATGCCACTAGAGTGAACGCCATGGCCATGGACGCCGCCGACAAACACTGGCACGTCCTGTCCATGACAGCGTTTAAGATACTGCAGTGGCTAACCGTTAACCCCAAGACCGGACGCTACAATACGTTCCGCCCAACGCACGCCCTCAAGGCATACATCAGCCGCGTCAACCGACTACGCTCATGGATGGGACCAGGGGCAGACCACAAAGCATTCGATGAGATGGTTGTCACCGCCTCAGAGATACTCAATGCAGGAGCTGCGCTGAACAAGACCGCACCAGACAACCCCTGGCGCCTTTACTACCACCACAGACTGAAACAGATAGACGCCGCGGTAACCACCAAGGCCTACCGGGCTGCAGTAAAAGCCTGGTGGAGAACAGGTGACCCCAAGGTAGCACCAAGGACAGCACCACTACTAGTATACGTCAAACCCTAACACGAGGATACCACTATGATAAGATTCATAATGCTGATGATCATCGGCACACTCATCTTCCTAGCCATGAGATGGCTGCTGAGAGCTGTCGAACGCATGATGTCCGCAGCAGTCGCATCAGTGGTCAGCCCCTACAACACCACTGTATGCAACCACTTCGGTACCACCGTGCTGCCAGCACTGACCACGTACGTACCAAAAACAGCATGCCCCACACAAGTGCATGCAGATCCAACCCCCATCTCCTCCACTACGGTGACAACCACAGCAGCCACGTCCTCCGCGGCAGCGTACGCAGTAGACCCCGCCGCGGAGTACCAGACATACAAGGCTAGAGTCCAGGCCATGCTCGCCCAACGGTGGCCAGACATGCCGGCGTCTACCATCGCAGCAGCTACCGCTGACCCACTGACTGTCCTGGCCACTCCAGCAGCTGTTGACCTCTGGGTCCCAAACATACTGCGCGCCGCTGCAGCAGACATAGGTAGCACCACCGGGCTGCCACCTGCTATAGTACACGGGCTGATAACGGTAGACGACATCGAGAACGTGTTCACCATGGCTGCCGCAGTTGGCACCGCAGTTGGCGCCGCGGCTGCCTGGACCACCTGCAAAGACTCCATGCCTGCACTGGTGTTCGTCGCCGCAGTACAGACACTGTCCACCAGAGGCAGACCACTGAGGTGCATCACCGCGTACGTCGTCGCTGCAGCAGGAGCCGCCGGCGTCAGTACCGGAGACACCACAGTGCTAACCGCTGCTTTCGAAGCCGCACGGTACGACGACAGCAAGTGGATGCCTCTACGACTCCGGGCAGGGGATGCCTGATAGCGGGTATCTAAAATAATTGTTAAAGTCCCTTGAAATATATGCAGTATAGTTGCTATATTTACGAGGAAGTTAATACAAAGTAACGCGTCAGGAAATTACACCTCGGCGCATGAGCATCTATAAAAACTAAAACGGGGATAAACATATGCCAGTAAAGAAAGACTATAGCAATCTCATGTCCAATGGCGAGTTCTGGAACAAGTGGCTCACCTGGGAACCCCTGGTCTACCGTGTAGTGCTCGGGCACATCCGCCAGTTCCAACTACAGAACCGCCCAGGTACCGGTGAAGTCGGTGACATCGTTGGCGATATCCGTGAGACCATGCACCGCCTCGGCATCTTTGCCCGCTGGAACCCAGCAGTACAGAACGAACTGAAGTACGTGGGATGCCAGGTCCTCTCCATCGTCAAGCATATGTGGCAGGACCACTGCCGGGTGAACCGTCGCATCGCTATCCGTATCTCCACAGTAGGATATGACGGTGGGGACAGCTCCAACTCCAAGGTACCAGACATGGCCATCGTAGACAACGAAGCTAACCAGGACCCTAACTTCCAGTGGAGCCATGGTCTAGGCGCTGCCGACGACGCTACCTCCGAACGCATGGTAATCGATGCCCTCGCTGCCGAAGTAGCCGCCATGCCTGTGGCACGCAAGACCACACTCGCAGCACAGGCCCTCAAGATGATCCGCCGCCGCCCCATCCTTGCTGCCGGTCCTACCACCGCGGCACTCGCCGCTGCGTTGAGACTCGAAGAATCCACAGCTACCGCTGTCCGGGACGTCCTGCGCACCGCCGCACGCTACGTAGCCGAAGACGCTGCTGCCTAATAGCACTCATCTCTCCTCGCAGGTGGTAACAAACACAGCCCTTGCCGTAGCCAACAGCTTGGTGAAGGCTGTGCCCCTGCAACAGTCCGCCCCCATACACTCATACTTGTACTGGGTCGCCACCACCCCAGCAGTTGAGCGCACCTCCCGGGTGTACAACCCCACACCATATGGATGACCCGAGCAATCCCTGCAGGTGAGGTCCCAGTCCACGCCTACCAATACGGGTGGACCACTCTTTACTTTGATGCCACTGCCTTTTCTGTTAGTCATATGCCCTTAACATACGAAAGACTCTGGCCCCTACACGGGGAGACCTCTCCCGCCCACACATGCCTCTACAGCAAGCATGTATAAAAACACTGCTTGGTGACCGCGGAGAAGGGGAGACTGTACACTACCGTGTAGTACCGCTGCCGCAGCCTACACTGAGGAACCACTGGAGGTGTGACCACATCTCTGCAGCGTTATACACAGGCGGTACTGCAGCCCAGCTATCCAACCCACCCGGAGCCACCGCCTGCAATAGGTACCTAACTGTCTCTCGCTCGTCGTCTCCCACCAGTCAGCTCCATTGGGTAAGGTTCTGTAGATGCATCTGCAGCTGACCCCACATCGCAGGGTACCCATGCAAGGGCACAAAGGTAACCACCAGGTGGGTACCTTCCCTCATGATCCAGAGAACCGTGGCCTTAGCAGCCGCGTCAGCAGCAACCGCAGCCACCACCGACGGGGCAGACGCGATGTCCTGCAGTTCCTGCCCAAGGATACTCCATATATCTGGGATAGGTATGTTGCCAAGGTGGGTATCCCAGAGAAGAGACCCAAAGTTCCTGTCACTAACGGTGTTGGTCACCAGCCAGATAAGCGTCACCCTCTCAGGGTCATACCCAACCATCATCGTAGTACCCTGTAACCGTTCATCAACCTGTCCTGCAAGTGGTCCCACATCCTGGCAGGGCCACGCGGGTCCCTCATCAGCGCATGCATGGTAGGTGCCGCCCATAGGTACACCCCACAATTCAGAACCAACCAAGCCGCAGACTCCATCGTAGCCACATGTAGTACCCAGGACTCAACCTGAGAAACAGTTAGCACCCTCGTGTCATCCACGTCGGTGGCTCCTCTCTGTATCGAACTCCCAGCTGCAGGGCCTACCAGACCCCAGAGCCCCCAGCTGTACCTGCATGACTTCCCATATCACTGGCGGTGGCCAGCCACACAGGGTAGATTGGGCCCACCTGTCCTGGAACATACCAGAAGCTGAGGCCAGCCACATGACAGTATCATAGGTGGGATCACCAGGCATGGGATCACCAGACATGGTGGTCCTCCAACTGTAGGGGAACACCAGTACACCCTGCCACCCGGGCAACCAAACAACGCTGGATATACTCCCACCAGGACACCACGGTATCAGCTGACCCAGCTCCATGCGCCCACCTGGAGGGACCACCTTCTCCCCAAAGACGTACACCACCAACATCCAGCAACCACCTCAGGGATTCTACAGCAGGGTCCTCATTCAAATTAGTCATCCACAACCCCCTGTCACTCTCATAGCGTTCACCCTAGCCTCCAAACAGGCCTGTAAGTACTCCCACCAGGCCTCCACCTTACGCTCCGGAGCATGTGACCACCTGGATGGCGCCAGTACAGACCACATCCGTACACCTCCGACGTTCAGCATCCAGCCTAGGTTCGACTCTACTTCGTACACACCTGGCCTCCACCTGCGATAATCAAGGGCACTCCACCAGAAGACACCGCCACCAACACATCCTGAAATGGACCCCACTTGAGACCCACACCGAAGTCAACACCCTCGGTACCTCGCAGGGCCTCCATGAAGTACATACTCACCAACTCATTGACAATGTCGTCAGCCCAGTACCTGCCACGTATGAGATGGACAGTCATGGCCTGCCCCATACCCTGTAGTCTACCAGGATCGCACACCGGTAACTCACACCAGACGCCGCGGCAGCAGCAAGCTGGGACTGCATAGTGGCCCACAACGCACTGACATCCCCACAGGATCCACCAGCAGCACGGTACAACAGGGTGTGCACACCATGTATCAGCTCCACACCAGACGCGGTTGGGGACACCACGACTGTCTTGGTCAGGGTGATACAGATATCAGAGGAGCGTTCCTGTAGTGGATCCATGTACTAAACATACGAATCCCCCGCTCTTCCGCGGGGAAGGACACCAAAACCGGGGCAGGTCCTCCCAGCGGCCAACCTCAGCAGCAAGCTCCGACTGCAAGGCATCCCATGCTGTACCCACATCCTCTAGCTGGGACCCACCAGAGGGGCCAGCTGCAGCAACTGCATAGTACAGGATCTCCAGGGGAGTACCTGTATGACACACCACCGCTATCAGACACGTGGTGCCGCCCCGTACTGAAACACCGTGGGATGTTCTGCCCTGTTCCATAGGATGGACTCCTGGAACAGGGCCCACATGGAGAGAAGAGCACTGGGGGTACCCCGGGGGAGTTCCTGCCAGGTCCAGTGGCCCTCATCGGTACAGACAAGATCCGAGGCGTACTCATAGAGATAGTACAGGGACTCCACCGGCGGAGCCGCGTATCTTGGTTTACCTATAGTCTGGGACATCATGACCATGCCTATAACATATGAAAAGCGCATGCCTAT
>SESE01000189.1_pt1 | contig 27399 bp, 30 predicted proteins | sample 3171371 | NCBI WGS metagenome assembly SESE01 (sample SAMN06051881, study PRJNA518727) | freshwater metagenome | biome: subpolar coniferous forest; feature: holomictic lake; material: water; isolation source: holomictic Lake 442, 13 m depth | place: Canada: near Kenora, Ontario | collected... | reverse complement strand
CCATGCCGCCGCCCCGCCCAAGCCACCGCCCGGGGCGCCCTGCAACGGTTGCGGCGCCTGCTGCGCGGCAGAGCCCTGCCCGCTCAGCCGCTTCCTGCTTGGCCACCGGCGGGGAGCCTGCCCGGCGCTGATATGGCGCGATGATGAGGAGCGCTACTTCTGCGGCATGGTGCTGGCACCGGCCGACCATCTGCGCTGGCTGCCGCGGCTGCTGCAGGCGCCGGCCGGCCGCCTCTGCCGGCGCTGGATAGCGGCCGGCAGAGGCTGCGACTTCGATGCCGAGATCAAGGCCGCATGAAAGCGCGCACGGCTTCAGCCGGCGGCGGCCCGGCATGGAAGCGCGTCGCGCCGTCGGCGGCAATCAACGCGACGTAGGGCGTCAACCCGCGCCAGTCCGGATTCACTCTGAAACGCAGCGCCATGGCGTCGCCGTCAAAGACGTACAAGGCATTGGCCCGGCGGTAATGGCCATTTGTGCGCAGCGCCTCTTCCTGTCCGGCCCCGTCCATCACCACCACCACGAGGCGGGCCCTGGAACCGGACTTGCGTATTGCGGCGGCCAGGCTGTCGATCACCGCGGGGCAATGGGCGCAGTCGCTGGTCGAGAACACCACCGCCATCGGTCGCAGGGGCGAACGGCCGAGTTCGTTCCAGGTGTCCGCGCCGAAAGGCAGAATGGTCTGCGGCGCGGCAAATGCCGGCATGGCCGGCGCAAGCAGGGCGAGCAGCAGGACGAGATGGCGCGCGGCGCGCTCAAGGAGGTATTGGCAGGACATGGATTTCCTTTGCGGTGCGCCACAAGACGCGGATGCCCGCGGCCGTCGCCAACAGGCGCGGGTGATCGTTTTCCCCGGTGCTGGCGGCCAGCTCGCGCAGTTCGAAATGAGCGCCTTCGTCTGCCGACACCCAGGCCCGGAGCCTTGTCTGCGCACCGTCGTAGCTGCGCCAGGCGATCGCCACCTGCCTGCCGGATGTCACGACATCGGCATGCTCGGCGCGCGCATCTGGAAGTTCCTGCACCTCGCCCTGCGGTCTTCCTGTAGCCGAGAGGCGACCGTAGCGGACGGCGGCACGGCCGGCCTTTTCGCCGAACCATACGGCGTGGTACCCCCCCTGCAGCGCCGCGGCGAGACCCGGTCCATGGTGCGGGCAGGCATCCAGCTTCCAGTCGTCGAAGCTGGCGCGCAGCGGTCCTTTCGCTGCTTCGCCCAATATGGCAAAGGCATGATCACGGATGTTGGACCCGAACACATGGCGCCACAGCGCCGCCATGCCTCCTTCCGCTGTCGGCGCCAGCGCGATGCGGCAGCATTCGCAACTGTGATCCGCCACCTTGATGTCGGGACCGAAGCTGAGCCCGGCGTCGCGCGATTCGTTGCGGTAGATGGCGGCACCGGCATAGGCGCCGCTCCTGCCCGGGCCTTCGCCGGCGTTGCGCGCGGCAAGCACCTGGTCGCGCTTGTCGATCCAGACGGTATGCAGCACGCCGTTGCGGTCGAAGCCCATCGACTCGAAGCGATGGGTAATCACCTGCCGGTCGCCATGCACCGTCACGGGCGCGGAAAAGCTCCGGCCGCCATCCGTCGAGCGCAGCATGCGGATCTCGCCGCTATAGGGCTTGGCCAGCGGTTGCGTGTAGGAGATGACAAGCTGGTTGTCCGGCCCGAAAGCGATCTTGGGGCGGTTCTCGCCATCCGCCGCCACCTTGTCGCTGCCGATGTCGGGCAGGCGGGCTTCGCTCCACTTGAGTCCGAAGTCCGCGCTCGACTGCACAAACAGCCTGCCGTCGGAATTCAGCCCGACCAGCCACAGCAGTCCGTCAGGGGAAACCGCTGCCCCGATCGACAATCCCGACCTGGCGGCCGGGGCCGCTCTGGCCGCCGCCTGTGGCGGATCGCCATGCACTTCATGGGCGGCGAGGCCCGCCGCCCATGCCAAAGCCATCGCCGCGATGAAGGTCCTCACCATTTGGCTTCGACGCCGGCAAACACGGTTCGCGGCAGGCCGGGCGACAAAGTCGGCGCTGCCGCCGTGCCTCCCGCGCTGTCGGCATAGCGCTTGTCAGCCAGGTTGATGACGCGCGCGGATAGCGACATCCCCTTGGACAATTCATGGCTGGCACGCAGGTTCCATAGCTCGTGCCCGGCATACTTCCCCGTGTTCGCTGCATCGAGCCAATAGGACCCCGTTTTCACCCACTCGACCTGGGCTGTGGTTGCCGCCACCGGCGTCCAGGTAAGGCGCACGTTGCCCAACTGCCTGGGGGCCGATTCGATTTCCTTGCCGTTCAGGTTGGCGCCGGCAAACTGGTTGGTAATCCATGTTTCATAGGTATGCCTGGCATACGAATAGGCTACATCCAGTCGCCATTGCGGGCCGAATGCCTTGCCCAGTCCCAACTCCACGCCTTGATGCCGGGTGCTGCCGTTGTTGGTGGAAATCGTGGTCTGGTTGAGGGCGTCACGCTGGCTGAGAATGTCGTTATCCTTTCTGAGTGAATAGGCCGTCACGTCATACTGCCAGCCGCCGCCATCGCCGCGCAAGCCGAGTTCGTACTGCTCGGCCTCGATAGGCTTGAGTTGCAGCGCGTCGGTCGCCTTGGTGCGCCCCAGCGCCAATGTCGTATCGTGCCCGGCGCGAAACAGATTGCCTTCACCCGGCGCGCGGAAGCCCTGATTGTAGGAAGCATAGATGTGAGCCGCGGGGCTCAACGCGAAGTTCGCGCCCAGCTTGGGGCTGGCCCTGGAAAATGTCAGGGTGGCGCCTGCATTCTGCCAGTAATGCCTGGTGCCATAAACCATATCGCCGGCGGCGAGATTGTTGCTCGCCTTGTAGCTCATCGTGTCGTAACGCACGGCGGCCGTCAGGCGCAGGGCTTCAAGCGGTGAAACCTCAAAATGCAGGTAGGGCGAAGCGCTTTGATAGGTGACGGCGTAATCGTAGATGCGCGGACCCAGGGCATAGCAGGTGAATTTCTGAGCACTGGTCGCCGTGCCGGCGACGTTGCATCCGGTGAAATCCAGCGCGTCCTCGCTGCGCTTGCCCGGGCTGTAGTCATAATCAAGGCCGGCAATCAAGCGCGGACGCAGTGCGCCGGGGAAGTCCTTGCGCCATTTCAGGAGGAAGCCCAGCGAGCTCACGTCGGTCTTCTCGATCCGCGGATCGCCGCTCGCGGCGGTACTGAAGTTGTAGGCGCCGTTGAGGTCCATGTAGTTGTGCCGGAAATAAGGCGTAATCGAGACCAGCCCGTTGTCGCCGAGATCCTTGTCCAGGTTGCTTGACAGCCGCAGTGCTTCAACCTTGCGGTAGGCCACGGATCGCGCATTCACGGTGGGCGTATTTTCGTACTCGAAAGGCGTCAGCGCGGAGTTCGCTCCGGTCTGCTGATCGATTCTGGCATAGCCGAGAATGGTCTTCAACGCGGTGTCGCCATCGGGCGCATGATCCCAGCGCAGATTGACGCTCTGCCGCTCATACGCGGTATGCTCGCGCCAGCCGTCGGTGTGCGAGACATTCAGGTCGGCGCGCAGTGCGCCCATGGTCTGCCGCCCGGTGTCGGCGCTGCCCAGCAGGCGATACCAGCCATGGCTGCCGTACTCCGCCGACAGGGCGGCACCAGCCTGCCGCGCCGGCGGATTGGTCAGAATGTTTATCGTGCCGCCGATCGCATCAGAGCCGTAGAGCGCCGAGCCGATACCCTTCACCACTTCGACGCCTCCGGCCTGAGGGAGATTGATTTCATAGAGGGCGTTGTGGTTGAAGAAACCGGTGGCGCGCACAGGGATGCCGTCTTCCAGATACAGGTACACGGGGTCGGTGCCGATCTTCTGGCGAATGCCCGTGGTATGGCCTTCGCCGTTGGTTACGTTGATCGAAACTCCGGGAATCTGCCCCAGCAGTTGCTGCGGATGCGACGGTGCAGCCCGCCTTATGGCACTGTTTTTGATGACGCCGACCGCTGCCGGCGATTCCGACAGTGGTGTCGCCTCGCGGGTACCGGTGACGGTTATCGTATCGGCTTGCGATGCCTCGTCGGCAGCCTGCGCGGCAGGATTGACAGCCAGGGCAAGCCAGCCAAGTGCGAGCGCGACGGCCCGCTGATGCTCGCCCGGGCGGGGCGATGAAGTACCAGACATGTGAATCTCCTGAATATGAGTGAGGCCCGGACCGATGCCCGGGATCAGACTGCGGGTTGCCGTTCAGGAGATGGCGGGCGGTGCGCGCGATTGCGGCGAAGTGCAAGCCTGGCACAGGGATGGGGCGGTGACAGGGGAACAGAAATATGCCGCACCGGCGTCTGCCGCCGGGGAAAAATCCAGGGCCACCGTCGGCAGGACGAAGTGGCCGGCGTGATTCAGACAGAAGGGGCAATGCCCGGACAGTATTCCCTGGTGCTCGCCGGAGTGGCTTGCCGGCGCCGGTGCCGGCCGGACTTGCACGCCGGCGGGGGTGCAGATCTCGGTCCATGGCACCGGCTGTTGTCGCGATGCCGCCAGCGCCTGCGAAATTCCGGGCGCAAGCGCCACCAGCAGGATCGCAAAAAGCGCGATCCATGCCGTGAAACGACGGCCGTGACGGGCAAGCTTCATCGCCTGTGCCGCAGTCCGGTCAATGCTTCGAGTGGTCCATGCCGCCCATTGCGCCCATGCCGCCGCTGCCTGCCAGCGGCTTTACCGAGACCTTGATCTCGATGCTGCTGCGCTTCTTGTCCTTGTCTTCGACGACCAGCGTCAGCGGCACGGTATCGCCTTCCTTCATCTGCTGCTTCAAGTCCATCAGCATGATGTGATAACCGCCGGGCTTGAGCTCGACTGTCTTGCCGGCAGGAAGATCGAGGCCTTTGGCCAGGGCGCGCATTTTCATCACATCCTTTTCCATGGTCATTTCATGAACCTCGACCACGCCGGCGACCGGTGACTTGGCTTCCATCAGGCGCGCATCCTGCGCCGAAGTGATCTGCATGAAGGCGCCGGTGGCCTTCATTGCGGGGACGGTGGCGCGCACCCAGGGATCCTTGACCGTGACCTGAGCCATGACCGGGAAGGCGGCGAGAATCAGTGCGGCGAGAGTGATGCGTTTCATGCTGACTCCTTGGGAGTGGTGGAAGAAATGGTTTGCCCCGGCATGCGGTTGTCATGCCGGCGCCAGGGACAAACAGTCCCTCGCCACGGTCGCGGATACGGGTATTGCGATGACTGCTTGCAGCATCCTGCGCCTCTGTCGTCGATGCGCACCTTTGGCCAGGCCGCGTATATTAATATATCCGTCCTTCGCGTAGCATTGATCCGACTCAAGTCTGGAATACCCATGATCGCCGGTACCCTGTTCATCGTTGCGGCGCCCTCCGGCGCCGGCAAAACCACGCTGGTTACCCGCCTGATGGCGGAAGACCCTCAGGTAAAGCATTCGATCTCCTTCACCACCCGCCCGCCGCGCCCCGGCGAGTTGGACGGCCGCGAATATCATTTCATCGACGTGCAACGCTTTCTGGCGATGCGCGGGCGCGGAGAATTCGCCGAGTGGGCGGAGGTGCATGGCAACTTCTATGGGACTTCGCGCCTCTGGCTCGAGCAGCGCATGCAGGAAGGCTGCGACATGCTGCTGGAGATTGATTGGCAGGGCGCACAGCAAATGCGCCGGCAGTTTCCCGAGGCCGTCAGCGTTTTCATCCTGCCGCCGTCGATCGCCGAACTGGAACAGCGGCTGCGCGTTCGCGGCGCGGATAGTGAAGATGTCATAGCGCGCCGGGTGGCCGGCGCCCTGGGCGAAATGCGTCACGTGGATGAGTTCGATTTTGTTATAATCAACAATGACTTGGATGTGGCGCTCGGCGAGCTCAAAGCCGCCGTGCGTGCGTCGCGTCTGCGTTTCTCGCGTCAGCGCGCCCGATATCCCGACGTTTTCCGTTTTCTTGATCAGGACTGAACCCCATGGCCCGTGTCACCATCGATGATTGCATCAAGCTCATTCCCAACCGCTTTCAACTCACTCTGGCGGCGACTTATCGTGCCCGCCAACTGACGCTGGGCAGCACGCCGCAAGTCGATCCCGGACGCGACAAGCCGACCGTAGTGGCCCTGCGCGAAATCGCCGCCGGCAAGGTGGGTATCGAAGTTCTCTCCCGGCCGCAGTCGTAACAGTCATGCGAACGGGGTGAAACGTGACGGCGATCGTGCCACCCCCCGCTGCCGCTTCTGCCGCCACGCCCGCCGTTTCTCTTGACCCCGGCGTAGTGCCGGGCGCCTTTGACGAGCCGCCGCTGATTTCGGCGGACATGCATCCGCCGGTCGATCTCGCCGAAGACCTGGAACACTTCAACGCCCGGCTCGCCACCTACCTGAAGCCGGAGGACATCACCCGCGTCGGCGCCGCCTATGTCTTTGCCAACGCCGCCCATCGCGGCCAGATGCGCATCAGCGGAGCGCCCTACATCTCGCATCCGCTGGCGGTGGCCGAAACGCTGGCCGGCTGGCATCTCGACCCGCACGCCCTGATCGCCGCGCTGCTGCACGACGTCATGGAAGACACGGCGATCACCAAGGAGCAGATCGCCGAACGCTTCGGCAAGGTCGCCGCCGAACTGGTCGATGGCGTCTCCAAGCTCGACCGCATCGAACACCAGAGCTTCGAGGAAGCCCAGGCCGAGAACTTCCGCAAGATGCTGCTGGCCATGGCGCGCGACGTGCGCGTGATCCTGATCAAACTGGCCGACCGCCTGCACAACATGCGCACGCTGGACGCAATGCGGCCCGAAAAGCGGCGCCGGATCGCGCGCGAAACGCTGGAAATCTATGCCCCGATCGCCAATCGCCTGGGCCTCAACGCGCTCTATCGCGAACTGCAGGAACTGGCCTTTCGCCATGCCCACCCGCTGCGCTACCGCGTGCTGTCGAAGGCGGTCAAGGGTGCGCGCGGCAACCGGCGCGAAGTGGTCGGCAAGATCCTCGAAGCGATCCGCAAGGCACTGCCGGCGGCCGGCATCGATGCCGAAGTCGCGGGCCGCGAAAAGCATCTCTATGGCATATATCGCAAGATGCGCGAAAAGCGCCTGAGCTTTTCGCAGGTGCTGGACATCTACGGCTTCCGCATCATCGTCAAGGATCGCCCCACCTGCTACCTGGCATTGGGCGCGCTACATGCGCTGTACCAGCCGGTGCCGGGCAAGTTCAAGGACTACATCGCCATCCCCAAGCCCAACGGCTACCAGTCGCTGCACACCACCCTGATCGGTCCCTTCGGCACGCCGGCGGAAATCCAGATCCGCAATGCCGACATGCACCATATCGCGGAATCCGGCGTTGCCTCGCACTGGCTGTACAAGGACGAAACAACGATCGACCAGCTGCAGAAGAAGACCCACAAGTGGCTGCAATCGCTGGTCGAACTGCAATCAACCAGCGGCGACTCCTCGGAGTTCCTGGAACACGTCAAGGTCGACCTGTTTCCCAGCGAAGTCTACGTCTTCAGCCCCAAGGGCAAGATTTTCGCCCTGCCGCGCGGCTCGACCCCGGTCGATCTGGCCTACGCCGTGCATACCGACATCGGCGACCGCTGCATCGCCTGCCGCATCAATTTCGAAACCATGCCCTTGCGCACCGAACTGCGCAACGGCGACCGCGTCGAGATCATCACTGCGCCGAACGCCGTGCCCAGTCCGGCCTGGCTCGCCTACGTCAAGAGCGCGCGGGCGCGCTCCAAGATCCGCCACTTTCTCAGTACGCAACAGAATGCCGAATCGGCGGCGCTCGGCGAACGCCTGTTGGCGCATGCCTTGCGCGATCTCGGGCTGGCTCTGGCCAAACTGCCGGCGCAGGCGTGGGACCGCTTCAAGAGGGCATCGGGCGCCCGCTCGCAGCGCTCCGTGCTGGCCGACATCGGTCTCGGCAAGCGTTTGCCGGCGATCGTCGCGCGACGTCTGGCCGAAGGCGTCGCAACCGACGCTGCAAGCGCGGCGCCCGCCGGGCACACCCAGCCCGCCGTCCTGATCCACGGCGCGGAGGGCGTCGCGGTAAGGCTCGGCAACTGCTGCCGGCCGATTCCCGGCGACCCCATCGTCGGTCTCATCCGCAAGGGCCAGGGCCTGGTGGTGCATACGCACGACTGCCCGACCATCGCCAAGGTGCGCAGCGAGCGCGGCAACTGGGTCGACGTCGAATGGGAAGCCGACATCACCGGCATGTTCGAGGCCAGCATCCGTGTCGTCGTCCATAACGTGCGCGGCGTCCTGGCCCGGCTCGCCGCGGGGATTGCCGAGGCCGACTCCAACATCGTCAATATCAGCATGGACGAGGATACCGGCGAAGCCACCACGCTGTTCTTCACCCTGCAAGTGACAGACCGCATCCATCTCGCCCGCATCCTGCGCTCGCTGCGGCGCGTACCGGAAGTGGTGCGCATCACCCGTTACGTCGATTCAAAACACTAAACCAAAGGAAGAAATCCCATGGCACTCTACGAATCCGAGCACACTAAATTCATGCGCGAATGGATGGCAAAGCACCCCGAGGAACTGCAGCAGCAGAAGCAAGGGCGAGCCCTGTGGTGGGACAAAGCGCCGCGGACGCTGCAGGCGATGCAGGACGACGCCAGCGCGACAGTGCCGGGCAAGGCCTACTACTACGACGCCAACTGACAGGCGCGGCGCAAGCGCGCCGCCACCGGTGGCGCCCTAGCGCGCCATCATGTTGTTCATTTCGATGATCGGCATCAGCACCGCCAGGACAATGGTCAGAACGACCACGCCCATGCCGACGATGAGAGCCGGCTCGATCAGGCCGCCGAACCAGCGCAGGCGGATATCCAGTTCATTCTGCAACTGACGCGAGGCGTGGCGCAGCAGGCCCGACAGATCGCCGCCGAGCTCGCCGTTCGAGATGAAGTGGATCAGCAGCGGCGGGAAGCGGTTTTCAACCGTCAGGGCGCGTCCCAGCGGCGCGCCTTCGCGCACGCGCTTGGCGGCGCTGTCGATGGCCTCGCGGAATATTTCGGCGCCGGCGCCCTCGGCGGCAGTGGCGAGCGCCTTCAGCATCGGCACGCCGCCGGCCAGCATGATGGCGAGCGTGCTGGCAAAGCGGGCGCCGGCATCGAGCCGGAACAAGCGGCCGATGACCGGCAGACCGAGCATCCACAGTTGCATCCGGCGCCGCGGTTGCGGCAGGCGATAGGCGCGGCGCAGGCCGAAAACAACGATCACGATCGCCATTGCCAGCCAGGGCCAGGCCTCGCGCAGAAAGGCCGATGCCGACAGCAGCGCACGCGTCAGCAGCGGCAGCTTCTGCCGCGTCTGGGTGAATACCTCGGCCACCTGCGGCACGACATAAATCATCAGGCCGCCGATCACCAGGGCCGCCACCGCCGTCACTACCGCGGGGTAGAGCAGGGCCAGGGCAAATTTCTGGCGCACCGCCTCGCGGCTCTCCAGATGGTCGGCCAGTTCGTTCATCACGCGCGGCAGATCGCCGGCGTCTTCGCCGCCGCGAATCAGGGCGCGATACAGATCGGGGAAGGCCTTCGGGTAGCGCGACATGGCCTGCGCCAGGCTGTGGCCGGCGCGGACTTCGGCGCGGGCTCCGGCCAGAATCTCGCGCAGCTTCAAGGACTCGGTCTGCGCCACCAGCGCATCCAGCGCGCGCTCGGCCGTCATGCCGGAGGCCAGCAGCGCCGAATACTGGCGGGTGATCAGCGCCAGATCGGCGGCCGAGACCGCGTGGCGGGTGGCGCTGCCGCTCACGTTCTCGTCGCTCAGCAGGGCCACCGACACCGCGGTCAGGTCACGCTGGCGCAGCAGGGTCCTGACCGCGCGCGGCGATTCGGCTTCGAGAATGCCCTGCTCTTCGCGGCCGTCCAGCGTCGCAGCTTCGTAGCGATAGGCCGGCACGTTGTCGCCCGAAAATCAGTCGCGCGTGACGCGCAGCAATTCCGCGACGGAGGTGGTGCCGTCGGCGATCCAGCGCAGCCCGTCCTCGCGCAGCGTCACCATGCCCTTTTCATGGCCGTACTGGCGGTAGGCAGTCTCCCCGGCGCGTTCGTGAATCAGCGCACGCAGGGGTTCGTCCACCTGCAGCAGCTCATAGATTCCGGTGCGGCCGCGGTAGCCGGTCTGCGCGCAGGCGCTGCAACCCGGCGCCTCGAACGAGGCCACGGCGCGCAACTGATGGCGCTTCAGCTCGGCCTTGCCGATCTTGTCCTTCTTGCGGCAAGCCGGGCACAGGCGGCGCACCAGGCGCTGGGCCATCACCCCCAGCAGCGACGAAGCCAGCAGGAAGGGCTCGATGCCCATGTCGCCAAGACGGGTGACGGCGCTGGCGGCGTCGTTGGTATGCAGCGTTGCCAGCACCAGGTGCCCGGTGAGCGAGGCCTGCACCGCGATCTGCGCCGTTTCGAGGTCGCGGATTTCCCCGATCATGATGACATCGGGATCCTGGCGGAGGATGGAACGCAAGGCGCGGGAAAAAGTCAGGTCGATGCGCGGGTTGACCTGGGTCTGGCCGATTCCGGTGAGCTCGTACTCGATCGGATCCTCGACCGTCATGATGTTCAGCTGGGTGGCGTCAAGCCGCGACAGCGCGGCGTAAAGCGTGGTGGTCTTGCCCGAGCCGGTCGGCCCGGTGACCAGCAGGATGCCGTGCGGCTGCTTGATGAGATTGTCCAGCTGCTTCAGGGTCGGCTCGGACATGCCGAGCTGCGGCAGGTCGAGCCGGGTGTTGTCCTTGTCCAGCAGGCGCAACACTGCGCGTTCGCCCTGCGCCGCGGGCAGGGTGGATACCCGCACATCGACCGTCCTCCCGGCCAGGCGCAATGAAATGCGGCCGTCCTGCGGCAAGCGCTTTTCGGCAATGTCGAGGTTGGCCATCACCTTGATGCGCGAGACCAGGGCGGCGTGCACGCTGCGCGGCGGACTGACGATGTCGCGCATCACGCCGTCGATGCGGAAACGCACCACAGAGCGCTCGACATAGGGCTCGATGTGGATGTCGGAGGCGCCCTCGCGCAAGGCCTGCGTCAGCAGCGCGTTGATCATGCGGATGATGGGCGCGCCGTCCTGGCTGTCGAGCAGGTCGAGCGTCTGCGGCGCGTCCTGCAGCAGGCGGGCAAGATCGAGATCCTGCTCGATGCCGTCGGCCAGGTCGGAGGCGGCCTGGTTGCCGTCGGAGTAGGTGGCGGCGAGCCGGCGATCAAACGTGTCGGCGTCGGCTTCCTCGATGCTCAGCGACAACCCCAGCGCGCGGCGTATTTCGCCCAGGGCAGCGACCGAGGCGCCCTGGCGCAACAGCACCTGGGCGTGGGTGCCGTCGGTCTGCGTGACGAGAATCCCGTGAGTACGGGCAAAGGCGTAGGGAATGGGCTGGCGTGACATCGCTACGTCAGTTGGCGGGCTTGGCGGCAGGCGCCGGTTTCGCCGGAGCCGGGTTGAGCGTGGCGAAATCGGGCATCTCCGCCGCACGTCCGGCCTTGGGATCCTTCAGCCCCATGATGAATTCATAGCGATCGCTGGTCAGCCGCTCGGCGCTGGCTTCGGCGCGGAGGATGGTCGGCCGCAGGAAGACCATGAGGTTGGTCTTGGTGCGGTGCTTCTTGTCATAGGAGAACAGGTTGCCGATCAGCGGGATGTCGCCCAGCAGGGGCACTCTCTCGCTGCCGTCGGTGATCGAATCCTGGATCAGTCCGCCGAGCACGATGATCTGGCCGTCCTGCAGCAGCACCGTGGACTCCACCGAGCGCTTGTTGGTGATGATGCCGGAAGGGCTGCCGGTGCTATCGACGCTGGAAACCTCCTGGAATACCTGCAGGCGCACGGTGCCGCCTTCGCTGATCTGCGGCTTGATCTTCAGCGTCAGGCCGACGTCCTTGCGCTCGATGGTCTGGAACGGGGTGGCGGTGACTGCCGTCCCGGTTTGCGCGTATTGGCCGGTGATGAAGGGAACGTTCTGGCCGATGACGATCTTGGCTTCTTCGTTATCCAGCGTCAGCAGGTTCGGCGTCGACAGGATATTGGCATTGGAGTCGGTCTCGAGCGCCCGCGCCAGCAGGGAAAGATTGACGATTTCCTTGCCGCCGATGCTTACCTTGTTGAGCACGCCGAAGTTGAGGCCCGAGCCCGGCAACACCGGTGCTCCCGCCACCGCGCCGGTTGCGGCGCTGAGGATGTTGTTGCCGCCCGAGTTGAAATTGGAGCCGGCGATGACCGCGGTGCGGCCTGAACTGTAGGGCACCCCCTGCCACTGGATGCCGAATTCAGTGGCCCGGTCCGCCGTCACTTCGGCGATCAATGCTTCGACATGAACCTGAGCGCGACGCACGTCGAGCTTCTCGATGATGGCCCGCACATTGTTGAATACGGCATCCGGTGCGGTAATGATCAGCGCATTGGCGGCGGCGTCGGCCTGGATTATTCCGGAGCCGGTTGCCGTCGTCTGCCCGCCGGCGGCAGTCCCGGCGGTGGCGGCCGGACTGGCACCGGGCGCGGCGGCGGCGCTGGTATCGCCGGAGAGGATGGCGCGCAGGGTCTGCGCCAGCTTGCCGGCTTCGGCGTTGCGCAGGTAGACGACGTGGATGTTGCCGGGAACGTCGCCGGCCGCATCCAGGCGGTCGATCAATGTCCGCAGACGGGTGACGCGGGACGGATTGTCGGAACGGAGTATGAGCGTATTGCTGCGCGGCTCGGCGATGACGGAGACGCGCTGGCTGACGTCGGCCGGCGTCGCATTGTCGGCCAGGATGCGCATCACCGCCGCGGCGAGTTCAGTCGCCGAGCCGTGTTTCACCGGCACCACGATCGGCTCGAAAGCACTGGGGCGGTCGATGCTTTCGATGATTTGCCCTATGCGGCGGAGGTTTTCGGCGTAGTCGGTAACGACCAGCGTGTTGGTGCCGGGATAGGCCGTCACCGGGTTGTTCGGGGCAATCAGCGGCCGCACGATGGGTACCAGTTGCAGCGCCGACTCGTACTTGAGATTGAAGACCTCGGTGACCAGGCTTTCGCCGCCGGCATGCTTGGCCGGCGAAGAGACCGGGCTGCCCCTGAATTTGGCGTCGGCTTCCGGCAGGATGATGGTCGCGCCGTTGCGCTCGACGGCGGCAAAGCCCTGCAGGCGCAGCGCGGCAAGCACGATGTCATAGGCCAGGGCGGGACTCACCGGCGCGCTCGAGACGACGTTGATGACGCCCTTGACGCGGGGATCGACGATGAAGTTGCGGCCGGTAATCTTGCCCAGGCCGCGCACCACCGACTCGATGTCGGCGTTCACGAAGTTGAGCATGGCGTGCGTATCGTCGGCGGCGGATGCCGTCGCCGACGCTGCGGCGAGTCCGATACCAAGAATCAGCGAGCACAGACCGCGACTTAAGCGGCGGCTGACTGAGCGGTCAATGGATGCGAGCACGGATTTCATTCGGATTGCCCCTCTTTCTTCTTGGATTTCTTTGCCTGAGTCGCTGCGCCGGATCCCGTCAGCATGACTTTTTCGTTGATGCCGTTGCGCGCTATGACAGCGTAATCGCCGGCAACCTCCACCAGCTGCAGCCCCGGCACGGGCGACTCGCCGACCACGGCGGCGACCGGGTTCTGGCTGCCGATGCTGAGCAGGGCCATCGGCCGCTTGCCGCCGGCAAACAGTCCGATCACCTTGATGTCGCTCACCGGCGCGGCGACCGGAGCCTGCGCCAGCGTGCCGAACCAGGGAAAGCGCGTTGCGTTGGCAAGACTGACCCCGCCCCTCAGGTCGGGTATCAGGGGATGCGCCGCCGGTGCCGCGAAATACCACGCCCATCCGGCTCCGCGCCACGCCAGCAGCAGAACCAGGGCAACGACCAGCAGCCGGCCCAGGATGCGGACACTGCGCTCGACGTTGATGGTGATTGCCGGAATATTCATCATGGCAGCCTGAAGCGGAATTGGCCCGGGGCAAATTCGCTGCCCATCAGGGACAGCAGGGACGGCAGGGCGGCGTTTTTGGGATCGACCCTGGCCACGGCATCGATCGTCACCTTGCCGTCCGGCGAGACGTTTCCGCCGCCGCTCAGAACCACCGGACCCGACGCCGAGGCGATGGTGAACACCGAGCCCGCAGGTGCGTTGACGACATCGATCACATGGTCGCCCAGAGCGTTGCCGGGGACCAGACCGGAGTCCATTTTCTGCCACGATATTCTTGCCTGGCCGGCCTTGCCCGACAGCTTCTGGCTGCTGATGGAGAGCCTGCCGCCGAGGCGCAGGGCGGCGATCTTGGGATCGAGGCTGCCCGCCAGCGCGGCCGGCAGCGTGATCGCCACCGCCTCCATTTCCAACCCGGCCGCAGTCCAGGAAATCAGCATGGATTCATCCACGCCCTCGCGACGGACCAGCAGGCTCAGTCGCCCCTGGGCCAGGTTTTCCGCGACCAGATTCCAGCCCCATCTTCCGCAGTTGACCGAAGTGCCCTCGGGCAGCACGCAGGACAGTCCTGCAGCGCCTGACCAGACGCTGCCCCGGGCGTCGGCGAGGCGCAGGCGATGGCCGCTGCGCTCCTCCAGAACGGGCGCCAAAGCCCGCGCCGGGGCGAGCACCAGCAGGGCGACGAACAGCGCCAGAACAAAGACCGCAGCGAGGATCCTGGGGCTCACGGCTCGGCCCCCGCAAGCTGCACTTCACCGGTAATCGTGGCGCCTTCGGCACGCAGCCGGGCGGAAGTGACATGAATGCGCTGGCTGCGCGACAGTTCGTCGATCCACTCGACGACCCTCGGCAGTTGTGCGCCGGAGAATGCGATCTTGACGCCGTGTTCGCCTTCCAGGCGGACGTCCAGCGTGGCCGGTACCAGGCGGGCTCGCGCCAGTTCCTCGATGGCCGGGCGCGACAAGGCCGGACGCGACTGCTGGCCGCTGCGATTTTCCATCGCTGCCAGTTCAAGCCTGGCGGCGCCCATCACGGCGAGGCGCTTGCGCTCGACCGCCACGCTGCGCTCCAGGCGCGACTGCGCCTGCTGCAGCGGCATCCAGATGCCGACGATCAGGATCAGCAGCAGGCAGACCGCCGCGCCCCAGGTGAGAATCTGCCGGTCACGCGGACTGCGGCCCGCCAGCAGCCTGTCGATTGCAGCCTGCAACTGTGCGCGGATGCTCATGGCGACACCCGCACCAGGTTCTTGCCGTCGCGGCTTTCCGCGCTCGCGGTCAGTTCGGCCGACCTCGCCAGGTTGAGCCAGGCCGTCTGCTCCTCGCGGCTCTTGACCTGCAGCGAAAGCACGCCCGAGTCGAAGCGGATTTCTTCGAGGGCCGGAGCGGCGCCGGAGTTCTCGGCAATCCGGCTCATCAGCACCAGCATGTCGGCCGGCTCCGGGCGCCCGCCGGCAACGCGCTCGGCGGCCAGTTTGTGCAGCAGTTGCCGTTCGCCATCGACGAGGGTCGCATCGGCACCCATGACGGCGCGGAACATGACCAGTTGCTTCGCCTTCAAGTCGGCGTTCTCGAAATACAAGCGGCCGAAGGCCAGGGCGGTGGCCAGCAGTTCGACCGCGATCAAGACGCCGAGGAGCAGCGCCACCGGTCGCATCGATTGCTTCAGGGCGGCAACGGGAAAGGCCTTGCGCTGCCGCAGGTGAAGACTCGGCGCCGCGTCGAAGGATGCAGTACGCCAGTCGAATACGCCTTTGGCATGAACGGGGAGCCCGGGCTCGGTCAGCCACGCCGGCGGCTGGCCGTCCATCCCCGGACCGAAAAAGCAGTCGATGCCGACCGGCTTGTCGTCGCTGCCCAGGGTCTGGCGCAGGGCGAACAGGACGCCTTCCGGTTTCGCCGTGCCGGACGGACTCGGCTCGGTCGACGCCGTCCAGCCCGGCAGCGCAAGCACGATGCGTTCGGCGCCGAGGTAGATGCCCGCTTGCGCTTGCAGCCGCGGCAAGGCCCAGCTTTCGGCCACCACCCTGACCACCGGACAACGCGCCATGGCGGGCGCCAGCAACAGCGCGTTCATCCAGTCGCGGCTGAAGGCGGCCAGAGTGCCGACCCCGGCGACGGGAGGCACGATCAAGGCCGTTTCCGTATCCTCGCTGGCGGTCAGCAGGTGGTCCTCGATGATGGTCGGCAGGGCCTGCTTCAGGCGCTTCAGCGGCAAGTCCGGCAAGGGCAGCGAAATCACCGAAATGCAGTCGTCGGCAACCACGACGAGAATGCCGTCGGCCTTGGGTGCCGACGCGATGCCGTGGCCTTCGACCTGCACCTGAGCCTTGCCGTCGAGCAAAACCCAGGGTGTGCCGTCGTGAAGGCCGGAGCGGTCGGCGTACAGCCTCAGTTCGGTCATTGCGGCATCTGCCAGACGATGCGCGGCCAGCGCGATTCCTGACGCTGCAGGAGGGACGCAACCTGGTAATGGGTGTTCGACTGGCGCACCGAACCGCTGACCAGGAAGAACTGGCTCTGCACTGCCAGCGGCGGCATCTGGTCGCTGCGAACGCCGGGGACGCGGTCGAGAAACTCCGCCGTCGACTTGAACGGCGAACGCTCGCGCTCGGCGGCAATCCTGCCGGCATCGCCGGGCGACAGCGAAGGAACAAGGGCCGATAACAATTCCGGACTTGCCGTGTTTATGTTGACGGGCGCTGGCATTGGCAAGGCGATGACAAAGGGCCGGAGTTTTTCGAGCATGGTCGGACTGAAGCCGCGCACTCTGAGGAGTTCTTCGACGCTTCCGTAAGGCAGACCGGAAGGCCGATAGGGCGGCTGGAGGCCCAAATAATAGCCACTTTCAGCACTGTTTTGTGAGATAAGTTCATCGTCTTCGTCAATCCAGTCGGCCGCACTGTCGGCGAGGTCTGACGGCAGGCTGAGATTGGAAAGCAGGCGGGCAAACACCGCCAGCGCGAGCGGATCGATTTTGCCTTTGACGGCGAGCGAATTGAGGTTGAAGCGGCCCTGCGCATCCTCGATGAAACCGCTGACCGTGGCTTCGCCGACCACGGTGGGCGGCATCGGCTGCGCCCAGGCTTCGCCCAGGTGGTCGGTCGACGAGCGGCGGCCGTCATCGTAGAGGATCGCCCTGGCCCAATGCAGGCCGGCACTGGCGGTTTCGCGGGCGATGTCGTAGTCGTCGCGCGCCTCGGACTGATTGATCGACATGCCCTGCACCATCAGCACCCTGCCGCCGATGACGGCCACCAGCGCCACCACCAGCAGCGCGGCGACGATTGCGGAGCCTCGCGAGCGGATCATGGGCGCGCGATCAGGCGTGAAACGGTGCCGAGGTCATCCAGCACCAGGGTGACTTCAACCGCTCGCGGCATGGCCTCTGTCATTGTCGCGGCGGGCGGCCAGACCAGGGACCAGCGGCCGTCCGCGTCGAGGAAGCGCACCGCCGCGCTCTGCAGTCCGTCCAGCAGCACCACGGATTGTTCCTCCGCCGGATTGGCAAAATCCATTTTCGCCGTCGCCGCCAGACTGACGGCGGGAACGGCAAAAATGTAGCTGACCCGTTGCGGCGGCGTATCCGGGGCAGAGGCAAAGCGGCTCAGGTTGATGCGGTAATTGCCCTGGCTGCCGACGCCGGCGCCAAGCAGCGCGGCTTCCGTTTCGGCGCTTGCCGTGCGCACCGGCCGCGGCACGGCGAAGATGATGTCGCGCTCGAATTCGGCGAAGAAACGATCGATCGTCTGCATGCGCCGGGTGCCCTCCTCCAGCCGTCTTTCAGCAAGCACCAGCGAGGAGATGCCGCGGTAGGAGAGATATGACAGTACCGACAGAATCGTCAGTGCGATCAGCAGTTCGATCAGCGTAAAGCCATTGCGCGGCACGAATCTGGTACGGACTGTCATCGCGAGCCCACGACGAAGCCCTGCACCGTTACCAGGGAGCGTGTCTGGCCGCTGCGCCTGACGGCGATTTCGACGCGGCGGAAGTTGGGGTTGGGCGTGGACTCGATGAGCACCTCCCAGGAGAAGCCGAGATTGCCTTGCGTCGCCTCCCCCGTCAGGGTTCCCGGTCCGGGCAAGGACTGGCTGGTCTGCAGTCGCGCCAGTTCGTTCCTGCCGACCCAGCGCGCCATGGTCCGCTCCCGGATTCCGTCGCTGGAGACGAAGGCGGAGGACGTTGCCCGCATTGCGGCAGCCAGCGCTATGGCCATGATGGCGAGTGCGACCAGCACTTCCACCAACGTAAAGCCGCGCCGCTTCATGGCGCGGAATCCTTGTTCTCAACCCGTACCCGCCCGGCCAGGTCGCCGCTGACCAGCCAGGCGTGGCCGGCGCCGCTGACGCGGATGGCGAAGGCGGCGGGATAGCCTGCCGGCGGGAAGCGGATGATGCGCGGAGCGGCGTGACCCGAGACCGGATCCGCCTGCGCTTCCATCGCCATGCCGGCGGCAAGCTGATGGCGGCCTGACAGGTAACCGGACTCGATCGGGCTCCAGATCCCCGACCAGCGCAGAAACTCGTACTGGCCCTCGCCAATTTCCAGACCGAGCGGGCTGCCCAGCGACGTCGCCATGACTTCGGCATGTTCCAGCAGTCGCGCCAGCCGCTCCGCCTCGTCTTGCGCGGAGGCCCGCCTGAACGACAGGCTGGGAACCACCACGCTGGTCAGAATGCCGGCGATGAGGAGTACCAGCAGAACTTCGACGAGGGTGAAGCCGCCGCTGAGTCGCCGCTGCTTACAGTTGCCAGGAACCGATGTCGGCATCGACGCCCTCTCCGCCGGGGATACCGTCGGCTCCGAGGGAAAACACATCGATTTCCCCATGCGCGCCGGGCTGCAGATACTGGTAGGGCGTGCCCCAAGGATCGCGCGGCGGCTTTTCCAGATAGGCCTCTTCTTTCCAGTTTTTCGGCACCGGCTCGGTGGTCGGCTTCTTCACCAGCGCCTGCAGCCCCTGCTCGGTGGTCGGATAGCGGCCATTGTCGAGGCGGTACATCTTCAGGGCCTGGAGAACGGTCTGGATGTCGTGCTTTGCCGCGACCAGGCGCGCCTCGTCGGGGCGCGACATCAGCTTCGGCACCACCAGGGTGGCAAGGATGCCGATGATCACGATGACCACCAGAATCTCGATAAGAGTAAAGCCGCGAACTCGCCGCCGAACACTACGCATTTGTCATCCTTCAGCTTGTGGGCCGCCTCGCGCGGAGGGCACCGGCACGATGTTCGCCATCCCGCCGGCGGCTAGAGGCAGGCCGCATTTTAGCCCTTTTCCGGCGGCCGATTCGGCCGCCGGAGGGATGCGATAAGATGGCGCATGGCAAAAAAATCCCCGCGCCCGGTCAAGGCCGCAGCCAAGCCTGAACGGACCGCCGGCCGCCTGGGCTGGCTCGATGGCTGGCGCGGCGCGGCGGTGCTGGCGATGATTGCCTACCATTTCGGCTTCGACCTGAATCATCTCGGCTGGCTGCAGCAGAACCTGAACGAGGATCCCGCCTGGCGCATGGCGCGCACCCTGATCCTGGGCAACTTCCTGTTTCTGGCCGGTGCCGGTTTCGCCCTGGCGCAACAGCGCAGCGCGCCGCCCCGCCGGCAGCTGACGCGCATCGCCAGGATCGCGGCGGCGGCGCTGCTGGTGACCCTGGGCAGCCGGCTGGCCTTCCCGCAATCCGCCATCTACTTCGGCACCCTGCACGCCATCGCCGTCATGGGACTGCTTCTGATGGCGCTGCCCAACTGGGGCTGGGGCCTGTGCCTGCTCGGCGCCGCAATCATCGGCGGCAACCTCGTCTATGCCAACGAGATATTCAACCAGCCGGCCCTGTCCTGGCTCGGGCTGCGTACCTTCAGACCGCGCACGGAAGACTACGTGCCGCTCATCCCCTGGTTCGGCATCTGCCTGATCGGCTGCGGCAGCATGCGCGTCGCCCTGCGCCGCGACAGCCTGGCGCGCTGGAGCCAGGTCGCCGCGCCCACCTGGCTGGCCTGGAGCGGCCGCCACAGCCTGGCCATCTACCTGCTGCATCAGCCGCTGCTGCTCGGCATACTCATTCCGCTGAGCAAGCTGCTGCGTTCCTGAGCCGGCCCGGCGACGCTATTGCACGGACTGACGGAAGCGGTAGCCCTTGTAGCTGAATATCATGTCCTGGCGGGTGATCTCCTGCAGCACCAGGCCGGGCGTCAGGGAATCGCCCTCGTTGAGCAACTGGTTGTTGATGCTGACCAGGCGGTTGCCGGGTTTGGCCGAGTAGGCGTGGAGCGACACCGACATGGCCGGCAACTCCTGCTGAATCGCCGGCGGCAATTCCGCCTTCGCCATCACCTTCTGTTCCGGCACCGGAGCAGACTTCGCGGCTCCGGCGACGGCCGGCTCCGGCGTTGCGGCGGCGGGAGTCCTGACGGCGACCACAGGGGGAGTGGCGGCGACCACGGCGGGCATGGCCGGCCGGGCTACCGCTGGCGGAGTCTGAACCGGCGCAGGCGCGACGGCGACGGCAGCGACAGGCGCCGGTGCCGGCAAGGGCGGCGCCGGTGGCACGGGCTGATGCCGTGGCGGCTGTGGCACGGGCAGCGGCGGCGGAGCGGCGGCGGGCGCCTTGGCGACAAATGCTTCGACCGCCGGCAGCGGCCCCGGCGGCGGCTCCGCCTTCCAGGGTTGCAGCCAGCCGATCAGGATGCCGGCAAGGAATACCGTCGCCGCCAGCCCCAGCAGCCACGGCAAAACGCGCGGTCCGGCTTCCTCGGCGGGCAGCTGGACCGAACTCAAGGTCGGCGCCGCACCTTGCTGGCGCTGCTGATCGGCCTTCCTCAGAGCATCGAGAATATATGACATGGCTATTTCTCCGCGGCCGCCGAAAGTTTCGGCGCCAGCGTGTCGCCGAGGCCGGCCAGGCGCATCAGGGTCCTGGGACCGATGGCGCCGTCGGCTTCGAGATCCTGGGATAACTGGAAATGCTTGACGCGGCGAACCATGGCGGCGTCGAACACCGGCTCCGCATCCTTGCCGCTGCCGGCGCCGTCGAACAAGGCCAGCTGCCGGCTCAGCCACGCCACCGCCGGGCCGCGGTCGCCCTGCCTGAGCGGCGTGTAGGGTTCCGGCGGCTTGCGCCAGAGCAAGCTGTATTGGCCTGACCACTGATCGGCCAAGGCGGTGAGCGCGACCGTGGTGGTCTTGCTGCCGACGGCGAAGGTGGCGCTGTCCTTGTCCAGCTTGAGCAGGGTAGCAAAGAAGGCCGGCTCCTTGCGTTCGACATCGCGCAGGCTCATCACCACCGGCCGGTTAAGGCGGCGCAACTCGCCGAGGTTGCCCTTGGAGGTGCGGCACGCCAGGCCGAGGCTGCCCACCTGCTGACAGGAAGCCGGTCCCTGGTAGTCGCTGCCCCAGGCCTTGAACAAGGCCGAGAAAGCCTGTCGCTGACTTTCCGCGCGCGGCTCATCGGCCGGCCAGGCCAGCAGCGCGGGGAGCACCCGGGCGGCGCTGGCCGGCCCGGCGGCCGGACTGCCTGCTGCCGCAAGCGGTGCCGGCGGCGGCGCAGCGGAAGTCGGCTGATCCTTCTGATAAATGACCAGGCCCGCGGCCAGAACGGCAAGCACCGCAGCGCCGGCGAACAGCATCCGCCTGCCGCGGCCGCCACCGGCCGGTGGCGGGAAAACTTCGTTCGCTGCCTGATCCAGCGTGGCGCGGTCGACCCGTTCCTTGCCTTGCACATAGGTACCGAGCAAGGCCCGGTCACAGAGCACGTTGAGCAGGCGGGGAACGCCGCCGCTCAAGCGATAAATCGGCCCGATCAGGTTGTCCGGGAAAAGTTGCCGGGTGCCGGCGGCAACGCCGGAAACATCGAGTCGGTGCTTGAGATAGGCGGCGACCTCGGTCTTGTTCAGCGGCCCGAGGTGATAGCGGGCGACGATGCGTTGCGCCAGCTGGCGCAACTCCGGCCGCTCCAGCATCTGCCCCAGTTCCGGCTGGCCGAGCAGGATGATCTGCAGCAGCTTGCGCTGGTTGGTCTCGAGGTTGGTCAGCAGGCGCATCTGCTCCAGCACATCGACGGACAGGTTCTGCGCCTCGTCGATGATCAGCACCGAGTGCCGGCTACGGGCGTGGGCGTCGAGCAGGTACTTGTTGAGGCAGTCGATGAAGACCTTGATGCTGGTATTGCCGGGCGGGATGTCGATGCCGAACTCGACGCAGAGGGTGGACAACAACTCCTCCACCGTCAGCTTGGGATTGAAGATGTAGGCGACGTCGCAGGATTCGGGTACCTGTTCGAGCAGGCAGCGGCACACCGTGGTCTTACCCGCCCCCACCTCGCCGGTGAGCAGCACGAAACCGCCGCCGCCCTTGACGCCATACAGCAGATGGGCCAGCGCCTCCTGGTGGCGCTTGCTCATGTAGAGGTAGCGCGGATCCGGTGCGATGGAGAAAGGCGCCTCGCTGAGGCCGAAGTATTTCAGGTACATGGGGATGGCATAAGCCTGTCAGGCGGCGATTTGATGTTCGGGGGCACCGCTTCGCGCCTCACCGATGATTTCGGCGACCTGCTCCTCGCTCATGCCGCGCTGGTGAAGGATCTCCGCGAGTTTTTCCCATTGCGAACCGTGAAGCTCCGACAGGCTCTCGCGCAGACCCTTGCCGATGTAGAAGCGGATCAGAGGCTGGTAGCCATTCACGCCGAGCATCGGCGCAATCCGTTTCAAATCGTCGATGACATCTTCCGGCAGGCGCATGGAGATCGTCGTCATCGGGCGATCAGGATTCTTGCGGGCTTCAATATAGGCGGGCTTCATATCGCTTCCTTTCCTCAGTCGTGGCCTGGCGCGCAGAAATGAACAGCACATCGCTTTCCGAGTATTCGATCTGAACAACAAACAGCGTTGCCGCTTGTCGTGTCTTGCCAATCAGAGCCTGCCGTCCATCAACGTGGCCTTCCCCGGCAGACACATACATCGCGTCAGGATCAAGGAATGCATCAACGGCTTCGTCCAATGAAATCCCGTCGTGGTTCCGTTCGTTCAGCCTGAGCTTCTTGTCGTGCCAGGAGAAGCGCATGCCCATGGTCTCGGTAAACACCTCCATGCTTGGGATTATAGGCAATGTATATACATCGTCAACACCCATATCTAGCACCTGCGTAAGGTGCCATAGGCCTACACCCTGCCTTGACAGCAGCGCATGAATATACGTACGATGATGCGCAGGAATATCTGTCAGGAGCTGATTCATGCAAAGCCATTACGATCCCGCCACCAGAAAAGGCCGCCTGTCGCTGTCGATCAATCAGGATCTGCTCGATCGCCTTGAACCCTATAAGCAGCAGATCAATCTGTCGGCACAGGCCGAGCAACTGTTCGCTCGAATGCTGGAAGAACTGGAAAATAGAGCGTGGGCGGAACGTAACGCCTTGGCACTCGATGCCCATGGACGAGACATCGCCGCCACGGGCTTGGCGGGCGCTGAATTCGAGCGGGTCTGATTCATGGCTCAGTTTCACATCTACCCCAACCCGGGCATGAAGAAGCTGGAGATTCCGTATCTCGTCGCCGTGCAAAACGACCACATCAGCAGCCGAACCGGAGCCACGGTCGTTATCCCGCTGCGCGCCAACGCCCAACCCGTCGAAGTCATGGCACCGCTGGTGGAGGTTCCCGGGCAAGGCGTGTTCGTGCTCTCTACCGATGAGATCTTCGCCATCGATACTGCGCGACTCAAGGCCAACGTAGGCATGCTGAGTCTTTCCGACCGGGCCAAGATCAAACCCGCCGTGGACAAGGTCATCGGCGAGTATTGATTCACCAGCGTCGGTATCCCCGCTTACCCGTCCGCCGCCCAATTGGCGACCGGCCGGCTATTTGTTTTCCTTTGCGGGCGCCTTGACCTTCTTCGGGTCGAAGGGCGGGCCGGCGGCGATCAGCGTCTTCAGACTGTCGTAGAGGCCTTCGGAAATGATGTTATTGGTGACCAGCCAGGCCTTGCTGCCGTACGGTCGGCCGGCGATGATCTTTGCCGCTTCGGCGTCGCCGATGCCGGGCAGTTTCTTCAGTTGCTCGGCGCTGGCGCTGTTGATGTTGACCGGCTTGATCTTGGCCACGGCCTTGCGCCGGGCGCTGATCTCCTTCTGTTTGTCGGCCTTGCTTTGCTTGCTGGCGGCAGTCGCCTCGCCGGTCTTGGCTTCGTCAGCCAGCGACAGATCGGCGCCGAGCAGCAGAAGCGCAGTGGTGAAGATTACGGGTATGAAACGGGCTTTCATGGAATTCGATTCCTTCGCGATTCGCCGGCACGAATGATCATTGCAGACCGGCCTAAAAAAAACCCGGGCACGTTGCCGCACCCGGGTTAGCTGTTCTGTGCCAGCGAGGAGGGTACGCTGTTCAGTACCCTTGCCTCGTCGGCGTCAGACGACGATCACTTGTGGTGGATGATCGCTGCGTCGTTGACCTTGCCGGCACCATGGCAGATCAGGCAGGTTTCCGGATTGCTCGCCAGATTCGCTGCGCCGACCGTGCTGCGCGCCGTGTAGATGTTGCCGCCATAGAGCGTCATGTGACCCCGCGCCGTCGTCGTGTCGTGGCAGGAGAAACAGGCCGCGGAAACCGGCGAACTCACCAGTGTCGCCGGCGAAGCCGCAACTGTCTCGCCACCCGCTCCGGCCAGATGCTGAGCCACCTTGGTTCCGGCCGCATCGATATAGGCACCGACCACCGCACCTTCAGGGATGTAGGTGAAGTTGTTGCCGTAGTTGGTGACGGTATCGACATAGGGCGACTTGGAGACGCTTGTCGCGCTGTACTTGGTAAGGGCACCGGCGGACGAAATGCTGTTCGTTCCGACCGTGGTCCAGAGCACATTCGCCAGCGGAACAGTCGTGCCGAGGGTACCGTAATTCACTGCATTCGGCACATGGCACTGGGCGCAATCCTGCAGCACACCCGGCGTCGTGAATGAATACAGAGTGGTATACACGTTGGCGTCAAATGTAGCTCCAGCGGTTCCGGCAGCCGCCCAGTTATAGATAACCGACCGCTTGCTCTTGCCATGAATGCCGTGGATGTAGGTGCTGACGTTGGCCGACCAACCGGTGCTGGTACGGGTCGTGTTGTGGCAGATCGCACACGCCGTCGGGTCATTGCGCGCACCGCCGTGGAAGGCATCCGCGCCGATCGCCTGAGCCGCTGAGGCACCGGCCGCAGTATTGACAGCGCCGAGCTGGTCGTGACAGCTGTTGCACTTGCTGACATCGACGATCACACGGCGTGCCGTGTAGCCGCTCGCAGTTGCCTTGGCGATCATCGACTTGATGACCACGCCGCCGGTAGCGGCGACGTTCGGATTGACGCTGACGTTGGCCGCGGTATAGGCCTTCTGCGCCAGGCCCTTCTGCACGAAGGTGCCGATCATCGCGCCCGTGACCAGTTTCGCCGTCGTCGGTATCACGATGGGTGTCTTATTGACGCAGTTGCCGGTGATGGCGCTGTTGCCCGTGTTCTGCAGGCAGGTGGCCGTAGCCGGCTGCCCGACCAGGTCGCCGGTGATCGTCGTGGTGTAGTAGCCGCTGGCATCCGGGCCGGTGGTAATACCGGCTTTCGGCGAACCACTGGCGATCAGCACGTTGGTCAGACTGACGCTCTGATAGATGTTGAAGTCAGCCGGCGACGTGATGCCGTCCTGGGGTACCGCGTAGGCCACGTAGAAACTCGGGCCGTTGGCAAAGCCGGTGATCGGCTCGTAAGCCGGCGAAACCACCTGCTGGCCGGTTGCCGCGTTGGTCACCAGAGTCGGAATGTTCAGCGTAGCCGGCGTGCCGTCCTTGAGGATGCGGAACTTGATGACCGCCTGCTTGCTGGTATTGACCGTCACGCTGCTGATCTCGTAGCTGATGGTGGCCACGCCAGCCGCAACAACGGGGTTGTTCGCCGTCGGCACGTTGGTCCTATGCACCAACGCGATGGCGGACGCCGTGTGGCAAGTGACGCAAGCACTGTCATCAGCCTGCGCTCCACCCACTCCGCCGGTGCCGTGGCCCGTGGCAGCGCCGTTCAGCTTGGTGCCGAGGCCGGTGGCAAAGTTGATGCCGTCATGGCAAGCACCGCAAGCCAGGCGACTCGGCACGTTCTTCCAGTTGTTGCCGTTCGCGGTCTGCACGGCCTGCAGCGGACTGGTCGGCGTGTCACCGTTGTGGCACTTGGTGCAATTGCGGCGGTCCTGCGGAAAGCCGTTGGCATTGAACAGCATGGCGCCGCCGTTGGCGTTGAAGTTGTAGCCCTGCTTGAGCAGTTCGTCACCCATGTGCACCTTGTGGATCATGTTCGGGTAGTTGCCCACGGCCCGGCCGTCGATAACGGCCTGTTCGGCACGTTTTTGCTGGGTGGAGCCGGTCACTCCGCCGGTAAGCGTCAAGCCGGTGGCGGGCGCTTCCATGCTGAAGGAGTAGCGGATCTGGTCCGTGTGGCAGGTCACGCAAAAGTTCGGGTCCTTGCGGCTGCCGTGGGCCAGCACCTTGCCATCGTGGCAATCGGCGCAGGAACTGAGGTTAACGACGGTGCGCGTGGTGCTCACGGCTGCGCCATCGGGCCTGAAGTCGTACCACTGGTTGCCAGTGTTGACCATGGCCACGGCCACCGGAGCGGCGTTCGAGGCCACAGCAGTCGGCGTGTTGGTGCCGCTGCCCGGAGCGGAGCCGCCGATCTGGATGCCGAGACGATGGGTCAGGGTGGCGTCGAAAGTGAGATCGCCGAGATCGGCCTTCTTAGACAGGCCGTCAGCCGAGTCGATCAGGCTGGCAACAATCGTAGCCGCCTGCTTCGGATCGCGATAGAAAGTGTACTGGTAGCTGCCGTCGCCGTTATCGACGAGGGTGCCCTGGTTGTCCAAAGCCGGGTAGGTGCCGCACCAGGTCTTGTCCGCATTGCAGGACGCCGTGGCCAGAGTACCGGCCTTCTCGGCAACCGTCAGCGGCCGGATAACGTTGTAGCTGACCCACTTGCTGGGGGCGCCGTTGGTTCCCGGCACCAGTTTGGCCAGGGTAAAGCCGAGGTTGGTAAGGGCGGCCACCGTGGCGGTCGAGGACTGGGATTTGCTGCCGAGACCGATGACGGCCTTGCCGGCTGCGTCCCTGACCGTGAACTTGACGACGGGCGGGCTGGCGATGCTGATGCTGGTGACTGCAATCGTCGGCTCGAGCGCCTTCCAGGCAGCAAGCGACTCCGACGAGGCGGGCGTAGCGTTGGAAGCAAAGGCGACTGCCGTCGAGGTGGAGACCAGAGCAGTGCCTGCAGGCACTGTGACGCCAGTTGCCGTAGCCGCCGCGCCTGTAGCACCTGTAGCGCCTGTAGCGCCCGGTGCGCCATCACTGCCGCCGCCGCCGCCGCAACCGGCCAGCGTTGAGATTATCGCGGCCACTAGGCCGAGCTGAACAAGCGTGCGTTTCATTTTTTTCCTCGCTTTAAAATTGCACTGCAAACTCGAATAGGACGGGAGCGTTCTGCTACGCCCGACTTCGACCCTACTTCCCAATACCTTCAAATAAA
>SESE01000186.1_pt1 | contig 27760 bp, 25 predicted proteins | sample 3171371 | NCBI WGS metagenome assembly SESE01 (sample SAMN06051881, study PRJNA518727) | freshwater metagenome | biome: subpolar coniferous forest; feature: holomictic lake; material: water; isolation source: holomictic Lake 442, 13 m depth | place: Canada: near Kenora, Ontario | collected... | reverse complement strand
ACAGAGATCAAGAAGAAAGATATCAGCGTAACAAAAACCACTCTGAAGGGAATGTTGTTGTGGCGGGAGAGTGAGCAACAGAACCTGTTTTTAAGAATTCTACGGAAAAAGTCCCGTTTATAAATTTTCGAGCGCTTGTTTTATGGAGGAGGAAAAAAGGCATGGATGAGCTAAAAGCATTTATCGACGAGCAAAAAGCTCTGGATCCTGTGTTTGCAGAGTCTTATGATGAAGGATATGAAGCGTTCAGGACAGGAGTACTCCTTCATCAGGCATGCGAGAGTGTCGGGTTAACACAAGAAGAGATTACCGGTAAACAGAAAACCAAAAAATCTACGGATTGATTTTCGATAAATTTCTTTGTGATGCCCGATTGTTATAATCCGAATAACCAGCAGGTAGCGTGAATTCAGAAAAACTTTTCCAGTTTTTGGGCTTTCGCTCTTTAATCATGACGATTACAGTGTTACGAGGGAGAAAAAAAAAGCAAGCACTCCCTCAGAGAGCTGCCTTTTTTCTGGCGCAAAGCTTCTCTTGCTTGAAAATGATTCTGTTGCTGTATATACTCTGTCTATAATAGACAGAATTATACCAATACATTTCCTGGAGCAAAAAAGATGAAAACATGGCAGCTTCAACATGCCAAAAATCACCTGAGCGAGGTTGTCAGAAACGCGTTGCATGAAGGGCCACAGACAATTACCCTGCATGGCACTCCCACTGCAGTTATTCTCTCTTTTGAGGAGTACACCAAAAACGTGAATGTTCGCAAGCCGAATGAGCCACTCTCAAGTTTTTTTAGAATTCCCCTCTTCGAAATATCAGCATCGACCTCAACCGATCAATAGACACTGGCCGGAGTGAGGTGATCGTGTGAAATACCTTTTGGATACTTGCATTATTTCTGAACTGGTCAGGCCAATACCATCACCAAAGGTTACCGGGTGGATTAACACCCATGATGAGCAAGATTTTTATTTGAGTGCTATCACTCTTGGTGAAATTGAAAAAGGAGTTTCAAAACTGGCGGATGGCAAGAAAAAAAGCAACTGCAGTCATGGCTTGCTGATGAATTAATGGAGCGGTTCAATGGGCGCATTCTCGGTGTTACAACAAAAGTTGCCCTCCAATGGGGAGGCATACTCGGAAATTCGGAGAAAAAAGGAAAGAGCCTCCCTGTTGTTGATGCACTTATTGCCGCAACCGCAATAACAAATGGATTAACCCTGGTCACCCGAAATACTTCTGATACGACAGCATCTGGAGCACATTTTTTTGACCCATGGAGGTAAAGGCAAAAAAATGCCCATGATCCTCGAAACGGCTATCCGACTTGTCCTCCTTTATCTTTTTCAACAATTGCCCAACACAGCACGCACCGCTGGCCCCGACAGGCGGCTGCGGCCTCCTGAAAGAGGGTGAACCCTGATTTGCGTGCTGATACGCTCCTTGAGCGCAGGGACATGGGAGATGATGCCGATGATCTTGCCATTCTGCTGGAGCGCTGCGAGGGTCTGCAGGGCGGTATCGAGGGCATTTTCATCAAGGGTGCCAAACCCTTCGTCAAGAAAGAGTGAATCAACCCGGACATTCCGGCTCGACATCTGCGACAACCCGAGGGCCAGCGCAAGGCTGACGATAAAGCTCTCTCCTCCCGAAAGGTTGAGGGTGGATCGCACCTCCCCCGCCTGATAGTTGTCGATCACATTGAGGCCGAGAGGATGAGCTGTGGAGCGGACGAGGAGATAGCGATCGCTCATGTTGACCAGTTGGCGATTGGCGTGGCCAATCATGATGTCGAAGGTGAGCCCCTGGGCAAAATTGCGATACCGCTTTCCGTCGGCTGATCCGATAAGCTCATTGAGTGTTGTCCAGCGGGTACACTCCACCTGCACTGCGGCAAGAGCGGCTGTTTTTTCACGCAACAGAGCGGCGGCCTTTTCCTGCTCGAAGAGTCGGAGTTTCAGCGCTTCAATTGAGGAGCGGAGGGAGGCAAAGGCGACAGAGAGCTGCTCAATCTCTGCCCGCAGCTCTTCGGGAGTTTGCCCGGTAAGCGCCAACTTTTGCTCATTCATCAGCTTGCTCCTGCGTTCGCTCTGAAGAGTTTCAAGCTCAAGACGGCGTGCCGCCAGCCGCTTTGCCCGATCTTCAAGCTTCGCCAGTGCATCACGATCCAGCCGTGCAGCAAGAAATCGCTCGATACTCTCGAAACCGACAGCCGCCAACTCCAGGGTGAACTGATCATGCTTCTCTGTTATCATCGACGCCCTTCCCTCTGATGAGGTGGCAACCATGTCAAGGCGTGTCGAACATTCACCAATCTGCTGCGACGATTCGTCACGGCTTTTTCTGGCCCCTTCAAGCGATGCCTCTGCGGCTGTTACTCTCTCAGCAAAAGAGTGTTCCACCTCATCCGGTTGTTGTGCTCCAAAGAGTTGCTGCCGTTGCTCCAGAAGCGCAGTGTATGCTGCTGTAGTGGCAAAAGCGGATCTCTCCTTGTCACAAAATTCCACGTTTTTCTTCAAGAGAAGCTCATGCTGAGCCTTGAGGTTACTCTCCAGTAGAGCGATCTGCTGAAGCGCCATGGTGTTGCGGTCGATGGCACGCTGCCACTTTTCAGCACGGGAGTGCAGCGCCAGCAAAACTTTATCAAAAGAGATCGTCTCTCCTGCACTATAATTATATGAGGCAAGCTGCCGGTCGAGGCTCTCCTGCAAGGCCATGCGCCGCTCTCTGCTGTTTTTGAGTGACTCCTCTCCCCTGTTGACCTCCAGTGAGGCGGCATTCCGGCTGGACACCGCTGCATCATCACGTCGTACCGTTTCGCTCCGGTGCTGAAGAAGTCGTTGCTCCTCACTCTCCGCCAGCTTCAGCTCGGCTTCAAGTTGCTCTGCACTGGCAAGCCTCTCTGCACACTCTGCTGCCTGACTGCGGGCAAGAGAGAGCATCCCTTCTGTCTGCTCATGGTTCAGCTTTTCGGGAATCCCAAGTTCTGTGGCAAGATTACGCACGGCAGTATGCTCAACAGCAAGGGCTTTCTGCTCGGCAAGGAGCTGCCGTTCATGGTGTTCCCGATCGCTTGCCGCTTTGGCCGACTCAATGCTGAGCCTGTTGATGTTGTTGCTGCACTCCTGCAATGATGCCCTCGCAAGGCGAAGTTCACCACCATCATCCTGCAGCTCAGGGCTACCCTCTCCCCATGGATGTTCAAGCGACCCACAGAGAGGGCAGGGCGATCCATCATGGAGCTGCTTGCGCTCCTCTTCCAGGGAGATGATTTTTGAGAGCAGCTCCGCCTGCCGCTCAAGCCCCGCAACAATCTGTGCCTCCCTCTGCTGAAGCAGGGTGGCGCTCTCAATCTCCATCGCTGTGCGTGACAGGGTGGCATCACTATCAATCAGAGTCTTCTCTGCCACTTTAAGGTGCTCTTCTCTTTGCGTGGCAGCTTCCACAGAGGCGACAAGTGCCTCGAGTCGTCTTATCCGTTCATGCAGATTGCCAGCATACCTGCGCAGTTGCGGAATATCCACTCCGCCAATCAGGGATGCAAGCGCTTCAGAGAGCCTCTCCCGCAGGGCTCGGGATGCATCAAAAGCTGCACGGGATCTCTCTGTTTCAGATTGTACCTTGCGGAGCTGAGCTTCAACCTCTTCAAGTTTTTTTTGCCTCTGCAGTAGTGTGGCTGTGGCCTCCTGCTCACCCTCCTGCGCCTCAAGGTGCTGCCCCACAGCAGCTTCAATACCGCTCAGCGAAGCGAGGAGAGTACTGTCGCTCTCCTGTTGAGCCAGATACGTTGCCGATTCCTCAACACTCTTCCGCTCCTGCTGCATGGTGCTCTCAACGCTGCCAATCAGCTTCTCCAGCGCTGAAATCTCTTCACGAAGAGAGGTTACCATCTTCCCCTGCTCCCGACACTGGTCGAGCGTGACCGATAGCTGCACATCCAGCCCCCTCACTTCGCGAAGAAGCAGTGAGAGTTTGTTCTCCTCCTCTTTTACCTGCTGTAACTGCTGCACTCTCTCCAGGAACGCCTCCCCAAGTGTGGCAAACGCTCGTCGTGCCTCCTCAAGGGAACTCTTCAGGGCGTTTTTTTCGTGCAGCTCCCGCTCTTGAAGCTCCTGAAGCTGACAGAGGGTTGTGTAGGCAGGTTCAAAGGGTGCCGCACGGCGGGCCAGCTCCATCCGTTGACGATCGGGAATGAAACGCTCCTCAAAGCTCTTCAGCTCATCGAAACTTCCTTGCATTCCCTCCAGCTCGCCCTGCATGGCCGCAATCTGCCGGAGCCAGCGAAGAGCTGTTTCAGCCTGGCTCTGGCTGCTGCTCATTGCAGCCTCCTCGGCCAGTTTTGCCGCTAACTCTGCCTCTATGCCAGCAACGCTCCCTGCATCAAGCAACTGAATACCGGAACACTCATCCTTGATCGCTTTCAGCTTCTGCTGTTCAAAACGGTGACGCTCATGCACCTTCATCGAGATCAGGGAGTAGAGCTCTGTGCCGGTGATCTGCTCAAGCACCGGTGCCCGATCGTCGTCACGAGCCTGGAGAAAAGCGGCAAATCCACCCTGGGCCAGCAGCATGGAGCGAGTAAATTGATCAAAATCCATTCCCGTTCGTTTGACCACTGCGGCAAGGGTATCCTGTAATTTTGATTCAATAATCTTTCCGGTCACATCATCGGCAATTTCATGCCTCTGGCTCTGCAACTCCCCACCCGGTAGCCTGCGGGAGCGATGTTGCGACCAGTGGCAGCGGTATCGGCCCCTCAGGGTTTCAAACACCACCTCCGAAAAACACTCTCCGCTCTGTCGCGACATAATCTCATTGCCGCTCTTGTTGATTTTGGGGAGGCGGGGTGTCTGACCGTAAAGAGCAAGCGAAAGAGCGTCAAGAATGGTACTCTTTCCCGATCCGGTTGGGCCGGTAATGGCAAATATACCCTCCACAGCATACTCCGGAGCGGTAAAATCAATGAGCCATTCACCCAGAAGAGAGTTCAGGTTTTTAAACCGTAACGAGATTATTTTCATAGGGGTTACCTCTGCAAGGGAGTGGTGGCGGAGAGTTGTTCATCATCGTCATGAAGCGAAAGCACTATCTCCTGATAGGCCTGAACAAGAGAGTGGCGCTGGCCATCGGGCACTTTTCCAGCATTGAGACAGCGTTCAAAAACATCAAGCTCTCCAAGCTCATCCAGTGACTCATGCGCTGCGAGCTGCTGCATGACAAGGTTCGCTGTTCGTCTGTTTTTAACCCTGCGAACCTCAAGCAGAGAACCCTTGACGGCATCTTCAATGAGCCCGACCAGATCGCCGGGCAGCTCTGTGCCAGTGTATTCAATCTCAAGCCAGGCACGGCTCCCCTCTGCCTTGAGCTGGAGCATACGGGAGGTGATGGCTTCGACATCTCCACTGATGCGCTCCAGCGGCTGAAACAGAGGTACTGCAATCTCACGGATCCTCCGCTCACCATCAGCAAACTCGACAAAGAGTACCTGTTTCTGCTGACCAGCCTCACCGAACCCCATCGGCAGTGGTGAACCGCTGTAGCGCAGCTGCTCTTCGCCACCCACCCTCTGTGGAACATGCAGATGGCCGAGGGCAAGATAGTCGATCCCTGTCGGAAAAATGGAACGACTCATACGGGCCAGCGAGCCGATATAGAGCTCACGCACTCCGTCGCCATCAATCGTGGTACCTCCCGCTGTAAAGAGATGACCCATGGCGATCATCGGCACGGAAGCGCCCTCCTGTTGTCGCAAGAGCTCCCCAGCCTGGCAAACATCCCGGTAATGGAGTTCAACTCCTTCGACGAGCTTGCGGCTCTTGTCGTCCATGCTCTCTCCAGCCACAACGCTTCTGATGTCGCGGTCGCGCAGATGCGGCACTGCGCAGATGACCGCTTCCAGCTTCCCCTGTCGGTCGCGCAGAGCTATCACCTCGTCGCTCACGTAGTCGCTCACCGAGCCAACCACATGCACATCAAGCGCCCGCAGAAGCGCTTTTGGAGCGTCGAGAAACGAGGGGGAATCATGGTTTCCGGAGGTAATCACCACATGGCGGCAGTGGGTGGAACGGGCAACCCTGTGAAGAAAACCATAGTACAGCTCCTGTGCGCGGTTGCCAGGCATAGTGGTGTCGAAGAGATCACCGGCAACAAGGAGTGCCTCAACCCGCTCCAGTTCAATCAACTCGACAAGCCAGTCCAGAAAAGCTGAAAATTCGCTGTAACGGCTTCTGCCATAAAGCGTATGGCCCAAATGCCAGTCGGAGGTGTGGAGAAAGTTCATGAATCGTTATGTCTGCTCCGGCTTTTTTAGATTGGGATATTGTATGAATTCAATATGGCAGCAATTTACCGTTTTTTTTCTAAATTGCGACCTCCGGGGCGCTTTAGTCAAAGAGGCTGATTTTTGAAACTTCTCTGCTTTTTGTATTGTTAAATTCTTGTGTCCAAATCAGGCAAGTGCTCCTCATTTCAACGATAAACGATAATTACGGCCATGTATTTTGATCCAATGTATTTTGTGTTTGCGCTGCCCCCCATGCTGCTTGGGTTATGGGCTCAGTTCAAGGTAAAATCGGCATTTAAAAAATATTCACAGGTGGGTACCCAGAGCGGGATAAGTGGCGCCGATGCTGCCCGGCGTATTTTGCAGCGTGGGGGACTTGGAAATGTGACCATTGAGACCGCCCACGGGATGCTCTCTGACCATTACGATCCACGCCACAAAGCTTTGCGCCTGAGTGAAGAGGTGTACAATCTTGCAAGTATTGCCTCTGTCGGTGTGGCTGCTCACGAGGCAGGCCATGCCTTGCAGGATAAAACTGGCTACGCGCCGCTGCAGTTGCGATCCATTATGGTGCCTGCGGTCTCTATCGGCAGCAATCTTGGTCCGATTCTCTTTATGGCAGGCATGTTTCTGGCAGGTACACTTGGCACAACCCTTGCGTGGGCCGGTATCCTGCTTTTTGGCGCTACAGCCCTTTTTGCTCTGGTGACTCTTCCTGTTGAGTTTGACGCAAGCCGCCGGGCAAAAGAGCTGCTGGTATCGCAGGGAATTGTTTCAACTGCCGAGATGAAAGGTGTCAACGCTGTTCTGAATGCAGCGGCGCTCACCTACGTGGCTGCAGCGGCACAGGCCATCATGCAGTTGGTCTATTTTCTATCAATCATGAACCGCAGAGACTCATAGTTTTATGCAGAAAAGTTTCAGGAAGAAACCCTTGTCACTCCTCTTGAAGGAGGTGCACAGCGAAAATAGACTGAACAGGATTCTCGGGCCGGTTGCCCTTACCAGTCTTGGTGTCGGCGCTATTATCGGGACTGGTATCTTTGTGCTTATCGGCGTTGCCGCCCACGACAAGGCAGGTCCGGCGGTAACACTCTCCTTTGCCGTTGCAGGGATGGCCTGTTTTTTTGCCGCCCTCTGCTATTCTGAGTTTGCCTCAATGGTGCCGGTTGCCGGTTCAGCCTACACCTACGCTTATGCAACACTTGGTGAACTGATGGCGTGGATTATAGGGTGGGATCTGATTCTTGAGTATGCAGTGGCATCAGCAACAGTTGCTCATGGATGGTCAAAGTATTTTCAGGATTTTATAGGAATTTTTGGCCTTGGTGTGCCTGCCCTTTTTTCCAATGCGCCGTTTGACTTTGATCCCACAAGCGGGCTTTTAAGCTCAACCGGTGCATGGTTTGATCTTCCTGCCGTGCTTATCACCTTTGCTGTTACCATGGTGCTTGTCAAGGGCATCAAGGAGAGTGCCAACTTCAATGCAGGTATGGTGATTGTCAAGGTTGCCATCGTCCTTCTGGTCATTGTGCTTGGAGCAATGTATGTGAAACCGGCAAACTGGATCCCGTTTGCCCCGTTTGGATTTTCAGGACTCAGCCTTTTTGGCCATACCGTGCTTGGTGAACCCGGGCCAGGGGGCACGCCGGTCGGTGTCCTTGCCGGTGCCGCCATGATTTTCTTTGCCTATATCGGGTTTGACTCCATATCAACCCATGCCGAGGAGGCAAAAAATCCACAACGTGATATTCCCATTGCCCTTATTGGCTCCCTTGTGGTGTGTACCATCCTTTATATCGCCGTGGCTGCGGTTATCACCGGTATGGTGCCGTACAACAAGATCAACATTGACGCTCCCGTCTCCAATGCCTTTATGCAGGTTGGTATCGGCTGGGCACAGTTTATTATTTCGCTTGGCGCCATCACCGGTATCACCTCCGTGCTGCTGGTGATGATGTTGAGCCAGCCCAGGGTTTTTCTTGCCATGGCACGTGATGGTCTGCTCCCGAAGTCCTTTTTTGGGGCGATTCATGAAAAGTTCAGGACACCCTGGAAATCAACCATTCTGACCGGTATTTTTGTAGCAATTCTGGGAGGCATGCTTCCCTTGCGCCTGCTGGCTGAACTGGTTAATATCGGCACCCTCTTCGCCTTTGTGGTGGTCTGCTTTGCCGTGCTGATCATGCGAAAAACACACCCTGATGCCAACAGACCCTTCAGGGCTCCGCTGGTTCCTTTTGTGCCAATTGCCGGTATTCTCACCTGTCTGATGCTGATGTTTTCGCTGCCCGTGGAAAACTGGATCAGGCTCTTTGTCTGGCTCTTTATCGGAATAGTGATCTACTTTTTTTATGGCCGTAAACATAGCGCACTCAACACCTACAAGGAAGAGGTTTGATAATGATGAATGCTATCCGTCATGAGATGGCTGGCACAGGAATTCGCGTCACCCTGATTGAGCCAGGAATTGTTGATACTCCTTTCTGGAACCTGCTCCACAAGAAGTCATGCTGATTACATTTGAAGGAATCGATGGGGCAGGAAAATCCACCCAAATTGCAAAGCTGGTGAATTTCCTGACGAACGAGGGGGTTGATGTGCTTTCACTCCGTGAACCAGGAGGAACTCCTGCCGCAGAAAAAATCCGCACCATTCTGCTCGATAACGCTCACAAGGTAACTCCGGTTGGTGAACTGCTTCTCTTTTCTGCAAGCAGGGCGGAGCTGGTTCAGGATGTTATCAAACCGGCCCTTCAAGAGGGTCGAACGGTCATCCTCGACCGTTTTTTTGATTCAACCACCGCCTATCAGGGCTATGGACGCGGCATCGACCTTGCGTTGCTTCAGTCGATCATCTCCCTCTCTACCTGTGGCTTGACACCCGATATCACCATTTACCTTGCTCTTGAGCCGGAAGAGGCGCTGAAGAGAAAGTTTGCCAAAAGTTCGATTCTACTTGAATTTGAGGGGGGAGAGCTTGATCGCATGGAGCGCTCGGGGATAGAGTTTTATCGTAATGTTCAAAAGGGTTATCAAGAGATCATGCGGCTGCATCCTGAACGCTTTGTCTGCATCAATGCACTTGAATCTATCACTGTTATCCACCATCATATCACCAAAATTCTCAAGGAGCGCTTTCCTCGTTGACCTTGTTTCTTGCAGAAGATGAGAGGGAACTCCTTGTCCGCAACTATTTTCTGCCATCTTTTGCTTTTTTGATAAAATTTTCTAAAAGATTTTGAAAGATTTTCATTAAATTGGAGCACTGATTACGCTATTCCACTCTCCTTACCAGTAACGTATGCACGAAAGTATTATTAAAGAGCGCAGCCTGAGTACATCCAACACGTTAATTACGTTACAGGATATCAGGACGCTGAAAGAGCTCTACCAACTTAAGGCTGAGACTCGAGAATTGAGGCAGCCCATTGTCAAAAATATAATCAAACAAAGAGTTATTGGGCAGTCCTGTGTGGAATCACTGAAAAACGCTCTCTATTCGCTGCAAACCATTTATATTGATGACGATACAGGGCAACGACTGCTTCGGCTCGATGACCTGCGGCAGATTGAAGTTGATCTCACCTACGAAATCCGTGAACTGCAGAAGGATATCTACTATCTTGAGTACGGAGAGGACAAATTTATAGAGTATCTCGCGAAGTTTATTCCTGATTTCAGAACCTATGTCAACCACGGGGTTGATACGCTGAAGGGAAAGCATTTTAACTCTTTTATTACTGATCGCGACGGAACAACCAACAACTATTGCGGTCGATATCGTTCCTCTGTTCAGCCCATCTACAATTCCGTCTTTCTTACCAGATTCGCCAAACATTGCTGCAACTATCCAATTATCATTACCTCTGCTCCCCTGAAAGATTTTGGTATTCTCAATGTCTCCATTAACCCGAACAATACCTTTATCTATGCAGGTTCAAAGGGAAGGGAGTTTATTGATCTCAACGAAGAGTTCCACTCTTTTCCAATAGACGAACAGAAGCAGAAGTTGATTCAACTGCTGAATGAGAAGATACAGGCGCTTCTCCAGGAACAGGATTTTGAAAAATTCAACTTTATAGGCTCTGCGCTTCAGATAAAATTTGGTCAGACAACCGTTGCTCGTCAGGATATCACACACTCGATCAGGGATGATGAGTCTGTGGCTTTTCTTGAAAAGGTAAAGAGTGTTGTTCGTGAAATCGATCCAACTGGCAGAAACCTCAGAATTGAAGATACTGGACTTGATATTGAAATTATTTTAACCATTGATGTGGCTTCAGATCACTCTCCAATCAAGGATTTTGACAAGGGAGACGGACTTGCATTTATCGCAAATAATCTTGGAATTGTCTCTTCAAAGGGCCCAAGAGGCTACACGTCTGAAGGAGTTGAAGAGATCAAACGCCTTTTGGGGAAACTTGGAATGGCTCCTTCAAAGGGCCCAACCCTTGTGTGCGGCGATACCTCCTCCGACATTCCCATGTTGAAAAAAGCAGTTGAAATGTTTGATGATGTCTGGGCAGTTTTTGTAACAAAAGACGAATCGCTGAAAAAGCAGGTTAAAGAGATCTGCCCGAACAGCTTCACGGTACCATATCCAGACGTTCTTCTGACAATACTTGGTCTTCTTTCCCTGTAATTATGGCTGACATCACGATAATCATTTAACTATTGGTATGAGCACTACCTTCAAGGGCGCAATTTTCGATCTCGACGGAGTCATCACCGGTACGGCAAAGGTCCACAGTCTTGCCTGGGAATCGATGTTTAACTACTTCCTGAAGAATTATGCTGAATCAAACAAGGAGTCTTACTTTCCGTTTGATCCAGCACACGACTATCACAAGTATGTGGACGGGAAACCCCGAATGGAGGGTGTTAAAAGCTTTCTTGCGTCGCGTGATATTGATCTGCCCTTTGGAGATTTGGACGATAATCCTGAAAAAGAGACAATTTGTGGTCTTGGAAATCGGAAAAACAGCCTCTTTACCGATATTCTGATCAAGGAGGGGCCCGAAGTTTATACAACAACCGTTGCCCTTATTCATGAATTGATCAAAAAGGGCATCAGGATTGGGATAGCGTCATCGAGCCGGAACTGTCAGCTTATCCTGAAGCTTTCAAAACTGGAACATCTTTTTGAAACTCGGGTTGATGGTGAGGTTTCCATTCAACTCGGTCTGAAAGGCAAGCCGAATCCGGATATTTTTGTTGTGGCAGCCAGTAACCTTGGCCTTGAACCTCATGAGTGTGTTGTTGTTGAGGATGCCATTTCAGGTGTGGAAGCTGGTTCAAGGGGCAATTTTGGGTTAGTGCTTGGTATTGCGCGCGACATTGAGGGGGCAAAGCTCAGGGAGCATGGCGCTGATATTGTGGTCGGCGATCTTGGTGAAATAACCATTACTGATATTGAGAACTGGTTTACCAGCGGCCTTGAATTTGAGGCATGGAATCAGACCTATACTGAGTATGTTGGCCGTGAGGAGAGACTTCGCGAAACATTGACCTCTGTGGGTAATGGCTACCTTGGTGTCAGAGGCGCTTATGAGGGTTCCCCCTGTTCATCTCACCACTATCCCGGTACCTACATTGCCGGAATATTTAACAGACTCCCCTCTTTGGTTCATGACCAGACTGTTTTCAACAACGATTTTGTCAATACCCCGAACTGGCTTCCCGTTGAGTATAGAATTAGCGGAGGGGTGTTTATCAGTCCGCTCAAGCACAAGATACTCAGCTATCGACAGAATCTGAATTTTCGGAATGGCCTGATGGATCGCGACCTTGTTGTTCAGGATAATCTCGGAAGAATAACAAGCATAACCACCAGCCGGTTCGCAAGTATGGATGATCCTCATCGCTGTGCACTCAAGTTTACCCTTAAACCGGTTAATTACAGTGCAGAGGTCGAGTTCCGCTGCAGTATAGATGGCAGGGTACAAAACAGCAACGTTGCGCGCTATGGTGGGCTTGCAAGCGATCATCTGAAGCATGTGGAGAGTTTCAACCACGATGATATCATGGTGCTGCATGTTCGCACCAATGTGTCGAATTACGACATTGTTTCCGGTACAAAAACAAGAATTGTTTCCCATGGAAAGCTTGCCAATGTAGTACGTTCAATTGTCCAGGAAAATCGTTATGTCAGTGAACAGTTCACCTTGTCGTTGAATCCGGTGAAAGGTGTCACCATTGAAAAACTTGCCTCTGTTCATACATCTCTTGATGCCGCAGGTGGTAATCCGCTGAGCGCTGCACGTCTCTCTCTTGAAGGAGATGACTCTTTTGATTCACTCTTCAATGCAAGTTCGGATGCCTGGAAAAAAATATGGAAGAAGGCTGATGTGGTTATAGAGGGTGACCGTGTCAGTCAGAAGTTGCTCAGATTCCATGCCTATCACATGATGTGTACGGCATCTCCCCATAATTCATCCATTGATGCCGGAATGCCGGCACGCGGTCTGAACGGAGAGGCTTATCGTGGACATATTTTCTGGGATGAAATTTTTATTCTCCCATTTTTTAACCGCCACTTTCCGGAGATTGCCAAGTCGCTTCTTCTGTATCGTTACAATCGGCTTGATGCTGCAAGAGCTTATGCACTCGAAAATGGGTATAAGGGTGCCATGTACCCCTGGCAGACGGCAGATGATGGCGTTGAAGATACACAGGTGATCCATTTCAATCCAAAAAGCGGCGACTGGGGACCCGATCTCAGCCGTTTGCAGCGCCATGTCTCGATTGCAGTGTTCTATAATACCTGGCGCTACATCTATGATACGGACGACACACAGTTCCTGATCGAATACGGCGCAGAACTGATGTTTGAAATTGCCCGCTTCTGGGCTTCGATTGCCTCTTTTTCTACAAAAACAGGAAAATACCACATTGAGGGTGTCATGGGCCCGGATGAGTTCCATGAATCCCTGCCTGGCAGTGGCAAGGATGGTGTGAAAGACAACTCTTACACCAATATTATGGTGGTCTGGCTCTTTGATAAAGCTGCTCATATTGGGGAGCAAATGGATCAGAAGAGTCTGAAACGCATTGTATCAAAAATCAATTTTGACCTTGACGAAATCAGGCAGTGGCGAGATATCAGTGCCAATTTGAATATTCTTATCGATAAACAGGGTATTCTTGAGCAATTTGATGGCTACAACAATCTGAAGGAGCTCGACTGGGCGCACTACCGCTCTCTTTATGGAAATATTCACCGGATGGATAGAATCCTGAAAGCTGAGGGTGATTCACCTGATGAGTATAAGGTTGCCAAGCAGCCGGATGTCTTGATGACCTTCTACACCCTTTCACCCGGTGAGGTGGCCGAACTGCTTACTCGAGTCGGCTATAAGGTTCCTGACGACATGACCCTGGTGAGGAACAACTACGCCTACTATGAACCACGAACAAGCCACGGCTCAACCTTGAGCAAGGTAGTTCACAGCATTATTTCCAGCTATCTTGATGATGGGCATGAGATGGCGTGGAAATGGTTCTCCGAAGCGCTGAAAAGCGATATCAAGGATACTCAGGGAGGTACGACGCAGGAGGGTATTCACTGCGGTGTCATGGCTGGTACGCTTGATACGGTTACTCGTTATTTTGCTGGAATCTCCTTCTATAATGAGAAGCTTAATGTTCACCCCAATCTGCCGGCACACTGGAAGAGACTGTCGCTCGGAGTCTGTTTCAGAAAGAATCGCTATGATATAACTGTTGAAAAGAGTCATATTGTCGTAACCCTGGTTGAGTCGGAGGGAGTTGAGGCTTTAGCCTGTATTGCCGGACATCATCTCACCCTGAAAAAGGGTGTGCCCTATCATTCATCCTCAGTCTGAACATTAAGGATGGCGAGTATGATGCTCGCCATCCGTTGTCTCCATTGATCCAGTAACTTTTGTCATGTTTTGTTGACCTATAAGAGATCCTATGCGCCTTTCAAACTTTCGATACACCTTACCAAAAACCAAAATAGCCGATGAGCCGACCGAGCCGCGAGAAAAGTGCAAGATGATTGTGCTGAATCGGCGAAAGAAAGATATTGAGCATAAAGTTTTTGACGAAATAGTCTCCTATTTCAAGAAGGGTGATCTGCTAATCCTGAACAACAGCCGGGTGTTTCCAGCTAAAATCTTTGGTCAAAAGGAGAAAACTGATGCCAAGATTGAGGTCTTTCTGCTCAGAGTTCTCAACAAAGAGGCTGGATTGTGGGATGTACTGGTTGATCCAGCACGAAAAGTGAGGGTTGGCAACAAGATCTATTTTGAAGAGGATGTTGTTGCTGAAGTTGTTGATAACACCACTTCACGCGGTAGAACGATACGCTTCCTCAATCCGGATATTGATGTATTCAGTCTGGTTGAGAGAATCGGCAAGATTCCACTTCCTCCCTACTTTACCAGACCATCGCGTGAATCTGACAGGGAGCACTACCAGACAGCCTATGCCACTGAAACCGGAGCTGTCGTTGCTCCAATGGCAGGATTGCATTTTACCATGCCGATACTCCAAAAGATTCAGAAGATTGGAGTGAAAATTCTTCCGATTACCCTCCATCCAAGCTTGAGCTCCTTTAATGCTATTGAGGTTGAGGATGTTTCAAAGCATAAAATGGACTCAGAATATTTTAATATTCCCTACCAGACCGCCATGGAGGTGAATGAGACCAAGCTCAATAAGTCAGGACGTGTCATTGCGGTCGGAACAACGACTCTTCGTACGCTGGAAGCCAATGCTACCGTTGACGGAAAGATCAAGTTTGGACGCGGCTGGACTGACAAATTTATCTATCCTCCCTATCAGTTCAAGGTTGTCGACGCGCTGTTGACCAATTTCCAGCAGCCTGAAACAACGCTGCTTATGGCGGTCAGCGCCTTTGCTGAACACCGGCTGCTCATGGAGGCTTATAAAATTGCGCTGAAGGAGGATTATCAGTTTCTCGCTTATGGTGATGCCATGTTTATCCATTAATCGACGCAGTTTATGAATGCCATAGCCATAATAGCCGCAAGCGGGATTGGTAAACGGATGCAGCTCAAGGAGGGAGTGAGCAAGCAGATGCTTGAGATTGGAGGGTATCCGGTTATCTATCATACCTTGAAGGCGTTTCAGGAGGCCAGGGTTGTGAGCGCTATCTATATTGCGACCAAAGAGGAGAACAGGGCGACCTTTGAAGAGATGGCTGTTTCTGCAGGGTTCAGCAAGCTAAAAGCCATTATTGAGGGTGGCAAGGAGCGGCAGGATTCAGTCAATAATTGTATCAAGGCAATTGAAAAGGAGAGGCATCTGACTGGTATTGTCGCCGATACCATTCTGGTGCATGATGGAGCTCGACCTTTCATACAACCTGACGAGATTGATGAGATATCGCATCTCTCACTGCTGTTTGGAGCCTGTGTTCCTGCCACCAGGCCCAAGGATACGATTAAATCTCTCGGGAGTGATCCGCAGTTTTTCGGTGAAACGCTTGACCGAAGTCGGCTCCTCCAGGTGCAGACCCCCCAGGGCTTCAGGAGTGAATTGCTGGTTCAGGCACACGAACAGGCGGAGCTTGAGGGGTGGTATGCTACCGATGATGCTGCGCTGGTTGAGCGCTTTTTCCCTGAACAGCTTATCAAAATACTTGAGACCGGATACCACAATATCAAGATTACTACTCCTGAGGATATTTGGGTAGCTGAAGCCATATATCAGCAACGGATTTCAGTGAAGAGGTAATTCGCAGTACAGATTATCCTGTAAGGAAATATTAGGTTTGTTTATTCCTGAAGCCTGTCGTATATTCACAGCCATGTAAAAAGGTGAGGTAGCTCAGTTGGTTAGAGCACAGGATTCATAACCCTGAGGTCGAGGGTTCAACTCCCTCTCTCACCACCATGGCAAGCGGGTGTAACTCAGTTGGTAGAGTGTTTGCTTCCCAAGCAAAATGTCGCGAGTTCGAATCTCGTCACCCGCTCCACTTCAGTGGACAATCTTTTTATCCCCTTTGATCTTTTTCCTCCAATGCCCCAAGCTTCCATTTTTTTTGGCCCGGTCACCATTCAAGAGATCAATACGACGCAGATCATAGATGGCCAGATGGCCCGTCACCTCGGTATTGAAATGACTGAGGTTGGCCTGGATTACATGACAGCGCGGATGCCGGTTGATTATCGAACGATTCAGCGTATCGGTATTCTGCATGGTGGTGCGTCACTCGCCCTTGCAGAAACTGTCGGTAGTATCGCAGCCTCATACTGTGTTGACCGCAACTCTTTTTACATCGTCGGTCAGGAGATCAATGCCAACCACATTCGACCGGTCAAAAGCGGGTTTGTCTACGCAACCGCCACTCCCCTGCATCTTGGAAAAAGCTCGCAGGTGTGGGATATCAGAATAAAAAATGAGGAAGGAAAACTCACCTGTGTCAGCCGATTTACCGTTGCAGTGTTAAAAAAGGCGGGTGTAATGGCGGGATTGTAGGGGCGAATAGCTATTCGCCCCTACGGATACCCATACAGTCCACCTCTCATTAGGTGGTATAATAACCCTACCCCTTCCCCTCTTCCTTCTTCGGCAACTCCACCTTCAGATGCAACTCGCGAAGCTGAGCCAGAGTCACCTCAGAGGGGGCTGACATCATCAGATCCTGCGCCTGCTGGTTCATGGGGAAGGCGATGACTTCGCGAATATTCAGCTCGTCGCGGAGAATCATGACAAGACGATCGAGACCTGGAGCAATGCCCCCGTGCGGAGGAGCACCGAGCTTGAAGGCTTCTATCATGTGGCCAAAGCGCTGGTCAACCTCTTCACGGGAGTAACCGGCAATGCCGAAGGCCTTGTACATAATCTCCGGCTTGTGATTACGGATGGCACCGCTGGAGAGTTCAATGCCGTTGCAGACGATATCGTACTGGTAGGCAAGAATGTCGAGTGGAGGCATGTTTTCAAGCGCCTCCATCTCTCCCTGCGGCATGGAGAAGGGGTTGTGAGAGAAGTCAATCTTTTTCGCCTCTTCGTTGTACTCAAACATCGGGAAGTCAACAATCCAGCAAAAGGAGAGCTCCTCCTTGTCGAGGGTAAAGAGGTCGCCAAACCAGCTTCTCATGCCACCCATAATCTTGCAGGTGCTTTCCCACTTCCCTGCTCCAAAAAAGACCACATCGCCAGTCTCAAGGCCAAGATGGCTTTTGAGCGTTGAAAGATCGGCTTCCAAGAGAAACTTGACGACAGGCCCCTTTGGCCCCTCTGCCTTGAACTGTATATAGGCAAGGCCACCGGAGCCAAGCTCTTTTGCCCGTTTTTCTGCCTTGTCATAGAAAAGCCGCGATTCATTGCCGCGTCCCTTGAGAACAAGCGCCTTGACGCAGGAGCCTGCAACGGTATTATTGGCAAAAACCTTGAAGCCTGAACCAACAAAAAGCGGAGTAACATCCTGAATCTCAAGCGGAATTCTCAAATCGGGTTTATCAGTACCAAATCGGTTCATCACCTCTTTATAGCTGATTCTCGGAAATGGAAACTGAGTAATGCACTTCTGCGACATGGTTCTGGTCAGATGCTCAATCATCCCCTCAAGAATGGCAAAGAGGTCACTCTGCTCAATAAAGGCCATCTCCATATCAACCTGATAAAACTCACCGGGACTGCGGTCGGCACGGGCATCTTCGTCCCTGAAACAGGGGGCAATCTGGAAGTAGCGGGGAAATCCTGAGACCATCAGGAGCTGCTTGAACTGCTGGGGGGCCTGCGGCAGAGCATAGAATTTTCCTGGATGGAGGCGACTTGGAACCAGAAAGTCACGGGCACCCTCTGGTGAACTTGACGTGAGTATCGGAGTCTGTATCTCAATAAAATCCTTCTCTTCAAGGTAGTGCCGAATTGCTGCAGTGACGCGGCTGCGAAAAATGATATTATCATGGATTTTTTCACGACGAAGATCGATAAAACGGTATTTGAGACGAAGCTCCTCGGAAGTCTGTACCTCATCAGCCACTGGAAATGGCAGCGGCTGTGCATGACTTTCAACAGCAATCAGACTCACCATTACCTCAATTTCACCAGATGCCAGACGCGGGTTGACTGCCCCTTCAGCTCGAGGAACAACGATTCCCTCGACACAGATGACCGATTCTGCATGCAGTTGTTCAGCCTGGGTAAAAAGCTCATGATGCTCTGGCTGGATAACAAGCTGACATAGACCGGTATGATCCCTCAGATCGATAAAAATCAGTCCACCATGATCCCGTTTACGGTGCACCCAGCCAGCAAGTCTGACGGGGCTAAGTTCACGTGCCGGACTCAAGAGGCCACAATAGTCTGCGCGGAACCGGTTGCTGAGAGTTTGCTTGTTACCTGCGATACCCATTCCCTATAGTCCTTTGGTATTAAAAATTTGAGTAAACATAAAACCTCTAATATGAAGAATTTTTCATAATTTATGAAACAAGTGTGCATTCCCGGGGTTCAGTATACCAACTCACTTCCAAACTCGGTAATAAGAAATCTGATCACCTCATTCTGTTGCGACAACTCCTGAAACAGGGTAAAAACGCTCTTCTCTTTTGTTGAGGCATCTTTTTCTGCATCATACAGGATAGTAACATGGAGTGGTAAGGCATAAAACTCTGAGATCTCCTGCTGCAGCGTTTCGCGCTCCTGCAAAAGTTCCTCAAAAGAAAATTTTCTGCAACAGGCTATTTCCAACTCGCCTGCAGGAGTGCATGAGACAAGCTCGCATGCCTGCAGATGAGTTGCCATAATGTTATGAGTTTTCCGGGTCAGATGCTCAAGAAACTGGTGCCACTCAACCTTCAGTGAGGCAAGATTCGCCACTTTTTGGAGTGTATCTGCAGATACCTCAGAAGGTTTCTTTCGGGAAAGAGGCAAACGGGGTTGCTTGGCAGCGGGATTTGCGGCAAAATTAGACAACTTTTTTTGCCAGGAACCGAGATCAAGATCTCCCTGTGTTGAGGCTTTTTTGCCCGGCCGGGAAGGTGGGGCAACGACTGCATCCGGAGCAGGTGAAGAGAGTGCCGGGGACTCTTTCAGGGGCTGGTCAGGGACTTTTTTTTTTGAGGCGCTGCGGCAAGTGCTGGCTGCGTTGCAGAGGGGGTTGAGTGAACAATATCTATCAACTTCAGCAGAGCAAGTTCAAACCGAAACTGATATTCAAACTGGAACTTCAGCTCTTTCTGGGTCAACAGGAGAAAATCAACCATCTGCATGACCGCTGATGGAGAGAAATTGCCAGCATCCCTCTGATATCGTTGACGGACGGCATCCGGACGCTCCACAAGTCGGGTGGAGGAGAGATTCTGCACCACCAGAAAATTCCGCAGATGCTCAATCAGCTTTTCCAGAAAATCCTGCTCATCATACCCGTTCCGTATCACAAACTGCGCAACATCAAGCATCTTCGCTGGATCCTGGGCAGCAACGGCATCAGTGACATCAAACATGGTATCGTCATCAATATAGTTCAGCAGCTCTCCGACACCCTTATAACTTATCGCTCCGCCATGGTCATTTTCGGCTGAAAAGGCAATCACCTGATCAAGAATACTCTGTGCATCTCGCATTGAACCCTGCGCCTTGCGTCCGATAAGCTGGAGAGCATCGCCCTCAACCGAAATATGTTCGGCATCACAGATGGACTGAAGCTGCTTCTGGATATCATCAAGCGGAATCCGTTTGAAGTTAAAGCGCTGACAGCGAGATGAGATTGTTGCGGGAATTTTGTGCAACTCTGTGGTGGCAAAAATAAAGATGGCGTGTGGAGGTGGCTCCTCAAGCGTTTTCAGGAATGCGTTAAAGGCGGCAATGGAGAGCATATGCACCTCATCAATAATATAGACCCGATACCTCCCTTTTTGCGGCCCGTACCGGACATTCTCTCGAAGTGCCCGTATATCATCAACACTGTTATTGGAGGCGGCATCAAACTCTGAAATATTGAGGCTGGTGCCCGAATCAAAGTCACGGCAACTCTCACATTCACCACAAGGCTCGGTCACCTGCTGCAGGTATTCAGGATCATCCATCAGTTTCTGGCAGTTCAGCGCCTTGGCAAAAATTCTCGCCGCTGTGGTTTTACCAACACCCCGCAACCCCGAAAAAATGTAGCCGTGGCCGACCCTTCCCATACGGAGTGAATTCTGGATCGTGCGTGTCACATGCTCCTGTGCAGTAATATCGGTAAATTTTGCCGGCCTGTACTTCCGGGCTATAACCTGATAACTCATGACTTCTGTTGATTACTCTCCTCGAACAAAGCTGCAAGGGAGATATTCATGCTGTATTTAAGAGACTCCGTAACTTCCCTGCTTATCGATTCCAAATGTACATTATTACTTTCTGAAATCAGAGAACCCTTTTCAACCCATTCAAATCCTTGAGGAATTATTGTAAAAAGTTCGAAAAGCGTCGTGGTATAAAGATCGCGGCTGAGAGCCAAATCACCATTCGTCGTTTTATGAACAAGATCGTTCTGTAGCAGCATCTCCACAACTTCTCTCAATCTGTCAGGATGTACCAGGTGATTTGACTTCACGATTTTCTTCATGTTCAGGAGTTGTCCACTCTTCTGGCCATTCCAGATTGAGTTGAGCACCGAAAGCACAAGAGCCAAGCCTGGCAAAGGGTTGAACAATCCGGAAACTGTGTTGATTGGTCTGAGCGCTCCAAGACAAAAAACAAATTCCGCACCGGTCAGCACCACTACCCAGCCGATATAAATCCAGAAAAAAAGCATCGGGATAACAGAGAGCGCTCCATAGATATGCTCAAAGGTGGAGAGATGGCTGACGTAAAAGGTAAACCATTTCTTGGAGAGCTCAAAAAGAACCGCTGCCAGCAGAGCGCCTGAAAAAGCGTGGACAAACCTCACCCGCCGGTTTGGTACAAGCATATAGAGCAGGAAAAATGCTACAATTGAGTTAATGAAGGGCAAACAGGAGAGGAGCGTTGTTTTGACTTCAAGCAGTGGCCCTTCAGTAAAAACCGTGTACCACACGTAGGAGCTTGCCGCGAGGCTGCTGCCGATAAAGATGGGGCCAAGTGTCAGCACGGTCCAGTAGAGGGTAAACCCCTGCAAACCCTTGCGGGGGGCATGCACCTCCCATATTTCATTCAGGGTATTATCAACGGTTGAGATGAGAGAGAGGGCAATAATGAATAAAAACAGCCCTCCCACAAGCGGAACGCTGGTGGTTTTGCCAATAAAATCTGAAAGGTAGTGGTTAAGCACTGAGCCGGCACCCGGCATAAAGTTCTGAACAAGAAAATCTTCAAGAGAGCGCTTGAAAGGAGCAAAGAGCGCAAAGACGTTCAGTATGGAGAGAATCACTGCAAGAACAGGCACAATCGAGAGCAGTGTCTGAAAGGCAAGTGAACTGGCTCCAAGAAAAATCTTGTCATGGATAACGTTTTTCCAGAAAAATGGTAAAAACGCACGGACGTACTCAATGAATGAGATACTGACGTTTGCCTCCTTATTTTTTATGATATTGTCCATATATGCTCACTCCACAGCTTTGCTGAGTTGAGCAGCTTTACCACCAACAGAGCGCACTCTCGTCATCAGCAGCAGTCCTATGGTGAAAAAAAGCAAGAGCGAAGCAAGCGCCGCTTTTTGACTGCCAGCCTGCGATGAAACCAGGCCGAACACCAGTGGCCCAACGACGGCTGAAGCTTTGCCAAAAGTGCCATCATAAAAGCCGAAAAACTCGGTTACATGTTCATGAGGTGTCAACCGTGTCATCATCGAACGGGATGCCGCTTGAGAAGAGCCCATCGACATTCCAGCAAGCATTCCTGTAGAGAAAAAAAGCTCTTTACTGTCGGCCACTATTGCCGCAACCACAACAACAAACCAGATCATGAGCGTGATGACAATGGTTTTTTTAGGACCTATTTTATCGGTCACAAAACCAAAGATAACCGAGCCAGCAATGGCTGTTGTCTGCACCAGCATAAAAAAGACAATCAGATCGCCTGTGGTGAACGCAAGGGTATTTTGGGCATAGATCGACGAAAAGGCAATAATTGTGAGAATCGCGTCATTATAAAAAAAGTAAGCCAGAAGAAAACGGGCAAGATCCGGGTAGTTCATGATATGCTGCACCGTGTACTTCACCTCCCTGATGGACTGGCCAAGCGCCGTAAAAGAGATTGCTGGCCTGCTCTCTTTTTTTTCATCCCGAAGCAGAAGAAAAAGCGGTGTGGCAAAGAGGGCAAAAAAAATCGCGACCACCAGAAAACTCATCTGCACATTCGGAATATTGGAGAGCGCGATCCCCTTGCTCAAGAGTGGTTTTACCAACAGCAGAATCGACAGAGCGCCCAGGTATCCCATTGCAAAACCATACCCGGATACTCTGCCAACACTCTTGTCGGAGGCAAGCTCCTTGAGATAGGCATCATAAAAGACCAATCCGCCCTCAAAACCCATGTTTGCCAAAATAAAGAGCAGAGCAGCCATCACTGCCATTCCCGGACCGGAAAAAGAGAGCAGAGCCGTGGCCACAATCGACGTGAGGGTAAAAAAGAGAAGAAAGCGCTTGCGTTTGCCGGAATAGTCGGCCGCAGCGCCAAGAACAGGCGAGACCAGCGCAACCAGGAGCATGGAGAGGCTGACACTGAAGCCCCACAGGGCATCACCCGAAGGATCGCCGGCACAGATCACATTTTTGAAATAGAGGGGAAATACAAACGTGACCATCATCACGCTAAAGGAGGTGTTGGCAAAGTCAAAGAGCAGCCATGAAAAGACCTTGTATTTCTGCTTTGCGCCCGACAACGCCTTATACCTCAGCAATGTGCAGGAAGAGCGACTCGAAAAGTCCTCTCCCATCAAGAGAGCCAAGAAGCTTTTCGCTTGCCCTTTCAGGATGAGGCATCAGGCCAAGCACATTTCCCTGCCGGTTGACAATGCCTGCAATATTCTTCAGCGATCCATTTGGATTGGCCTCTTCAGTAATTTTTCCCTCTGCATCTGTATATTTGAAAACAATCTGCTCATGCTCCTCAAGGCTTTCAATCACTTCAGGCGGAGCAAAGTAGTTACCCTCACCGTGTGCAATGGGAATACTGAGCACCTCATCCTCCGGGTAAAGACTGGTAAAGATTGTCGAGCCATTCACCGCCCTGATGCAGGTCTTGCTGCAGAGAAACTTTTTATCACGGTTTCTCGACAGAGCCCCTTCAAGCAGGCCACTCTCAAGCAGAACCTGAAAGCCATTACAGATGCCAAGCACCGGAAAACCTTTCCCTGCAAACTCGATAACCTCTTTCATGACAGGAGAAAAACGGGCAATAGAGCCCGCTCGCAGATAGTCACCATAAGAAAAACCGCCAGGTAAAATGATTGCCTTTGCCCCCTGGAGGTTGTGGTCATTATGCCAGAGCATCACTGGCCTGATGCCAGGAAAAGATGCAACGGCATGTTCCGTATCATGATCGCAGTTTGAACCAGGAAATACAACAATCCCAACGGTTATATCAGACATAAAGGCACTTCTTTTAGTTGTCGTGAGCAGTTTGAATCTACGTCCCGGATGGGCACAATATCGGTAGCACTCAATTATTTGACCTGTTCCAGTTCAAGAGAGTAATTCTCCATAACCGGATTGGATAAAAGCTTCAGGGAGATTTCGTTGCCGATGCGCTCAGCCTCGGCAAACTCCGTTTCATTGATGGTCACTTCAATATATTTACCTATTCTGGCGGACTCAACACCCCTGTATCCGAGATTTTTCAGGGCATGATCGACCGCCTTGCCTTGAACATCAAGAATTGACTGGCGCAGGGTAACCTTAATTTTTGCGATATAGGGCATGATCACGAATAATGGGTGAACGAAAAATAATCAGGTCTGCCACTGTCCACGGAAAAGCAGCGTGATTGACCTCACAATACCGACCAGAATATACAACAACATGGCAAGAAAAAAAGCCTTGGAATGAAAGAGCAGAACACAGAACATGGCGATGATATAGAGCGACATCTGTACCGGCTGCCGTTTGAAAGAGTCTCGAGTTGGCTTGGGGAGCACATCATAATTTACCTTGCTGATCATGAGCATCGAAAGAGCAATTGACAATCCCGCCAGCACACTCCGCATCGAGGCCACAGGAAAAACCGGGTCACCACTCATCCACAGCACAAAGCCGACAATGGTCAACGCTTGTGCCGGAGTTGGAAGACCGGAAAAAGAGTCCTTTTCATAGCCAATCATACTGATATTGAAGCGGGCAAGCCGCAGGCCACTCCCGATCATCAAGAGCGAACTGACACAAATCCCGGTCATGCCTGGTAGCCATTCCAACCCAAATTTATAAACAAGATAAGCCGGAGCTGCGCCAAAAGAGACAAGATCTGAGAGGGAATCGAGCTCAAACCCGAAATCGGAGGTGCCATTGGTGACTCTCGCAACAAAACCATCGATGGTATCAAAAAATGATGCAAGGATAATAAACCAGCAGGCCGCGACAAAACTTCCCTCCCCTGACATAACAATAGAGATATAGCCACAAACCATGTTCATGACAGTAAATACTGAAGGGACAAACGAGCGCGACACCGTCGGAAAGCGCAACGAGCGCTCTCCTGAGCTGTTTTTCAGAAAGGGTGGATAGCGTTTCTGAGATTTTTGTTGACCAGTATAAGCCATTATATCGAAATATCCATTATCAGGGTAATATTCAGAATTTGTAAAGCGCAGAAAAAAATCAGAAAATGCCTCTGCTCCCGAGCTAAAATAAAGAAACAAACGGTAATTACCGCTCTCTCATTTTTATGTTCAATACGTCATGACCATGCCGCCGATGGAGAGTCCGGCTCCGGTACCGACAAGCAGGAATTTCTGGCCGCGCTGAAGTTTTTTGTCGCGCACTGCCTGGTAGAGTGTGGAGGGGATTGAGGCGGCCACACAGTTTCCGAGCCATTTGAGGGTTTGCATGATTTGTGCCTCCGGCCAGCCATAGCGTTGAAGCAGAAACAAACCGACCTTGCTCGACTGGTGCGGAACAACCAGGTCGATATCAACCAGGCTTTTTGAGAGGCCAGGATAGAGCTCTTCGAGAAACGCCTCATCAAGAGCTCGTACCATGCGAAGAACGGCTGGGCCATCCATGTGAAAGAGATCATCATCAGGGTTATGGTCAGGTTTTGCTGGATGGCGTGCTGATCCTCCTCCCCTGATAGCGGTAAATGAGGCTCCGTCACCCCAGGTTTTAAAATGGGTATGATGAATGCGTGATGTGTCACCAGCAGCGGAACGAGTAACCACCACAGCGGCTGCCGCATCACCAACCAGTGTAGCCGATTCAGGCTCTTTTGGGTTGATACCGCACGAAGAGATATCAGAACTGGCGATAAGGATATTGCGGTAGCGCCCGGCTTGAAGATAGGTTGCAGCGACATCAAGAGCCGTAACGAAGCTGAGGCAGGTGGTGTTCACGCTCATGGCAGGAATTCCTGATCTGCCGAGCCCAAGCTGGCGCTGAATCAGTGCTCCATTATCGGGGATGGCCTGTTCCGCAGTTCCTGAAGCGTTGATGATAAGACTGAGCTGGTCGGGCCTGAGCCCCGCTTCGTCAAGGGCTTCACGAGCCGCTTCAGCAGCCATGAAGGAGGCGGTTTCAGTTGTCACCCACCGTCGCTCATGCACACCATTGCGTCGCTCCACCCAGCCGGGAGAAAGTCCGTAGATTGCTTCAAGTTCAGAACTTGGAACTATGTGCGAGGGAAGATAACGGCCGTGGCCAATAATTTTAAGTGCTTGATGTACATCTCTCACGGTCATAACTTGCTACCCTTATGGCGAGATTTTTTTTCTTCAAACACACGTGTCATGATGAGCTGAATCCTCTTTTCTCTTTTCAAAAATGGTATGCTTGAAGAGACTGATCAAGTTCGGTTGCTGCATCCCGTCGAACTTCTATGTTCATTGGTGAAAGTGGTTTGATAACGACATCACCAAGAACGGTTTCAACCAGCCAGTACGCGCTTTCAATATATGAACTCAATCCAGTTTTGAACTAATTTATCATTCGGCAGTTTACTCCGCCATCAATCAACCCCTTTATGGTAAAATTGTTTGCTTAAGGAACATTTCTTCAGGTTCTACAGTAGAGTGAACCTGAAAAAATGCGTTTGCATTGCTGCTAATGCAAAAAATTATTGGCTCTTATGGAGTGGAAACCGGTTCTTCAACTACCGGATTGGTAACTGCCCCCGTTCCTTTTCCTCGACCGTTTGCGCTGCCAGAGCCATCCTGCGGACGAATAGAGGTGGGATCTTGCCCATTGACAATACCATCTCCGTTAGAATCCTTTGCCCGATCATTTCTTCCATCAGTATTAGCATCTACAAATCCAGCGCGACTCCCACTACCGGAACCTGCGCTTGTTCCAGCGCCATTACCATTACCTCGTCCCATGCCTCCTCCTGGTCCCTGTGCATAAAGATGATTGGCTGATACAAAACCAAAGATTATTGCAGCAAATAGTGCTGTACCGATTAACTTTTTCATTCATGCTCCTTCGTTTAAAGCTGAGGTTATTTTTTATGTTGACTCCTATTGCTGTCAAACTCTTCACCATTTTTTTCAAGCTCAGAATGCGCCAGAAGTTTCTGAGCTTGAAGAAAATGAAAACTATCGCGTATCAAGTATTATTGTACTGGTGCAACTGCTGGATTCGTACACACGCCAGTACCCGCACTTGCCGAACGATTTTTTCCTGAGGCATTCTTGTTGCGCAGGTAATCGGGATCCTGTCCATTAGGAATTCCATCGCCATCATCATCCGGTGCATTGTCGTTGATGCTGTCGCCATTAAGATCGATAAAACTGCGCAGACCACCGGAAAAAGCTTTATACTGATTTTGAGCTGCATTGGCAACAACAGGAGTAACCTGTGAAACGCTAAAAACGATACCGAAAACCGCAACCATACTGATAATCTTTTTCATGACCTTCTCCATTTTGAGTGATGTTATTGTTTAAAAGATGCAGATTTTATATTTATTTCATCTGCCCACACTTACAGACAATCAAATAGCGTGCCAGAGAAAAAAATTAAACGCTAACTCTTTATTTTTAGATAATTAGAGCAAATCATCTTAAATCAATCCATGCGCTCAACATCTTCAGTTTCGACTGCGTCGTCGCATATTCGACCATATCGTCGCACTTCTCATCGTGAATGAGCAATGAAAAGATCATCTTTATGGATCTTCCATTTCGCCACCTCTCGCAACTGGTCAGACCAATCTTTTCTTTCCAGCATCATCTTCCAAACGATCAACCAAGCATTCACCATCGTTGAAACTTACGCCCACCCTGAAGCTTGTTGCTTTAACAGATAAAACAGCGCAATGGGCTATGTTTCGATAAAAAAAATTTGAACTCTATGTTATGCAAAACACCATTGAAATTACGCATCTCTCCAGAGTGGAAAAACTGATGGTCACGGAAGTTATC
>SESE01000184.1_pt1 | contig 27996 bp, 25 predicted proteins | sample 3171371 | NCBI WGS metagenome assembly SESE01 (sample SAMN06051881, study PRJNA518727) | freshwater metagenome | biome: subpolar coniferous forest; feature: holomictic lake; material: water; isolation source: holomictic Lake 442, 13 m depth | place: Canada: near Kenora, Ontario | collected... | reverse complement strand
CCAGCTTCCCCGCACACATCCGGGCACATGCCCCAACGATTTCTACAATTGATTCACACTGGTGGAGAGGGATGGATTCGAACCATCGTACTCGTAAGAGGGCAGATTTACAGTCTGCTGCCATTAACCACTCGGCCACCTCTCCTATGTGAACCTCGGATTATGCCACGAAGTAGGACCGCGGACTTGGAACAGCCTGCTGGTGGCTCGACAATGGGCACAGATTACGGGCTTGACGCAGGGCTGCCAGCTACCTTGTGCTGCTCGCGCCAAGTCCGTGCCTGGGAAAAATGCCCGCACCCAATGAAAGGCGCCGGCGGGCGCAGCGCCGAAAGCGGGGAAGGATGGTTGGCCATAAGCACCAGATGGCGCGAGGCGTCGATCAGGTTTCGCTTGCTCTGTGCCTGCGCACCCCACAGCATAAACACCGCTGGCGCGGCATCTTTCGACAGTTTGCGAATCACGGCGTCGGTCAAAACTTCCCAGCCGCGACCGGCATGACTGGCCGGTTGACCCTCCTCTACTGTCAAACAGGTGTTGAGCAGCAGCACGCCCTGCTGCGCCCAGCGCACCAGGCTTCCGCCCGGCTCAGGAAACTGTGGAATGGGCGTGCCCAAGTCGCGCCGCAACTCTTTGAAAATATTTCGCAGCGAAGGCGGCACCGGCACCCCTGGCGCAACGGAAAAGGCCAGACCTTCGGCCTGGCCCCGCCCATGGTAGGGGTCTTGCCCGAGGATCACCACCCGCACCGATTCAGGCGGCGTCAGGTACAGTGAGCGCAAAGGCTGCGGCGGAAACACGACGGCCCCCGCCTGCAACCGCTGTTGCAGGAAGCCGACCAGATGGCGGCCCGCCTGGGAATCGAAAAACTCCGTCACCAACGGTAGCCAACCCGATGCCACCGGCCAGGCAGCCGGGTCCGCCAACGTCAATTGGTCAATCAGCACTGAGCTTTGCGGGTGCAGCGGGGTGGTACCCGACATGGCTTTAGCCGAACATCGCGAGCAGGGCTTCGCCCGGATCGACTGCCCGCATAAACGCCTCGCCGACCAAAAACGCATTGACACCAGCAGCGCCCATGCGCAGCACATCGTCACGACTGTGGATGCCGCTCTCGCAAATCAGCATCCGGTCTTTCGGCACATCCTGCATCAGCGACAAGGTGGTTTCCAGTGAAACCTCAAAGGTTTTTAGGTTGCGGTTGTTGATGCCGATCAGCGGGGTCTTCAGTTTCAACGCGCGCGCCAACTCCGGCGCATCGTGCACCTCCACCAGCACCGCCATGTCCAGACCCTGGGCAATTGCTTCAAAATCTTTCATTTGCGCGTCATTCAGGATGGCCGCAATCAACAAAATGGCGTCGGCGCCCATGGCGCGCGACTCGTAAATTTGGTAGGGCTCGACCATAAAGTCCTTGCGCAGTACCGGCAACTGGCAGGAGGCGCGGGCCTGCTTCAGGTAATCCACGCAACCCTGAAAGAACTGTATGTCGGTGAGCACTGACAAACAGGCTGCGCCACATTCAGCGTAGCTTTGTGCAATGTCTGCTGCAATAAATTCGTCCCGCAGCAGGCCTTTGGATGGACTCGCTTTTTTGATTTCGGCAATCACCGCCGGCTTTCCAGTTGCGATTTTGATCTGCAGCGCAGCGATGAAATCGCGCGTCAAAACTCGGGACTCGGCATCCGCCCGCATCAGCGCCAGCGGCTTTCGCTTGCAGGCTGACTCAACTTCCTCTCGTTTGACAGCGACGATCTGGTTCAATATATCGGTCATTTCGTGACGCCTTTGAGTTGTTGGGACAGTTCAACAAGCTGGCTGAGTTTGGCCCTGGCTGCGCCGGATTCAATCGCGGTCCGTGCCCGCTGCACGCCAGCCGCCATCGAATCCACCACATTGGCGGCATACAACGCCACACCGGCATTCAGAATCACAATGTCCCTGGCAGCGCCAGGCGCATTGTCCAGCACACCCAACAACATGGCTTTGGACTGCTCGGGTGTTTCCACCTTGAGGGCACGATTGCTGGCCATCACCATGCCGAAATCTTCCGGGTGAATTTCATATTCGGTAATTTCGCCGTTTTTGAGTTCTCCCACCTGCGTGGTCGCACCCAGACTAACCTCGTCCATGCCGTCTTTGCCGTACACCACCACGGCGTGCTCGGCGCCCAAGCGCTGCAGCGCGCGCACCTGAATACCGACCAGATCGGGATGAAACACGCCCATCAAAATATTGGGGGCATTGGCCGGGTTGGTCAGCGGCCCCAACAGATTGAAGATCGTCTTGATGCCCATTTCCTTGCGCACTGGAGCCACGTTTTTCATGGCCGGGTGGTGATTCGGCGCAAACATGAAGCCAACGCCGACCTGCGCAATGCAGTGCGCTATTTGCTCGGGTGACAGGTTGATATTGATCCCCAGCGACTCCATCACATCGGCACTGCCGCTCTTGCTGCTGACACTTCTGCCGCCGTGCTTGCTCACTCTGGCGCCAGCAGCGGCCGCCACAAACATGGAACAAGTCGAGATATTGAAGGTATGTGAGCCATCACCGCCAGTGCCCACAATGTCCACCAAATGTGTTTTATCGGCAACCACCACCTTGGTGGAAAACTCGCGCATCACCTGCGCCGCAGCGGTGATTTCACCGATGGTTTCCTTTTTCACGCGCAGGCCGGCAACAAATGCCGCGATCATCACCGGCGACCACTCGCCGCCCATGATCTGTCGCACGATGTGCAACATCTCGTCATGAAAAATTTCCCGGTGCTCAATGGTGCGCAGCAGGGCTTCCTGGGGGGTGATTTTGTTGGTATGGGGCATAGTCTTCATTGGTTGGGGACCGAGCTGGCTCACTTTTCGTAACTGCGGTCTGTCGTACAAGGTTTCAGTTCACAGGATTGTCGGTCAGCGCCAGTTTCAATCCAAATCCGATAAACATGGCACCGGCCACGCGGTCAAGCCAGTGCAAGCCGCGTTGCACGACGTCGACCCGGCGAGCGGTCCAGGCGGCCAACAGGGCCCAACCGGAGTTGATCGGAATCGAGTTGATGTTGAACAACACGCCAAGCAGCACAAAAACCAAAGCTTTGTTGTCAGCCGCAGGCTCGATGAATTGGGGGACAAAGGCAAGGAAAAACAGCGCAACTTTCGGATTCAGCGCGTTGGTCCAGAACCCGCCCAGAAAAACTCCCCTCCAGTTCACCTTGAGTGCAGGCTCGTCCGCCTCGACCCGTGTCGGTACATTCAGCGCCACGCGAGAAAACAGCATCCGCACACCGATCCACAGAAGATAGGCGGCACCCACCAACTTGAGCAGCGTGAAGGCGGTTGCCGACGCTGCCAGCAGCGCGCTGAGACCGACCGCTGCCGCTCCAATATGTACAAAGCAGCCCGCCGTGATACCCAGGCCGGCCACCACACCGGCGCGCGCACCATGGCGCAGGGCATTGGAGACGATGTAGAGAACGTCCGGACCAGGCGTCAGGTTCAACAGCCAACCGGCGGCGATGAACCAGAGAAGATGCTGGAAATCAGGCATGTCAAGGCTTTCGGGCAGCCAGCTCAGGTAGCAAAAAAATCGCGCATCACCGCCAGCGTATGGTCGATGCCGGCGCTATCCACGTCAAGATGCGTCACAAAACGCAGGCGGTACAAACCGGTAGCCAGGATGCCGTGTGACGCCAGATAGGCAATCAACCCAGTCGACCTGGACCTGGCCTCACCCACCAGATCGACGAAGAGAATATTCGTCTGTGGCGGCTCCACCAACAGGCCGGGGATAGCGCTCAAGCCCGCGGCCAAACGCTGAGCCAGTGCGTGGTCCATCCCCAGTCGTGCCACGTGATGGTCCAGCGCATGCGTCGCCGCCGCCGCCAACATGCCTGACTGACGCATTCCGCCACCAGCCATTTTGCGAACACGATGGGCGCGCGCCAGAAACTCGGCACTGCCGCACAGAGCCGAGCCGACCGGCGCGCCAAGTCCCTTGCTGAAGCAGACTGAAACGCTGTCAAAGCACTGCGTGATGCGGCGCGCCTCTGTGAAGATGTTGCCGTCACTCTGCGCCGCCTGCGCTACCGCGGCGTTGAACAGGCGCGCGCCATCGAGATGCCGCGCCAGGCCTTTGCTTTTGGCCAGTTCGGTGGCCTGGCGCACATAGTCCATTGGCAACAACTTGCCGCCCAGCGTATTTTCCAATGCCAACAGGCGCGTACGGGCAAAGTGCGCGTCATTGGGTTTGATTGCCGCCTCAATCTCTGAAAGCGCGAGTGTTCCATCTGGCTGATGACTCAAAGGCTGTGGCTGCACGCTGCCAAACACGGCCGCACCGCCACCCTCCCAGCGGTAGCAATGGGCGAATTGACCGACGATGTACTCGTCGCCGCGCTGGCAGTGGGCCAGAATGGCGCACAGATTACTTTGCGTGCCAGTGGGCACAAACAGCGCGGCCTCAAAGCCCAGCAGACCAGCAATTTTTTCCTGCAAGGCGTTCACACTGGGGTCGTCGGCAAACACGTCGTCACCCAGCGGCGCTGCCAGCATCGCTGCGCGCATGGCGCTAGTCGGTTGCGTCACCGTATCGCTGCGCAGATCGACTTTCATGAAATTGGCTCCATTCATTTCAGGAAGTTCCTCAGCATGGCATGGCCGTGCTCGGTGAGGATGCTCTCGGGGTGAAACTGCACACCTTCGATATCCAGCGTGTTGTGCTTCACGCCCATGATTTCACCATCTTCAGTCCAGGCTGTGACCGTGAGGCAAGGCGGGCACGTGGCGCGATCAATAGACAACGAGTGATAGCGGTTAACCGTGAACTGTGCTGGCAGCCCGGCAAAGACACCCTCTTGCGTGGTGCTGATGACGCTGGTTTTGCCGTGCATGAGCTGCTGGGCCCGGATGATCTTGCCGCCGAACGCCGCGCCAATGGCCTGATGCCCCAGGCACACACCCAAAATGGGAAGCTTGCCGGCAAAATGCTGAATCGCCGCCACCGAAATGCCGGCCTGAGCTGGCGAACAAGGTCCCGGCGAAATCACCAACCGATCAAGGCGGCCGGCCCGCAGCCGCTCGTCCATCTGGTCGAGCGTGATTTCGTCATTGCGAAAAACTTCAACCTGCGCCCCCAACTCTCCCAGGTACTGAACTATGTTGTAAGTAAAACTGTCATAGTTGTCGATCATCAAGAGCTTCATAGTTGTCCCTGCTGGGTCGCGATGTCCTGGTACAAAGTGCCGTTTTCAGTAGTCGCCGAAAACAGTACCAATTTATCTCGTCCGGCGGCTTTCGCCCGGTACATTGCCACGTCGGCATGTTTTGTCAACTCGGCCTCGTCGTGACCGTGTTCGGGGTAGATGGCAATACCGGCGCTCAAGGAGATGCTGACTTGTTGTCCTTCAGGCAAAGTGAACGGCTGAGTCACCGCCTGGCGAATCTTCTCGGCGACCGCCATCGCATCTTCGGCGCTATCGATGGTGGGCAGCAGTAGCACAAATTCGTCGCCGCCGATGCGTGCCACGGTGTCAGACTCACGCACGCAGGCCTGCAAGCGCAGCGCCGCGGCCCGCAGCAGTTCATCGCCTGCCTGGTGTCCAAATGCGTCATTGACAGGTTTGAATTTGTCCAGATCGATGAACATCAGGGCCAACCGCTTTTGATCCCGTTTGGCCTGGATCAACGCCCGATGCAAGCGGTCATTGAGCAAACGGCGGTTCGGCAAATGCGTGAGCGGGTCATGAAGGGCCAGTTGCTTGATCTCGTCCTCGGCCGCCATGCGCAAAGTGATGTCGGTGTGGCTGGCAACAAAATGGGTTACCAACCCGTCATTGTTGCGGACCGCAGTAATGCTTAACCATACCGGAACCATATCGCCGTTTTTACGTCGGTTCCAGATTTCACCTTGCCAATTGCCGGTGCGATTGATGCCATCCCACATGGCGGCGTAAAACGCTTGTTCATGTCGACCCGACTGCAGAATTTTCGGTGTCACACCGAGCACCTCCTGTGACGTGTAGCCATAAAGCTCCGTGAAAGCCCGATTGACCCGCAAAATAAGCTTGTTCTGATCCGAGATGAGGATGCTCTCCTGACAGTCAAAAGCCGTTGCCGCCACGCGCAAATCAATCTCCAGCATCTGGCGCTCAGTCACATCCTCGGTCGTGCCGATCAGGCGTTTGGGGGCGTTCGACCTTGGGCCACGGTAGAGCGACGACCGAGTGCGCATAAAGCGCACCCCGCCGTCCCTGCGCCGAATCTGGAACGTCAGATCAAGCACCAGATCATGCTCAATGGTGGCACGAACCGCTGCCTTCATGCGTTCCAGCTCTCCCGGCAACAACAATAGAAGCCAGTCATTGTTCAGGGCATTGACGGCTTGCGGCGTCAGCCCGAACAAGCCAAACATGGCGTCGTCCCAGTGATAGCGTTTGGTCGACAAATCGTATTCCCAGATGCCGACGCCGCTGGCCTCGGAGGCCAACTTAAGGCGTTGATTATTGACCCTGAGTTGCAGGCGCTGGCGTTGATAGAAGCTGAGCCCCAGGCTGCTGGCCAACACCAGAAAAAGGTAGGCGAGAGACTGTTTTTGAACATCGTTGCGCCATTGCACGAACAAACTGTCCAGCTGTCGCGAGACCGCAAACACGACGGGCTTGTCCGTGAACAGATCGGGGGATTGAATGGTCCGCAGCACAACCAGCCTTTCGTCGCCGGCAGCATCAGCTTTGCCTTTGAAATGGTTCACCGGAATGTGGCTTTTCAAATGTCGGTTAAAAAATGAATCGACATTGGACAAATCGGCACCCAACACCGCGCTGGTCGGCGGTTCGACGGCGAACACGGTGCCGTCACCGTGCGCCAGCGTTGACCGCATGTCATCGGCGTAACGCACCGAGCTGAGCAAAATCTGCAGGTCTACCGGGTCCACGGCGGCCACCGCTACGCCTGCAAATTTGCCGTTGGCGTCCGTCACTGCACGGGACAGATCCAACACATAGACATCCGGGGTCGACTTAAACGGCGCACCAACGTGAAGAGTTGTGGGATCCGAAGCTCGTAACGACTGTTGAAAGTATTCACGCAGGAAAAAATTGCGCCCAATCAGCTCTTCGCGGCTCGAAAGGGTTACATTGCCCTTCGCATCCAGCAGCAAAAAGTTCTGCACCGACGGCATCGCCAGCGCCAGACTTTTGATATGTTGCAAGCCCTCAGTGCGGCCAGTGGCGCGCCCTTCCCAGTCAGGTATCTCAGCGAGGATCGACTCGAGGCAGCGGTTGATGGCGGTAAATTGCCGCGTCAAGGTGTTTTCAATCACCATCGACGACTGGGTCAGGCGTTCAACTTCCCGCGCCTCAATCCGGCCGCGCTCACGCTGATTGTTCAACGCCAGGTAGACACCCAAACTGCCCAGGCAAACAGCCAACAACAGCCAGTGCCGCCAACGCAAAAAGAATCGAATCACTCCAATCCTTCCTCCACCAGCTCGCTGGCCCGCAACAGCGCCCGTGCTTTGGCCTCGGTCTCGCGCCACTCGAGCTCGGGCACGGAGTCGGCTACCACACCGGCGGCGGCCTGCACGTAAAGCGTTTGGTCCTTGATGATGCCGGTGCGGATGGCGATGGCCACGTCCATGTCGCCAGCGTAACTCAGGTAGCCACAAGCGCCGCCGTACAGTCCGCGCTTGCTCGGCTCCAGCTGGTCAATCAACTCCATGGCGTGCACCTTGGGCGCGCCGGTCAGTGTGCCTGCGGGAAAGCTTGCTCTAAGCACTTCCATGCTACCCAAGGGCTGCCCATCGGGACCGTCAATCAGCGTGCCCTCCACGTTGCTCACGATGTGCATCACGTGGCTATAGCGCTCAACGCAAAATGCCTCAGTCACTTTCACGCTGCCAATTTTGGCAATGCGACCAATGTCGTTGCGTGCCAGGTCAATCAGCATCACATGCTCGGCGCGTTCCTTGGGGTCTGCCACCAGCTCGGCTTCAGCCGCTTTGTCGAGCTCCGGGCTGGCGCCGCGGGGGCGCGTGCCAGCCAGCGGGCGAATGGTGATTTTTTGTTCAAGCCCGACTTTTTCCTGCCGCACCAAAATCTCCGGGCTGGCTCCCACCACGTGAAAGTCACCAAAGTGGTAGTAATACATGTAGGGCGACGGGTTCAGCGATCGTAGCGCCCGGTACAAACTGAGCGGCGACTCGGTGTAACGTTTTTTGATGCGCTGACCCACCTGCACCTGCATGAAGTCGCCGCCGGCAATCAGCTCTTTGGCGCGTTCCACGGCGGCGATGTAATCGGCCTTGGCAAATTCGCGCTCGGCCGGATAGCTTTGCGTCGGCTTGACCACCGGCGCGCTGACCGAGTATTTGAGCTGCTCCTTCAACTCGCGTAGGCGTTTTTTGGCATTGCTGTAGGCCTCTGGACGGGCCGGGTCGGCGTAGACAATCAGGTACAGCTTGCCCGACAGGTTGTCGATCACCGCCAGCTCTTCGCACTGCAGCAACAGGATGTCGGGGCAACCCATGGTGTCCGGCGGACAGGTGGAGGCCAGCCTCTTCTCGATATAGCGCACCGTGTCGTAGCCGAAGTAGCCAGCCAGTCCACCACAAAACCGCGGCAAGCCGGGACGCAGCGCGACCTTAAACCTGCGCTGGTAGTCAGCTATGAAATCCAGCGGATTAACGCTTGAACTTTCGACCACCACACCGTCGGTCACCACCTCGGTACGAACATCGGTCCCAAAGCCCGTGGAACGCAGCAAAGTACGGGCTGGCAGACCAATAAAACTGTAGCGACCAAAGCGCTCGCCACCGACCACCGACTCCAGTAGAAAGCTGTATCGCCCCGCGTCTTTGGAATGCGCCAGCTTCAGGTACAGCGACAAGGGGGTTTCCAGATCGGCAAAGGCTTCTGCCAGCAGCGGGATGCGGTTGTAGCCCTGGTCGCTCAGGCTTTTGAATTCGAGTTCAGAGATCACGTCAGGGAGTCTTTCAATCCAGGTCGGGGCTTGTTCAGACGACAGGCAACGGGCCCCATTTTGCTCTAAATAAGAGCGACGCAAGGTCGAGAAACCCTGTTGCTCATGGCTTTCAGTAAAGCGGGATCGTCGCCTGCAAAAAAATGCACAATCGGTCCAGATTATTGCCAACCAGAAAACCAATGAGGTTCATCAGGACACTGCTTTCAAGCTGAAGGATGCGCAGTTGGACATCAAGTGGGCTTAGGTCAAAGTCGGAATCAGGTCTTGCAAAGAATCGACAAAGCGATCGGCGTCGACCGTCTGAATCGGCTCGCCGTGGTTGTAGCCGTAGCTGACCAGCAGCACCGGGCAACCGGCAGCACGAGCCGCCTGTGCGTCGTTGCTGGAGTCGCCAATCATCAAAACTCGCTGCGGTGCGCACGCCAGCGCCTCACAGGTTTTGAGTAGTGGCAGCGGGTCGGGCTTCTTGCGCGCATATGCGTCACCACCAAAGGTCAAATCAAAAAATCCGTCCAAGCCTTTGGCCTTGAGCAGGGTCAGTGCAAAGGCGGTGGGTTTGTTGGTGAGACAGGCCAGCCTCAAACCACTGCGCTTGAGGTACTGCAGTCCCGCAACTACACCGGTGTAAACAGTGGCGTGCTGGCCATTCACGGCCAGGTAATGACCCAGGTAGCTGGGCCAGGCTTGACTGTAGAGCGGGTCCAGTTCGTCCTGGCCTGAATGAAGAGCCCCATTTTTGTTGCTCACAAGGGCCAAGATACTTTTGATCAAATATTCAGAGCCTTTACCCACAAGTTGCGCGACGCCGGCACGGTCCACCCGATGGGTTCGGTAGGGCGGTGGCAAATCAGCCAGCATGAGGTTCAACACCACGACGAAGTCACCCAGGGTATCGACCAGGGTTCCGTCCAGGTCCACGATGGCGGCGTCGACGTCAAACTGACTCAACACCAACGTCATTTCACCAACTGGTTGAGCTGAATAATAGGCATCAAAACCGCCAGCACGATCAGCATGACAACCACGCCCATGGCCACGATGAGAAGCGGCTCCAGCATGGTGGCAAGTTGCATGGCGCGGCGCGCAACCTCGGTGCCGAGTTGCCTGGCAGCGCGTTGCAACATCAACGGCAATTGGCCGGTTTGTTCGCCCAGGCGGGCAAACATGGCCAGCAGTCCGGGAAAGCGCTTTTTTTGCGCCAGCGCCGAAGCCAGCGGCGCGCCCTCGCGCACCAGCACCAGGGCATCCAGCGCGTCGGCGCGCATGGCAGTGTTAGAGAGAGTCTCGGCTGCAGCCTGCAGCGCTTTCAGGATCGGCACCCCGGCCGCCGACAGCATCGCCAGCGTGCTGGCAAAACGCGCCGTGTTGTAGCTGCGCGCCAGTTTGCCCAGAATCGGCAGCGTCAGCCAGGCGGCGTCAAACCTCTCGCGGAAGCGGGCATTGGCCAACGCCAGCCGGGCACCTATAGCGATTAAAACAAGGGCGACCAACATCAGCCAGCCATAGCTTCGAACAAAGGTGCTGACACTGATCATGATGACCGTCAAAATGGGCAGCGCGCGCTTGCTGCTGGCAAATACATGAGCCACCTGCGGCACCACATAAGTCACCAAAAAAAGCACAATCGAGATCGCCACCAAGGTCACGATAGCCGGGTAAAGCGCGGCACCTACCAGCTTGGCCTTGAGCGCCTGTTGCTCCTCCAGGTCATCGGCCAGGCGCTCCAGCACCAACCCCAGGTCGCCGCTTTGCTCGCCGGCGCCAATGACCGCAATAAAGATGCTGGAAAATTCCCGCGGATGTTGCGCTAAGGCACGCGAGAATGTTGACCCGCCGTTCACTTCGGCGCGCAGCGAAGCCACCAGATGTTGCTGCGCCTCTGACTCGGCTTCGTCGGCCAGCGAGGTCAAGGCGCGTTCCAGCGGCAGCCCGGCCGATACCAGCCCGGCCAGCTGGCGCGTCCACACGCCCAGGCCGGTGGCATTGAAAACACGCCGTTTTAACCGGCTGCCAGTTTGCGTCTGACCGTCCTTGCCCGGCACCTGACCGGCCTCGGCGCCAACCACTTCCACCTTGATCGGCACCAGCGCCTGACCACGCAGCATGCCGCGCGCCGACTTGGCAGAGTCGGACTCGATGACACCTTTGCGAGTTTGTCCCTCGGCAGTCAGCGCTTCGAAAGAATAGACCGGCATACGCTAATCGCGCGTGACCCGCACCAGTTCTTCGCGCGAGGTCACGCCAGCTTGCACCAGCCGTTCACCATCGTCGCGCATCAGCGTCATGCCGGCGGCCAGCGCGGCGGCGCGGATATCGGCTTCTGAGGCACGACTGTGAATTTGCGCGCGGATCGCGTCATCGGTCACCAACAGCTCGAACACGCCAGAGCGCCCTTGGTAGCCAGTATGACCACAAGACGAGCAGCCATCGCCCTTGCAAGTGGTACACAGCTTGCGCACCAGTCGTTGTGCCAGCACGCCCAGCAAAGAGGAACTGAGCAGGAACGGCTCGACACCCATATCGGTCAGGCGCGTGACCGCGCTGGCCGCATCATTGGTGTGAATGGTGGCCAACACCAGATGGCCGGTGAGTGAGGCCTGAATCGCGATTTGCGCTGTCTCGAAATCGCGGATTTCGCCGATGATGATGATGTCGGGGTCCTGCCTGAGAATGGCGCGCAAGGCCTTGGCAAAGGTGAGCTCGATTTTGGCGTTGACCTGGGTCTGGCCGACACCCGCAAACTCGTACTCAATCGGGTCTTCCACCGTCATGATGTTGCTGTGGCCGGCATCAAGCCGGCCCATGGCGGCGTACAGCGTGGTGGTCTTACCGGAGCCGGTCGGGCCGGTCACCAGCACGATGCCATGCGGCTGCGTCACCAGATGCTCGAAGCGCTGGAGCACATCGCCTTGCATACCCAAGGCTTCCAGGCTCAGGCGCCCTTCCGACTTATCGAGCAAGCGCAGCACGGCCCGCTCGCCATGCGCGCTGGGCAGCGTGCTGACGCGCACATCGACGGCGCGCGTGCCAATGCGCAGGGAGATGCGGCCGTCCTGCGGCAGGCGGCGCTCGGCAATATCGAGATCAGCCATGATCTTCAGGCGTGAAATGAGGGCGGCATGCAGGGCGCGGTTCGGTTGCACAACCTCGCGCAAAGTGCCATCGACCCGAAAGCGAACGCTGGAGTGGCGCTCGTACGGTTCGATATGGATATCACTGGCGCCGTCGCGTGCGGCTTGCGTCAGCAGCGCATTGAGCATGCGGATGATGGGTGCGTCGTCCGAGGTCTCCAGCAAATCTTCGATGGCCGGCAGATCCTGCATCATGCGTGACAGATCGGCATCGCTCTCGACTTCGCTTACCACCGCCGCCGCGCTCGATTCGCCCTGTGCGTAGGCGGCGCTGATGCGTTGAATCAGAACCTGCGCGCTCAACGCCTCAATCTGGCGCACCTCGTACTTGCGCATGACCTCGCTCACCGCGCTGACTCCCGACTCCGGGTGCAGGCACAGCGTCAGCTCATCCGACTCTTCTTCCAGCAGCAACTGGTGAGTTCGTGCGAAGGCGTAGGGCAACGGGTAGCGCATGGCAGCGGGGTCCCGGCTCAGGGCTTTCTCTGAATGGCAGGCGCTGCGCCCGGTGCGACAGGCAAGGCTGGCAGCTGCGCGGCTTCGTTGATGGGCACCATGGCGCTTGGCACCGGCTGGGCTTCTTTCTGGCCGGAACGCATTGACTCGTAGCGGTCCACCGACAGCCGCTCGGTGGCGGCAGCGTCACGCACTACCACCGGGCGCAGAAAAACCATCAGGTTGGTTTTCTTTCGGGTACGGGTCTCGCTCTTGAACAGGTTACCAAAAAATGGCACGTCGCCCATCACCGGGATTTTCTCCTGATTGCCAGAATATTCGTCCTGTAGCAGACCACCCAATACAACCACTGCACCGTCTTCCACCAGCACGTTGGACTCGATGGTTCGCTTGTTGGTGGTCGGTCCGTTGACGGCGTTGACGGTAGACGCCAACACGCTGGAAACTTCCTGAAAAATGGTCAGCTTGACGGTGCCGTTCTCGCTGATTTGAGGTTTAACCTTGAGCGTCAAGCCCACGTCCTTGCGCTCTATGGTCTGAAACGGATTGACCGAACCGCTGGTGCCGCCGGTGTTGGTGAACTGGCCGGTGATGAACGGCACATTCTGACCAATGACAATCTTGGCTTCTTCGTTGTCCAGTGTCAGCAAATTGGGTGTCGACAAGACATTGCCGGTGCCCGAGTCTTCCAGAAAACGCGCCAGAAACCCCAGCACATAAACGCCGTTGGTATTGTGCGCGACACCGAGGTTGGCCCCTCGGGCAAGCGAAGGCGTGCCATTGGCAACCGAAGTCGACAAGTTGATGATGTTGCTGATACTGGTGCCAAAGTTGGTGCCCAGCAAGCCAATATTGGCCGAGCCCGCACCCCCCAGCGCGCCTTGCCACTGGATGCCGAATTCGGCCGCCCGGTCGGCGCTGACTTCGGCAATCAGGCTCTCCACAAAGACCTGGGCGCGCCGTGCGTCCAGCTTGTCGATGACGGCGCGCAGCTGCCGGTATTGTGGTTCGGGTGCAGTGATGATGAGCGAATTGGTAGCAGCATCGGCCTGTACCTGACCGCCGGTGGCAGACACGGTAGCGACAGCACCGGTCGTGCCAGCGCCGGTCGGCGCGGCGGCGGCGGGCGCCTGTCCGGTCATGGCAGCGCGCAAAGTGGCGGCCATTTTGGTGGCATCGGCATTCTTCAGATAGACGACATAAATATTGCCGGCTTTGCCATTGCTGCCCGCGTCGGTGGGTTGGTCAAGCTTGTCCACCAGCGACTTCACCAACGCAACGCGGGCCGGATTGGCGGCGCGCAATATCAAGGTATTGGATCGCGGCTCGGCGACCAGTGTGGTCTTGAAAGATGTGTCGGCACCCGGCGCGGCACCGGATGACTCCACCAGCCGCAGCACCAGCGGCGCCAGATCAACCGCAATGGCATGCCTGAGCGGCAAAATCTCCACATCGCTGGCGTTGGAGACGTCCATGGCCGCGATGATTCGCGCAATACGCCGCAGATTGTCGGCATAGTCGGTGATGACCAGTGAGTTATTTCCGGGGTTGGCGTTGATGGTGTTGTTGGGGCTGATCAGCGGGCGCAACACGGCCACCAGATTGTTGGCGGACTCAAAGTTAAGCCTGAAAATCTGTGTCGTGATCTGGTTGCCGATGGCAGCGCCGCCCGGATGCGCATCGTCGCTGACCGACACGGCGCCGCTTTGCAGCTTGGCATCGGCCTCCGGCACTACTTTGTACAAGCCAGCCGACTCCACCATGGTGAAGCCCTGCAGTCGCAGCGCGGCCAAAAACTGGTTCATGGCGACCGTTTTGCTCACCGGCTTCTCCGTGACCAGCGTGATGGTGCCTTTGACGCGCGGATCCACCACCACGTTGGCGCCGATGATGTTGGCCATGGCACGCGCCACCGCCTCGATCTCGGCATTGTTGAAGTTCAACGTGATCGGCTCGCCAGGCTTTGCCGCAGCGGTGGTTTGTGCCTGTAAATTGAAGGACAAAAGGCCTGTGGTAGCCGCCACCAAAGCGCCAATAGCGATCAAATGAATGGCATTTGATCGACGTCGAAAAACATGGACTTTCATACGGTTCAACCCACTTTGATGATGGCGCGCGCGCCGTCGCGGCGCCCGATGATATTCAGAAGATTGGACAAAGCGTCAAGACGCTCAGGCGCGGCGCTGGCAAACCCCTCAAACCGGAGCTTTGACCCCACCCACTGACCGCTGCCGGACAATTGTAGACTGCCCTCCAGCGTCTCCAGCGCCAGGCTGGTGGTTGCGCCACCCAGCAGCGTGAAGCGATAACTGCCCATTGGCTTGAGCGTGGACAGGCGCGAAGATATTTGTGTGGCGTCAAGCCGTGCCCGTCCCGCAATCAGCAGGTGTCCAAGAGTCCAGTCCAAAACCAGCCCTTGCGTTGACAGGTTCAACTGGCCCTCGGCCTGCACCGTGTTCCATGGCGTACCCAACCCGGTAAGCCAATGCGCGGGCCATTGCGACAAGCTGTCTGCCAGCAGCAGTCGGGCACCGCCCCAGCGCGGTTGCAAAGCCCAGCGCCAAGGCTGCTGGGTACAGCAGTCGGCGTGCAGGTCAGCCGTCAACCCCGACCAGCTGGGCCGAATGAGCCAGGTCAACCGACCGGGCAAGGTGGCGGCATCAGTGCTGCCGGCACCACCGGCCAACACCAGTCGGGCCGAGCCATCCCATACCGTTCCCCTGGCATCCTCGAAAACAACACGCCCGCCCATACCTTGTTGAATCGCTTCAGTGAGCCAGCGAGCTGGCGCATTGAGCAGCGTCGCCAACAGCAACCCGAGCACTGCGCCGGCCAGACACCACGACCAAGGTGCGCGCAGTTGACGTCTGGGTGGTAGCGTTGCTGAACTGCGGGACATGGTTCGACCGGTGGCCTTGCCCTAGCGTGCTGGCGGAGCGCCAAGGTTCAACGCCAACGTGCCATCCCAGGTGCCGGTAGCGTTTCGCAGCAGACGAGCCTCGGTCGGAACGCTGCGCGCGTTCAGGCGCACCTGAGCCAACCACTGCGCGACAGCGTCGGCGGAGGCGCCTTTGAAGGTGACGGTCGCTCGCTCGCCGACCAGCACCAGTTGCGCAGTGGTACCCAATGGTTTCATGGAGGCTTCCAGCAGGCGCCGCGCATCCTCGAATGCGATCCGGGGTTGGGCTTGGAAAGTTTTTGCCTGTGCTTGCATCCGCTGCATCTGTTGCAGCTGAGCTTCGAGCACTAGGCGTTGACTGTCGGCAGCACGCAATGTGGCGAGGGCCGGCACCAGCGTGACCCACCACAAAAAAGCACCCAAAACCAGCGCCAGAGCTGCCAGCAACATTTGCTTCTCGCGCGGCGACGCACCGTTCCAGCGCTGCGCAACAATGGCCGGCATTTTCATGGTTCAGACACCTGTTTGACTACCAGGGCGTCGCCCTCGATGTTGGCCATATAGCCCTTGGGTTTGAGCATGAAAGAGATCGCAGTTGCGGCCGTCGACTTTAGCGCGAGCCCTTTCAAGCGTAGCTCACCGGCTGCATACTCAATGGCAGTGGGCGTCGTGTTGGCCGGAATTAAAGCCCCAACCGTACTCAGCATGACGTCCAGGTCGCGATTCGACGAAGCGCCGCTGGCCTGCTGCAAAGCAGCCACTTCCTTGGCCATCTGGATCGGCGCGTCAACCACCACCCGCACATTGGGGAAGGTGCTGGTGAGCAGGTCGCGAATGGCAGCGCGTTGCGCGTTAAGCCGGGACTGCTCTTTCCAGGCCCAGGCATTCAAGCCAATCAGGTTGACCAGCAGCAGCGCCACCAGTGCAAGCCGGGCCGCTCGCCAGCGCGGTAAGCGCAGAAAGTTGCCGATTGATTCCGACACGCGCTTCCAGGTTCTGGCGCTGCCCGAATTCACCATGTCAAACTGCGCCAGGTCCCAAGCCGACTGAGCGGCCTGCAGGCGGCGTTGCCCAACCTGCTGCAGCGTGACGGTGCGTTTGAACAACTGCTCGGTTATGGCTGCCACGGCCGGCTCGGCCACAATGCCGCGCGACTCGGGCCAACTTAAAAGTGTCACCGAAGCTGCCGACAGGGGCCACACAGTGACCGCATCATCAGCCGAGAAAACCATATGGGCCTGGTCCGGCTCTCCCATGACATAAAGCGCGTCAGGCAACGAATCAGGCGCGAACTCAGGCACGATGCGAGTGACCGGTCGCCCGGCTTGCTCGAGTGTTTGCAGCGCAGCGCGCAACCAGGCCCGGTCACACACCGCCACCCAGACCGGCACATCGTCACGGGCTTGTGGCTCGATGGCAAAGTGCAGTTGCGCGGTCTCGTCCAGCAGATCGTCTTCCAGCAGCCCTTCCAGCACGGCCCTCAGGCGCAAGGCACCACCGTCCTGAAAAAGATTGCGCCCCAGACTTCCTTTGGGCAACCGCACCTGATGCCAGGACAACTTGCGTGCGGGTACCAGCGCCACCACATCACTCACGTTGCCCGCCATCGGCAACAGGGCCAACGGTGCGCGCGATTGCTCGGCGACCGAGCTGCCGTCCGGCGTCAGAAGATAGTCGTACAACGCATTGGCGTCGGCAGGCTCTGTAATAAGGGTAACGATAAGGGTGGTCATGCGCGAATCTCAGCCGTTATTGTAGGGGTGCCGGCATCTGCACCACGCCACGCCTGCGCCACAAAGTTTTGACATCCAGGCCATCCCGCTGCACCACAGTTTGTTCCTGCACGGTGGTCTGGTCGACCTGCAACTTGCCGCGAACTTCAAAGAAACGAGTGGTCACGCTGTGCTGGCCATCATTGAACTGCGCGGCAGCATTACCGCCAGCTTTCCTGACATCTGCCAGTGATGTGTAGTGCGACGCGTTGCGGGTGCGCACCAGACGATTGGCATCGGCCAACTCATACGCCTCGACACAGGCGTAAATCACCTCGGCCGACGCGGTGTTGAGGTTGACCGGTGTGCGCAGCGGCAAGATGGTGACGAAGGGTCGCAACTGGGCAATGGTCGACACCGACAAACCGACCCAGGTCAACTGATCCAGGTCTTGCGGCAATAACGGCGCTGCGCTGTTGGCGCTGTCTTCGGCGTTGCTGCTCTGCGCCAGGCGCAAATTTTCTGCCATGACGTCGAGTTCGCTGGCGGGCAAATTCAAGAGATCAAAAAGCCGGGCAAAGACGAGCCGACTCGGTTCATGGATTTTTCCATCCATCACCAGATTGGCGATGTTCAGCTTGGACTGCAAATCGACGATCTGGCCGGATAGAAATGCGTCCTGCGTGTCGTCAGCCGCCAGCGCATCACTGCGGTCGGCGGCCAGAAATGTCGACAACCGGGCTTGCTCCAATGGCACCGCCCACGGTTCGGCCAGATGGTCGGCTCCGCCCTTGCGTGCGTCTTCGATCAGGATCAGCCTGGCCCAATCCAGTGCGCCAGTCAGAACCCAGGCCGACTGGGTGCGGCTGCGCTCGGCCGCCTCAACCTCGACACCGCGCCATTGCTGCCACAGTGTGGTTGAGGCCAGCGTGGCTACCAGCACCACCGTCAACATGGCGGTCAAAATGGCGGCGCCGCGCTGTTGCGGCCATTGAAGGCGCTTCATTTGCCACCCCCGACACTGGGTCGCAACCAGTCGCGTGTCACGCTGCCGGTGATGGCCTGACCCGGTGTCAATGTCAACACCAGCCGGATGCCATCTGGAACCACGGAAGCGCCGACCAGTGGGGCGGCCGCTGTCACACCCTCGCTGGAGAGTGGATTGCTCCAGGCATCGGCGCGGTAGTAATAAATTTGCCACTGATCAATAGGCGCCAGGCGTACCTCGCGCTTGCGCTCCTGCGCACCGGCGTTTTGCGCCCACAGTGAAGCGCTTTGCCACGCCAATTTCAGTTCGCCGCGAGTTGTTAGCGGCGCTGACTGCCAGCGCAGCCACTGGCCACTGCCATCGATGACGCGGCGCGACCACGCCACCACGCTCAGCCCTTCACCCGGGGTGGTCATGCCACGACGCAGGATGCGCAGCGATCGTCCGTCCCAATCCAGGCTTGGGTTGTTGGGCTGTGGCGCGATGGCGTCCAGGTCCGCCCCCCACTGCGCCAGCCCGGCCTGCAAGGCCAATACTTCGTCAGAGTGCTGACGCATCTGCGACTGAGCACGCGTCATGCCGTCCAAACCACGCCAGCTCAAGGCGGCCATCAACGCCATCAAGCCGATCGCCACCAGCAACTCGATCAGCGTAAAACCGCCAATCCGGCGCGACCGTGCCAGGCGTTTGAACATCAGTAGCGTCCCACCACGGTCGACAGTCGCAACACAGGGGTTTCACCACTCAGCACTTGCGCATCGAGGCGACGAAAGTTCGGGTTCGGTGTCGGGCGCACGGACATGGCCACGCTAAACACCTGCCCGGCCTGCTCACAGTCGACGCTGCTGTCACCGACACCCGGCATCTGCCGGGTCAGGCGCACCTTGATGAGTTCATTTTCGGCACACGTCTGCGCCAGCAAAAAGTCCGACTGACGTTGCGCCTGGCGCGTCAGCGCGGCCGTCGCCTGCAATCCCGCCATCAGGGTAATGGCCACAATGCCCAACGCCACCAGTACCTCGATCAGGGTAAAACCACGCTGCTTCATAAGCACTGCTAGGGCTGCGCCGCTTGAACGGCAAAAGGACGTACGCCGTCGGTCGCCAGGCGCACGCTTTTACCGGGTTGACTGCTTGAAGTCAGCACCAGTTCTTGCGGCCCAATAATGGGCTCTGGGCCCAGCGATAACGTAACAGCACCGGCGGTTGCGCTGTCGCCCGCCACGGTGGTGTCCCGATCCAGCCATTGCTCTGGCAGTTCGGAAGGCGCCAGGCCGTCAAAGGTAAAACCGGCAGCACTGGCATGCCAGCGCACCGGCACACCGGTCACCCGTGAGCGCGCTCTGGCGGACTCCAGCAAGGCGGCCAAGCGCTGGGCGTCGCGCTCAAGCAGCACCTGTGACGAGTCGCGCATTGCCAAGCTAACACTGGCGGTGACGATGGCGACGATGGCCAACACCACCAGCAGCTCCAGCAGCGTGAACCCGGCGCTGTGCCAAAGGTTGCTGCGCCTAGGGCTGCCAGCTACCGATGTCTGCATTTTTGCCCTCGCCACCGGCCTGTCCGTCGGCACCGAAAGACATCACGTCGACCTCGCCCTTGACACCCGGGTTGATGTAAACATAAGGTTTGCCCCAGGGGTCGTTGGGCAGTTGGTCGAGGTACGGCTTCCAGTTGGGCGGCACCGGCGGCGCGCTCGGCTTGGTCAGCAAGGCCTGCAAACCCTGCTCGGCGGTCGGATAGCGCTGGTTGTCGAGTTTGTAGAGCTTGAGCGCCTGCATCAGGTTATGGACGTCGGTCTTGGCTGCCGTGACACGCGCATCGTCGGCCCGGTCCAGCACGTTGGGGACAATCAGCGCCGCCAGCACGCCGATGATCAACAGCACCACCATCAGTTCTATCAGGGTAAAGCCGCGTTGGATGCGGCGGCTGAATGTTGCAGAATTTGTTTTCATGGGTGGGCTCACTTGTACCTTGCTGGCCTATTTGATCAGCCTGTGCCGAACCACTCGCCAGGCATCAAAGCAAGTGGAATTCTAACGACTCTGTCTAAAAATCGGCCCGCAAGCCGAGCGTGAACAAGGTGTAGCGGCTGCTGAAACGGTCGGAGGTGCTGCTGTTGTAGGTGACCGGAATTTCGCTAAAAAATAAATTGCTGCTGTACTGGCCGCGTACAAAGGTGCTCAGGTGCGGGTTAAAACGGTAATCGGCCTGCAGCGTCACGCCGTGGTTTTGCGTGTAAACCGGCTTACCCCGTGCCGCCAAAATGTCGTCCACCAAATTGCGCCGCACCACATGAAACAGGTAGCCGCCTTGCAGCGTCCAGGGGCCGTTGCGCCAGGCGCTGTTGACACCCGCCTGGATGAAATAGCCGTGCCAGGCAATCTCGCTGGCGACATCGACACCATAGTCACCGCTGCGGTCATAAAACTGCTGGATCACACCACCGGTTGCGCTGCACGGCTCGGCCAGCGTGCCAAAGATGTCATTACCGTTGAAAGTGAGCTGGTAGTTGCACAGGTTACGTGTGGTGGTCGCAGATAGCGCGCCATACGATAGTTTGCTGCTGCCCGCGCTCAGCAAGGCGCTGACGTCGGTGGCTGACGTGAGCTTCCAGGTGCCAATCAGATCCGCCTGCAACTGACGGTCGGCCGGCTCGGTGATCTTCACTGTGTTCAAAATAGCGCCCGGCACAGTCACCGGTGCCGTTGACTCGGTCGCCGCGGAGCGGGTGCCCCAGGTCGATAGCCGCAATGCCAGCGCCGGCCTTTTGCCATCGGCTTCCATGAAGCGGTACAACCCGGCCACTTGCCAACTGGTGTAGTCAAAAGTGTCGGTGGCATTGCTGATGGTGCGTTTCCACAGACTGCCCGACAGCCAGACGCCATCGCCTGCGCGCACAGCCGCGCTGACATGGCCGCCCAGATAATCGCCGGCCTTGGTGCCGGCAGTCAGCGGGTCACTTTCCCGGATATTGAGAAAATCGAGCCGCTGGTTCATGTGGTCGGTGCCCAATTCCACAAAACCGTTTGGCGCGATTTGTTCAGGGGTCGCTGTCAAAAGCGCGTCCAGTGGGGCGGCGCCAACCGTCAGCGCGAACACCGCCGACCCCAAACCAAACACAAATCGAAACACCATCTTCAGCCCCACTTGGTTAAACCAGTGTGGGAAGAAGCTGCCCACCTGGCACGTCAATTCGTCAGCGTGATAAACCCTTCAAGCCCCCAACCGGTCACCGGTCTGACGACCGTCGCCGTACCGCTGGAGTCGAGTGTAGTCGGCACACTGATGGTCAATGGTTTGAACTGGCTGCCATCTACTTTGCGCAGCGGCAGGTCGCTCACCACGATCGACACCTTGTAGGTACCACGCAGACCGGTAATGCCGGTGAAATCGTTGCTGACATTGTTGATCGTGTAGTTGACCACGTCGCCCAGCAGGATGCTGTTGATGCCACTGGTGGTCAGCGTGTTGTGCACCCCCGCAACCCCCGTGGCAAAGTCAATCACGGCCTTCTTCAGGCCGTCGCTAGACACGCCGTAAACCTTGGCGCTGGCGGGAGTCGGCACAGAAATGGTGATCGCGCTGCCTGTTTTTGAAACACTGACGTTATCAATGTAGGCCCGGACGTCGCCTTTGCCGCTGGCGCTGGTTTCCGAAATCTGTACCGCTGCAGTCAGCTTTTGTCCGGGTGCCAAATTGAAACTGCCGACCTCGGCCAGCGTCACATTAAGCGTGGCCGGTGAGGACATGGGCCACTTGACAGAAATGCCAGGGCTGGTCTGGAATTGCGTCATGGAAAAAACTGAGGTAGTGCCGCGGTCGACCAGGCTGAGGGCGTTGTCGGCGACAGCGAGGTAATCGGTGCCGCTGAAGGCTCCCGATTCTCCCAGCAGCGTTATGTCGTCAAGGTAATAGGTCTGGCCACTGGTAACGGTATCGGGGTCCGGGGTAATCGCGATGGTCTGGTAGGCCTTGGTGATATCCACCGCACTGAAGTCCCAGGTCACCGTGCTCCAGGTGTTGGCAGCACCTGTCGGCGCGCTGGCAATCTCTACGTTCGAGCCGCCTGGAATTTCAACCTTGAACTTGATCACCGAAGCAGCTTGGGTTGAATAGACCCGTGCTGAAATATTCTTCCGCGTGGCAGTAAACGGGATCTTTGCCGTGCCGAAGTAGACACCGCCCCAAGTTGTTCCCGGGTTAACCGGCTTCACTATCTTGAGCGCATTGCCACTGCCTCCCGCGGGCGCGGCATCTACAGTGGGAAGAGCGCCACCATAAGCACCCATGCCGGTAAATGCCGGCGTCGCCTCGTCAAACGAGAGCAGCACCGTACTGGCTGCACCGGCAACGATGGAGCTGGTGCCAGTGGTGACGTCGCGCGTCAGGTTCGATGTCAATGCCGCCAGCGTCACCGATGTGGGTGTTCCAACAAAGGAAGTCTTGACGCTCTTCAGGTAGTCCGTGATGTAGGTGTTGCTTTGCGCTGCCGTGGCACTTGCAGTCAAAGTGGCTGCCGGGGCGCTCAACAGGCTTTGCGCCTGCACCTGCATGGCAGGCGCAACTACCGCCGCCATGCTGTTCAGGTCAATCCCTGCCAAAGCGGTCTGCGCTGCGCTGCCAAACAAACCGGTGGCCAGAATCTGTTGCCCAACTTGCGCCGCCAGCGTCAGCAAGGATTGCACGACGGCGACGTTCACCACCGGGGTTGCACCTGACGAAATCAAGGGGCTGCCGGTTTTCAGGGCGGTTGCAAAAGCGGCAGCCAATCCCTGGTAAACCGACTGCATCACGACGCTACCGGACAAGCCGGTCAAGCCAGCAAACAACTCGGTGCTCTTTTGCAGCAGCTGCTGAACTACCAACGCCTTCTTGAAAAGGGTCAAGTCGGTTTGTGCCAGAGGATCGGTATGCAGCAAATCGGTATTGGTCGGCAGACCCATTGCGCTAATCACCTGCGCCTGCGTCATACCCAGCGCCATCAGTGTGGTCAAAGGCGAGACCACCGTAGCACCGGCCGGCGCCATCAACATGCCGGTGAACATGAGCCCAGTGTCAGCATTGGTTCCGTCGCTGACGATCACCCCATGGGTGCAACCCTGCGGGAAAGTGAACTTGCCGCTGTCAGTCGCGCTGCCCAAGGTGTAGGCTACCGGCTCACTAGCGTCAACCAGCCAGTTGTCATTGGTGTCGCACACCACCTTGGCGAACTTGAGATAACCATCGACGGCAACGCCGCTGAATGGGGTGTAGACGACGGGCGGCGCCGGATTCGACCCCCCACCGCAGGCGACCAGCAAAACCGCTGCCGTTGCCGCTGGAATCAGACGAAGTTTGAAATGCATTGGGTACTCCCGGGGTAAATGGTGATCCCGTTACGAAACGGGACAGACTGCCTTTTGCAAACTACTTGAAGCTGATTGCACCAATGTTTACACCCGTCACGTATGCAGTTGCATCGACTCCCGTGGTTCCGTTGGCGTTGGTAAAGTTGAAACTCGTACCCGGGACATTGACCACTACCCTTGCCACATGCTTCAACACATCGGCAGCGCTTACGTCGCTACCACACCCAGTCGCAAGCGTCCAGCCAGCCAGAGATACTGTGTACTCGGTCGCGCCTCCAATGGTTGAAATCGCGGTTAGATTTTTGGTAATCTCGCTGCCACCAGAGCCTGATCCACAACCTGCAATTTTTGGACCAGCCAACGTCAAGTTCAATACCGGGTTGAGGCTCATGGATGCGGGAGTCGGAATGCTATTTTGGAACATCTGGCCGGGGCCCCAAATGCGCGCCTTCATATTGCTTAAGGCACTCACATCAACCGTGCCGTTCTGCGGGGCGTTCACGTAGACACCCATGTAGGAATTGGCAAAGGTGGCAGTTGGCTTGGTCAGCACAAACTGATAAAAGAAGTTCGGCGAGCCCGCAAAGTCTGAAGTCGTGCCGGTTACCCAGCCTTCTGCAGCAAGTTTTTGCGCGGAGGTATCCATTGCAGGGTCGTTGTAGTGACCGATGTCACCCCCAGCAAGTGCGGTGGGGAATACCGCCGGCGCGACGGTTTTCGCCCCCACAAAAGTCGCAAAACGCCCGGTCGCTGCCTCAAGGCCGCCCTTGTAATCACCCGCAAAAATATAGTCGCCAGCACCGAAAAGGCACAGTGGTTGGGCAGGTAGCCCACATGCCGGGGCGCCTGATGCGGGATACATGGTCATCGTCTGAGCGCCGCCCGCACCCATTGCAACGGTTGGGGTGGCAGCTGGAATGCTGACACCTGTGATGTCATCCACGTAATAGGTCTCGCCTGGAGCCGCCGGCGCAACATGGGTGAGGTTGGGCAGGAACACCAAGTCGGTCCAGTTTTTCAGATCGGCACCGGAGAAAGTCCAGCTCAGGGTTTGCCAGCCGGCTACGACGGGAGTTGATGCTTGCGTTTCCGCGGAGGCAGCGCCGCCGCCTTCAAGCTTCAACACGAATGGAATGCCGGCCGCAGGCGAATACACATGCGCTGTGATAGTCGGATTGGCCGCAGACAGAGAAATTGTCAAACCGGTGACTTTTGCACCAGCCCAGGGGTCGCCGCCGATGCGGACGATCTTCAGCGCTTTGCCGGACCCGCCAGTCGGGCCGGCGGTGATGCCTGAACTTTCCCCGCCGTTGAACCCTACGACTGTCGGTGGCGTGGCCTCGTCGAAAGTAACTCCTACAGTGCCACCGCTTCCACTGCCGCCACCACCTGGCGCAGTTGCAGCTTTCCAGAAATACAGGTTGTCGAAATACATTGTGGAACCGCCAGTCGCCACCAGTTTCATCTCCTTGATGGCAGCCTTGTTGGGGTTGGTAAATCCTGCCAGGTCGATGTCAATACTGTTCCATCCCGATTTGGTAAGTTGGACTTGAATCGACTGCTCTGCTGCCGGGGCACCGGAGAGAATAAATACATCCAAAGCAGTCATATCCGGCGTCCAGACATCGATATGCAGCTTGGTCATGCCGGATACATCAATGGGAGTGAATGTAATGCCTTCATAGTTGAAGTTCGTGTACTTGCGAGTATTGTTGCCCGCAACTTGGACTTCCGCATCCACCGTAGACTGCCCCCATCCCGGAAAGAAGTTGATGCCAGCTGTCGCTGTATAGGCGTCGCTGTAAATTGAAATCACATTGGCTGCCAAAGCAGTCGGCGTTGCCGCTGCGGTGGTTGGCGTTGTAGCGGCACCACCACTGGCGCCAACCGCATACGTCAGTTCATCAAAGTAGTAACTGACGCTCGCCGTTTCAGCGGTCATGAAATCAGGAAAAAGGCTTATGACGTCAAACGTCGTATTGGCCACGAATGCATTTGCAACGCCTGAGCTTTGTGTCGGTGTCGCAAAGTCAAAAGTAAGCGTTTCCCATTCATGCGCCTTGGTCGTGTTGACTGTCTTCAGCATGTTCACGGCGGGGTTCGCGCTGTTTTCAACTTTGAGGGTTATGGGCTTGCCAACGGCGGGCGACAAGACACGAATGGTGATGACCTTGCTGCTTGCAAATGCAATCGCTGGCGAGGTAAACGGCGCCACAGCGCTTGTGTGCAATGTGACGCCGGCCCATGGCTGTGACCCGGCGGTGCCAACCAACGGCACTTTGACCAGCTGCAATACCTTGTTGGTTCCACCAGCCGGATCAACCACTGTGCCGGCAGAAGCCAGACCCTCAAAGGCTTGAAACAAAACGCTGGTGTCTTCAAAACCGAAGCAGTTCACGGTGCTGGTGGTTACGCAGGCGCCTGTGTTGCCGGTGCCAACAATTGCATTCGGGTCGTAAGTCTTGCTCGCAGCAACAGCATTCGGGTTATTGGCCAGGTCAAACACCTTGCCGGCGGCCAGGCTGACGGTGACCGCCGCTCCAGCCGTTGTTGGCGTCACGTCCACCGTGTAAGTCGTTGCGCTGACCTTTGTAAAGTTGCTCGGCGTACCACCAGTCACCACCAAATCCTCAACCGAGAAGCTGTTGCCCACGCTCTCGCTGAACACAAAAGTAAAGGTTGTGTTACCTGCCACGGTACTCGCCGCTGTGGTGATGACTGCGGTGGGCGCGATAGTATCTCCCGCAGTGCCGCCACCGCAGGCACTGATCAGCAAGGAGGCCGCCAGCGCACAGGCCGACAGGGTAAAGGTTTTTGCAAAGCGATTCATGGAATTTGCTCCTGGCTGAAATTAAAGTGGGTGCGGTGGTTGAAAACTCGAAAGCGCATTCATGAAAGCGCTTTCAGACGATCTTAGAGGCAGGTACGATCTTTTGCAATGGGTTACTCGTAGGTGGTTTCCCTAAGCGGGCACTAGGGGTTTCCCTAGGTCAGCAGTTGTTTTGCGGTACCAGTTGAGTATGCTTGTCATAGTGTGAACAAGTGATTACACTTTAACCATGTTTATCGTTAAACAACTGCCAAAATTCACAGACTGGCTTGATAGCCGCAAGGACAGCATGACGCGCATTCGTCTGGCCAAACGCTTGGACAAGGCACAGCGTGGGTTGCTGGGAGATGTTGCCCCAGTGGGTGAAGGCGTTTTTGAGATGCGCGAGTTCTTTGGCCCCGGCTGGCGCATGTACTACGTGCAAACGGGCGATATATTGATTGTGATGCTTGGGGGTGGCGACAAATCCACTCAGCAGGCCGACATTGCGGCGGCGATTGCGCTGTCAAAAACCATTCAGGAGTGATTCACCATGACCCAAAAGATCAAACTTGCCGACTTGCCTGTGTTCGATATGGCGGAGCACCTCAAGACCGATGAAGACGTCGCCAATTACTTGACGCTGGCGCTGCAAGAAGACGACCCCTCCGAGTTGACTCACGCGCTGGGCATGATTGCCCGGGCGCGTGGCATGACCGAGGTGGCCAAAATTTCAGGCTTGACCCGCGAAGCCCTGTACAAAGCGCTGCGGCCCAACTCGCAACCACGCTTTGACACAATCTCTCGCGTGTGCAATGCGCTGGGGGTGCGACTTGTAGCGCAGGCCAGCCCTGTGCAGGCCGCGTGAATCGGGGAAGTGCTGGCCCTGCGCCTGCCCGGCCTCCAGCAGAACTACTACCTGGGCAAAACCACTCGGAGCCAGCAACTCATGAGCCGGCTGGGGGCGCAATATTGCGCGCGCCACGCTCAAGGCCCCAAAAGTCTATTGATAGACCCGCACATAGTCCACCTCCATCTGGTCTGACACAAAATTGGCAGGTATGGCGCCGCCCAGGTCACCGCCCATGGCCAGGTTCAATATCAGGTACTGCGGCTTGTCAAAAGGCCACTTGGTATAGTCACCGTCTTTGGGATTGAGGTACTCAAAATAGTTGTTGCCGTCGACGCCTAGCTGCAACTTGTCGGCGGACCAGGTTAGCTGGTAATTGTGGAAACTGGTGCAGGCATCGCTCAGCGAAATACTGGAGCCTTTGGCCACACCCAGACTGCCGTTGTAATAGTTGAAAGCCCGCGTGTGAATGGTACCCAGCACCACGGCTTTGTCGGCAGCGCTGATACCTCTTTGTTCCATCAGGTCAATCTCGCCATCGCCGGGCCAGACGCCGCCCGTGCCCAAAGTCCAGATGGCCGGCCAGGTGCCCAGGCCGCACGGTAATTTGGCGCGCACTTCATAAAACCCATAAGTCCAACTGGCTTTGCCGCGCGTGATCATGCGCGCCGAGGTGTATTGCTGGTTGCCGTAGTCGGTGAAGACAACCGGGTCCAGGGTTTCCTTGCGCGCCGTGATGATCAGCTTGCCACCCACCACCCTTGAGTTTTCGGGTCGGGCATTGGCGTAATACTGCTTCTCGTTGTTGTACCAACCGAGTTTGTTG
>SESE01000183.1_pt1 | contig 28013 bp, 21 predicted proteins | sample 3171371 | NCBI WGS metagenome assembly SESE01 (sample SAMN06051881, study PRJNA518727) | freshwater metagenome | biome: subpolar coniferous forest; feature: holomictic lake; material: water; isolation source: holomictic Lake 442, 13 m depth | place: Canada: near Kenora, Ontario | collected... | reverse complement strand
ACGCCCATGAAAGGGTTCGATGATACTGACAATGAGCTGAACAATCGAGGTTGGAGTAAAGAACTCACCACCCTTTTGCCCCTCACTCATGGCAAAGTGGCCAAGGAAGTATTCATAAATCTTGCCAAAAGCATCTCCCTCAATGTCCATTGGAACCGAGTTCATGGTTTTGAGCAGCTCCTTGAGCAGGGAGTTATCGAAACGGTTGTACGTTTTGGGTAAAACATCCTTGAGATCAGGGTTCTCCGCTTCGATGGCCCGCATGGCCTCGTTGATTGCCGCGCCAATGTTGACCCCTTCCGGCAGTTGTATCAGCGCCGAAAAGCGAGCTTCTTCAGGCAGAAAGAGTACCCCTTGAGCCTGGTAGTCCGCCGCGCCAATGCTGCGACGTTCCCCACCCGATCCTTCCAGCTCTTTGGCTGCCACCTGGAACTTGTGGTCGGCAAATCGCAAAAAAACCAGCCCAAGAACCGGAACAGAGTATTCTGAAGACTTCAGCTTTGAGTTTGCCCGAAGTTCGTCTGCCGCCGCCCAAAGTCTTGATTCTATGTTGCTTCCGTTGTGGTTCATGAATTGTTCTGTAGTCAGTTGGCTTTCACGTTGTTGGTTGTATTACTTTGGAGAAACGTTGCAAATTCTATAAAATATTACGGAAAAGAGGCAAGAAACCAAAGGAGAATGCGGAATAGCAAAGAAAAGTTTTGATGCCTAAGCGATTATACAATAAGCATCTTCAGGAATAAACTGAAAGGAAGGGAATGCTGGAGAAAACAAAAAAAGCAGCACAGTGGGGACTGTACTGCTTTTTCACTATTGTTGCGTTTAGTTACTCTCTGTGCTGCTCTCTTTGGGTTTTTCCTGGTCAACAGCCTTGATGGAGAGCGCAAACTTGGTCTTTCCGGTGCGGGGGTCCTTGCGGACATCCACCAGCTTGACCTTGACTTTCTCGCCTATCTTCAGGTGATCGCTCACCTTTGTCACTCTTGTCGTGCTTGATATTTCGGAAATATGGACAAGTCCGTCAGTTTTGGGAAGGAATTCCACAAAAGCGCCAAGCTCATCGCGAATGTCGCGCACCTTGCCAATATAGATCGTGCCGACCTCAGGTTTGGCGGTAAGACTTTTTATGGTAGCCAGCGCAGCGTTTGTGCCCTCACTGGTCGAGCAGGCAATCGTAACGGTTCCGTCGTCATCAATATTGATTTCAGCGCCGGTCTCTTCGGTAATGCTGCGGATTGTCTCGCCACCCTTGCCGATAATCATGCCGATACAGTCAACAGGCACCTTGATGGTGGTCAGTTTTGGAGCAAAGTTTGCAAGTTCGTTTCGGGTTGAGGAGATTGCCTTCTCCATTTCGCCGAGAATGTGAAGCCGGCCTCTGCGCGCCTGCTCAAGAGCGGTTTCAAGAATATGATAGTCAAGCCCGTCAATCTTGATGTCCATCTGGCATGCTGTAATGCCGTCTTTGGTGCCTGATACTTTGAAATCCATATCCCCAAGGTGATCCTCGTTACCAAGAATATCGGAGAGTACAGCGTAAGAGTTTCCCTCCTTGATCAATCCCATGGCGATACCTGAGACAGGTTTTTTGATCGGCACACCACCATCCATAAGGGCGAGTGTTCCACCGCAAACCGAAGCCATCGATGAGGAGCCGTTTGACTCAAGAATATCCGAAACAATGCGGATGGTGTAAGGGAACTCCTCCTGTGTGGGAGCGACCATCTTGATGGAGCGTTCGGCAAGATTACCGTGGCCAATTTCCCTGCGTCCGATGCTGCCAAGCCTTCCGCACTCTCCAACGCTGAACGGCGGGAAGTTGTAGTGGAGGAAAAATGTTTTGTCTGCACTGTTGGTAAGAGTATCAACCGATTGCGCATCTTTTTTTGTGCCGAGAGTAATGGTGACAAGCGCCTGGGTTTCACCTCTGGTAAAAAGGGCAGAACCGTGGGCTCTCGGGATGATGCCAAGTTCAATACTGATCGGGCGCACCTGGTCGAGTGCTCTGCCGTCAAGCCGTTTTGAATCGTCAAGAATCATGTGGCGCATCACTCTTTTTTCGACGGCATGAATCTGTTCTTCTATGATATGCGGGTTCAGGCAAAGTGCTTTTGATGCGTCAGCCTGGATGTCTTCGCTTGTGATAGCAGCTTTGAAGTGTTCGAGGGTTGAATCAATGATTTCACGGTAGATGAGGGCTGTTTGATCTGCCCGTTCTTCCTTTGCCAGCGGGGTATAGGCGAGCTCTTTCAGACGTGTTTCGCAGAGCCTGCGAATAACTTCAGTGAGTTCGGCTGGTATTGCTGTCGGCGCAAAGGGTCGCTGCGGTTTTGCAACTTCAGCAGCAATTTCGCTTTGAAGAGCACAGAGTTTGCGGATTGCTGTGTGACCAAACTGGATAGCTTCAACCATCTCGGCTTCGGAAATCTCCTTCATTTCACCTTCAAGCATACAAATGGTATCATTGGTGCCGCCAATACAGATGTCAATGTCACTCTCCAGCAATTCATTGATGTCAGGATTGATGATATAGAGACCATTTATTCTGCCTACCCTGACTTCAGACATCGGGTTGTGGAAAGGAATGTCGGAGACCATAATGGCGGCAGAGGCTGCCAGACCACCGAGCACGTCGGCATCATTGACCTGGTCGGAAGAGATAACTGTTATGATGATCTGGGTTTCATAGAGGTAGCCGTCAGGAAAAAGGGGCCGGAGTGCACGGTCGATCAGTCTGGCCGACAGAATCTCTTTTTCGGACGGACGGCTTTCGCGCTTGAAAAAGCCTCCGGGGAACTTGCCGGCAGCCGAATATTTTTCGCGGTATTCAACCTGAAGCGGGAAGAAGTCCTGATTGGGAGGAGGAGTCTTTTTGCTTGACACAACAGTCGCAATCACCATAGTGTCGCCAAGGCGGACAACTACAGCGCCGTCGGCCTGTTTTGCCATTTTGCCGGTCTCAATCGAGATTCTTTTGCCCTGGCCAAGATCAATTGCTTTGTTAACAATCATGGAAATCAAGTTGTAAATAGTGATAAAAATGTTGCCTGTTTTTCAAGCAAAAAATATGTCCCGTAATATAATATAAAAAAGTCTCTTCCTGTACATTGTTCTCAGCCTGTCAACCTGTGCGGAACTTTGCATTATCAATAAGCCGGACGCCCCCCGCATGGACGGCAAGAAGCAAACGGTACTCCTTGCCCGCTTCAGCAATTTCTGCCGGTTCAAACGTCGTTTCATCCACGAAGCTGACATAAGCCGGGCGAAAGCCAGGTATAAAGCTGATCATCTCAGTTATTTCTGCTGCAATGGCCTGAAGGATATATTCGTGGGCAGCAATGCGTTTTTCAGCATGGCAGATCCCCTGATAAATAATGCCCGCCGCACTCCGCTCCTGGCTTGAGAGGTAGATATTTCTGGAACTTACCGCCAGCCCGTTTTCTTCCCTGACAATGGGTGCTGCCACAATGGCGATATCCATATTAAGATCGACGACAAGCTGGCGGATAACAGCGAGTTGCTGTGCGTCCTTTTCGCCAAAAATTGCGATATGTGGTTTTGTAATATTGAACAGTTTGGCAACAACCGTGGCCACTCCGTTAAAATGGCCAGGCCTCTGTTCTCCTTCAAACCGTTCAGCCAGAGCTCCGCACTCAAGAGTGGTCTGGTAGTGTTCGGGATAGATGCTTACTGCTTCAGGTGCAAAGAGGTAATCGACACCCGCTGCTTTGGCAAGAGCAGCGTCCTGCTCGAAAGGTCTTGGGTAACGGTGAAGATCTTCAGTTGGTCCAAACTGCCGGGGGTTTACAAAAATGGTGAGAATGACTGTTCCAGCGCTTTCCCGGGCAAGCTTTACAAGACTGAGATGCCCTTCGTGCAGCGCGCCCATGGTCAAGACAACACCAATAAGCTGACGGTTAAGCCGCAGCTTTTCGGAAATAGCCTGCATCTGACCGGGGTCAGTGATGATCTGCATGGTTCTCTTCTGATTTGATTGTTTTTTTTCCGGATGGATGGACAATAATGACAAACTCACCTCTTGTTTTACCGTCGGCAAGCTGTTGGCGTATCTCATCAATTGTTCCGGTTATATACTCCTCATATATTTTTGTCATCTCCCGTCCAATGAATATCTGCGCATCAGGCAGGAGAGTGCTGAGTTCATCAAGGAGTTTCATGATCCTGTACGGTGACTCGTACAAGACAAAAGAGGCCTGCAGTCCGGCAAGATATTCAAGACGACTTTTTCGCCCTTTCTTGTGCGGAAGAAAGCCCGCGAAAAAAAAATTGTTCACTGGAAGCGGGCAAACCGACAGTGCGGCTGTCAGCGCACTTGGTCCAGGAATTGGAATGACCTGCAGGTGCCGTTCATGCAATGCGTGCAGAAGTGCATAACCGGGGTCACTGATAACGGGAGTCCCTGCATCGGTGATGAGTGAGACATCAGTACCCTCTTCAAGCAGTGCAATAATCTGTCCGATCGCCCGTGGCTCATTGTAGTTGTGGTAACTGACAAGTTTTTTTCCGGTAATATCAAGATGCTTCAGCAGAATTGATGCGCGCCTGGTATCTTCACAGGCAATTGCCCCGGATTCTTTCAGGGTTTTTATCGCTCTCAGGGTAATATCTTCGAGATTGCCAAGAGGCGTTGCAACAACGTACAGTGTACCGGTATGTGAAAGTTCGGTTTGCAAGGGCAAAAGAGAGAGTGTAACAAAAGGTTTGTTATGGTAGATTCACCAAGGTTTTATTATAATAATAAAAATACGATAAACAGCATTCAACGAGAGATGAAGGATCAAAGGAGGTTACTGTCGGTCAGCGACTTACGGGTTCATTTTCCCGGCAGAAAAAGTGGGTTTATGGGAAAACCTCTTCCGATACAGGTGGTTAACGGAGTCTCTTTCGATGTTTATCAGGGAGAGACGCTTGGTCTTGTTGGCGAATCGGGTTGCGGAAAAACAACTCTTGGCAGAGCACTGATTCGTCTGGGTCATCCTGTTGTGACCGGAAAAATTGCTTTTGACGGGCGGGAGATTTCCGGTATCGGCAATCGGGAGTTTCGCTCCCTTCGGAAAGAGATGCAGATGATTTTTCAGGATCCATTTGGATCACTGAACCCGCGTCTGACTGTCGGGCAGATGCTTGGAGAGGTTTTGCTGATTCATGGTATCGGCCGGGGAGAGGCTGCCCGCAAGCGGATTGAGGAGCTGCTTGATGTCGTTGGCTTGAGCAGGGAATATTTCAACCGTTATCCGCATGAATTTTCAGGAGGACAACGTCAGCGAATTGGCATAGCACGGGCTATTGCGGTCAACCCGAAGTTCATTATCTGTGATGAGCCGGTTTCTGCGCTTGATGTCTCAATTCAGTCGCAAATTATCAATCTGCTCAAGGATCTTCAACGGGATCTGGGGTTGACCTATCTTTTTATCGCTCACGATCTTTCGGTTGTTGAATACATTTCCGACAGGGTTGCGGTCATGTATCTTGGCAAGATTGTTGAAATTGCAGACTCTACTGAACTCTATACCAATCCAGGGCATCCCTATACAAGAGCTCTTCTCTCAGCAATTCCCAATCCTGAACCTGGCGGCAAAAAAGAGCGGATTTTGTTGAACGGTGATTTACCGGGACCTCTGCATATCCCTTCCGGATGCAGTTTTCATCCCCGATGTCCTGTGGCAACGGCTGAGTGCCGGAACAGGGAGCCAAAGCTCCAGGAATTCAATAACAACAATAATGGTCACCAGGTAAGTTGTCTCCTTTATGAATAATTTGCATACACCAACAAAGAGAGGGGGATGTTTTCGTAACGGGTGCCTTGCTCTCATTATCATTCCGCTTTTACTGTTAGGCGCACTGTTCTTGGGGCTTCGCTCTTCCCATTCCATTCCCGATCGTTTTGTGCTGATCTTGCCTCTCAGCGGAGGGCTTGATGAAATTCGCAATGAAAGTACCTCACTGCCTTTTATGTCATCCAGAGGGCCGCTTTCTCTTCAGGAAGTGCTTTTTGTGCTCGATCATGCAGCGGCTGACGACCGCGTCAGGGAGCTGCTTCTTGATATTGGAGGGATGCATACAACCCCGGCAAAGATAGCTGAATTACGAGGAGCAGTTGAAAAGGTTCGCAAAGGGGGAAAAAGAGTCACCGCGTTTCTTCGTTCAGGCGAAGACAGCGATTATCTCCTGGCTGCGTCATGCGATTCCATTATTGTCGAAAGGGGTGGCTACCTCCTGCTTGACGGTTTGAAGGCGGAGTCACTGTTTTACACGACTCCGCTTGGAAAAATAGGTGTTCAGGTTCAGGCTGCCCAGTGGAAAAAGTACAAGAGCGGCATTGAGCCGTTTGTCAGAACGGGAGCAAGCAAAGAGTATTTTGAGCAAATCAGCGCTTTGCTTGACGAGGTGTACGATGATTATCTGACTTACGTCTCGACGCGGCGGAAAATCAGCAGAAACGTTTTCGAAGCGATTATCAATAATGAGGCGCTGCTCTCGGCCAAAAAGGCAAAAACTCTCGGACTGATTGACGGCACTTCCTCATACTGGGAGTTACAGCGGGCGTTGACCCGGAAAGTTACCGGAAAGGAGCTCACCAGTGATAACGATGCTTTTGTCAGCGCCTCTGAATATCGTTCTGCAGTTGCATGGCCGCAGAAGTCAACGACTGATGAAGCTCTTGCGGTAATTACCATGTCAGGAACGATTGTTCGTTCTTCAGGGGAGTTGACTGAAGGTATTGATGTCGAGACCTTGAAAAACTCTCTTGACGCCGCTCTGGAAAACAAAAAAGTCAAAGCGCTGGTGCTGCGCATTGACAGCCCAGGCGGTGATGCTCTTGCGTCGGCTGATATGTTGCAGATGCTCGACTCGGCAGCGGTGAAAAAACCTCTTGTGGTTTCCATGTCAGGTGTTGCAGCATCTGGCGGCTATATGACAGCCCTTGCAGGAAAAACCATTTTTGCCCAGCCTCTGACCATTACGGGTTCGATTGGCGTTTATGCTCTTAAACCCAACATCAGTGGACTTGCTGAAAAGATCGGTCTGGGTCGCGATGTTGTGACGCGAGGTCGCTATGCCGATGCCGACACCCCCTTCAAGCCGCTTGAAGGAGAGGCGTATAATAAATTTGTCGCGGCATCAGGCGAGGTGTATAATGATTTCATAGGGAAGGTTGCAGTGTCAAGAAGGATGTCGATTATGCAGGTTGATTCTGTAGCAGGAGGAAGGGTCTGGACCGGGAGCCGCGCGTTGAAGGTTGGCCTGGTTGATCGTGCCGGAGGACTTTTTGATGCTCTTCATGCCGCACAGCTTCTCGCTAAAATGGACATGAGCAAAAAGCCAAAAATCATGCTCTACCCGGTGCAGAAAAGCTGGTTTGAATCTCTTTTGAAAGGAAACAATACGACTCTCTCCGAGAGGGTGGTGGTTGCCATCAAAAAACAGTTGCTGCATGAGATTGTTCCCCGGAGGCAATTTTCCTCCATCGAGGCTTTCTATGAGATGCTGATGAACTCGGGTCAGCTTCATATCCTTGCGGTGATGCCTTGTGAGGTCATTATCAACTGACTTTTTATCTCTTCCCTGATACTCGGGGAAGAGATAAAATTGAGAGGCAAGATCTTTTCAGTTGACGATGAGTATGGTGGCTTAAAACTTGTAGGTCAGGGAACTCTGCGCACGCAGGGTATTTCCCCTGTCTCCGTTGTAATAGTCGGTCTTCCACTGTGCAAGCTGCAGACCGAGGATCAGGTTCGGTGTCAGTTTATTGACGAGAGCGCCGAAAATGGTCTGGTTTTTTGTCCGTGCCGTTGCTGTACTCAGATCACTGTTGTTCGGATCATCAATGCCCGCTCCAAGGCTGAAGGAGGTCTTGGGGTTGAAGGCAAACCTGAGGGCTGCCCATCCGCCATTGGAGCGGATCTCTTTCATTGTAGAGGTATTGACTCCCTGCAAGATACCACCGTAGTAGTCATCAAGGTTGGAGCCAGTAAAGTATTCTCCTGCAAGTGTCATTTTTGGGCAGATGGGCATGGTGAGTTCAAGATTGCACGACCAGGAGTCAAGGGTTTTATGTGCTCCTGCAGGATCAGTATCCCACTCCTCCTGACCGTAATGGCCCGAGATTCCGACCGTTGCAGGCTGGTTTTTCACCAGAAGGGGCGCCGAATAAGCAATTCTTCCCTGGAGAGTCGGCATACCGGCATCCTTGCCTGGATCAGTCGCTATAATCGCGGTAGTGTTGTTTTTTTCTCCGATTGTTCTTGATGCGGCGGCAGCCACTTCGATGTGCGCTTTTTTACCTGCTTGAAATCCCTTGGTGAAGCGTACCTGTGGATGGCGGGATCCGATATTTCCAGCATCCCACATAATAGCAGGATCATCAACAAAGGGGATGAGCGAAGAGATAACATCCCAGGTTTGTCCGGCGATAATGCTGAAGTCAGAAGCTGGCCAGTAAGCCTTGAGGTAGCCATGACGCAGACGGGGTGTCTGGTTGTTTTCAGTCGAAACGCTGGTGAGAAAATCGAATTCAATGTTGCCTGTAAGCTTTAGGGCCTCGGTATCAGGGCCGCTGAGATTCAGCCCAAGCCTGGTGGCTCCTCCAGTCAGGTTCCACTCGGCATCGTTTTGTCCCGCTGTCTTTGGCTGAGCCCAGAGAGCGATATTGCCCGGATAAATCTGTCCGGTATCATAGGATGCGTCGAATCGGGCAAAACCGTAAAATTGAACATTGGTGCCCGAGGCGGTTGAGACCAGAGGTGTTGAAGGTGATTCGGCTTTTTTTGTTGCTGCTGGTTGCCCTTGAATGACGGTGTTTTTGGTGGTTACCACTGTTTTTAAATCAGCAAGTTCCTGCTCAAGACGGCTTATGCGCGTATCAACCGTTTCTGCGGCAAAGCTGGGTACTGCGGTGAAGAGTGAGCCAGCCAGCAGCAAGGCATAACTGAATTTTCCCCTTTCGTTCATGAAAAGTCTCCTTGAGATGTTTTGGTTAAAGGAGGTAGCGGAATCTGAAATATGAGGAAATATAGGCAGAGAGGACGAATCTTCCGCGTTTATTGACGATAGAGGGAGGCACGTTGGGCGTTTATGAACCGTTCCGTTTCAGAAACTCCAGAAATCACGGTCAAGATTGCGATACTGAATGCCCTGAATGAGATGCTTCATTGCAATCTGTTCGGAACCGTCCAGGTCAGCAATGGTGCGGCTCACCTTGAGGATGCGGTCGTGAGCCCGAGCAGAAAGGTTCATGCGGTTCATGGCATCCATGAGCTTTTGCGAACTCTCCCGATCAAGACGGCAGAAGCTCTTGATTTGGCGGGAGCTCATCTGGGCATTGGTATAAGTTTTTGGTGATGCTATGGAGGCAAACCGATCTTGCTGGATGTTTCGGGCGGCTATAACTCTCCGGCGTATTGCTGCTGAGTTTTCGGCAGTTGATGAGGCAAAAAGGTCGGAATTTTCAACTTTAGGCACGTCGATGTGAATATCAATGCGGTCAAGGAGAGGGCCGGAAATTTTTGAAAGATAACGCTGAATCTGCTGGGGCGGGGCAGTCAGGTTGCCGTCCGAGTCTTTCAGGGCTCCCGCAGGACTCGGGTTCATTGCGGCAATAAGCATGAACCCTGCCGGATACCTGGTGGTAACGGAGATCCGCGACACCGTCACTTCCCGCTCCTCAAGGGGCTGGCGGAGCACTTCAAGCGCGTTGCGGCTGAATTCAGGCAGTTCATCCAAAAAGAGAATGCCGTTATGGGCAAGGCTCACCTCTCCCGGTTTAGCCGTTGAGCCGCCGCCGATCAGCGCGATGTTGCTTGTGGTGTGATGTGGGCTGCGGAAGGGGCGCACCACCATGAGGGGGCGCTCTTTGTCGAGCAGGCTGGCCACCGAGTAGATTTTTGTGGTTTCGAGCGCCTCTTCAAAACCGAGAGGGGGCAGAATGCCCGGCAACCCCTTTGCCAGCATAGTTTTGCCGCTTCCTGGAGGACCGATCATGATGACGTTATGTCCCCCGGCCGCCGCTATTTCAAGCGCTTTTTTAGCAGCTCCCTGTCCTTTGATATCGGCAAAATCAACCAGATACTCCTGCTCCCCCTCAAAAAGCTCCGCAATATTGACTGTCACCGGGGTGAAGACTCCCTCTCCTTTCAAAAGAGCAACCGTCTCATTCAGGCTTGCAACACCGTAAACCTCAATGGCCGACTTTGCTGCGGAGACCGCCACCGCCGCCTCCGCAGCATTTTCAAGCGGCACAATCAGCCGTTGTATCCCCTCTTTACCCGCCATGATAGCCACCGGGAGTGCGCCGTTGATTCTCCTGAGCGAGCCATCAAGCGCAAGCTCTCCCATAATAAGTGTCTCCTCGAACCGGTTGCCGATTAGCTCGAGCGAACCAAGCAGTCCGATGGCTACCGGGAGGTCAAATGCCGTCCCCACTTTTTTAATGTCGGCAGGTGCCAGATTGACCGTAATTTTTTTTGGCGGAATGGTAAAACCCGAATTTCGGATTGCCGTAAGAATCCTCTCCCGGCTCTCCCTGACCGCATTATCCGGCAATCCCACGACGGTAAACGAGGGTATCCCGCCAGCCACATTGGCTTCAACCGTAACCTTTATGGCATCAATGCCAATCAGCGCAGCAGCGTTCAGTGTTGAGAGCATAGTGGAAGTTGTGAGAGAATTTCAGTATTTATTGCGTAAGGTAGATAAATATTCTGAATACGTAAATATTTCTTTCTTCACATCTTTTGTGATAAACCTCTCTCTCGCCCATTGCTGTCTCCTGTCTCGCGGTGCGCAATCCTCCCGAAATGGCGAGCTTCTCAGCCTCTTCCTGCCTTGCTGAATGCTGTACCTCTGGCAGCTCACTTTTGTCAAGGTCGCAGAGTACCTCCTGAAAACAGAGGAGGAGAAGAAGAAAATCGCGTTCCGCTTTTTTAAAATCAGATAATAGTGTTGGCGGTGGTGATCAAGAGATAAAACGATTCAGGTGAAAGTGGTTGCGTTTTTTTTGCAGTATTCGAGAAAATTCCATGAGTTACAAATGATGTTTTTACTCGATTGTCAGCGGTTGAGCCGAATCTGTTTTTTTAAACAAAAGCTTTTTCACGTATTCTGTTTGTCGCCTTTGCAATTTATGCTTATCTTGCTCAATAATCTTTTGGGTTAAGCCACTAACACCTAATTCATTACCTGTCATGGACAAAAAATCAAATGGTAAGCTGCTCGCGTTAGCGGCAGGCGGGTCGGTCTTAATGGGGGCATTGTTTTTCGGGTTGTCATTGTTAACCGGATACAAACTTCCAGCCGAAAATATCTCCATATTTTCAGGCCCGTTAGGTTCATTTGCTGGGTGGATTTCACTGATTCTTTTTGCTTCCCTCACTATTATGGGTCTTGGTAAAATGTCGGCGAAAATCAGTTCCAAATGGTTTTTAAGTTTTCCTCTCAGTATTATCGCTATTATTGCCGTCATGTTTGCCTCTCTATGGTTCAGGCCTTCAGGGATATTGATGTCAACCACTGGTCGCACTACTATGATGGACGGAAAATACATTCGTTCTGTCGATGAATTGAAAGCCTATCTCGAAAAGCCAGTTTTATCGGCAAATGTTCCGCTTGCGCCTGCCGGTTTTGACTTTAATGCAGCCAAGGCACTTTGGGAAGTCAAGTGCAACATCTGTCATACCCAGGGCTCGACGATGGATGCGTTTAGAACCAAGTACAAGAAGACCGGAAAAATCGATGTGATTGTTAATCGTATGCAGGCAACTCCAGGCTCGGGTATTACGGTCGCAGAAGCGAAGGATATTATGATCTATATGAACGAGAAGCTCTGATATCAAGTCATCTCTCTTTTCCTTGCCAGTGTAAAAAAGCCTCAGAGAAGCACTCTGGGGCTTTTTTGTGAGCTGCTCAACAGTTTGCGCTGTAGTTGACCGTGACGGTTTCTGTTATTCCGCCCCTTGCTTTCCATTCGGTTATGACAGAGAGCGATCTTGGTTGAAGGAGACCGACGAGGTCATCAAGGATCCTGTTGGTTATATTTTCGTAAAAGATGCCAGCGTTACGAAACTCGAGAAAATAGTATTTCAGTGATTTTAGCTCTACGCAGTATTTATCAGGGACATATCGGATAATAATGGTACCGAAATCCGGAAGTCCGGTTATCGGGCAGACGGACGTAAATTCGGGGTTGACGATTTCAATGGTGTAGTCTCTCTGAGGGTAGGTATTATCGAAAAGTTCTAAAATCTCTTTTTTCATCGTGTGTCGGGGTTGAGTTGTTGTTAGTATCGTTTTTTACCTGATTAAAAGTGCTCTTTTCGATTCAAAATAGAAATCCATGACGATTTTTCGGTAAATTCCATTGGCTTTTGTTGTTGTTTATCGAAGTAACCAGTTGGCAATTATGAAGGTATTCCAGGAAGGGGAGAGTTTGGATCTCCCGCTGCTTTATAAAGAACTGAAGGCAGAGTATGATCTTACTGAAACGCACTATACTTTCGGCGGGTACTTGTTCAGTTTTTTGAGTGTGCTCGACAGTTATGCGCTTCTCGACAGAATATCGCCCGAAGAGTTTATCAAAGATGAACAGATGCCCTATTGGGCAGAAATATGGCCTTCAGCGATAACGCTTTCCTCTTTTATTGCAGATGAACTGACACTTCAGGGGAAGCGTGTGATTGAGATAGGTGCCGGTGTAGGTATGGCTTCGGTTGTTGCTGCATGGAAAGGCGCCAGTGTTCTGGCAACAGATTACTCTCTTGAAGCGCTTCGTTTTGCCCGGTATAATGGCTTGAAAAACAGGGTGAATCTTGCTTATGAACGGCTCGACTGGCGGCTTGTGCAGTGCGGTGAACAGTTTGACCTGTTGTTTGCCGCTGATGTGCTTTATGAAAGAGTGAACCTGCTGCCAATTGTTACTGCCATCGATAAACTGCTTAAACCGGGCGGCATGGCATACATTGCGGATCCGCGGAGAAGACTTGCAGAGCAGTTTCTTGAGTTGGCTGCGGAAAATCATTTTTCAATAACATCATTTCCGAGAAAATATATCGGAGGCTCCAGGGACGTTGCGGTGAATATCTACAAAATAACAAGACAATGAAGAACAACCATGGGCAGCTCTCTCTGCGCTGGCAATATAATGCAGGTTCTGGAGCGCTTGTCTGGCAATTGATGTTTACTGAAACTGGTGACCTTATCGGACAAAAGCGTTTTGCTGCCGACAGGAAAACGTGTTTTTTTTGTATTGATACCGTGACGGGGAAGGTGTTTCTCAATGATTATCTCTTGATGGAGCATGCTTCTTCTGATGCTGCCGGTGAAGGCTGGTTTACAGGGCTTGAAACAACCAATAAACATCTTGGTTACTGTTATGCCTGCCAGCCGCAAAGTCCGGAGCATAAAGGAATTTGGGCGATTGATTTCAGAACAGGCAGGGTGGTCTGGTCACGACCCGATATTGGTTTTGTTGCTAACCTCAATGATAAATTTCTTGTTTCTCACTCTTCCGTTTTTGGCGGATTTCCCGAACGTCAGTTTTTGCTTGTTGATCCCCTGACTGGTAATGACATTTCTTTGTCTGGTCTCGATGGTGCTCAAGTCAACGCTTTCAGGGAAGATGTTGTGCAGGAAGAGGTGCGGCAGAAGGTTATTCTTCCTGAAGTTGTAACAGAAGGAATGGCAGAAGAGCGCCGGGCTTTGCAGCGAGTTGGTATTTCCGAAACCGTTCGCTGTGAATGTATTGTTCAGGGTATGCTGACAGTTGTTGCTCTGCATGAACAGGCTGAGTTGTCTGGAACATGGCACTCTTTTCTTAACGTATGGCATAAGGATCGCCTTGTGTATGTCGATGCGATGGAAACAGGTGTTGATACACCAAGCTTCAACAATTTCCTGATCCAGAGCGATAACCTGTATTATATAAAAGGAAGAGAGGAACTGCTCTGCGTTGCGCTCTCATGAAGGATTCATCACGACATCGGTTACCTGCCGTATTCCTGGAAGGCTCTCTTCCGGTCAGTGACTTTCTCGGCAACCTCCAGAGTCGCAAGAATTTGTCGTGGAATACGGTTGTTGCATACAGAACCGATCTTGTTCAATTTTTCTTGTTTATTATACAGCATCTCGGGCTTGCCGATTTGCGCCGTTTTGATCCTGAGCAGGTAACAGCCCTGGATGTAAGGCTATTTATGGGTGCCATGATTGAACGGGGAGTTCAGCAGAGATCAATTGCCAGAAAGCTTGTATCGGTTAAAAGCTTTTACCGGTACATGCAGGAGACCGGGTATATAAAGAGTTTTCTCTTTTCTTCCCTTCTTACGCCGAAATATCCTCAGCGAGTTCCCGGTTTTTTAACAGAAAAGCAGACTGAGCAGCTTTTTAACGAGGTGCTTCCTGCCAGTTCGGGAGAATCTTTTGTTGGTGAACGCGACCGGAGTATTCTTGAATTGCTGTATGGCAGCGGGCTTCGTGTTTCAGAACTGATCGGTTTGACGACAGAATCTCTCGATCTTGAACGGGGATATGTTAAATTAACCGGGAAGGGCAGAAAGCAGCGAATTGTTCCTGTTGGTCAGCCAGCAGTCGAAGCTCTCAATAAATATTTTGAAGTCCGGAGAAACTTCTTTAGAATGAATGAAGAGAGTGAGGGGGGAGGGTTGCTGCATGTTTTTGTAACCAAAAGGGGCAAAAAGCTTTATCCCATGCTTGTACAACGATTGACCAAAAAATATCTTGTATCAGTCACTGAGCAGAAAAAGAAAAATCCACATTTGTTGCGCCACACGTTTGCTACTCACCTGCTTAACAATGGAGCAGATCTTGAGAGTGTCAGTGAAATGCTTGGGCACAGCAACCTTTCAACAACCGAAATATATACTCATGTTACCTTTGAGCGCTTAAAGGAAGTTTACCGGAAAGCGCACCCTAACGCATAGAGCATCTTCTGTGGGCTCCGGATAATTTTTTTCCGGAGTTCTGTTTCTTACGTTCACCATATTCTAATGGAGGTTATTATGACAAAAGCTGTCGTCAGTGATGCGGTTAATGTAACGGTTACTCTGCGCCATTCAAACAATCATACCGATATAGAAGAGTATGCCCGTAACGCAGTGCTTGCGCTAACCAGGGTTTTTCCCGGTATTATCAGTTGTCACGTCATTCTGGATCATCAGAAAAATGACTTTGAAAAAAACAAGCTTGCCGAAATAACAGTGCATGTGCCGCAAAATGTTTTTGTTGCCAAAGAAGCCGGTTCGGTATACGAGCAGACCATCGACACCTGTGTCGAAGCTTTGAGCCGGCAGCTTTTGAGGCATAAGGAAAAAGCGCAATAACAGCAAGTTCAGAGAGTCTGCCGGGCGCAAGCGAAGCGCCCGAAGATCCCTGCAGTTTTATTTACACTTCGATTGCTGAAACCATGAACCTCGAACAAAAAGGATTAAAGAAGCGATCAATAACGGTCGCCTATTTTTTTAATACTATCGGCCAGAAGCACGATATCAAATTGCGGCGCCTGAACAGTGTTGATGAACAGAAACGGCGCATTTTTGAGCGTGATCTTCATCGACCCGGGCTTGCACTTGCCGGGTTTACCAATTTGTTTACCTACAAACGGGTTCAGATTTTCGGTAATACGGAGACAAGGTTTTTAAATCACCTTGAGGAGAATGAGCGAAAGCGGGTGTTTCAAAATCTTGTGTTGTTCAAAATACCGTGCATTATTCTGACCAGCAACAACAAACTGCCAGAGGATCTTCTCGATATGGCCACCAAAGCCGGTATTCCGGTCTATATTACCCGATATTCCTCCACGAAAACGATCTACATTGTTACCGGTTTTCTTGATGACCAGTTTTCGTTATACCAGCAGTATCATGGCTCAATGGTCGATGTTTACGGAGTAGGAGTTCTGCTTGCAGGCAAGAGCGGTCTTGGAAAATCAGAGATAGCACTTGATCTTGTCGAAAGGGGGCATGGGCTTGTGGCTGATGATGTTGTCATTATCAACCGGAAAGGGGAGTCGATGATACTCAATGCCAAAAGAAACCATATTATCGACCATTTTATGGAAATTCGGGGTCTTGGCGTTGTTGATGTGCGGGCCAACTTTGGTATCCGGGCTATTCGGGATGTCAAGGAGGTTCAGGTTGTTGTTGAGCTGCTTGAGTGGAACAAAGAGATAGCCGATGAAAGGCTTGGACTGGATACCAAATTTGTAAAGATCCTTGGAGTTGAAGTTCCACTGGTAGAGTTACCTATATTTCCCGGTAAAAACATTACCGTCATTATTGAGGTGGTTGCCCTTAATTTCCTTTTGAAACGATACTCGAATTATGTCGCAGCCGAAGCGCTGACCGAAAGGATAAACAATGTGATCAAAAGCGAGAAAACAGAGTATGGCAGTGATGAATGAAAGTGGGATAAAGAGTGCCGTTGCAACATACTGCTTAGCGTGTTTTCTGCTGATTGCAGTACTCTCTTCCTGTGGCCGCAACAAGGGAGGCTCCGGGAATGCTGGCAATGGTGGGAGGGCTATGGATTCAACCCTCGTTATCGCCATGCTCGGTGATGCTGATTATCTTAATCCTGTGCTTGGAAGTACCGTTACATCCGGAAATATTATCGGTCTTGTCTATCCCTCACTTCTGCAGAGTGAGTTTGACACGACAACCGGTTTGCTCAATTACATGGCACTTGAAAAAAAGCTGAGGGACGTAACGCCAGGTCAGGGGAAAAAAACACCGAAAGGCGCCCTTGCAAAGAGCTGGAGTATGTCGGTGGATCATAAATCCATCACCTATATTCTCCGGCATGATGCCTTTTGGAATGATGGACAACCAGTGGTATCGGGAGATTTCAAGTTTTCCTACAAGTTGTATGGTAATCCGGTTATCGCCAGCACCCGTCAGCAGTATCTTGCAGAGCTGGTTGGGGCTGACAAAGGCCAGGTTGATTTCGACAAGGCTATTGAGACGCCAGATGATACCACACTGGTCTTCAGGTTTTACAAGCCGGTTCCTGAACATCTTGCCCTTTTCCATACATCGCTGACCCCCCTTCCAGCTCACCAGTGGAAAAATGTGAAGCCTGATGAGTTTCGTCACTCTTCTCTCAATCTTGAACCGCTTGGGGCTGGCCCCTACCACCTGAAGAGCTGGAAGCAGCAGCAGGAAATCGTATTGTCCTCAAGCAGGAAATCGAATCTGCCGAAGCCAGGGACTATTCCGCAGATCACCTTCAGGGTTGTGCCTGATTACACGGTGCGGCTTGCGCAGCTTCAAACCGGAGCTGTGGATGTGGTTGAAAATATCAAGCCTGAGGATTTTACCGCTCTTTTGCGGGCGAACCGGCAGATTGATGTCAAAACAGTCGGGTTGAGAGTCTATGACTATGTTGGCTGGTCAAATATCGACCAGGCAGAGTACCGCAGAAGCGGTAAAGTAAGGCCGCACCCCCTTTTTGGCTCTGCCAGGGTTCGCCTTGCCCTTACCCAGGCGATAGATCGTGAAGCGATCATTGACGGTTACCTTAAAGAGTATGGCGTCTTGTGCAATACTGATGTTTCGCCCTCCCTGAAATGGGCCTATAATGACCGGATTACTCCTCACGCCTTTGACCCTGCAAAGGCTACAGCGATGCTTAAGGCAGAAGGATGGCTTCCGGGGCCGGATGGCATTTTGCAGAAACAGGGCAGGAAGTTCAGTTTTGTGCTCTATACCAATTCGGGCAATGCGCGAAGAAACTATGCGAGTGTTATTATTCAGCAGAACCTTCGCTCTATTGGTATCGACTGCAAGCTTGAAGTTGAGGAATCCAATGTCTTTTTTGAGAACCTTCAGCAAAGAAAGCTGGATGCGTGGATGGCTGGCTGGTCGATTGGTCTGGAGATAGATCCGCTCGATGTCTGGGGCTCAGACCTCAAGAAGAGTCGCTTTAATTTCACGGGGTACCAGAATCCACGACTTGACCAGCTTTGTGAGCTGGCCAAGCAGAAGATGGACCCCACTGGAGCAAGACCGTACTGGCTTGAGTATCAGGAAATTCTCCATCGGGATCAGCCGATCACCTTTCTTTACTGGATGAAGGAGACCCAGGGATTCAGCAAGAGGATTGAGGGGGAGGAACTCAATATTTCCGGTACTTTTTACAATATTGACGACTGGAGGCTGCGCCCTTCGGCAAATGTTGCACTATAGAGTCTTATGCTGAGTTATATTTTCAAGAGGTTTTTGATTGCCATCCCGCTGGTTTTCGGAGTACTGACCCTTACGTTTTTCATTATCAGGCTTGCTCCAGGCGATCCTGCTGCATTTTTTATTCAGCCCGGAATCAGTCCAAACGTTGCCGAGCAGATCAGGATGCAGTATGGTCTTAACGACACGGTACCTGTCCAGTATGTAAAATGGCTTGCCAATGTGCTGCAGGGTGATTTCGGACGAAGCTTCAGTCGGGCCCAACAGCCGGTTTTTGATGTTATTGCCAGCGCTCTGCCGATAACCATGACCATTGCCTTATTGACTCTTGTTGCAAATTTTACCTTTGGTATTCTTATTGGAGTTATTTCAGCGATTCGCCAGAACACCTTTCTCGACAGATTTCTGACAGTGACCGCTCTCTTTTTTTATTCAATGCCGGAGTTCTGGTTTGCCTTGATGATGATTATTCTTTTCGCCCTGAAGTTTCCTCTTTTTCCAGCCTCAGGCCTGAACGAAATTGGTGCGGAGGGTTTCGGTCCGGTTGAGTTTGTGTTTGACCGTTTATGGCATCTTGTGTTACCGGTGACAGTGCTCAGCATCAACGGTGCTGCCGGTATTGCCCGCTATGTCAGGGGAAGCATGCTTGAGGTTATCCGGCAGGACTATATTCGTACCGCCAGGGCCAAAGGGTTACCAGAAAATATCGTTATTTTCAAACACGCACTTCGAAATGCTCTCTTGCCGGTGATTACCCTTATGGGAAGTTCGTTGCCCTTTATTTTTAGCGGGGCTTTGTTTATTGAGGTGATCTTTGCTTTTCCAGGGATGGGAAGAGTAACGGTAGAGGCTATTTTTGCAAGGGATTATCCGCTGATTATTGCCAACACCTTTATTTCGGGCTCTCTGATAGTGCTTGGCAATCTTTTTGCTGACGTCCTTTATGCCGTGGCCGATCCGCGAATAAAGCTCTGAATCTCCTGACTTATGACCATTCAACCTGAAATGTTTGCTGTTTGAGAATAGAATTGCTGAATACTCCCCCCGATGCGGTCGAGTCGAGGATTGAAGAGCAGATACGACCGCTTCGTATGAATGATTTTGCTGGCCAGCAGCGGCTGACCGATAACCTGAAAGTGTTCATTTCAGCAGCAAGAATGCGAGGTGATGCACTTGACCATGTCTTGTTGTCCGGGCCGCCAGGTCTCGGTAAAACGACGCTTGCCTATATTATCGCTTCTGAAATGGGGAGCAGCATCAAGTCAACCTCAGGCCCTCTGCTCGACAAGGCGGGTAATCTTGCGGGACTTCTGACCGGGTTACAAAAAGGAGATGTGCTTTTTATCGACGAAATTCACCGTATGCCGCCGACGGTGGAGGAGTATCTCTATTCGGCCATGGAAGATTTTCGCATCGATATCATGCTCGACAGTGGTCCCTCTGCCAGGGCTGTCCAGTTGCGTATTGAGCCATTTACTCTTGTCGGAGCCACGACTCGTTCCGGACTTTTGACCTCCCCCCTCAGGGCAAGGTTCGGCATCAACAGCCGATTTGACTACTATGCTCCTGAACTTCTTGAAGGGATTATTATCAGGGCGTCAGGTATTCTTGGTATCGGCATCAATGGTGATGCAGCATCGGAAATTGCGGGACGTTCAAGGGGAACACCCCGTATTGCCAACAGATTACTCCGGCGTGCAAGAGATTTTGCGCAGGTTGATGGCGTATCGTTGATCACCAGGGATATTGCCATAAAAACCCTTGAGTGTCTTGAAATTGATGAGGAGGGGCTTGATGATATGGACAAAAAAATCATGGAGACCATCGTCAACAAATTCAACGGTGGTCCTGTCGGGATTGCCTCTCTTGCCGTCTCGGTGGGCGAAGAGCGGGATACCATTGAAGAAGTATATGAGCCCTACCTTATTCAGGCAGGATATCTTACAAGAACAACAAGGGGACGGGTTGCCACCCGTCAGGCGTTTATCCGTTTTTCAACCGGTGCCGACAACAGTTATGAATCTCCCTTGTTTGATGCAAAGCCTGATCGATAAATTGCCGTTTATCTTTCTTGTTTTCCTTTCTGCTTGTTCGTCCAGGCCTTTTCTTTCTGGCAGCGCCACCGATCGTGATTCGCTTTCTGAATCCACGAAAAGAGAGCTTGTTGCAGCGGCACTGCAAAGCGCAAAAGGAGAGTATAAAGGAGCTGTTGACCGTTATCGAAAGCTTCTGACCGATCAGCCCACAAATGCAGCCCTCCATTTTGCTCTTTCGAAAGCATACCTTGGCCTTGGCGTTGTCGATTCTGCCCGTATGTACAGCGAAAAAAGCGTTACGCTCAATCCTGGTAACAAATATTATCTCAGGTTGCTTGCCGGGATATCTCATCAGACGAATGATTACAGTCGGGCGTTTGAGCTTCGCCGACAGCTTGTCGCTCTTGAACCCGGAAGCACAGAGCCACTTACCGATCTTGCTCTGGAATATCTTGCCGCCGATCAGCCAGAGAAAGCTCTTGCCGCTTTTAAGGAGCTCTTAACACTTGATCCGAAGAACGAGACTACCCTGGGCCAGGTGCTGCTTATGGAGATAAAGCTCACCCACTACCAGGATGCGATAGGTACCTTGACTGAGCTTCTTGAGCGAGGCGATGGAAAAGAGAAACTTCGTATCACTCTCGGTGAACTTTATCGGCAGACAAGGCAGTATGATCTTGCCGTCAAGACCTTCAGGGAGGTAGTTCGGGATAATCCCCGATTTCTTCCAGGATGGCTGGGGTTGTTCGACGCTGCCGTACAGTCAGGCAATCGTCCTGCTTTTTGTCAAGATCTTGACCTGTTTTTCAATACAGGTCAGATAAGTCTTGAACAGAAAATAGATCTCGCTGAATTCTTTGTAGCCCGTTCATCCCGGGAGAGCTCTTTTGTGGAGCCCGCCTCTGTCATGATCGATGAAATTAAAAAACGGTATTCTGGCAATAGCCCTATGACTTTCAGGCTGCAGGTGGTGGAAGGCGAACTTCTTTTTCAGGCAGGCAAGGTCAAACCGGCATTACAATTGCTTGAAAAGGCGGCCCATTCGAAAAACGCAAAAAAGCAAAAAGAACGTTATGTACAGGCTGGCAGTATCCTTGCATTATGTTATGATAAGCTCGGTTACTCTGATAAAAGCATCCATCTTTATAAGAGTATTCTTGATCTTGATCCCGGCAATATTCTTATGATGAACAACCTTGCTTATATTCTTGCCGTTCAGGGCAAGGAGCTTTTGAGAGCTAAAAAACTTGCAATGAAAGCGGTTGCAGCAGAACCTGTCAATGGAGGTTATCTCGACACCCTTGGCTGGGTATTGTTCAGGATGGGAGAATATGAAAAGGCCAGGGAAATTCTGGAAAAAGCAGTTGAACTGGAGCCCCTGGAGGCTGAAATTCAGGACCATCTCGGTATCGTGTATGAGAAACTTGGTAACACGCAGAAAGCAATCGAAATGCAGGAGATGTCGTTAAAACGCAAGGTCAAGTAAGAATGTGGGACAAAACAAAAAACGACGGGAACTCCCGTCGTTTTTTGTTTTACAAGTTATCCCTGTAAACTGTTACTCGCCACCAAACGTGCGAGCCGCCAGGTATTCGTAATGAGCCCAGCGTGCGTCTACCTCTTTCTGGATTGAGGCGTAGTACTCTGCGGCCATGGCTGGATGGCTCTTCTTGAGCATTCTGAAGCGGTTCTCCATATCAAGAAACTGAGCCACTGGTATTTTTGGCTTTTTCGAATCAAGAATCAGCGGATTTTTTCCTTCAAGCAAACGATCAGGATTGTAACGATAGAGTATCCAGTGTCCGGAATCAACCGCAGCTTTCTGATTATCAAGCCCCGTAGACATGTTGATGCCGTGCGCAATACAGTGCGAATAGGCGATGATAATGGACGGCCCGTTGTAGGCTTCGGCTTCAAGGAAGGCTTTCAGTGTCTGTTCGTCTCTGGAGCCAAAAGCAACCGAGGCAACATAGGCATTTCCATAGCTCATGGATATCAGGCCAAGATCTTTTTTGGTTACGGTACGTCCGGCGGTCGCAAATTTTGCAACAGCCGCCTTTGGTGTTGCCTTCGACGCCTGTCCTCCAGTGTTTGAATAGACTTCAGTATCGAGCACCAGAAGGTTGATGTTTTTGTTGCCAGCCGTGACATGGTCAACGCCGCCATAGCCGATATCATAAGCCCATCCATCGCCACCTACGCCCCAGACGCTCTTTTTAACAAGCATATCAGCCAGCGAGAGCAAATTCCTGGCATCAGACGAATCAAGCAGACGGAGCTTCTCCTTCAGGATCGAAACCCGCTTTCTCTGCTCAAAAATTTCGGGCTCATTGTTTTCAGAGGCATTCAGTATCTCATTCGTCAGTGTTTCACCGATTTCAGAAGCCACCCGGTTTAAAAGTTCGCTTGCATATTCCCGCTGTTTGTCAATGGAAATTCTGAAGCCGAGAGCAAATTCAGCAGTATCTTCGAAGAGTGAGTTCGACCATGCAGGGCCCAGGCCGCTTGCATTTGTTGTATAGGGTGTTGTCGGGAGGTTTCCGCCGTAGATCGAAGAACATCCCGTTGCATTACCGATCACAAGACGGTCCCCGAACAACTGTGTCATGAGTTTGATATACGGTGTTTCACCGCATCCAGAGCAGGCGCCGGAAAACTCGAAGAGAGGCACCTGAAGCTGCTGTTCCTTGACCAGCTTTAAATTGATATGACTCCGGTCAAAATCAGGAATATTGAGATAATAGTTCCAGTTGTCAACCTCGGTTTCACGAAGAGGCTGCTGCTGCTTCATGTTAAGGGCTCTTTTTCCCGGAGTATTTTTATCTTTTCCCGGACAGACGTGAGCACAGACTTCGCATCCGGTACAATCTTCAGGGGCAATCTGAATGGTATACTTCATCCCGCTCCAACTGGCTCCTTTTGCCTCGGCAGATTTAAACGTCCGTGGTGCGCTTGCCAGATATTTTGGATCATAGACTTTTGCACGTATGGCCGCGTGTGGGCATACGAGAGCGCATTTAGCACACTGGATGCAGATCTCCGGCTCCCAGACCGGAATTTCATCGGCAAGGTTGCGTTTTTCAAATTTTGCGGTTCCAGTCGGGTAGGTGCCGTCTACGGGGAGTTCGCTTACCGGAATGTCGTCACCTTCACCGGAAATGATTTTTGCCAGAACGTTGCAGACAAAATCGGGAGCCTCACCGACAATAGGCTGCCGAAGTTCTTTTGCACTGTCGGCAACGGTGCCGATGGTGACCTGATGCAGGTTGGAGAGGGTATTATCTACGGCCTGTATGTTCTGGTTTACAACATCATCACCTTTTTTACCGTATGTTTTCCTGATGGAGCTCTTGATTTTTTCTACAGCCTCTTCACGGGGCAATACACCGGAAATGGCAAAAAAGCAGGCCTGCATAATCGTGTTGATGCGCTGGCCCATGCCGCTCGTATGGGCAACTTTATAGGCATCTATGGTATAGAGCTTTGCCTCTTTGCGGATCAGGTGCTCCTGAACAATCTTCGGAAGTTTTTCCCAGAGTTCTTCAGCAGCATAGGGAGAGTTCAGAAGCAGCGTCCCCCCCTTCTTGAGATATTTGACCAGGTCAACCATCTCAAGAAATACCCAATGGTGGCAGCCAATAAACTGAGCTTCGGTAATCAGATAGGCTGAACGAATCTGAGAGGGGCCAAACCTGAGGTGTGAAGTGGTAATAGAGCCGGATTTCTTGGAATCGTAGACGAAATAACCCTGGGCGAAGTTCGGTGTGTTTTCACCAATAATCTTGATGCTATTTTTATTGGCGCCAACGGTACCGTCCGATCCAAGACCGTAAAAAAGAGCCCTGAACATTTCATCAGGCTCAATAGAGAAGGTTGAATCAACTTCAAGACTCGTTTTGGTGACATCATCAGTGATGCCAACCGTAAAATGATTTTTTGGTTTTGCTAAAGCAAGGTTGTCGAAGACCGCCTTGATCATTGCCGGTGTAAATTCCTTGGATGAAAGTCCATATCTGCCACCAATGATAGTTGGTACAGCTTTCAGCAAGCCATTCTGCAGACCCTCGTGCATGGCATTGACGGTGTCAAGGTACAGCGGTTCTCCAGCACTGCCCGGTTCCTTAATGCGGTCAAGGACTGCGACAGAGGTAACGGTAGAAGGAAATGCTTTGACAAAGCGCTCAATGTCAAATGGACGGAAGAGGCGGGCATGGACAACACCGACTTTTTCGCCCTGCTTGTTGAGATATTCCATGGTTTCACGGGCGGTTTCAACCCCGGAACCCATCAAAACAATAACACGTTCAGCGTCCGGCGCACCGTAGTATTCGTACAGGTTATAATGGCGTCCTGTGAGCTCCCCAAATTTCTCCATTACCTTTTCAGTAATTTCAGGGCAGGCATTGTAGTAACTGTTGACGGTCTCCCTTGCCTGAAAATAGATATCCGGATTCTGTGAGGTTCCCCGAATAGCAGGTGCATCAGGGCTCAGACGACGGTTCCTGTGTGCAATGACCAAGTCATCATCAATCATACTCTTGATAATAGTATCGGCAATAACCTCGATTTTGGAGATCTCATGCGATGTTCTGAATCCGTCAAAGAAATGAAGGAATGGAACTCTCGATGCAAGGGTGGCTGCTGCCGAAATAAGAGCCATGTCCATGACCTCCTGAACAGAACTTGATGCCAGAAGAGCAAAGCCTGTTCCGCGGACTGACATTACATCACCATGGTCGCCAAAGATTGAAAGCGCCTGTGCGGCAATGGCGCGAGCTGAGACGTGTATGACGCAGGGGGTAAGTTCACCCGCAATTTTATACATATTCGGAATCATGAGCAGAAGGCCCTGTGATGCCGTAAAGGTTGTTGTCAGGGCACCGGTCTGCAAAGCGCCGTGAACTGCGGCGGCTGCGCCAGCTTCACTCTGTAATTCATCAATTTTTGGTACTGTTCCCCAAATGTTGGTTTTTCCCTCTGCAGACCATGCCTCCGAATATTCACCCATCGGTGAGGCTGGGGTAATTGGGTAAACACATACTACTTCACTGGTACGATAAGAGACATGAGCCAAAGCTTCATTTCCCTCCATTGTTTTATAAATCTGGCTCATACTGGCAGTTACCCTATTTGTGTTGACAAAAGAAATGTGTAAAAGTGCAGTGTACTGATATGTAAACCACGAAGCAACCAGGAAAGGAAAGAACGTTACATTCGTAGCCAAGAAATCAAATCAATGCGTCCCAAAAGATATTAAAAAAAATGATTTTTGATAAATTTAATTAGATTCCGGTTTTCCCCATTGAGATGCCTGCTGTCTGCCGGAAATGTCCCGGACAGTATCTGATACAGTGCAGTTTGCTTACTTAATTTACACACCTAATAGAGGACGAGAGGTTCTATGGACGCGGAACATTCCGAAAACATTGTCTATGGCAGAAATGCCGTACTCGAGCTTCTCCAGCAAAAGCCTGAGAGCATCGAGAAAATCTATTTTCAATTTAATACATCTCATCCGAAACTCAAGGAAATTGTTATCACTGCAAGGCGGCTGAAGCTTGTCAGCGGAAAGGCGCGGCTTGAGAAGCTCTCTTTGATTGCCGGAACCACGAAGCATCAGGGTGTTTGCGCTCTTATCAGCTCGGTCACCTATTATTCTCTTGAAGAGGTTCTTGCAAGTCCACGCAATACTTTTCCACTTTTTGTTGTACTGCAGGGGCTGGATGATCCTCATAATATTGGGGCCATTATTCGAACTGCCGAAGCTGTGGCGGCTGATGCCGTCGTACTTGTCGAAGGAAAAGGAGCCCCGGTTAATGCCGTTGTTCATAAAGCCGCTGCCGGAGCACTTTCCCATATCAGAATTTGCAAGGTGAAGAGCCTTGTGCGCGCGCTTGAATTCCTTCACCAGTGCAATGTTCAGGTGATTGCGGCTGATATGGATGCAGAACTCAATTACACCGACGCCGACATGAAAAAAGCTACAGCAATTGTGCTTGGTATGGAGGGAAGCGGACTTGCCCCGGAAGCGGTGAAATTCTGTGACCATGTTGTCCGGATTCCCATGGCTGGCTGTGTCGAATCACTGAATGTGAGTGTGACGGCAGGCGTGCTGCTCTACGAGGCAATGCGGCAACGACTTGCATAGGTTGCCATCTCCTCTGATTTGAAGGGATTCCAAAAAATATTACCTTGTTTCATAACGAACGTTGTCAGGCAGACTTCATCAACTCTTTTCTCTCTTTTGATATGACTATTCAGGAAGATCTTCGCTATACCAAAGACCACGAATGGATTAAACTGCTTGAAGATGGCAGCACTGCACTGGTTGGCATTACTGATTTTGCCCAGCACGAACTTGGCGATATTGTTTTTGTAGAGCTGAAATCTGCCGGAACCAGTCTCAAAGAGCATGAGATCTTTGGAACCGTTGAGGCGGTAAAAACTGTGGCTGATCTTTTTGCGCCAGTTGCCGGTGAAATTCTTGAGCTGAACCCTCAGCTTGATATTGCGGAAATTGTCAATCAGGATCCCTACAGCGCAGGCTGGCTTGTCAAGATGAAAGTTGCCGATCCGGCAGACGTCAGTGCACTGCTTGACGCAGCGGCATACCGCCAGTTGACGGGGGAGTAACTCATGCCATTTATAGTTAATACCGCAAGAGAAAGAGAGGAGATGCTCAAGGCCATCGGCGCAAACTCCTTTGATGATCTTATAGCCGATATTCCTGAAGAGATCCGGCTGAAAAGAGCTCTCGATATTCTTCCCGCTTCCGATGAGCCCCAGGTGCGCAAACTCCTTGAAGGTCTCGCCTCGGCCAACCGGAGCACCTCCGATTATGTCAGCTATCTTGGAGGCGGCGCCTACGACCATTTTATTCCCGTAGCCATTAAAACCATTGCCTCCCGCAGTGAGTTTTATACGGCATATACCCCTTATCAGGCTGAGGTCTCACAGGGAACCCTGCAGGCCATCTATGAATACCAGAGCCTTATCTGCCGTCTCTATGAGATGGATGTCACCAATGCTTCCATGTACGACGGGGCAACCGCTCTTGCTGAAGCGGTTTTGATGGCCATGAACGTCACCGGTCGGAGCCAGGTTGTGGTGGCAGGAAAGCTGCACCCCTGGAACAGCTCCGTTCTAAAAACCTATCTTGAGGCCTCTGGCCATAACGCCGTTATTCAGAATGTTCTTCAGGATGGGGTCGGCGATGTTGCTGCACTGAAAGAGCTTGTCACCGAGAGCGTGGCTGCCGTGGTTGTTCAGCAGCCAAACTTTTACGGATGCCTTGAAGATGTTGAGGCTATTGGAGCTGTTGCCCATGCAAAGGGATCGCTCTTTGTTGTCTCCGCCGATCCGCTTTCACTCGGAGTGCTTGCTGCTCCCGGAAGTTACGGTGCAGATATCGCTGTCGGTGAAGGGCAGCCGCTTGGCAACCCCCAGAGTTTCGGTGGTCCATACCTCGGCATCTTTGCCGTCAAGCAACCGCTTGTCCGCAAAATTCCCGGTCGTCTGGTTGGCATGACGAAAGACCGCGATGGAGAAGATGGTTTCATTCTTACCCTTCAGACGCGCGAACAGCACATCCGTCGCGAAAAAGCTACGTCAAATATTTGCAGTAACCAGGCACTCAACGCGCTCCAGGCTGCTGTCTATCTTTCGCTGCTCGGCAAAGAGGGATTGCGGCAGGTTGCCGCACAATCAGCACAGAAGGCCCACTATCTGGCTGGAAAAATTGCGGCTCTTCCAGGATTCTCCCTGAAGT
>SESE01000182.1_pt1 | contig 28340 bp, 29 predicted proteins | sample 3171371 | NCBI WGS metagenome assembly SESE01 (sample SAMN06051881, study PRJNA518727) | freshwater metagenome | biome: subpolar coniferous forest; feature: holomictic lake; material: water; isolation source: holomictic Lake 442, 13 m depth | place: Canada: near Kenora, Ontario | collected... | reverse complement strand
CTCGCTATCTCTTATGCAAAGCTTGGAGTTTTTTACAAAGCTCACCGCTCCGACAATGTTACTGCCCACAACTATTTCCAGCAAGCCGAAGCTTTGTGGGCGGAGCTGACCGAAAGCGCACCAAGCTATGTTGAATTCCAACGCAACCTGTCAAACGTCCGAAACATTTTGAGCGAACTGCAGCAATCATAAGCAACGTTACCCATGCCTAACCAACTGCTCATCATAAAAAACATCACCCACGAAGGCCCTGGATTGCTTGAACCACTGCTGCACACGCATGGCATTTCAGCCGACGTTGTGGATTTATCGCAGGGCGAAACCTTCCCTGACCCGCGCCATGTTTGGCGAGTGGCTAACCACTGATCACGATCTTAAGCAGATGGAGAGCAGACAATTTTTTGCCGACTTTGAAGCATTTCGCGAAACATACAGCGCAACCGGCAACCGGCTTTTGCACAACTTTTTAAAACTCGCCAACCTTGTTAGCGCCAAGAGTTCATCAGCCGTTGAATTTCAAGAAGATAAGTGTCAATCGTGTGGTTGAGTTTCACCGCCTTGTTGAAGGGAACCTGCACAATGTGGTCATTAGCAATCCCTATCATGATGCTTTTCTGATCATCAAGCAGGGCATCAATCGCTGCAACGCCCATTCTGGTTGCATTGATCCGATCTTTGGCTGTGGGACTTCCTCCCCGCTGAATATGACCAAGAATTGAGACACGAACCTCCAGATCAGGATGCTTTTGACGAACCTCGTCAGCAATTTTCATGGCACCACCAGTCTCCTCGCCTTCGGCAACAATAACAATACCGCTGCTCTCTTTATTCTTGTACCCTTTGCTCAGGAATTTGTACAGTTCATCCTGCTGATGCTCGTTCGATTCAGGAATAACAATCACCTCCGCACCACAGGCAATACCACTGTTCAGGGCAATCATCCCCGCTTCATGCCCCATCACTTCAACAAAAAAAATGCGCCCGTGCGATCTGGCCGTATCCCTGATTTTATCAACCGCATCAACAACAGTATTCAGCGCCGTTTCATACCCTATGGTATAATCGGTTCCATACATATCGTTATCAATGGTGGCTGGAATCCCGACAAACGGTATATCGTACTCCTGCGACATCACAAGAGCGCCGGTAAAAGAGCCATCACCGCCAATCACAACAACAGCATCAATCTCAGCTTTACTCAATTGCTCATAGGCTTTTTCACGACCCTCAGGAGTCATGAATTCAATACAGCGGGCGGTTTTAAGAACAGTTCCGCCAAGATGGAGAATTCCGCTGACATCGAATGCTTCCAATGGAATAAAATCACCGTCAATCATACCCTGATAACCACGACGAATACCTGTCACTTTCAGCTTATTGGCTATTGCCGCCCGAGTCACTGCACGAATAGCAGCATTCATTCCTGGAGCATCTCCACCGGAAGTCAACAAGGCAATTCTATTCAATGCTCTTTTATTCATGGTTTAAATTTTAAGTTACGTTGCAACTATCTTCATCAGGAGTGTCCACCAACAACGATACGCAAAATTTTAACATTCAGGACAACAAACCGGAAGAGCTGCCACACCAGGTTTTTCCGCCAATAAAGTGTCCCTTTTGAGGGTACCGGCGGATAAGCCTCGTCATAATATGCTTTAACTTTATTCATACTTCTACATGTTTAATCGTTGAACATCGTGAGTTACTCCGGAATCAACCACCAGAAGGGGTAGCCCTTTGCTTTGTGGAAAAAGAGATAGTGCAGGATAACTTTTAGCCAATGTCCCGCCAAACCAGCCTCTCCAAGCGAGTAGTCCATATCACGACCCCAGTCGGGGTACTTGTTCCAGTCAGGAACAACCGGGAAAAGAGTCATTGATGCTCCCAGACCATCAAACGAACCGAATCCTGCAGAGACAACGCATGCCGCACCCATTCTGCTCATTGAAGCTTTATGGCGATACTCCTCTGCTCCCTGAATTTTTTCTGCAATGTTCAGTGCCACAATTTTTCCCATAACACCCGCAGGCATACCAGTTCGAGGTGCCGTCGGAAAAATCTGGCGACCACTCGGGCTCGACATGGGTTTTGAAATCGGATGCGGAGGGGCAAAGGCAATCCCCGGAGCAAAGATATTTTTATAAAGAGGATTCTGGTAAATAGAGGGCCAGTCATCTGCAGCCCACTCTTCAAACGGCTTTGCTGTGTAATCGGCATCGACCTTCATGAACTTGTTCGGGGCAAACATCTTCTCGGTAATATCAGCTCCTGACTTGTCATAAGCAGTGAGTCCAACCCCTGAGAATGAAGGAATAAGCATGGCGAAATCAAATTCCTGCGTCAACTCTTCGCCATCAAGTGTCTCATAAAAAGCCTTGCCGGGTTCGACATGATGGACCCCGGCGCGCCGTTTCCAGTTGATACCATACTCGGCCATAATGGATTCCGTAAACACCTTCGTCGGTGTATAGTAGCCTCCCCGATTAATAAAAGCACCCGCCATACCAAAATCACCAAGCTCATACTCATTGGATATCCAGGTAATCTGCGCCTTATTGCTTAGACCGAGTTTTGAAATTTCATAAGCCACATTGAGAATATATTCAAAAGCAGCTCCCTGACACGTCGACATGGCATGACCAGTACCAATCAAGATTCGCTGCTTTTGACCTGCCTGCATCTTTTTGATATTATCCTGCAAATGCTCCCAAGCATGCGCAGCATGAGTATAGGTACAAACTGAAAAGCTGTTTTTATCCGGTCCAAGGCCTGGTGTAGCATCAAAATTGAGCTTGGGGCCAGTGGCATTGACCAGAAAATCATAATCAACTTTCTCTGTCTGACCGTTCCGCACCCCATCGGTGTATTCAATTGTAACATACCCTTTTGTAATCTCATCATCACCTTCAGGATGAATTTCAATGGCTTTTGCCTGTTTCAGTATAATACCCCAACGATCATAGACCTTTTTTAGTTCAAAACGAACATCGTCAATAGACATCTGCCCGACACCAACCCATATATTTGAGGGAATCCACTGGTAATATGCGTTTGGGGTAACAACAACAACCTCGTGATGCTTGCCAAGTTTCTTTTTGAGAAACGAAGCTGCGGTATGGCCTGAAACCCCCGCCCCTAAAACGACTACCTTTGCCATAGCAACTCAATGTTTTCAATTGTTCGAAATAATGCAGCTTCACACCATGCTATTTAAAAGCAGTACCAGGCTCAACACCAACAGCTTTGAGAATTTTTGCAAGCGGGCAGAACCCCGTAAATCCAGCCTGAAAAAGGTTCAACCCCACAAAACCGGTAAACCAGAGCCAGTTCTGATTATGATAAATAGAGAGTAAAACACTTGTCAGCACAAAACAGCCTGCAACCGAAAACACGACACGATCAATATTCATAGTGATTATTATTTGAATGATGAATAAAACAATGATGACTTGACAAGATTCACACCATAACACGCAACATATTATCTATAAAACAGATTAAGCCAGAGTCGAATGCCTTGATTGCTATCAACGGCCAGTATCAGTTAATCCTTGACGCATCGGACTGAAAAACCTGTTTTTTTACTCGCCTTGCCTTTTCGCAGTGCCGAATCAAAATACCCAAGAGAGCGCCCCCATGCACTGATTGGCGTTAATTCCGTTGATGTCCATAGCCGACTGTATTCCCCCGGTGGCATAAAAGCCCCATCTGTATCCCGCCTCGCTCCAGCAGGCAAAGCATTAAAACCGCTTGCATTCGCCGCTGTTCCTGCATCCGATCCCTTCCAACTCCCTGGAGCCTTGAGCGCTCCCCCGGCATTCTCTGATCCGCCAAGTTGATCGCAAAGCAGACTCCACTCAGCCTCAGTGGCAACATGCCAGCCATTCGGCGCAAGACCTCTTGGATCGGCCACGGCGTACCAGTTGTAAAGTTTACCATAGGTTGTTCCATTCGCTTGCTTATTGTCGTTGTAACACCATGCGCCTGTTGTAAGACTTGCCCACTCTCTGGGCTCCCTCACTTCCGGAATCGTATCACCATTCCGATAGTGCGCAACATCAAGATTTTTCCCAATCAAGATCATGGAACCAATCTTACTGGCAGGATAACTGTTACCATCACCATCAACAACATTTTGAGACTTACTGTAGCATCCGGCAAACAAAAATATGACTGCAAATACTTCGGTTATTATAAATATGCACCGTCTATACATAATGACTCAATATGGCATTACAATCTCTGAAAAAACTCATCCTCTTCTTTCGCTCGACAAGAAATCAGAGACCAAATCAAGGCTTTTCTTTGGTAGCAGTAACTAAAAAGAGTGGATAGACTGCCATTTTACCCAATCTGTTCACTTTTTCCATCGTATAAATGGTTTCAAATGATGTTACCTGCAGTCCTGCCGCAATGAGTTGAGCTGTCAATGCTTCACGGTCAAACCCGTAATGAACCTTTTCAAGCGGATCGTCATGAAACAAGCCATCTTCGATATCAAGGTCAGCCAGAGCAATAGTGCCACCTGGACAAAGAAGAGTTGATACCCGATTCAGAAACCCTGCCGTATCATCAATATGGTGAAGCGTCATGCTGCTGTAGATCAAATCAAAACTCTGTTCAGCGTCACCGAAGCCGGAGGATGACAACAAATCAATACTGCTCGTTTCTATATTGGTAACTCCCAATGCTCTGATTTTCTCCTGAAGCACCGCAACCATTTCTGTGGAGGTATCAATTGCTGAAATCCTTTTGACCAGAGGCGCAATTTCAAGGGTAACCAAACCTGTGCCACAACCGAATTCCAGTGCGCGCATAGTTTCGGCTGGTTTTACCGCTGCTATGATTGCCTTCCCAACCGCAAGGGCAAGCGCCCTGCGTCGCGGGTTCTCATCCCATTGCGACGCTTCTCGATTAAATTTATCCAGACTGTTCCAGATGCCAGACATAGTTTCAACAGTAAAAAATTAAATGTCAGAGGATTGAGTCTCAGAAATACAACCGCCCTTGCGTTGAAGAGAGACACCACATTGCGGGCAAGATGTTTCCCGACAAGGCTCTCCCTTTTTGTGCGGCAGCTCATGGCCACATCCAGGGCAAACACAAATATCGGGCCGATCCGTCGGAACACTGTCGCAAAGAGACCTGAATACACCGCCCTGAATACAGAGTTGTTTTCCGTCAACAATGGCTTCAGCTACTTTTTTATGGGCAGCTTCAAGAATACGTCCAAAAGTGGGGCGGGAGACATTCATCCGAACTGCCGCATCGGCATGATATAAACACTCTTTGTCCGCCAACCTGATGGTCTCCAGCTCATCAATCGTCAGCAGAACAGTTTCCAGACCATCAGGATGAACTCCATCCGGTTTGAAGCATGAAATTTTTGGCATATCCGCAACACAGCGACAGTTTGTTGGTCTGCCAACCCGATTCTTTTTCATGGACAATCGTTCAAAACCGAATATTTCAGGAAACACCGCTCAATCAGCACGAGAGTGTCACAGCTTTTACCACAAATTCCGGGGGATTCAGAATATGCTTTTTAACGGCACAGAGATTTGCCGCATTGACAAGAGCATCCTTATACTTTTCAGGAAAATCAGCAGGCAGCTCAATGGCAAGCTCTATTTTGCCTATACCTCGGCCTGATTCCCTCACATAATGGCTCTGAATAAGACGAATACCGTCTGTTGGTATCTGCCTGCTTTGGCAGAATGAAGAAACATAAACTCCAGCACAAGTGCCGATAGAGGCAAGAAAAAGAGCAAAGGGCTCTGGAGCAGAACCTTCACCCCCGGCATTGGGTGACTGGTCGGTATGGATGGTAAACCCATTAAAATCGGCATTTACTTTTTTGCCGCCTCCAAATGTTACAATCATCTCACTTTTCATGGCATCAAAAACAGTGAATAGTTAGTATACTGATTCGCAAGCAAAATATAAACATAAGCTCATAATAAAGCAAGTCTGGAGATGATTTCCCGGAAAACTTCCACCCGAAATCTCTGATGATCGATTCGGTTTTCCCGCGATCGGCTATTCTGCCCCTTACGCTTTCTCATGGTCTACCCCATGATGGTCACGACGAATTCCCACGATCTTCAAACATTTTAGGGCAAGGCGCCTTTTAAGTTTTCGAGATAAAACTTCTTTGGTCATTGAGCTAAAATTATTAGCTAGCTTGATCGCCCGTGGGGTGCAGGTTGAAGTATGTCCTTTGTTTCTGCCGAACAACAACACGACCGAGGCTCAGTTAATTTCAGGTGTCAGTGTGGCAAAACCCCCTGTTGTTGCTGCAAAAATGAGAGCCGACGGAATTAGACTGTTTACATTTTGAGGGGGGAGCGTTCCTCTTTTGTAAACCAGAGGAACGCCTCTGGCAGCCAAGTTCAAATCAACAGGTGAAATACATATCTTTTCACAACTTGTATACAAAGAAAAAATGAAAGTAATTGTACCATTGGATGAACAAGCAGGGCAAAACTCAAGAATGAGTGAACACTTTGGAAGTGCTCCTTATTTTGCCATAGCAGATAGTGAAAAGAGCGTTTTTGAAATTATACCGAACAGATCAATGCATCACGACCACGGGCAATGCACTCCTGCTCATTTCTTTTCAGAACTGGGAGTGAATGCCCTGCTTTATAATGGAATTGGGGCCGGGGCGGCGAATAAACTGCGCATGATGGGCATTGATGTCTATATGGCAGATATGTCACCTACTCTTGAAACAGCTTTATCACGTTTCAGCCAAGGGACGCTGGCAAAAGTAACAGCAGAAAAAACCTGTCATGGTCATAATTGCCATTAACAGGTCGTAGCCTCCTCCTTTTATCCGCAACCAGCTACCAACGGCTTCTATGACACCTTGTTTCATAGAAGCCATTGGTCGTGTCAGGCTCATGCCCAACGACCTACTCCAGAACCAAATCAATGGTACGGCGCTGCATATCAACACTGTTCACCTTCACCTTCACCCGCTGGCCTATCTGGAGCCGTTTCTTGCGGCGCTTGCCAACAAGGGAGTAGGTGGCCTCGTCGTACTCGTAATAATCGTCGGTCATATTGCGCATGTGCACCATCCCTTCGATGGCAAAATCAACCATTCTGACATAGATCCCATAATCGGTTGCGCCGGAGATGACGCCGGGATAAGCCTTGCCGACATGGTTTGCCATATACTCAACCTGCTTCAGCTTGATCGACTCACGCTCCGCCTCCACGGCACTCTTCTCCCGCTCGTTGGAAATCTGGCAGACGGTCTGGATTTTATCGGTCAGTTCAGCAAGCCGCGTAGCAGAAATTTTACGGCGCTTTTTGCGAAGGTTCTCGTACTCAAAGAGCATACGATGAATAATCAGATCAGGGTAACGCCTGATCGGCGATGTGAAGTGGGTGTAGTGCTCAAAGCCAAGACCGTAATGGCCAACATTGTCGCCAGTGTAGACCGCTTTCGACATGCAGCGCAGCACCAGCTCACTCACCAGAAACTCAATATTGGATCCCTTCACCTGCAGCAAGAGCTGCCGAAGCGCTGAGGCTGAAACAATTGGCCCCTCCTTGCCACGATTCAGCTTGAGGTCAAAACCAAGCCTCTTGACAAAATTGGCAAGAATGAGCACCTTCTCCTGCTGAGGAGCGCCATGAATTCTGTAGATAACCGGATGGGGCTCTTTTTTGTTCTCCTTGAAGGTTTTTGTGAGATATTTAGCCACCTTTCGATTGGCAAGCAGCATAAACTCCTCAATAAGGCGATGGCTGCCAAGACGCTCTTTTTTCATCACTTCGAGCGGTTCGCCTTTGCTGCCGAGCTTAAAGCGCACCTCTTCGGTTTCAAAATCGAGCCCGCCGTGCTTGAACCTTTTTTCACGCAAAATAATACTGAGACGGTCGAGTGACTGAAGCTCAGTAACATAATCGCCCTTACCCTTCTTCAGAATCTCCTCAACATCCTCATAAGCAAAACGACGCTTTGAGTGAATAACCGTTTTATGGAACTCGTGGCTGCGAACTTCACCGTCAGGGCTTATCGTCAAAAATACTGAGTATGCCATACGGTCAACACCGGGATTGAGACTGCAAATCTGTTCGGAAAGGCGTGCCGGCAGCATGGGAATTACCCGGTCAACAAGATAGACTGAGGTGGCCCTTTTCAACGCCTCACGGTCAAGGGGAGAGTTTTCGGGCACATAGTGCGACACATCAGCAATATGAACTCCAATTTTATAGTGCCCATCCTCAAGCAGTTCAATCGAAAGAGCATCATCAAAATCTTTTGCATCAACAGGGTCGATGGTAAAAACAACTTTGTCGCGAATATCAAGCCTGCCTTTCAGCTCCTCATCAGAAATGCCCTCACGAATTGAAGCGGCAAAATCGATGAGCCCTGCATCAAATGTTTCATCAATTCCCTTGCTGCGGGCAATGGCGCTCACCTCGACCGCCGAATCGCCAGCAAGGCCAAGGATCTCCAGCACCTTTGCCTGAATCACTCCCTCCTTGCTGAAATCAAGTTCTCCCACCAGCACCTTCTGGCCATCACTCGCCTTGAGAGAATTTTTCAGAGAAACGGTAATTTCCGGCAGAAGCTTGCGGTCATCCGGCTTAAGCGTAAACTTGCGATTAGCCTTGGTCAGCGTGCCGACAATGGTTGTGACCCTGCGGCTTATAACCTTCAGCACCGCCCCCTCACACCGCTGATGGGGAGTGGATTTGGATGCATAGGTATCGGGGACTTTGGAAACCAGAACCTCAACTTCATCGCCATGAATAGAGCCGCCCATATCGACCGCCTTGATGAAAATATCATCATCAAAACCCTCAACATCAACAAACCCGTAGCCATTGGGATGAGTGGTGATATGGCCAGAATAGTTCTGTGCCACGGTATACGGCTTTTTGCCGGGCAAAGGGAAGGGCTTGGCAAGCTCAAGATGAGCCTCAAAAGTGGATGCATCGGCACCCGACATGCCATAACAGCGATTGGAGTCTTTGTCCAGCGTCCCCTCTTCCTGCAGTTTGTGCAGTACATACCAGAACCCGGGAAGCTGTTTTGACTCCGTATATCCAAGTGCTCTGGCCAAATCTGTAGACTTGAATCGTTCGCCTTCATGATCAGCAAAAAAGGTCACTATCTCAGTCGCAAGGGAGCTTTCGCCACGTCTGAAAAGAAACTCGTTGATCAGAATATGATCATTGGCCCTCACCCGATCTCCGGAAAACTGGGAGGGCTGTTTATTCGCTTTGGTTCCGGAGGATTTCGATTTCCGTTTATAACGTTCTCTTGCCACAACAGTAACTCATTTATATTGAATATTGAAAAACGCACATCAAGCAGGCTGGAACTACAACAATCCTTGAACTCATATCAACAACGAAAGTAATCACGCTCTACCTGGAAAACAATGACAAACAATTCAACGGTTTCAACATAATCAAAAGAAGCCATAAAACCGGTTTTCTTTTATGCAATCACTGTTATTATTTGGCACCAAGAAGACAACTGTTGACCTCTTCAATATCAGCCTCAGAGAGAGAGCCTGCGGTCTGTTTGAGCATGAGTCGGTTAAGAATATACTGATATCGTGATTTTGCCAGATTCCGTCTGGCAGCAAAAAGCTTCTGCTGGGCATCGAGCACATCAACGTTACTGCGCAATCCAGCTTCATACCCTTTTCTTGTTCCGGTCAAGGCAATTTCGCGTGAACGGACCGCCTGCTCATAAGCCTTAATGAGGGAAATATTGCTCACGACACCGTTATAATACTTTCGTATCTCCGATTCAACCCCACGTTCCTGCCAACTAAGCTGCTCTCCTGCTTTCAAACGTTTTGCTTGCGCCTGACGTATCGAAGAGCTCACGTAGCCACCGGTATAGGTAGGCACACTCAACTGAATACTTATCGAATAGGTATCATAAATCGAGCCGATTGAATAATTATTTTCACTCTCTGAATAATTTCTCCCACCAACAAGGTCAATCGTTGGATATCCAGCAGCACGTTGTTTTTGTATCTCCCTCTTCGCAATCTCCACCTCCTGACGAGCAGCAACCAATCCTGAATTTCCAACAACTGAAGATTCAATCCATGACTCCACACGATCAGGATCTGGCTTTGCAAGGCGCAGCTTTTGGGGTACAAGTTTAGATAATTTTTCGGGATAAATGCCTGTAAGATCTTCAAGCTCCCGGCGGCTGTATTCGACGCTATTGATAATTTCCACTCTATCAGCATGGGCATTGTCATATCCAGCCTGTGCCTCCTCCACCTCGGTAATCGTGCCAAAACCCTTTTGCAATCGGCGTTTAGCCTGTTTAAGCTGCTCCTGTGCAGCAATGATCAAGGCATTACTGAAATCAAGGTTATCCTCTGCAAACAAAGCATTACAATATGATTCCGTTACTCTAACCATCAATGATGCCTGCTCCTTCTGAAAGTCAGCATCACTTTTAGCCGCAACAAGCTTCGCCTGTTTATATCCAGCAATATTCGAAAGATTAAAAAGAGACTGACGAACTGAAACACCCAAATTCACGGTATTATAAAAGTCGGCAGGAGAAGTACGCCCATACCTGCTGAACTGCGTTGCGCTACGTCCCCGCGCAGCACTCATGCGCACGTTTGGCAGCAACTGCGACTTCGCCTTTCCAATCTCCTCTTTATACATCTGATTATCAGCTTTTGCAGAGCGGATGCGAGCATCATACTCAACTGCCTTCAGATACACTGTCGTTAAATCGACAGAAGCGGCATGCACATTCGTGGCCGTAAAGAGTACCACAAAAATAATTATGGAGAACAATAACTTCATGATCAACTCACTCGTCGCGTTTAGTTATCTGCACAGGATACTACTCCTCTTTCATTGAAACCGAAATCCTCTTGATGAGGGGATCGGCAAGATAAGTTAATAGCGAACGTTCACCTGTCTTGATGACAACCGTCACTGGCATTCCCGGCTGCATCTCACGCTTACCAAGAGACTTCAATCCTTCGGGAGTGACTGAAATACGTGCAAGATAGTAGGAGGCTCCTGGCTGCATTGGATTGACCTGCGGATCTGTCACAATGTCTTTCGAGAGCGATGCAACAATTCCCTCAACGACAAGCTGGGGCGAGTGAGCAAATGAAGAAAAACTCACATCAACCGGCAACCCCTTGCGAATACTGTCAATAAGATGCGGAGCAACCTTGGCATCAATAAGCAGTCCCTCATTGAGCGGCACAATATCCATCATCTTCTGCCCAGGCTGAATCACAGCGCCAACCGTCTGCACCTGCAAACCAACCACCTGTCCTGATGCCGGTGAACGCACCTCGGTATCAGCAAGCTCAGCCGCAAGTGCCCTGCTCTTTTCAGCATCCGCCTCCACTTCAAGCTGAACCTGCGCCAATTGTGATGCCGTACCACTCTTGAACTCTGCTATCTTAAGTTCCAACTCGTGCATTTGGCTCAAGGGAGCATATCCCTCTTTCACCAAAGATGATATAGCCACAAGTTGACCATTAAGAATTTTCAGCATAGTCTGACGCGACGAGAAGAGCTTTTTCTGATTATTCATATTTTGTTCGGCCAGCTTTCTCTCAGAATTGCGTAACAAATCAGGATGAAAGGTAATTGATGATGCTCCTCCCATCTCCGCCTGGAGCCGATCTGCAGTCGCCCGCATACCGATGTAGTGCTGGTGAATTTCGTCATATCGGGCTCTTGCGGTCTGACTGTCCAGCGTGATAAGAATATCACCCTCCTTAACGATCTGACCCTCCCTGACGTGAACATTATCAATTCTGCCTCCACGGAGATTTTCAACCACCTTCCGTTTTGTGGCAATACTCACCAACCCCTGACAAGGTACCCCTTCATCAAGAGGCGCAAAAGAGGCCCAAAGCAGAAAACCGCCAAATCCAACAAGCAAAATCCAAATACCAAGCCGAACAGGACTACGGGTATCACGATACTCGTTTCCCGTACCTCCCGCACTATTTTTGGCAGGAACAAGCTGGATTTTAGCCATAACATCACGAATATTCATCACTCTGCTTTAAACATTTGATAAAATAAACATCAATTTGACTGATATTTATGCGTTCTTTGCACTTTCGGCACGCATAGCGGCCAATACTTCATCACGAGCTCCACATCTGACAATGCCTCCCCCCTGCATCAAAACCACAAGATCTGCCACAGCAAGAACGCTTGGCCTGTGCGTCACAAGAATAACTGTTTTACCCTCCTTCCTTAAATTTTTTACCGCTTCAAGCAGAGAGCGCTCACCAGCATCGTCCAGGTTTGCATTAGGCTCATCAAGAACAATAATGGCGGGTTTACCATACAGTGCACGGGCAAGTCCAAGACGCTGCCGCTGTCCTCCGGAAAGCATCCCTCCAGCTTCTCCAATCGGAGTATCATAGCCACGTGGCAAACGTAAAATCATCTCATGAATACCTGTACTCTTTGCCGCCTCTATAACTTTAACAGAGTCAATTTCAGCAAAGCGTGCAATATTTTCAGCGATAGAGCCTTCAAAAAGTTCAACATCCTGCGGAAGATACCCAATATGTGGACCAAGCTCCATCCTGTCCCAGCTCTCAACTGGTTCACCATCAATAAGCACTTGACCGGTTCGTTGTGGCCACACACCAACAATACAGCGAGCCAAAGTCGACTTTCCTGAACCAGATGGCCCCAATACAACAGTCACCTTTCCAGCAGGAAACATCGTTGTGATAGAATCAAGAATTGGAGTCTGTCGTCCTTCCACGGTAGCGGTCAACCCCTCAAGCCGTATTTCACCAAAAGGATCCTGATGTTTTGCTCCCGCCAATCGTTCCGGGAAATCCTCAAAGAGTTTTTCGAGACGCATAAATGCCGTTCGGGCTTGAACGAAGGGTTTCCAGGTGGCAACAACAAGATCGAGAGGCTGAAGCGCTTTCGACATCAGTACATTGGCGGCTATCATCGAACCTACTGGCATCTTGCCGTCAATAACCAAAAATGCGCCTGCTCCCAATGTCAATGACTGCATGCTGTAACGCACAAATTTGGCAAATGATTGCTGGCGATGCTGGCGATCAAGTGATGATTCTGCCGCTGCAAGAGATGCATCATGTAAGATGAACCACTGTTTCCGTAGATTTCCACCCATACCCATCGCATGTATAGGTTCAATATTGCGAAGCTTGCTTTGCACATAACGATAGCTGTCATTTCCCGACTCTGCAGCCTTCTCAATTTCTCTGACGGAAAGTCTGTGGGTCTGCCAGGTAACCCCAAGTTGGATAACAGCAAATAAAATTGAGAGAAATCCCAGAAATGGACTCAGCAAAAAAATAACGGCGATGTAAATCGGAGTCCATGGGGTATCAAAAAAAGCAATAATGCCGTTGGAGGTCAAAAACTGGCGGATATTTGTCAAATCAGAGAATGCCTCAGTAACATTGCGTCGAGTCTGATTCAGATATGCCTCAAAACTTGCCTTAAAAACCAGCGAGTTCAGCGCTTCGTCAAGACGGACTCCTGCCCGAACCATAATGCGCGACCGGAGCCATTCGGCAAATGCCATCACTGCATAGAACAAGACCAGAAACATGGTGACCATAAGAAGGGTCAGCTCACTGCCACTCTTCATAACACGGCCATAAAGCTGCAACATGTAGATTGTCGGTGTCAACATCAGCACATTGGCTATGAGGCTGAATATACCAACCCAGACAAACTCTCTTCTAAACTCCCAGAGTTGTCGGGAAAGTACACTACGATCAAAAAATTCAGGTTTCATGAGAATCTTTTTGCTGATAAGTATTAGCCCTGGGGCCTTGAAATTGGAGGAGGCTGACCCGCCGGTGGCGTCTGAAGTGCCTCCATAACCTCCTTGCAAGTGCCAAAGCGCTGTACCTGACCATCAACAAGAACAAGCATATGCTCTATAGCGCCAAGAATATTAAGGCGATGGGTAATAACTATCACCGTAGAGCCATTCTGTCTCAACTGCATAACAGCATTAATCAGGGCAGCATCACCAGCTTCATCAAGGCTGGCATTTGGCTCATCAAGCACCACAAACTTGGGCATATCATAAACAGCCCGGGCAAGAGCCACACGCTGCCTCTCACCTCCGGAGAGAAAAGAACCATCATCACCGATCTGGGTAGCGTACCCATTGGAAAGCTGGTCAATAAGTGAGTCAAGTCCAACCATCCGACACGCCGCATTCACTTTTTCTTGATCAGGTTCACCAAAACGTGCCACATTTTCAGCAATCGTGCCCTCAAACAACTCGACATTCTGTGGCAGATAACCAACGTGACGACCAAGCTCCTCCTTGTCCCACTGATAGATATCATTCCCGTCAAGCCGAACCTTTCCCTGCAGTGCAGGCCATATTCCCACCAGCAATCGTGCGAGGGTAGTTTTTCCTGATGCCGAGGGGCCAACAATTGCAAGTGAACCTCCCGGAGCCACTCTGAAATTTACCCCTTTTATAATCTGCACCGGACTTCTTGGAGCACCAGCGATAACACCCTCAACCGAAAGCTGACCAACAGGGGCTGGCAATGCCATCCCCTTTTGCGGCATTGGAAGTTCACGGAGCAATCCTTCAAGACGCCCGTACGATTCAAGAGCACCCTCCACCTGACGCCAACCTCCTATAATCTGTACAAGCGGAGCAAGAACCCTCCCTCCAAGAATCGACGCAACAATCATTCCTGAACCATGTATCTCCCCTTTGAGCGTCAGCCAGCAACCCATTCCAAGCAAGAGGGAGCTCAAAAGACTCTGAACCAGCTTGGAAAACGCTGCATTGGTACCTGCATGATCAGATGCCTCAGCCTGCTGCATCAAAAACTCCTGCTGAAGAGCTATCCAGCGTTTATGAATATGAGCAAGCATTCCCATCGATTCAATGACCTGCGCATTGCGAATCACTCCATCAGCATAGCTCTGTGCTCCAAGAGCACTCCGGTTAGCCGCCAACAGTGGGCCACGGATTCTGCGTTCATTAAAAAAACCAATCCCAAACTGCACCAGAGCGCCAGCAACGGCAAACCAGCCCAGAGATGGTGCCATCAAAAAAAGCAGTATAAGAATAAGCAAGGCAAGGGGAGTATCGATGACGGCGAGGAGAGCAGAAGAGGGGAGAAAGTCACGAATAATCTTGAGATCACGCAACGCCTGGGCACCTGCACCAGGAATATTTTGAAGACGCGCAGTAAATATGGCAGAAAACACATTCTCCCGCAGAGACTTGTCGAGCACTACACCTGCATCGTGCATCACCTGCCTGCGCACCCACTCCAAACCCTCAAGCAGGAGATAGATCCCAACAACAAGGAGGGTAAGCATAAGGAGGGTTACGTGGCTTCGACTGTTGACCACTCGATCATAAACCTCCATCATATAGGCGCTTGGAGCCAGCACAAGAACATTGACAACAAGGCTGAAGTAAAACGTATGTAACGCAAAGGGGAACAACGATGCTACGGCATCTTGCAATGGGGATTTTACTTTAACACCTTTCACAAACAGCTAATCTTATATAATGATTATACAACGAATATTCATCGTCAAATTCAAAAGGTCTTAAATTAACACTTTTAAGCGTTATTTATCAATCACTTCCTGAAAAACCCCTTAAACACCACCGAAATCGGTCTTTTCTTCCTGATGACTGCAGGCCTCCAGAGTTCCTGAACTTCATAAAAGCAGGCACTTTTTGAATTGATCACACAATATAGCGCGACAATTTAAACAAACTATCTCGGGTTCCTTGATCCATACCGTAGCGATGCTCTGAGATCAAAGAACTTCTGCTGGCTGTTTTACAGGAAGGGGCACCTTTTTTGGCTGAACTTCTTTACGTTTATTATACCGTTTCTCCCAGTTCTGTATGGAAATTGCATGAAATGCTCCAGTCCCTGTTGTAACACCAGTAATTTTAAGAAAACGACCAGGAGCAATCCTGGTCTTTGGCCGTAACTCAGCGTTGCTGAAATCAACACTCCAGAGACGTTGCTGAAAGTCTTTCAGTACAAAAATATGTGCCACCTTGTCAATCTGAATAACCTTTCCACCAAGCAATCCTTTACGGGCATTCGTCCAGCGCTGCTCGTTGGCATATATCAGGCTGTTGTACATCCTGACATTCTCTATGAGATAACGGTGGATATAGCCACCAACATCAGTAGCGTTAAGACAAAGGCTGAACAAAAGACTTGCCAAAAGTGAGCTGGCAATCACTTTTGGGGCAGAGTAACGATACCCTTTTTTCGTATGCCTGAATCCAAAAAAAGCTACAAGCGTAAAGAGCAGAAGAGCAGCAAGCCATACATAAGGAATGCTGTTGATAATATCAGCAATAAACGGACGTTCAATAAATAACTGCTGAATAGTATCGTGATCAACAGTAAAATCGTTATCAAAGAAAACATAAAAAGCCGTCGCCATGGCAATACCACCAGTTACCACCGACAGGGCAGCAAGCAGCCAGAAACTGAAGCGTTTAAGGAAAACACGCCATCGCGGAATCAATACCGCTCTCCTTTTTTCTATCTCCACCAGAACTGGCAGAGATTTTCTATTTTGCATTAATTACCTATTGATAACTCTTTTCTAAATGGATTTTTATCTTTTTCTTGGCACGGTTAATAAGTGTGGCAACGGTACCTTGAGGAATCAGCAAAATGTCAGATATCTCCTCATAGCTTTTCTCTTCAAAAAATTTCAATACAATAACATCCCGATATTTTGGCTCAAGCCGATCAAGAGCCGCCTGTATTTCCTGGGCAGTATGCTGCTCTCTCTCATGGGCAATCGCGTCAGCATCATCAGTAATATTTTCAAAAAAACCAAGAAGCTCATCCTTGGTTAGTACGCTCGGCCTTCTCTTTTCCTTTCTAAAATAACTGACTATTTCATTATGAGCGATTCTGTATATCCATGACGAAAACTGGAGAAATGGATCATATTCGTTGAGATGGATGTATATTTTGATAAAAATTTCCTGAAGTAAATCATCTGCGGCAAAAGAGTTTTTACACCCTAAACGAACAATGTAGCGCAAGAGAGGCGCTTGATATCGAAGAACTATAGCCGCAAATGACTGTTTATTTGCAATTGCCCTGGCAACCAGCTCCTGATCGGAGGCAGTATTGAGCTGCTCTCTATGGGTAAATGTTTCGGGCATATTATATTTCTTTCCTGTTTTGAGCGAGCACAACGGCCGTACACTGCACAGCAACCTTAAGCAGCAATATCGCCCCCCCTTGAAGCACGGAAAAATTATTACAAGCTCATACAGATCAACTCCAAAAACCCAATCCTGTTCATGATAAAAATAACCTGCGTTCCCCTTCACGACGGGCTGTCAAACCATCAAGCACCTTTCCCAGAGCCTTGTTCCATCTGAGAAACTCATCCGCCGCGCCCTGTTTATCGTTTGCGTTAAGTTTGGCAAGCAATGTTGAACTCTTTAGTGAACCTGCCCCAAGATTAAACGCAAAACAGACCAGAGCATCAAACATCCCCTGCGTCATGGGATAAGTAACCAATTCATTCACCGATTTCTCGAAACGCTCAACATCCTTGAGCAGCAAAGCCTCCGCCTTGCTGTTGTCAATTTTCAAACCAGACTTTACATCATCACCAGTATGGCCATACCCAATCGTCAACTTCCCACCCGGACATACATAAGCCTCAAGACGCAACCCCTCATGCTTGCGAATAAGGTCAAGTCCATTTTCACCGATTTTCATCATGGCTGCAAAAGTTACTTGTTAAAGGAAAAAACGTTTCATCTGAAAACCAGAGGTAACTCACTCAAGAGAGCTCCCCATCCTCATATTTCAACAATCAAATTTCCCCGTTATTGCACGGAATTCGTTACACGGAAAAGCGGTTTCTAACAAGCACGGGCTACCTATCACCAACAGCCCCATGCTTGTTTCGGATAAGCTCAACAAGCTCTGCAGTGCGTAATGCCTGCTTTTCAACCGCTTCGGCAAGGCGCTCCATATCTGAGCGTCGCGTCCGTTCAGTCTGGGTATCGAAAAGAATGGGTTTCTGGAACCCTTCCGACAGCCTGAAAATATGGATACAGAGTTTCAAAATAACGACGTAGAAAACTGGCAACAGATATTCACCAAAAATGACCGACATCTCCACATAATGCTGCGCGAGAGCTTCCCATTTTGCAGAAAAAAGTAGATCCCATTTTGTAAAAAAATAGAGATAGACAACCGGATGAAAGATGAGAAGAAGCCGCATAATTTTCGACTGCCGCTGGTTGGGCTGTACACTCTCATACTTTGAGAGCAGCCATGGAAAATGGCCAACAAGCATGGCAGACCTTCGATCGTTAAGATAACGGGCTCCCTCAAGAGCTGACTCAATAAAGGATGAGACCTGTATCAGCAGCACAATAGAGAGGATCATGGCAAGAAAAGAGTAGCTGAGCTCATCAAACTTGAACGACCCGGCAAGATATGGCAAGGTAATGGTTTTTGGCTTGATAACGATAAAGAGAAAAGCGATGCCTGCCAGCAGCAGCGACAAAGTATGAAGCTTGCGAGCATGGCGAAGGCTTTCGAGCACAGCCTCAGCACTGGCACCCTGCATGGAATTTCCGGGCGGATCAATCCTCAACAGGGCAGCAGAGTCGGTAACCGGCGAGTAGAGACCATTGACACCGACATCGCACCCCAAAACATTATCATATTTCGTAAAAATATCAATGGTGCTCTTGCTGAAATTCACACCGCTGAGGTTTGCCTTGCTGAGGTCTGTTCCGCGCAGATCAGCACCACCAAGATCCGCCTCAGCAAGATTCACGCCTCGCAGATCAAGAGCCGCAAGCGAGGCGTCATGAAGATCAGGCCGGATTTCAGGATGGAGCTGACGCCACTCATTCCATGAGCTGGCACCCTCTTTGAGTAGACTCAACTGTTCAGAATCAGCCATAGCTCGTTATGTCGGGGACATTTCAAGCATTCTCCTGATGGATCCAAGAGCTGCACAACGAAGCTGTTCATCGACAATAATCTCCGGCTTGCGGTTCACCATGCACTCATAAAGCTTTTCAAGGGTGTTTTGCTTCATTTGCGTACAGACTCCCCGGGGATTATCCGACTCCTTTGGTGCCATCATAAAGATTTTTTTGGGGGAACGCATCTGCATCTCATAGAGAATTCCCGGCTCAGTCGCCACAATGAATTTTTTCACAGGACTTGAAACCGTGTAATCAAGGAGCGCCCTGGTTGAGCCAACAAAGTGTGCATGACGCAGCACCTCGTCTTGGCATTCAGGATGGGCGATGAGCTCTGCATCGGGATGCTCAGCAAGAGCCATAAGCATATACTCTTCTGAAAAATCGTCATGAACATAGCAATATCCTTGCCAGAGCGCCATCTCCCTGTTGCACTTTTTGGCGATATAGGCACCAAGATTTCTGTCAGGCCCGAAAATAATCTGCTGCTTCGGGGGAATCTGGCGAATGATATGTTCGACATTGGAGGAGGTACAGGTAATATCCGAGAGCGCCTTGATCTCGGCAGTCGAATTGATATAGGTGATGACAATTGCGCCAGGGTGCTGTTCCTTGAATCTCCTGAACTCATCTGCAGGACAACTATCAGCAAGAGGGCAGCCAGCAAAAGCATCAGGCATCAGCACCTGTTTGGCGGGATTGAGAATTTTTGCGGTTTCCGCCATAAAATAGACACCGGCAAAAACAATGACATCCGCATCATTTTTTTCGGCTGCGCGCGCCAGCGCAAGACTATCGCCAACGATATCTGCAGCCTGTTGTACTTCAGGAAGAGTATAGTAGTGGGCAAGCACAAGGGCATTCATCTCTTTTTTAAGAGCACTGATTCGCTTGAAAAGCTCCTCATGTATGGAAGTCCCTACACTGATTGATGCTGAAGCTCTGATCATTGATTATGTGAAAAAGTTACAAACAAAGGGAGGTGAAATTTCCCTACCGGAGGTAATAGTCCAGATCATCATCATCCCTTATCAGAAGCAATATCGCTGAATTTGGAACAATAATATATCGCTCATCTTCATACTCAATCTCATAAGAGCTGTTCTGGATAAAAATCGCCATATCACCCACTTTTGCCTGAAGCGGAATATACTGAGCGACTGAAACTCGCTCTTTCCAGGGCTCATCAGACTCGGGTGGTGGCCCTACAGGATAACCTGGTCCGGTTTTAATAATGTAGCCAGTCTGGATTTTCTCTTTTTCCTGAACACCCGGAGGAAGATAAATGCCCGATTTTGTCCTCTCGCCAAGAGATTTTGGTTTGATTAATACTCTATCGCCGACAACAATAAATTTATCTGTTATATTTGCAGGAGCCATCTTATTAACTTTTTTTTAAATAACTTAGCATTTAAGAAAACCGTCAACGGTAACAACGGCGGAGCAGATTATGCAAAATTCGTCAGTTCACGGCGGGTATGATTGGTTAAGATAGTGAATGAATGTTCCATTGCAAACGTATTACCTCCGCTCCTCTTTCCCTGGCGCCCGGCTTCAGCACCTGCCTGTTGCTCACGTGCTCGGCACCAGTCCAAGAAGAGCTACGGGATGCAAACAAAGCGTCCTGCCGGAGTACCGGCAAGGCGAATGAAGATCGCTACACCACAAGGGCACTGCATACAGCATTTTCTTTGTATGTCCATGAAAACATTCGTAAATTTACCTAGGGAATTAAGTAAATCTACGAACGATGAGCTATAAACTTGAAATCCAAAAGAGTGCAGATGAGCTAGTGCAAATCTACACTGAGCTGGAAGAGGCAAATAAAAAACTGAAGATGCTTTTGTCTGGTGAAGAGCAAGATGAAGCCAAACTTCTGCTACAAACAAGAGAGGCAAGCCGAAAAATTGCGGAATTAACCGCAAAAATTGTGACCATTCTTGATAAGCGGTAGAAAATCAGGTTGAGTACACTGACCGAATCTGAACCACTCTTTCGTTGTGACACAAGTCAATAGCCGAAAAAAAACATAGCCCAAACCCAATAAATATTTTATAACCAACCTCAACACCCTCTTCAAGTCAGGGGGGGCTCCCCATAAGTCCTATTCCTCCCATAACTCCCATCAAAACGCATTTCCTCTCCAACTCCATCTCAATCTTCTCATCAAATAACGGCATCAGTCGTGGGTTCGAACCGTGTAATTCGTGGCGGGAGCTGGAACAACACTGCCGGGAACTGTCGGTCGGCCAGTCGCAACAACAACACCCCCGACAACCGGAACAACAACATTGGCTTCCGCCTGGTCTTCGTCCCGTAGCTCAAAAGCAAAGTCGGATGACTGCCTCTGAACAGATTGATGACCCCGCCCCTGTCTTGTTTCAGGGCAAAGAGCGCCACACACCATGCCCGGCATTGGCAGGACGAGCCGGATAGCCGTTTCTATGGTGACGGGCATTTGTTTTTGTTAATTTGATTACTTTAACGTCAACAACCTCAGAACACTATTATTACAATCCCAAAGGTCAGTGTGTTATGGTTCCTCTATCTTCAGTTTACGAACGCTTTTCTCTTGACGCTTTAACTGGTGATGAACTCGACTCCTACTATGTTGATGCGTTTGAAGGAAGGGGCGGTAACCCGATCAAATCACTTAAAAGACGATTGCTCGACAAGCCGGATGGAGAGCTGCAAATCCTTTTCTCCGGTTATCGCGGTTGCGGTAAAAGCACTGAACTGAATAAACTGCAGAGAGAAATCAGTGATGATTTCATTGTGCTCAATTTTTCGGTGCTTAAAGAGCTTGATCCGGTGAACATCAACTATGTTGAGCTGTTTGTGATTACCATGGAAAAGCTCTTTGATGTTGTCGGTCAGTACAACATCAGGATTAATCCTCAGTTGTTCAAGAGCGTCAGCGAATGGAGCCGTTCCGCTGAAATCGAAGAAATCAGGAAATTGACAGGGGAGGCCTCACTTGAAGCTGGCGCGAAAGCAGAGGTGAGCGTACCGCTTTTTGCACGCTTTTTTGGTAAAATGCGGGCTGCGGCCAATGCGAGTTTTTCAACAAAAAAGACCATTATCGAGAATATCGAGCCCAGGTTATCGGATCTTGTCAGCCACTGCAATGACTTGATCCGTGAGGTCAAGAGCAAGTTGCCTGACATCGACAAAAAAGGGCTGATAATAATTATCGAAGATCTTGACAAGTTGAGTCTTGAGAAAGCTGAAGAGCTTTTTTTCAACCACAGCCATATTCTCAGTACTCTGCAAACCCATGTTATTTTTACCTTTCCGATCTCCCTCCGTTACCATCACAAATCAAGGGTTATCACAGGCAATTTTGATCTGGATTTCGAGCTGCCGATGCTCAAGGTGCGCGACAAGCAAGGGGAACCTTTCACGGGAAGGGATGCCTTGCGCCACATCATAACGCGCAGGATAGGTGAGGAGTGTTTTGATCCTCCCACGCTGGTTAATGAATTCATCGATAAAAGCGGCGGTTGTATACGCGATCTTTTTCGCATGATTCGAGATGCTGCCGATAATGCGCTCAATCATGAACGATCCCTGATCGCCAAAACCGATTATATTAAAAGTTTTTACAGTCTTCGCAAAGATTACGAAAACACCATTGCCGAAAAACGGGTGAATAATGAAGTTGTTACCTCTGTTGAGGAGTATTATAAAACCCTGATCGCCGTTGCATTAAGCAAAACAAAAAAGGTGGACAATACCGGAGCTGCGCTTGACTTGCGCCAAAACCTCTGTATTCTTGGTTATAACGACGAGGGGTGGTGCGATCTTCATCCGGTTGTCCGCAGTATTCTGGAAGAACGTAACATGATTCCTGGAGCCGATGAAAGCAGAATCGAATGAGTATTCCGAAAACATCACTATTGCCGAGCGCTTCTTTCTGAAAACCAAACGGGGTGGTTTTTTATTTGCCGTTACCAATGACGAGTTTCTTCAGAAGGAGATCAACGCAACGCTTCGGTTCCGTTTGTATGGCCAAGGGAAAACTATCCGTATCCATGATTGGGAGAGTGGTGGTGAAGCTCTTCATCCGGCTGAGCAGTTGCGTCTCCTGAAAAAAAATTACCCCGATACCGCCGGATTTATTTTAACCGGCCTTGATTCTGCGCTTGAAAAAAATCCGAATCTTCTTGTACAGCTTAATTTTGGTCGAGAGGCGCTCTCTGCTTTTGGTATACCACTGCTCTTTTGGCTGAACAACACTTCATTGCAGCGGATCAGCTTTGAAGCTATTGATCTCTATAACCAGCGTGCAAGCGCCAATCTCTATTTTGAGCAGTCGTTTGCAAGTACTGATCATATACCGCCCTCTGTTGCTCAGAAAACGCTACACGGCAATCAAAATCTGCGTTCAAATGAAGCGAGACTGAAACTGTTGGAGCAGCAGCTTCACGAAGCTGAAAAAAATAAGCGCAACCCTGCTGACATTGCAAACACAATTGTTCTCGAACTCCTCCCGCTGTATACTGAAATTTCTGGCGCAAAGCAATCGGCGCAGTCGCTGATTGATCGATATTATAATAAGTTTGATCTGGAGAAACCGGAACAGTGCATTGCTGTAGCAGAGGCTTTCAATGTTTTGGGAAAGGTTGACAAAGCCCGTTTTTTGATTGAAAAGGCTTTGTTACGCTACCGTGAGCTTGCCCGGGAGAGTCCCCTGGCCTATCGCTTTTTTATTGCAAAGACGCTCAATAAATTCACAAAATTACAGGTAGCCCGGAACGAATTTACAGCAGCGGAACAAGGATATCAGGAGGCACTGGAAATTTACAGGGAGCTTGCCTCTCTGTCGGATGTTGCCGCGACGCTGGTTAATCTGGCAAATCTACAGGCAGCCCGGAACGAATTTGCGGCAGCGGAAGAAGGATATCAGGATGCACTGGAAATTTACAGGAAGCTTGCCTCCCTGCCCGAGGTTGCCGCAACCCTAAATTATATTGCAGATTTACAAACAATGCAGAACGAAAACAGAGCAGCGGAACAAGGCTATCAGGAGGTGCTGAAAATAACTGGTGAGCTTTCCGGAGCGGTTACCTGGCTGCATGTTTCGGACTTCCATCTTGGTGATGACGCTCCATACGATCAGGTGGTTATTCTTCGCTCCCTTGTTGAATCAGTGCAACGGTTCAGGCAGGAGGGTCATAGTCCCGACCTGATATTTGCAACCGGTGATATTGCCAGGAGTGGTAAAGCCAGAGAGTATGCCATTGCAACAACATTTTTTGAGGCACTGCTCGATGCAGCAGGGCTTACCAGAGATCGTCTGTTTATCGTTCCCGGAAACCATGATGTTGACCACAAGATGGGCAAGGGCCTTGCCAGAACACTCGACAGCAATGGAGATGCCGATGAGTACTTTGATCCTGAAACTCCAACTCCACATCTGAGTCAGAAGCTGCATGCGTTTGCCGCCTGGTACAATGACTATTTCAACCGCATCCGCTCATTTCCCGGCAGCACAACCTGCAGTCCGGTAGAAGTTGTCTCAATCAGGCAGAGCAAGGTTGCGATTCTGCCTCTGAACAGCGCACTTTTCTGTATTGGTGAAGACGATCATGAAAAACTTTTCCTTGGCCGACGCTGCCTCGATGAGGCAAACAAGGAGTTAGTGCAGCGTAAAGCCGACCTGACCATTGCCCTGATTCACCATCCGCTTCACTGGTTAAATCCGGTTGAGCAGGGAAACATCAGGGCAACGCTTGAAGCATCGGTTGATGTGCTGCTTCAGGGCCACTTCCATCAGGTGGTGACAGAAAAAATTGTTGCGGCAAATGGCGGCTATCTGAAGCTTGCTGCCGGAGCCTCATATCAGACACGGAAATATCCAAACAGCGCCATGTATGCCACCTTCTATGGCAATCAGGTAACCATCTTTCCGATTCGATATGAGGAGACGCCTCGCGAAGAGTGGACGCTTGATACCAGCGTTTTTCCATCCCCATCGTATATCGGGAGCTTTGTTATGCCGGGCCGGACGATTTCCGGTTCAGCACCACCACCCGCCAAACTCCATGCAAAAGAGGCTGAACGCTACCGGAACACCTTGAAAGAGGAGCTGGGTTATATCAGAATGCTCGGTTTGCCGAGTGTCGAGAGTGTCAAGGTCAACCTCGATGATGATACCTTTGTACCGCTGCGTTTTTCAAGGGGCCAGGAGCCTGACCGCTCTTCCGAAACGAGAGGTATGCCGCAGGAGTCTGGTGACAGCGATATTCTCACTCCCGACAAAGTGATGCGGGAGGCCTTCAGGGTGCGTCGGATGCTGCTTGTTATCGGTGACCCTGGCGCAGGAAAAACAACGCTGCTCAAGTATTATGCACTGTGTGCGCTTGAGCGGGATCGCTCCGAAAGGCTTGGCTTCCCGGGGATGGTCAATGTTTTTTATCTGCCTCTGCGTGAGCTTCGCCGTCAGGAAAACGGGCGATATGAGTCGCTGCCGGCAAGCCTTGCATTGTGGAGTGAAAAGCACCACAACCCTCTTGATGCAGCAGTGTTCATTGAGTGGCTGCAGGCGGGAACATCTCTTGTGTTGCTTGACGGCCTCGATGAAATCAGCAGCAGGGAAGAGCGAATCAAGGTGTGCCAGTGGATTGATGCAGCATGGAGTGGTTTCAGCAAGGCCTGTTTTGTGGTGACATCACGGGCGACAGGCTACCGCAAAGATGAGGGAATTGAGCTTGAGGCAGACTACGAACGGGCTGACGTGCAGGATTTCACCAAAGAGCAGCAGGAGAGCTTTTTAAAGAACTGGTTCAGAGCGGCTTTTTTGAAGGAGCCCAATGATGAGGGGTTGATTCATCAGGAGTGGCAGCGACAGCAACTGGCAAAGGGAGCTGAACGAACCCTCAAAATGATTGCATACCTGAACGCCCCAAAGAACAAGGGGTTGCGCCAACTGGCCTCCGTGCCGATGATTCTGCAGATCATGGCGATTCTGTGGAAAAACAGTGATTTTTTGCCCGAGAGTCGTGTTAAACTCTACAATGCGGTGCTCGATTATCTGCTTGAACTCAGGGATAAACGCCGTGAGATTACGGTGCTGATTCCGGCAACACGTGCCCGCATGGTGCTTGGCCCGCTCTCCCTCTGGATGCAGGAAGAGCTGAAAACGGATGAAGTAAGTAGGAATGCCATGCAGGTAAAAATGCAGGAACGGCTTGATGTGTTGAGGGAGAAGAACTATACCCCACCCACTGTTGAGGAGTTCTGCAATCATCTGATGAACCGTGCAGGGTTGCTGGTGGAGTATGGAAACAATGCATACATGTTTCGCCACAAATCGTTCAGGGAATATCTTGCCGGTGTTGAACTGGTCAAAAAGGTAGAGCGAAATCTCGACAGCCTGATTCTCGGTTTTGGCGACGACTGGTGGGAGGAACCGATCAAATTCTTTCTTGCCCAGCAAGATGAGGAGACATTTGATCTCTTTATGGAAAAACTTTTTGACTCACCTCTCAGTGCAGTGTTTACGCTGAAGCAGCAGTTGCTCCTGCAGACCATCATTGAAGAAGCACCGCTGAAAAAGGTTGATGCTCTCTGCAAGAAGCTTCTTGATCCGTCAAACAGCTCAGAACGTCAGAGGGTCATTCTCGATTGCCTCAAAGCTATCGGAAAATCGGATGCTCTTGATGCCTTGCAGCAGTTCATGGCCCAAGGCCTTGCCAAAAACGAAGATGTTGCCGGTCGGGCCAATGAAGTGATCAGCGCTCTCGGAGGTCAAATTATTGTTGAAAATATAAAACATGGTAAAGTGGTATCGTCAGGGAGTATCACAATCAAAAATTTTCGGCCATCCTCACGAAATCATTTGGAACAGAATGCGGAGTATATCCTGATACCGGGAGGGAGCTACCTTTACTCAAAGACAAAAAAGAAAGAGCATGTTCCGGATCTCTATGTTGCCAAGTATCCTGTAACCAACAAGCTCTACCGATCATTCATTGCTGCAATTGGGGATGCATCAGGATTCAAGGAAAAGCTCAACGAAATTGCGCAAAACAACAGATGGGATACCGAATTTGCCAACTATCTCAAAAAGGGCCAAAACGACTTTGCCACTCTGTTTCGTTCAACCTATGATGAAGATCGAAAATTTGGCGGCGATGATCAGCCGGTTGTTGGCGTTTCCTGGTATGCAGCCCAAGCCTACGCACTCTGGCTTTCACAGCTTGAAGGTAAACCAGACTACTCTTACCGCTTGCCGAAAGAAGTTGAGTGGGAGTGGGCCGCAGGAGGCAGGCAGGGTGAGGCTGTGCAGGAAGTTAGAAAGTACCCCTGGCCAGACGATAAGGGTGAACCAACACCAAAACTGGCCAACTTTGGTATGAATGTGGGCGCAACAACACCCGTCGGCAGCTATCCAGAAGGGGTAACCCCTGAAGGATTGTATGATATGGCGGGAAACGTCTGGGAATGGACGGATAGTTGGTGGGATGATTCCGGTTCGCGCCGTGTACTTCGTGGCGGGTGCTGGCACGACGCTGCCGAGTTCTGTCGGTCGGCGTATCGCCGCAGCGACACCCCCGTCCGCCGGAACTCCGACGTTGGCTTCCGCCTGGTCTTCGTCCCGTAGCTCAAAAGCAAGGTCGGATGACTGCCTCTGAACAGATTGATGACCCCGCCCCTGTATTGTTTCAGGGCAAAGAGCGCCACACACCATGCCCGGCATTGGTAGGACGAGCCGGATAGCCGTTTCGAAGATTGAATGTGGACCCCAGAGATGAATATTCTCATTCTCTCCTTTGCGGAAGAAGAATTTGCTGAGGCCGTGGATTATTACAATGAACAATGCCCACGACTCGGTTATGAATTTGCCGCTCAATCGACGTATGTCGCAACCATCACAGCCCGCGCCTGGTCGCTTCAGACTTCTCCGACATAACTTTTTTATAGAATGCAATAAAATCAACCGGAGAACGATCAACAAGAAACCCATACTCCCCCGCTTGAAGTTACAACTCTATCTTTGCACGAATAGTATTAGCGAGTGCCTTTATCCGCTTATTCTCCACCCTTGCCTCAGATGTCTTAGGATTGATATGCAAGAACATACCAAGCTTGTGAAACCGTGTCAACTTTCCCGTATCAGGATGAGGAACAGGAGGATAAATATCAAGGCGCAAAGAGCACAGCAAACCGCACTCAAGAGGGCGTTCTCGTAAAGTAACTTTCATAGTCGTCGCTTGGTCATAGTTATTTTGGTAAACACCATCATTCCTTTCACGGAACAACGGCGGAACAAAAAGTTACAAATCAAAGCGATATAATGAGAGATAAAAAAAAAGTAAAATACCGGAAGGCTAATAAATATGAGGACTTA
>SESE01000178.1_pt1 | contig 28446 bp, 17 predicted proteins | sample 3171371 | NCBI WGS metagenome assembly SESE01 (sample SAMN06051881, study PRJNA518727) | freshwater metagenome | biome: subpolar coniferous forest; feature: holomictic lake; material: water; isolation source: holomictic Lake 442, 13 m depth | place: Canada: near Kenora, Ontario | collected... | reverse complement strand
CTTGATCAAAGCCAGTTCCGCCGACGGAAAGAGAAATCTGCAAGAGCAACAAACTCAATGCGAACGGTCAATCAAGGGATTGGTGGCGATCAGTGGTTTGAGGGAAGGGGAGGTCCGCCAGTTATTGACGGGAACGACTGAGCGGGTGGCCCAGTTACCGGATCCACTGCCGTTCAACATAGACGCCATGCCTGCCCGTGTGCTTTTACAGCGCCCGGATATCGCCGCAGCGGAGCGCGATGTGGCGGAGGCCAGCGCCACCATCGGCGTGGAGCGAGCCAAGCAATTCCCCAAACTTTCACTGACCGGGAATGTCTCTCGCATGTTGGCAAACTTGGATCTCAACGTCATATCGGTGATGGGCATTGGACTGCAAACCTGGTCCGTCGGTCCCTCGCTGACCTTGCCGCTGTTCGATGCCGGCAAACGGGTTGCCAACACAAGGGCCGCCCAAGCCCAATATGAGTCTGCGTTGGCGAACTTTCGGGCCAAAGTGCGGACAGCCGCGAAAGAGGTGGAAGAAGCCCTGTTGCGCTTGGACAGCGCCGGTAAACGCTTGCCCCAAGCCCGCTTGGCAGCCGACGAGTATCAAAAGAATTTTCAGGCTAGGCAGGAATTGTACCAAGTCGGCTTGGGCAGCTTGATTGATGCCGAATCCGCCCGCCGCAGTGCGCTTTCCGCCCAAGTGATTGTGGCTAAGCTGGAGCAAGAACGAGTGGGGGCTTGGATCGCCCTCTACCGAGCCGCTGGCGGCAGTTGGGAAGACAGTGCGTCCGCCGCCAAACCCAAAACCGACGCTTCCCGTGTCCAGTAATCGCCGGGGACGAGGCTGCCGTGACGGTCAATTACATGCCGAAAAGGGGAAGTCGTGACCAAAAAAACGCTAGGTATTGTGCTGATTATCGTGGTCTTGATCGTAGCTGGCGTTATCGCCCTTGAGCGATTCAAGCATGACGCCAAGCCAGCCGTGGCGACGGAGCCGCCCCCGGTTCTGAGCGTCAACCTCACCCAAGCCGTGCCGAGGAATATCCCGCTTTCTTTGTCAGCCTATGGCTCCGTGGCTGCTTGGCAAGAAGCGGTCATCGGTTCGGAGGTCAACGGCCTGCGCTTGGTCGAAGTCCGCGCCCAAATCGGCGACACGGTGCGCAAGGGGCAGGTGTTAGCGGTTTTTGACGATAAGACCGTGTTGACCCAAGTGGCCCAAAGCCAGGCCAGCGTGACCGAGGCCGAGGCCAATCTGTCCGAGGCTAGGCTCAAATCCCGTCAAGCCCAACTAGTGGCGGGTTCCGGTGCGCTGAGTGAATTGCAGGTGACCGAATACGCCACCAGCGAAAAATCCGCCCAAGCCAAGCTACAATCGGCAAAAGCCCAGTTGGATGCCCAACAGCTACAGCAGCGCTATACACGGGTTTTGGCCAGCGACGATGGCATCATTTCCGCCCGCAGCGCGACCTTGGGCGCCGTGGTTAACCAAGGGCAGGAGCTATTCCGTTTAATCCGGCAAAACCGTCTGGAGTGGCGGGCCGAACTCACATCCGACGAACTGTCACTGGTGAAACCCGGTTTGGCCGTCACCGTAGCCGCGGCGGGGCTTGCCCCGGTCAACGGCAAGGTCCGGATGCTAGGGCCGACGGTGGACAGCGAAGGACGTAAGGGCTTGGCCTATGTGGATTTGCCGGGCGCAGTCGCGCACGGCTTGCGTCCGGGCATGTTTGCCAAGGGTGAGCTTCACTTGGGCTTTAGCACAGGGCTAGGTGTGCAAGAGGATGCGCTGTATGTGCGTGACGGCTTTAGCTATGTGTTCCGCGTGGGCGAAAAAAGCGGCGATCAGGTTAAGGTGTTTCAGCTTAAGGTACAGACGGGCCGCCACTTCGAGGATTGGGTGGAAATCGTAAGCGGCGTGAATCCGGCGGATAAACTAGTGGCCAGAGGCGTCTCTTTCCTGACTGACGGGGATAGCGTGAGAGTGGTGCCTAAATGAATGTTTCCGCTTGGAGCATCCGTAACCCCGTTCCGGCGTTGATGTTATTTGCATTGCTGATTTTTGGGGGTCTGGTCAGTTATCGTTCCATGATGGTGCAAAACCTTCCCGACATGGATTTGCCGGTGGTGATCATTTCGGCGGGACTGCAGGGTGCGTCGCCTTCACAATTGGAGACGGACGTGGCGAGGAAGATCGAATACGCAGTCGCCACCGTGCACGGCTTGAAACATATCACCACGACGGTTCAAGATGGCAGCGTTAGCATCAGCGCAGAATTCGGTTTGGAAACATCGGTGCAAGACGCAGTGGACGATGTGCGCTCCGCCATCACCTCAGTGCGCGCCGACTTGCCGGGGGAAATGCGCGATCCCGTCGTTTCCAAGCTGGATGTGACGGGTTTCCCGATACTGGCCTATACGGTCGAGTCCTCGCACTTGGATGATGAGGAACTCTCTTGGTTTGTGGACAACACCGTCACCAAGCAGCTCCTCGCCTTGCAAGGCGTGGGTTCGGTGAAACGTGTAGGGGGGGTCAAGCGGCAGGTGACGGTTGCCTTGGACCCGGTCAAGATACAATCGATCAGCGCTTCGGTTGCCGACATCTCTAAGCAATTGCGCCGGGTGCAGCAAGATAGCGCGGGGGGGCGCACCGACTTGGGTGACGGGGAGCAACCGGTCCGCACCGTGTCCGGCGTGGGTTCGGTGGAAGAAATGCGCAATCTCGAACTTGCGTTGCCCAATGGCCGCCGCATCCGGCTCGACCAACTAGGTTCAGTCAACGACACCGTGGCGGAACCCCGCTCCTTGGCGCTGCTTAACGGCAAACCCGCAGTGGGTTTTGAAATCACCCGCAGCAAAGGGGCCAGCGAATTGGACACGGCGGTCAAGGTGCAACAGGTGTTGAACGAGTTGAAGGATGCCAATCCTGATGTGCAAATCAACGAAGTTTACAATCTAGTGGTTCCGGTAAAGGAAAGTTTTAAAGGTTCCATGGAGATGCTCTACGATGGGGCCTTATTGGCCGTATTGGTGGTCTGGGTCTTCCTTAAAGATTGGCGGGCTACGTTGATTTCCGCCGTAGCTCTACCGATGTCGGTTATTCCTGCCTTCTTAGGGATGGATTACTTCGGCTTTTCCCTGAATACGATTACTTTGCTGTCTTTGTCGCTCGTCATTGGGATTCTGGTGGATGACGCCATCGTTGAAGTTGAAAATATCATGCGCCATTTGCGCACCGGTAAAACCCCTTATCAGGCCGCGATGGAAGCAGCGGATGAAATTGGTTTGGCAGTGATCTCCACCACATTCGCGCTGGTCGCGGTGTTCCTGCCTACGGCTTTCATGGGCGGGGTGGTCGGGCGATTTTTCAAACAATTCGGCTTGACGGCAACCCTGGCCATACTTGCCTCTTTGGTCGTGGCGCGTATGCTGACTCCGATGATGGCCGCCTATATGCTGAAGGCCACTGAAGGCCCGGAGCAGGCGGATGGGCGCATTAAACACACTTACATGCAGGCGGTGGCCTGGTGTCTTGCGCATCGCTTGGTGGTCATGGGTGGCGCGGCGGCATTTTTTATCGGATCGTTGTTTTTGATTCCCTTGTTGCCGCAAGGGTTCATACCGCCGGACGACGATTCCCAAACCATGGTTGCGGTCGAGTTGCCGCCGGGTGTCACCTTGCAAGACACCCGTAGTGCTGCGGAAGAGGCGCGTAAAAGGGTGGCCGGGGTGCGTTTTGTGAAAAGCATCTATACGACTATCGGCGCTGGCTCCGCCGGTAGCGACCCGTCGGCGGCGCAGGGGGTCAGCGAAGTTCGCGAGGCCACGCTCAACGTGATGTTGGCAGCGAATAAAGACAGGACACAGAACAAACAGGAAATCGAACAGGGAATCAGGAAGGCTCTCCAAGATTTGCCGGGTGTGCGGGTCAAAGTGGGGCAAGGTTCCTCCGGCAGTCAATATACGCTGATGTTAAGCGGCGATGATCCCCTCGCCTTGAACATGGCGACCAGTGCCGTGGAAGCCGATATGAGAACCATCCCCGGCCTAGGTAGCGTCGTAACCAGCGCGGATTTAGTCCGCCCCGAGATTGTATTTCATACCAACCTCGCACAAGCCGCCGATTTGGGTGTCAGCACGGCCACCATCTCCGAAACTTTGCGCATCGCCACGTCAGGCGACTATGACATGTCCTTGCCCAAGCTCAACCTCGCCCGCCGCCAAGTGCCAGTCGTGGTGAAGCTCTCTGCTGACAGCCTGCGGGATTTGTCGGTGTTGAAACATCTGGCAGTGCCGTCGAGCAAGCCGGGTGCGGGCCAAGTGATGCTGGGCGAGGTGGCCGATCTGCAATTTTCCAGCGGGCCGGCGGTCATCAACCGCTATGACCGTTCCCGCAGCGTCAAAATTGAAGCCGAGTTATCCGGCTTGGCCTTAGGCGACGTGACCAAGTTGGTGCAATATCTGCCGAGCATCCGCGATCTCCCGCCGGGGGTCAAGCAGATCAAAATCGGTGATGCCGAGGAGATGAGGCAGCTATTCGCCAGTTTTGGGATTGCCATGATAGCCGGCATATTGTGCATATACATCGTGCTAGTGTTGCTATTTAAGGACTTCTTGCAGCCGGTCACTATTTTGGCGGTTCTGCCGCTTTCCTTTGGCGGAGGGTTTGTGGCGTTGTTGGCGACGGACAGGAGTCTTTCCATGCCATCTTTGATCGGCCTGATGATGCTGATGGGCATTGCCACCAAGAATTCCATTTTGCTGGTTGAATACACCATCGTTGCCCGGCGCGATTTTGGCATGAACCGTTTGGATGCCTTGTTGGAAGCTTGCCACAAACGCTCCAGGCCCATTATCATGACCAGCATCGCCATGGCGGCAGGCATGTTGCCCATCGCCATAGGCACCGGGTCGGCGGACTCGCCTTTCCGCAGTCCGATGGCTATTGCGGTCATCGGCGGTTTGACCACATCCACTTTCCTAAGCTTGTTCGTCATCCCGGTGGCTTACACTTATATGGATGATTTTGAGTGTTTGCTGAAGCGGCTGTGGCGGTATGCAGTTAATCCCCATAATATATAAACGACAAATTGCCAATGGACATAGTTGATTTGCTTGCCAAGTTGCTTGTCACCTGCGGACGCAATCGAGCGGATCTTTGTTACAATTTTATGGGGACCGAGAACCGGATGGCCGAGGATTGTTTCTTCCTCAATCTTGGTTACTGGCAAGCCGCCGAGGATTATCCTAGTGCTGCCGAGGCATTGGTCGATCTTCTTGCCGAAGCGGCCAAAATCGGCAATGAGGATGAAGTCCTCGACGCGGGGTGCGGCTTTGGCGACCAGGATGTCCGGTTAATGAAAACGCGACGGCCAAAGCGTATCTTAGCCATCAACATTACCGATGTGCAGATCGACGATGCGCATAGGCGCAACACTTTGCCCGGAATCGAATATCGAAAATGCTCCGCGACTGCGGTTGATGAGGCGGATGGAAGCTTTGATGCGGTCATTTCCTTGGAGGCTGCGTTCCATTTTGACACCCGCGAAACTTTCATGCGCGAGGCATTCCGCCTGTTGCGTCCGGGCGGGCGGCTTGGAGTGGTTGATTTGTTGCCGCTTGAATCCGGCGGTCGCTTGCTGACGGGAGGGATGCGGGGCGCCATCGAGCGCTGGGCCTATCAAGTACCCACGGCGAATGTTTATGGCGTGTCACGTTATCGAGAAATTCTTGAAACCACCGGTTTTAAGGATGTGCAGATACGCTCAATTCGTGAACAAGTATTTCCCGGCTTTTTAAAGCATTTGCAGCGGATGCTCGAAGATTCATCGGCAAAAAAGCGGACGCACCCTCTGATTCGTCTGGCAATGAAATACGCAGGCGATCCTTTCGCCGCTTCGGATTATATAGTGGTCTCATCCGTGAAAGAAGCGACTTGAGGGTGGCGGACAGGCAAACCCCATTCAATTTCAAGCCAAGATTCTGAGGCTGAAATTTGTCGGGTTCCGTTTCTTGCTGGCTAAATGTCAGTTCCCGTAACGCTGATGGATGCGTTGGCGAATGCCGTCCCCGGCGAAGGTTTCTTCGTGCATGGCCCGTTCGTGTCGCACCGCGGTCGGCAAGGCGGCTTTCAAGGGCGCGTTGAGGGCTTCCTTGAGGCGGATCAGGGCAGTGCGGGGCTTGTCGGCCAAGTCGCTTGCCAAGCCTAGGGCGTGGGGAATCACTTCGCCGCGTGGCAGCACGGGGAACGGCAATCCGCGTTCTGCCAGTGCCTGACCGTGGTAGCCGCGTGCCGTGAACAGCAGTTCCGCTGCCAGCGCGGGGCCAAGTTTGCGTGGCAACAACTCGGTCGCGCCCATGCCGGGGGTGAAACCGTATTTCATGAAGTTGGCGCCGTATAGGGATTCCCGCGACAGCACCGCCAGATCGGCGTAAAGCCCGAACACCAAACCGCCGCCCATGGCATGGCCTTGCATCGCCGAAATGACCGGCAACGGGCAGTCCAACAGCAGGCGGTAAAAATCGCCCTCGTCAAAGCCTCTGCGCCCGTCGGCGATATCGACGAGTTCCTCCAGCGTGCCGCCGGCGCAAAACAGGCTACCGTAACCGTGCAAAACCACGACCCGGCATTCCAAGTCTTGCTCCGCTTCCCGCAACGCATCCACCAGCCCGCAGACCAAGGCTTTGGTGAAGGTGTTGCTGCCCTCGCGGTCTTCCATGCGCAGGCAGGCGACACCCGGCAGCGGGCGGCTTAGGGTGACCGCGCCGACCATGCCAGTGTGCCTAAGGTGAAGGATTGGATATTGCCTAAAGTTTGGCTATCGCAAAGCAAGCTGGCCAAGGCATCGGCGGCCTTCAGCCCCGCCGCCTCGTTGAAACCGGCCAAATCGGCATAGAAAGCTTTGGTCCGTGCCACTGCACGACGATCCAAGCGGTCGGTGCGCAGGCGCAAGCGACGGATGGCATCGGCCGGGTCGCTGATCAATTCATCGACCAAGCCGCATGCGCGGGCGCGTTCGGCATCCATCCTTTGCCCGGTGAGCGCCATGCGATAAGTGGCTTGCAAGCCAGTGCGGCGCACCAAGAAAGGGGTCACGGTGGCGGGCAACAGACCGAAGAGGATTTCAGACAGTCCGAAGTCCGCCTTGGGAAGCGCGTAGACGAGGTCGCAGGCGGCGGCCAAACCCATCCCGCCGGCATTCACCCGGCCTTCGACCATCGCCACGACGATGACCGGAAGCCTCGCTAAATGTTCGAGCAGGGCGTGAAAACGCAGCACCGCGAAGCGGATTTCCGCTGCCGCTTCCCCGGAGTTCGCCAAAGCTTCGCTAAAATCCATTCCACCGCAAAATGTCGGGCCTTCGGCGGAAATCGTCAACAAGCTCAACTCAGGCGTGGCTTCAACCTGATCCAAGGCGGCGTGTAGCGAGTCGATCAAGGCCCGGTTGAGCGGGTTGCCCCGACTCGGCTCGGACAGTGTCAGATGCAAGCAGCGCCCTTCAAGCTGCAAGCGCAATGGCGAAGACAGGCTCATGCGTCGCCATACTCCCGTTCGTAGTGGCGGATGCCTTGCAGTACGCACACGCCTCGGCCTGCGAAGGCGGACTCGTAAAGATCCTGCAAGTCAGCCGGTTCAATCCGCGCCTCGCGTTCGCCGAACCGCGAACGGCGGTTGGCAGCGAGTACCCGTTCGTAATCGGCCATGTTCAGCCTCTGCCGCCCCGCTAGGTTTTCCGGCAATCCGGCAAGGGCCAGCGCAGTTTCGGCTTGGGGCGATGCCCAGCCACTATAAAACTCTGAGGAACAGCCCGAACCATAGGAAAACAGCCCAATGCGGCTTTTGCGGTCGGGCATTGCGGAAGCGATGGTCCCCGCCAAGGCCAAAAACACGGTGCCGGAGTAAATATTGCCGACCTCGCGGCAATAAGTCAGGGAAGGGGCTAGGCGGCGGTGGAAATCCCCCTCGGTGTCTGCTGAGGCGGCTCGGTATAAATGTCGCATCAGTGTGCGGTGCGCGCCCTTTACCATGCCGCCGAACGGGGTGTGGAACGCTAGGTAAGAAAAATGTTCGCGGAAATCGACCGGGCCAACCGCGGACGCGCAATAAGAGGCAAAGGTTTTCTGTAGGCAGTCGATGTAGGTCAGCACCGACAAATCGGCATCGCCAGTTTCTTGGTCGGGGTCTGGGCGGAACGCATCCATGACATGGTAGCCGTGCAAGCCGCTGGCACCCGCTTCGATTTCCAATATCTCAGCGTCTGCCCCGACCAACAGGGCGATGGCCGCGCCGCCTTGCGTCGGTTCGGCGTAGGAGTGCGGAATGGGGCGGGCAATATCGGTACAAATCACCAATGCCTTGGCTTCTGGCCGCCCATGGCGAGCCAACAAGCCAATCGCCGTTTGCAGCGCCGCCGTACCCCCATAACACGCCTGTTTGATCTCGAACAGGCGAATTTCCCGGGGTAAGTCCAAGTGTCCGTGAATCCATGTGGCAAGCGACTTGCCGAAATCCAGCCCAGACTCGCTGGCGACTAACAGATGGTTGATGTTCCGCCGCTGTTCGGGTTCCAATGCTTGCAGCAAGGGCCGGGCGGCATTGACTGCAAAGGACACAGGGTCTTCCCAAGGGAAATGCACGGTCTTGCGGCGTATCAGCAAGTTGGCCATCCGTACCGGGTCGAGCTTGCGCAGGGTGGCAAGGTCGGCGATGTCGATGAAGCCTCGCCCGCCGTAAAAGCCGATCCGTTCTATTCCCCACTTTATCGTCATATATCAGCCGTTGCCATAAATTGTAGGATTAGGAGTCGAATTGCCAAATGGAGCCGAACCCGAGGTATTTATTAATAGTATATCCGATGGGCCGATTCAAAGCTGACCGTGATCGGGGCGTTAAGGATCGCAGTTTCTGACATGATCTGCCTTTATTTCAGAATAGGAGTCCGTCCGGTCCAGGGAAACCCGGCAGGGGACGGAGCCGGCCTGATTGTTGACGGCGCATCGTCATGTCTCGGGCCAGCCTGATAGGCTCCGAAGCGCCAAGCTGGCGTTGAATCCACCGAATCCGAAAGCATTGCTTATCGCGCACCTGAGCCTTGCTTCCTCTGCGGCGCCGACGGCCAACCTGAATGCTGCGGGTGGCGGGTTCGATAGTCTGGGAAGCGGGTAAACACGATTTTCGACTAGCATTAGCACGGTGGCGATTAAGCCTACGATGCCGGCTGCGGTCAGGCAGTGGCCAGTCACCGCCTTGGGCGCGGCCACCCACACCCGCGCTAGTCCGTCACCCAATAAATCGGCAATCGCGCCTGCCTCGGCTTCGTCGCCCTTGGGCGTTCCAGTGGCATGGGCGGTGATCAAGTCGATCTGCCGGGGATCGATCCCGGCATCAGCCAGCGCCAATGCCATGACCCTGGACTCATCGTCGCGGCACGGATGGGGCAGGGGGTCGGAGCCGGAGACGAAGGCGCCCCCGGCCAGTTCGGCCAAACCCGCGACACCTCGCCGCTGCGCATGGTCGGCGCGTTCCAGCAACACACAGGCGGCACCCTCGCCTGGCGCGAATCCCTTACCCGCGCCGCCGAAAGGGAGGGGAATCTCGGCGGTCACGTTAAGCGCCCCTAGCATGGCCAGCGCGTTCCAATCCATGGGGCTTAGCCGCTGCATCGCACCTACGACCAAGCAGGCATCGCAGCGTCCACTGCGAATCAGATCTAATGCCGTCACTGCGGCAACCGCGCCACTGGCCGCCGCCGCGGCGACATTTAACACCGGGCCTCGCGCTTGCGCCAATGCAGCCAGCGTGGCGGCCACATGTGTATCCAGAGCATGGAAGCCAATGCGGGGATTGATGTAAGACGGGTTGCGTTGGAAGACGGCCATTTTATCAAAAAGCATGGGATGGGCCAAGTTGCTGCCGCCCACAACCAAACCCAAGCGATCCGGGGCAATGGCGGTGGAACCCTTGGCTTCCCAGAGCGCACAGGCATCGGCTTGCAGCGATGTGTCCGCGCCTCGAAGCAGCATTTTCGCCTGCTCAAGCGCTTGATGCCCCAAGCCTTGCGCCGCGTCGGCGTGCTGCCAATTCCAGTCGGCCCCGAGAAATGCTCCGACTTGCAGCAAGGGGATAGGCCGTTCTTCTTCGGCAAAGTGTCGCAGCGCGCTGTTTCCGGCACGAAGCCTGTCCGCCAGAGCAACCACGCCATTGCCGGCCGCTCCGGCAAAGCCGATGCCAGTGACAAGGATTCCCCGACCAGAGCCGCTCATTTTCGCTGGAACCTCACGCCCACACTGGCCGGGCCCATCAGAAAGCCACGCCGTGCGACACGCATCGGCCCTCGGTCAAGCAGCGTGTAGCGTCCTCGCGACATTAATACCGCCAATACGATCTTGACTTCGAACACACCGAAATGGTTGCCTATGCAAACCCTGTCGCCGCCGCCAAACGGGATGAACTCGAAACCGCTGAAGCTCCTTTGCAGGAATCGCTGCGGGTTGAAGCGCTCCGGGTCGGGGTAAATTTCCGGGTTCATGTGCAACACGGCGGCACACGCCGCGACATTGACGCCAGTGGGTACGGTGTAGCCGGATAATTCCAGCGGCTTCGCCAACATGCGGACGACCTCGGGTACCGCCGGATACAGTCTGAGGCATTCTTTGATCACGGCATCCAAGTAAGGCAAGGCTTGGATTGCGGCGATGTCGTCATCCCGGCTTAAGGAGTCGATTTCCTGTTGCAAGCGTTCGGCAATGTCGGGGTGCCGGCCTAGCCACGCCAAGGCCCAAGTCAACGACAATGCGCTCGTTTCGTGACCAGCTACGAGGTTGGTGATGAGATTGTCCACCAAAGCGGCGTCGCTAAAGCCACTGCCGTCGTCAAACCTCGCTTCCATCAGCCGACTGAGGATGTCGGCCCGCGCTGTCCCGGTGGCGCGGCGTTCCTCGATGTTTTCCAACAGCAGCGCGCCCAGTCTTCCACGGGCCGTGTCCAAGCGCCGGTTTGGCGGCCAGCCGTCGTTGTCGATGCCGAGCAATGCGCTGAGCAAGAATGCAGGGTTGCCGAAGGAGGCTGCGAATTCCAGCACCGCCTCCCGAAACAGGCTAAGGCGCTCGCGTTGCTCGACACCGAAGATCGTTTTCAGGATCACATTCAGGCCGATTTCCCGCATGGCATCCTTCGCCTCCCATGTTTCCCCGTCGCGCCAGCCCTCCAAGGCTTCGACGGCGCAGGCATGGATCATTCCGCCCAGCCCGCGCAGGCTCTCGCCGTGGAAACAGGGGGAAATCAATTTGCGGGTGCGCCGATGGGCTTCCCCGTCCAAGCCGCTCAGGCCATTGCGGCCCAGCACCCTCTGTTGGCTCTTGGGCAAGGTGACGTGATACGTTTCGGCGGGCGCGGTGAAAATCTGCCGGATGCCTTCGGGTTGGCTGGTCATCACCGTCAGTGCGCTGGTTTGCACGGTGAACGGGTCGCCGTAACGGGCATGTGCCCAACGGAGGAATCGGTAGGGCGAACGCACATAGGCAAGGGGCTGCCAGAACTTCAGCCTAGGGCCTGGGGGTAAATGGGAGGGTTTGTTCACAAAGCAATCTCCTGTAGTTTCGATGAGTGGGTGACGCGGATCAGTCCGCACCATAGGCCGCGTAGCGCTGGTTCAACACGGAGGCCGCGCCGTCCAGCAGCAGGCCGGCTAGTACATCCACATGCCGTTGCCGCCAATCTTCCCAAGGCGTTCCGGCAAGCCAGGCGTTACAGGATGCCATGGCCGGTCCACAGTGGATTTGGAAATTCACCCTCTGACTGGCATCGCCCTGTTGCGCCAAGCGCTGCGAATGGATGAAATACCAACGGAAAACCATTGCCATGCGCTTTTTCGGAGAAATTCCTTCCAGTTCCATGGGCGCGGCTTGGCGGTAATAGTCGGTAGTTTCCTTCCAGACCGCGTCCAAGCTGCGACCAAAAACCCGTGCTTCTAACTCGGATAACACTGCTTTGGGAATATCCTCCAAGGCTTCATGAGTACGATACAGTTCCAACAAGCGATTGCCGCGTGCGGCGAATAGCGTACCACGCTTTAAGACTTGCACCTTGGCGCCGATCTCAAACAGATCACCCGCTGGGGCCATGTCGAAATCTTGAATTTGGGCGGCGGCAAGCATGTCCTTGACCGCGTCGCTGGTGCCGGACTCCGGTGTGCATTGGTTGATGGAGCCGGTCAGGATAAAGTCTGCTCCCAGCACAAAGGCGGCTGCGACCGCTTCCGGGGTGCCGATGCCGCCGGCCGCTCCGACGCGCACCCGCGCTAGGTTCGGGTAGGCTTGTGCCATTTCGTCGCGCAGACGCAGAAAAGCCGGGATCAATGCGAACGTGGGCCGCCGGTCGGTATGTCCGCCGGAATCGGCCTCGGCGCAAACATCATCGGCCAGAGGCACATTTTGCGCTGCTTGGGCTTCCTCCGCCGTGATGCGTCCTGACGCTCGCAATTCCGCCACCAAGTCCGGCGGAGGTGGCGACATGAAGCAACGCCCAAGTTCAGGGTGGGACACCTTGGCGAGAATCCGCTGCCGTGGCACGGGTCGGCCTTGGTTGTCGAAGCCCAACCCTTGCAGGCGGTAGCGCACCAAAGCCGGCGTGACGCGGACAAAGGCGGATGCTTCGATGCGCCTGACACCGCCGGCCAGCAACGCATCGGCCAAGTCGTCTTCTTGGGCTGGAATCAAAGCGTTGTGTAGGAAATTAACTCCCCAAGGCGCAGTCGGGCCTGGGTCTGCTGACAATTCGGCCACTGCTTCCCGCACGGTTTCATGCATCAAACCGCCAGCGCCGAAAAACGCCAGATAACCCGCCTTGGCAGCCTTGCGCACCAGCCGCACTGAGGAAATGCCTTTGACCATGCCGCCCAACGCATAGGCGGCGCGAGTGCCGTGATCGGCATGAAAGCCGGCGTTGCCTAGGTGTTCTGGAGTAATCTTCATAATGAATCCATGGTCGTCAGGCGGGACTGCGGCCTAACGCAAATAAGACGCGCTGACAATTTTGATAAGGCGTCGCAACAAGACGCATACCATAACCAACACGATAACAATTAACACAAATGACTCGTTTTGTATAATTGGAAATAATTTTGCGATAGCGGCACCCGGATAGTTACCTATGCCTGGAAAATTCCGATGCAGGTAGACGTGAGCAATCAAACCTATCAACAAAATGATTGAAAAATACGAAAAACGCATCATGGTTGCCGCCACTAAACTTAATTTATTGACTTTCTGCTGATAGGTAATTGCTGCCCGATGCAGGATGGGTTCGAGTATGATTCGGTATTGATTGGCGGTTTCCAGCGTTTCAAACAACCCCTCACGGAGATTTTCTAGCCTGTATTTCCGGTGTCTACGCCTGGCATCTTTCAGATATAGCGAGAACATCCTAGCATGTTTCATTTCGGGGTAGAAATAAGCCAATGAGGTATCCAGTGTGGCCAAAGTCCGGGCCATCCGCAATACCGCCCAACTGATTTGCAGATTATATTTTTGGAATACCTGACCAATGATTTTACTGGATGCCGCGAATGAACGCTCATGGTAAGACAGGCTGTCCAATTCGCTGCGGGCTTGCCAGAGTTTGAATGCGCTGATGAGTTCGTTTTTCATTATATCTATGTCAAACGTGGGTAGTTCCGAACACAAAAACAAGGACAAAGCGGCCGCCTTGCCGTATTTGCGGTCATTGATCGCCCTCAGCACCGCCAAATAAGTTTGGAGAAAGACGGGATGCAATGAGCCGATAGTTCCGAAATCAATCAGCGCGTAGCGGTTATGGCGCAATAATATGATATTTCCGGGGTGCATATCGCCGTGAAAAAGATTGTCTTCCAACAGTTGCCGCATATTGGACATGAACAAATGCGTGGCCACTGTTTTCAGCTCCACCGAGTTTTCCTCGCACCAAGCCGCAAAAAGGTCGGGGTTGCTGGCATTGACCGCGATGGCATCGCTCATCAGCACACCGGTGATTTCCTCCATGACGATGATTCTTTCAGAGCAGTATTTGCGGAATAAATAGGGGACGTAAACCTTGTGGCGTCGCAGCACTTTGCGCATTTGACGGCAGTTGGATATTTCGTAAGCATAGTTGATCTCCTCCTCGACCATGCCGTCGAGCTCGTCCAAGGCTTCGTTCAACCGCATTTGACGTAAGGGCATCAGGATACTGAGCACTTTCACCATAAAGCGCAACAATTTCATGTCGCGGCGGAAAGCTTCCACCACATTGGGGCGAAGCAACTTGATCACCACCGGGACACCTTCTTTGCGCAGCACCGCTCGATGAACTTGGGCAATCGATGCGGCGGCAAGGGGTTGGTCCTCGAAGGTTGAAAAAATTACTTGGAGAGGGCGGCCAAGCTCCCGTTCTATCATTTTTTTGGCTTCGGCTGTTGGAAAGCCAATGTTTGAAAAAAAGGTTTTAGATAATTCCTTGCACATCTCCTCTGAAAAAAGATCGGTGCGCATGGACAAAAGTTGGGCCAGTTTGATCCACAAGCCACCCAAGCCTTGAAATAGTCGGCGGGCTTCGACTGCTGAACTTTGGGCGTTTTGCCGGTTAAGGAGTCTGCGGAAAAGAATCCGCAGGCCAAATCCCATGAAGCGCATGATTACAGTAAGGCCGCTTACCCTGATTTGCTCGTCAAGGCCAAGAACCTTGATCGGCGGGCGCTCGCTTCTGTGAATCAGCGGGGTGGGGATGTAATCGGGGTTGAGCAGCTTTCTCTTAGGCTTTTCCTCCCTGATGAATGACTGGCTCAATTGACTATTCCGGGTGTGTTATGGGGATGCCGTGTAAGTGGCGGAGTGTTAGGTTCACAATTGTCCCTAGGGGGCGTTGCACCGCCAAGGAAACCCAATGAACGGGATCGACAAACCAGTTTCGCAACTCCCATGTAGCCGTGGAGCCTAAGCCGGGGTCGTCAAATGAAACTGACAAAGGGTTTATGCTACAATGAAACGAGGTAAAATCCAAGCCTAAGCCCACCCCGACGGCCTTCGCCACGGCTTCCTTCAGCGTCCACAGCCTCAGGAATTCCGAGTCGAGTTGGCTTTCCGGCAGGGAGCGTAACCATTCCGATTCGCTAGGCGAAAAAAACCGCTCTGCCAAGGCAAGGGAATCCGACGAACGGCCTAGCCGCTCGACATCGACACCGATCTTGAACCCCTCAGGCAGGTGGCCCGAAGTCACAGCGCAGGACGCCATTCCATGCGTATGGCTGATGTTGAATAGCGGCTTGACGGGGAGGGCGAGGGCCGGGTCGATTTCAGGGCGTCCCTTGCCGTTGTCGCTGAAGCGCCAAGCCAAAGGCTGCAACCCGTGGAGTTCGGTGAGCATCGCCCGCAACAGGGAATGGGCTGCGGCATACGACCAGCGATCGCGCTCGAAGACAAACCGCGCAGCACGTTGTTGCTCCGCTTCGCTGAGCAAAGAGGTGGGGATTGTGCCGGTGCATTCCACGCCTCCCGTTGGGACCAGTGTGCAAAGCACGATATTCAATGTCTGTGGGATCGGCCCTTTGTCCGTGATCGGGCTTTTTGCAATAGTGGGTATTATGTCGTCTATCATTTTTCTTTTTTCCGGCCAAGGCGCACAATATTATCAGATGGGCGCCGAGCTTTATGCCAATGACCGGGTTTATCGGACGGCTTTCCAACAGTGTGCGGATATTGTCGGCGAGGTTCGCGGGCGTTCGCTCATAGACAGCGTGTTCGGTCAGCCCATGTCCGACAGCGATGCCTATGACGATTTAGAGGAAACCAACTTGGTTTTGCTCGCCCAAGGTTATGCACTCGCCCAATCCCTGCTGGCTCGCGGCATCCGCCCCGACGCGCTGGTAGGCTACAGCCTAGGCGAGCTGACGGTTGCGGTGGTTTCCGGCGCATTGGCATTGGACCAGGCCCTCGGCCTGATCCGCGCACAGGCGCGGCATGTCATGCGTCGTGCGCCAGAAGCCGCGATGGTTGCCGTGCTTGGCTCGCCGGCATTGATGGCGGAAAATCCGACGTTAAGCCGGCTCGCCGAGATTGCCTGCGTCAACTCCCCGCAGCACTTTGTCGTCACCACGCAATTGGCGGATTTCGACGCATTAACCGGGGAACTGACGCGGCTGGGCGTGAATTGGGCACGGCTGCCAGTCCGTTACGGGTTTCATGGTTCCTTGTTGGATTCGGCGGAATCCGGCTACGTCGAATACGCCGACCATATCGAATTTAAGCAACCCGCTTGGCCGGTCTATTCCAGTTTGCTTGCGGCCAGAGTGCACCGCTTTGACAGTCTCCATTTCTGGCAGGTCGCCCGGGGCTTGCTGCGCTTCCGCGACTTGGTCGTCAATCTCTGGGCGGGGGAGCAGAGGGTTTTTGTCGATTGCGGCCCGACCGGAACCCTGTCCGCATTTGTCAGGCAAACCCTGGGTAATTCGACACCCGCGCTAACCTCAATGAACCGCTTCGGACGCAACCTAGACACCATGTCCCAACTTGAACAGGCCATCAAACAGGAGTATCGCACATGACGCTTATTTTCCTTGCGCCAGGGCAGGGTGCGCAAGTGCGCGGCATGGGGTTCGACTTGTTCGATGCTTACCCGTTGATGATGGAGGAGGCGGAGGGTATTCTAGGCTATTCGTTGCGCAGGCTTTGCCTAGAGGACCCTGAAGGCCAGTTGTCGGATACGGCTTATACCCAACCGGCCTTATATACGGTGACCGCTATGGCCTATAACCGGCGGTGCGAGGCTTTGGGGCGCTCGCCGGATTTCGCCGCCGGTCACAGCCTAGGCGAATACAACGCCTTGTTGATCGCCGAAGCGTTCACTTTTGGCGAGGGTTTGCGTTTGGTGAGGAAGCGCGGCGAGTTGATGTCTGCTTTGCAGGGGGGTGGCATGATGGCGGTCATCGGGCCTAGCCGGGAAGAAATCGGTGCGGTGTTCAGGGAAGCCGGCATCGACAGCGTCGATGCCGCCAACCTGAACACGCCGCAGCAAACGGTGCTGTCCGGGCCGGAGCCGGACCTGCAGCGCCTAGGGGATATTTTCACGGCCCGAGGCGCCAGGGCTGTCCCACTCAACGTCCGCACGGCTTTTCATTCGCGCTACATGACCGAGGCGAAAAGCGCCTTTGCGGCGTTCATCGCGGATTACACCTTCGCCCCGCTGATGGTTCCGGTGATTGCCAATTTTTCCGCGCTTCCCTATCGCGACGACGAGGTCGCCAATAACCTCGTGCAGCAACTCGACCACGGTGTGCGCTGGACTGAAAGCATCCAATACTTATTGCAGGAAGACGCCCCGGTCTTTGAGGAACTCAGCCCCAGCCCACTATTGCTGCGCATGGTGGAGGAAATCAAAGCCCATCCTCTGCCTCCGAACATCGCCCGCCGCCATTGAAGCCATGACCCGGCAAGCGGAAGAGTGAACCAAAATCATTGATTTGCGTGTATATCCCACTCATGCAAAGGCAGAGGTTTAACCTCTGCCCGCATCAGGTTTAAAATCGCAGAGATCAATCGCCGCTAAAAAAACCGCCGCCGTTCTCGCGGACGACGATCAGGACGACTTGGGCATCGGGTTTGATTTTGCCTGCGTCGCGCAGTTGCTCGACCGATTCGTTCACCTTGCGCAACAGCTTGCCTTTGCCTTTGCGCAGTTTTTTTATCGCGTCGGCATCGCGCTTGCCGATGTCCAATACGATCAGATCGGCTGTCGAATCTTCGCTGTCCTGGGTGGGTTCGGGATTGGTGATTGCCATTTTACTATTCCGCTAGTGAGTTGGTTAAGAGAGTTATCTGACCACAGTTAATTTGGGTTGCTTCGAACTTTTGCGGGCAGAGCTTGCGGCCTTTTTAAGGTTTTTCCCTATATCCCTGATCCAGCCATTGGATTTTCGCTGATTCGATTTCTCATGCCGTTCAAGGTAGGTATTGGCAGCGGCCAATTCGCTTTTGACCATCTTGCGGATCATACGCTCAATCGGCTTCAAGGCACCAGACTGCTTCTTGCGCGAACCGGTTTCGGTCAGCCGTTCGGTTTTGTAAGTCCCGTCGGGATTGGCTTTCAGGAAAGTGACAGATTGGACAATGCTGTTGATTTTAATGGGTTCCATATTTGATCCTCGCCTCGTTATTGGTTCTCGGAATGGTAGTTTGTTGTCCCGTGGGCCGCGCTCAGGCGTTTCAACAGGGCCAGGGCTTTAAGTCCAAGGGAAACCCAAGCGGTGGATTGTGGGTTTAAAATCCATGCCGGATGAGTTAAAGAACACGCCCCTAGGCTAACTCTAACACAATATTTTCGGAAGAGGAATATGAGAATACCGGCAATTTTCATCGTGACAAAAATACTTTGGTTTAAGGCCATCTGGCCCATTACGTTCGCAGATTTCCATTGGCAAACAGCCTTTTCCGCGTTTGCGTTTTGACTTTGCAAGCCCGCATCGGCTATATAAAGTTTAGAATGTAGTCAATTTTTTTATTTGGATTGCATGTTGCCCATGAATGTTTCAACCACCGCTGGCGACGGCCAACACGGCCCGATAGCTTCAATTTCCATCATCGGCATGGCTTGCAGGCTTCCTGGTGCAGGGACTGCCGATGAGTTTTGGGAATTGCTTGCGGCTGGCGGTTGTGCCATCCGGCCCATTCCCGCCGACCGCTGGGATGCCGGCCGTCTTCACCATCCAGAGCGAAACACGCCGGGGTGCACCGTCAACCGACAGGCAGGATTGATTGATGCGATAGACGCTTTCGATGCCGCTTTTTTCGGCATGTCCAGCCGTGAAGCCCGCGCCCTTGATCCGCAACAACGCCTATTGCTGGAAGAAACCTGGCATGCGTTGGAGGACGCGGGGTTGGCGGCTGAGGCTCTGCACGGTCAGCGGGTGGGCGTGTATGCGGCGGCGATGGCGAACGATTATATGCAGCATGCGGCTTCCCCGTTCCGTGCCCCCGACGCCTATTCGGCCATCGGTGTGTATGCCGCGCTGCTGGCTAACCGTTTGTCCGCGTTTTTCGGCTGGCGGGGCGAGAGCGCCACCATCGATACTGCCTGCGCATCCTCCCTTGCCGCCTTGCACCAGGCCCGCTTGGCCTTGTTGGGCGGAACGGTCGATTACTGCATCGTAGCGGCGGCCAACGCTCTGCTCAGCCCTTGGAAGGCGGTTTCCTTCTCACAGGCCGGCATGTTGAGCGGGGAGGGCTTATGTAAGACGTTCGCCGAAGATGCCGACGGTTACGTGCCGGGCGAAGGTGCGGTGGTGTTGATTCTGCGGCGAACCCGCGACGCACTCGCGGCGGGCGACCGCATTCACGGCCTGTTGTTGGGGACGGCGATTAACCACATGGGCCCGGGTTCCGGCATCACCGCCCCATCGGCGGAGGCAGAGGCGCAAGTTATCCGCGACGCATTGGGCCAGGCGGGTGTCGATCCATGCCGATTGTCATATGTGGAATGTCATGGCACCGGCACCGCGCTGGGCGACCCCATCGAGGTAGAGGCGCTGGCCCGCGCGCTGGCGAGCGAACGGACCGCCGGCGGAGAGCCACAAGCCTTGCTTGGCTCGGTTAAAACCAACATTGGGCATCTTGAAGCCGCCGCCGGCTTGGCGGGCGTGGCCAAGCTTTTATTAATGCTTCGTCACGGCATGATCCCGCCGAGCATTAATTTGACGCAGGACAACCCCCTGATCGAGTTTGACGCTTTGCCATTTGAACCGGCAAGGAGACTGGTGCCTTGGCTGAGCCGCCCAAGGCTTGCAGGCGTCAGCGCGTTTGGCTTTGGCGGGGCGGGTGCCCATGCCATTTTTGCCGAACCGCCTCCCATCCAGCCTGTGGTGGGCAATGCTAAATCTCGCTTCGGCCTGGGGCGGCCCGTCTTATTGGCTTTGTCCGCCGCTGACGAAACTGCCTTGCGCTTGTTGGCATCGCAACTGGCCTTGCGTTTGCAGCAAGCGGACGCACCGGATTTGGCGGCATGGGGGCGGGCATTGTCCTTGGGGCGCGGATCACTGAAACATCGTGCCTTAATCAAGGCGGTTCATCCAGACCAAGCCGCCGCCGCCTTGCGTAGCCCCGATCTGCCGGTACGCTGCAAAGGCGATGTTTCGCCGACTTTGGCCTTGCGCCTGCTGGATGGTTCCGACAGCGCCGCTTGGCGGATGTTGCGCGGTGATCTTCCAGGGCTGGATCGCCTTGCCTGCGCCTTGGAAAAGCGGTTGAGGGCGGCCGGTTTCGATGCCGCCAGCATCGAATACACCGAATACGTGCAGATGCGTTCGTTCATCGAATTGTTGCGGCAATGCGGTTTGAATCCCTCGTCGGTGCAAGCATTCGGCCAGGCCCGCCCGCCCGCATTGGCCGTTGCCGGTGTGTTGGGCGACGAAGCGGCTGTGAGGCTTGCTTGCCACGGCGATTTGCGCCAGCATGAACTACAACGCCCCGATTTCACCTACCGGGATGGCGATACCGGCTTGACGCTGGTTCCGTCAAACCCCTCGCCCTCTGCTTTGGCGCGGTTGCTGCCTAACCCCCAGTCAACTGCCGAATTGTTGGTTTTGGGCCGGAAGCTGTGGCGCAGCAATTACACGTTTCGCGCCCATTTCGATGAATGGCAGCAACTGCTGGGCGGCGAACCTAGTGAACGCTTGGCGAGGGAACCGGCGGATGTCGCGGTGGGCTTGGCGGTGGCTTCGGCCCTTTGGGCCACTTGTGCGCGTTGGTCGCTACGCCCGCCGTCCGCTGCCATTCGCTGGCCCGCCTGGCCGTTGGCGGGGATGGCGGGCGATGGTCTGATTGGACGCAAGCTGGCTTTGGATGTCCTGGCAGGGGTTCGCCCGTTGACCGAATTAGCGGATGCCTTGGCGCAGATACCCCGTAGTCCTGAAGCGGGGCGGCATCCTTGGCTGGAGCAGCAACGCGGACACTTGCCTGAGTTGGACGGGCTAGACTCTCCATTATCGGGTATGAAGATCGTTCCAAGCGGGGAGTTTGCCGATTTCGTCGTGGCGATTGGCCCTCAGTCTCTGGCTCAAACCGTCCTTCCGGCTACGGGCCAACTGTTGTCGCTAGACCCGGAAACCGGGTTGGACGGTTTGGAATCCGTACTGGCGGAATTGTGGTATGCAGGATTGGCTGTCCAGCACCGGGCGTTGGGCTTGCCCCGCCCTCATTTAAACCTTCCGCTGTACCCTTTTACACGCAAATCGTATTGGTTGCCGCGTTTGCCGGAAGATGCCACTCCCGTGTTGTGGGAAACCGGGCAAGTGCTGGGTAAGCCGGAATGCGATGACGATTCGCCCTCCTTGGTGAAAGCTGGGCCGCCATTGCCTGCATCAATGCCGGAACCTGCGAACGCTGAAATCGAGTCACGCGACTGGGTCGAGTGTGTGCGTTTATGCGTCGCCGAGACATTGGAAGCGGACGCATCCGAGATTGATTTGAACAAACCCTTGGATATCCAAGGGATCGATTCGCTGATTTCAATGGATTTGGCCGTCCGCATCGAGCGCAGCGCTGGAGTCAAACTCAGTCCTGCGGTCTTGGAGGAACTCGGCAATGTGATGGCTATTGCCGGGCGCGTTGCAACGGAAGCCGATAATGCCAATCCGGTTAAATTGGCAACGGAGGCAGGCCGGAATAAGCCCGCTCCAACGAGCGTTTCCAGCCCACAGACGAACCTTAAATCAGCGGCCTTGGCTGGCGGTGTGAAGCTCGTGAGTGGGGCGCACACACAAGCCGAAGCCGGTGCCGTCAGGATCGGCATACCGGGCTTGCTCGATACGGTTAGTGTGTCCGCGCACACCTTGCCCGTGTTGGGCGCGGGTCAAGTTTTAGTGCGTGTCCGTGCCGCAGGACTCAATTTCAGGGATTTGATGATCGCCTTGGACGCTTTGCCCGAAGCGCGGGGCGAACCCTTGGGCTTGGAATTTTGCGGCATCATCGAAAACCTGGGAGCGAGTGTCAAAGCCTTGGCAGTGGGTCAACGGGTGTTCGGTATCGCCAGTGGCGCATTGGCGGATTGGGTGGTGGCGGAGTCTTCGCTAGTCGCCCCCGCGCCAGACAGCCTGGACAATGCCGCTTGCGCCGCCTTGCCCATAGCCTATCTGACCGCACTGCGTTGTTTGGAAACGTTGCAGCCTGGACAGTCGGTGCTGATTCATGCAGCGGCGGGCGGCTTGGGCCAAGCCGCCCTGCGGCTGGCTATGGCGGTTGGCGCACGAGTTTATGCCACGGCCGGAAGCGCGGAAAAACGCGCTTGGCTGGAAGCGATGGGCATTGAGCGGGCCATGGATTCGCGCAAGCTGGATTTTGCCGATGAAATCCTGTCTGCGACAGGCGGTCGCGGTGTGGATTGGGTGTTGAATTCGCTGACTGGCGCCGCCATAGACCGCGGGTTTGACTGTCTGGCGCAAGGGGGGGTGTTTGTTGAGGTCGGGAAGACTGACATCCGCAACCCCAATGCTATCGCCTTGCGTCATCCTGGCATCGACTACCGCGTTTACGACTTGGTGGCCGAATTCCGCCAGCAGCCTGAGAGGATAGGCCGGTTGTTGTACGCTCTGGCTAATCGGGTCGAATCCGGCGAACTAGGGGCCCTTCCGGTCGAAACATTCCCCTGGTCCGAGGCGCGAGCCGCATTCCAACATATGGCTAGGGCGCGACATCGCGGCAAGATCGTGTTGTTGAGCGAGGAATGCCGCAAACTGCGGCGATTCGAGTCGGCGGCAGTCAACCATGGGACGGACCTCCCGTTGGCGGTACTGGGCCTGTCAGGGCGGTTCCCCGGTGCGGACGATAGCGAAGCCTTGTGGGAATTGTTGGAGGCCGGGCGTTGTGCCATCGGCGAGGTTCCCGCAGGACGCTGGTCAGCCCGCGAGATCGAATCATTCGGCACTGAATTGCCGAACCCCGCATTATTGATGAGAGGAGGCTTTTTGTCCGATGTGGAAAGTTTCGACCCTGCCTTTTTCGGTTTTTCCCCGCGTGAGGCACGCGCCACCGACCCCCGTCAGCGGCTGTTGCTTGAAGAAACCTGGAAAGCTTTACAGGCTGCCGGTTTGTCATGGGACGGCCTAGGTTCCAGCCTGCGTGAAGCTCATATTGGCTTTTTTGTCGCCGCCGACACCGGCGATTATGGTTTCAAACGCGCCATGGCCGGTGCGAAGGGCGATCCATTGGCTTTGGCAGGCAACTTGGCATCGTCGTTGGCAGCACGTTTGGCTTATGTCTTCGATTGCGACGGTCCGGCATTGACCTTGGACCTTGCCTGTTCATCGTCGTTGGGAGCGTTGTGGGCGGCCCAACAAGCCTTGCTGCGGGGCGATTGCCGCTATGCGGTGGCGGCGGCGGTCAGCCTGCATTCAACGCCGTTGTTGGCAGCGCAACTCGGCGCGGCGAACTTATTATCCGCCACCGGGCGTTGCCTGCCGTTCACGCTAGAATCCGACGGCTTCGTGCCGGCGGAAGCCTGTGTGGCTCTCGTCTTAACAAGGCTAGACCAAGCCGAGGCCGGCGGCAATGCCGTCCAAGCGGTGATCCGTGGCATCTCAGTGGGCCATGATGGGCATGGGCGAAGTTTTACCCTCCCCAGCGTGGCAAGCTTGGCAAGCCTGCAAACCTCGGCTTTAGAACGGGCCGGACTGTCCGCCGGGCAGATTGACCTCGTGTCTGCCCATGGTATTGGGACACAGGGCGGTGATTCCACCGAAATCGCGGCCTTGGCGCGAACCTTCGACGGCCGGGCCGAGCCATTGCCGGTGACTACGCTGAAACCACAACTCGGCCACACCCTTGCGGCGGCCGGCTTGAGTGCCGTGGTTCATGCAATCGCGCAAATCCAACATAATCGCCTGTTGCCGGTGGGTCTGGCGGGTCGGGAATTGATCCCGGATTGGGATACGGCCCGGTTCTATCTGCCTGCTTCGGCTTCGCCATGGCCTGCCCATGCGGATGGCCGCCCGCGCCGCGTGTTGGTGAACACCTTCGCAATCAACGGAGGGCAGGGCGCGGCTATCGTCGAGGAAGCGCCAGCCGAACTTGTACGTTTCGCGCCAATCTTATCCCCGACGCATACCCTACGGCGGCGGCGGTTCTGGCTAGAAACAGAAACTAGCGGTTCAGAGAGTGGCTCCTTGCCGGCTTCGCTTGGTTTGATATCCCGCACCCCCGCAACAACGCTTGATTCAATCCCGAAATCAGCAGAAAGCTTGGAGGGCTTGCGCACGGAACTGGCCGAATTGCTGCAAGAGCCGCCTGATAGCTTGGATCTGAACGTTTCGCCCGCCGCTTTGGGGTTGTCGAGCGTTTTAGGCATTGAACTGCAACACCGCTTGCGCCGCCGTTTCGGCATTGTGTTGAGCCTGTCCGAACTCCTCGGTGCCGAACGCCTGGCCGATATTGCCCCACTCTTGAAATTGGCAACCGGATTCGCGCCAGTGCGCCAGGTCAATGACGACGATGCGCCCTTTGAACCTTTTCCCCTGACCGATCTTCAAGCCGCTTATTGGAGCGGGCGCCAGCCCGGTGTGCCGCTTGGCGGCGTCGACTGCCAAGTCTATTGGGAATTCGAGTGTGCGAAGAAGTGGCTGGTGGCAGACCTTGAAACCGCTTGGAATCGGCTGGTGGAAATACACCCGATGTTGCGGGCGGTAGTTGATGGCAATGCCCAACAGCGGGTGCTGCCCGATGTGCCGCGCTACCGTTTCGAGACGCTAGGCCTACGCGGCTTAGCCCCGGAAATTGCCTCCGAGCGGCGGCAAACCTTACGCGAGGCAATGAGTTCCTTCGAAATCGATCCCTCTGTCTGGCCACTGTTCCGCATCGCAGCCAGTTTTACCGGCGACAGTCTCCGTTTGCATTGTGTGCTGAATTTGCTGGTGATGGACGTGTTGAGCTTATATACCTTGCTCGACCAACTGGCATTATTGGCTTCCAACCCGACAGCCCTTGTGCCGATGCCTGCGATGAGTTTCCGCCAATGTGTGTATGCCTTGCGAGATGCCGCCGATAGCGAGGAATGGCGCGAAGCCGAGCGTTTCTGGGCACAACGCGGGCCATCCCTGCCGCCTGCGCCGGAATTGCCCATGACCAAGCCGTTGGAAAGCATCGGTCGCTTGAGTACGCGGCGTTTCCAAGCCCGCCTGTCTGCGGCACAATGGCGGGCCATCTCCGAGGCTGCGAAAAGCCATGGACTCAGCCCCAGTGTGGCGTTGTTGAGCGTTTTCGCCGGAACCTTGGCGCATTGGACGGCCAGCCCCCGCTTCACGCTTAACTTGACCACGCACACACGCCCGCCGATCCATGCCGACATCAACAAGATAGTCGGAAATTTCACCGGCACGGTCTTGCTGGACGTGGATGTGCAGGCTGGCCTGCCTTTGCGGGAATTGGCGGCTCGCACGGGCAAACGCTTGCTCGAACATCTGAACCATGCCGTCTACCCCGGTGTGCAGGTGTTGCGCCGCCGCGCCGCCGCACTCGGTTGGGGCTCGGGGCTGATGCCCGTGGTTTTCACCAGTATGCTAGGCTACGAATCGTTGCGGCAAGGCGGCAAGGAAGGCGCCGCGACACAGATCGGCGCGTTGATCCACGGTGCCACGCGAACCCCGCAAGTCACCTTGGACGCCCAAGTGCAAACCGACAGCGAAGGACTGTTGCTCAGTTGGGATGTGGCGGAAGGCGTGTTCGCCGACGGCTTGCCGGAAACCCTGTTTGCTGCGTGGGCTGAGGCGGCTTCGGCCTTGGCAACATCCGAAGGTTGGGAACTTGAGCTTCCCGCCCATATCGCCGAACGCGAGGCGATGGCACGGGGCATCGCCAACAGCGATGTCGGGCCTGTCCCGGAGGAAGCCTTGTTCGCGCCTTTTTTGCGCCAGGCCGCTGCCAATCCGCAACGTATTGCGATCATCGAGCCGGATCGGACGCTGAGCTACGGCGAACTGGCAGGGATATGCGCCGATTTTGCCGAACGGCTTCGGACTGCCGGGGTGCAATCTGAGGAATTGGTCGCGGTGGCGATGGAAAAGGGATGGCGACAAGTCATGGCGGCTATCGCCGTGCAAATGGCCGGTGCGGCCTACTTGCCGTTGGCGCCAGAGTTGCCCGCTGCCCGGTTTGCCCAATTGATCGTGCGTGGCGGTGTGCGTTTCGGCTTGACCGAGGCGGGGCGTGAGTTGGCCTGGCCCGAGGGGGTCGACGTGATCACCGTTAGCGGTGACGCGCTGCCATCGGCATACCCCAGCGCGGTTGAATTAAGCCAGACACTCTCTCCCCCGACCGGCTTCGCCCCAATCTCCCCGCAATCGGGTGAGGGGAATGAAAATCCACTCTCCCTTGATGGGCAATGGGTTGGGGAAAGGGGTTTTGCGGTTTTGCAGGAGGGTTCGGGCTTAAATTCGACTGCAATGTCGGCAAGCCCCTTGCTATTGCCCGACATAGGGCCAGACAGCCTTGCCTATGTCATTTTCACCTCCGGCTCGACTGGCGAACCCAAGGGCGTGATGCTGACCCATCGCGCCGCGCTGAACACCTGTCTGGACATTAACCGCCGCTTCGGTATCGGCCCGCAAGACCGGGTGCTAGGCTTGTCGGCACTGAGCTTTGACTTGTCGGTCTGGGATATTTTCGGCATGTTTGCGGCGGGCGGTGCGCTAGTCTTGCCCAAACCCGCATCGGCCAGCGACCCGGCCTATCTTGCCGACTGTGTGCGGGAACACCGGGTTACAGTATGGAATAGCGTACCCATGTATTTGGAATTGTTCTTGGCGGGTGAACCCAGCCTGGAAGCGGTTGGCTCCTTGCGCATTGCGATGCTGTCCGGCGACTGGATCGCGCCGGGCTTGGCCGGGCGGCTGCGTGGCGCGGCCCCGCAAGCCCGCGTCCATTCGCTAGGCGGCGCGACGGAGGCTGCAATCTGGTCGATTCATTATCCCATTGGTGATTCGCCCCGTCCCGGTTGGAATTCGGTGCCCTATGGCCGTGCGTTAGACAACCAGGCCATGCAAGTCTTGGATGCCGAACTCGAACCTTGCGCCGACGGCGTGACGGGCGATTTGTACATTGGCGGTGTGGGGTTGGCCCTAGGTTATTGGCGCGACCCGGAGCGGACGGCGGCGGCTTTTATCACCCACCCCAAATCGGGCGAACGGCTGTATCGCACTGGCGATTTGGCCCGCTGGCGTGAGGATGGGTTAATCGAGTTTATGGGTCGGCGCGACGGGCAGGTGAAAATTGACGGTTTCCGGGTCGAGTTGGGCGAGATCGAAGCAGTGTTGCGATCCCATGCTGCGGTGCGTGAGGCAGTGGCGGTGGCACCTTCCTGTGGCCAAGGCAGAAAGCGGCTCGCCGCCTTTTGTTTGGTCGAAACGGAAACCGCCGTGGAAGCCTTGCTCAGCCATCTGCGTGAACGTCTGCCAGCCTATATGCTGCCGAAGGAACTTCGCATTCTCGACCGACTGCCGTTGACTGACAATGAGAAGGTGGATCGACGGGCATTGGCGGAGTGGGCGTTCCGGGCAGAACCTGTCACCCCCGCATCCCATGGTGGTGATGCCAATGCTTTGAAGTGGCGGCTGCTTACGCTGTGGGCGGAGGTTTTAGGCGATGCACATAAGCTGCCGGACACCAACCGCAATCTGTTTGAATTGGGGGCAGACAGCCTGATGGCGGTGATTGCCAGCCGGCGCATTTCCACCGAACTCGGCATTCCTTGCACCGTGACCGAAATTTTTGAACATGCCACCATCGCCCGCTTGGCGCTGGCACTCGCTAATCGTGCGCCATTGGCGGCGGTTCCGGTATCTGCGCCACCCGCTGCCGGGCCGTCCAGGGCCGATATGCGCCGCTCCTTCCGTTCACGGTTGGATTGATGTCGAGTGCCTTATGCCTTTGGATATTTCTGAAAACCTTTACCCTTCCCTTCGCAAAGACATAGTGCGCGGTATCCACTGCGGCATCTTTCCAGCCCATCCGATTTTAAAATTCCCCATGGCCCAAAAAGCGTATTATTATTAATTAATGTTTCGCGGCATGCCTTTGAATCTCAGTGTGGTAGCCCGGATGGAGCCGCTTGCGGCTCCCATCCGGGAGGTTCTGGCAAAAACCCGGATTGCGCCGCACCGCGTTTTCCGTTGCGCCGTTGAATGCGCCTTACGGTTGTGGTATGTTATCAACCGAGATCCAACAGTTACAGCGGTTTCATCTTCAAAAAATAGTAACCGTTCAGGACACCCCCACGATTTTTGGCTCTGACAACCAACAATCAATGGGATACGCGACTGAACGGTGCAAAATTGAGGGGGTGTCTGAACGGTTACAAAAAATAGCATGGATAAATCCATAATAACTATGCAAGCCATTGTTTTTATAATTAAGATTCTAGGCTTGGATTTTATCCTGTAACTCTTTTGAATTAAAAACGCTGTATCTCCATATTAT
>SESE01000176.1_pt1 | contig 28477 bp, 26 predicted proteins | sample 3171371 | NCBI WGS metagenome assembly SESE01 (sample SAMN06051881, study PRJNA518727) | freshwater metagenome | biome: subpolar coniferous forest; feature: holomictic lake; material: water; isolation source: holomictic Lake 442, 13 m depth | place: Canada: near Kenora, Ontario | collected... | reverse complement strand
CCGTCTTTTGGCGGCGCATCTGGAAGGCCATCTCCGCGACCTCCATATCGCTCACCTTGTCATCCAGGCCGTGCAGGGTGCGTAGCCCTGCGACGTCGGGGACGGTCTCGATGTCGAACACCAGGACCGGCGTCATCGACATGGAGCAAACCAACTAGATAAAGTGGATGTAAACATTGTTATAACCTATTGAGTTAGTTTAATATTAGTTACTATCACGTAGAATCCTACGCACGTACGCATTGTGCAATTGTAGCCGATTGGCATGGTCGACGGGAACGCTGTCAGCACCCGAGTCTTATCACCCTAATCTTGCCAGCCAGTCTTACAACCCATTCTTGCCAAGACAGTTGCTGGCGTTAATAATGCCCAGATGCGCGCGCTACTCATACCACTCTTCGTCTACCTACTCGCAACACAGTCCGTGTGGGGCCAGGATGCCGAGCTCGTCGTTGGCGGGCACCGTATTAAGGTTGAGATCGCCAGCACCCCAAAGGCACGGGCACAGGGACTCATGCAGCGCGACTTTCTGTGCCCCGACTGCGGCATGCTGTTCGTCTTTGAAGCGCCCGGCCGATACTCCTTCTGGATGAGCCACACGCCACTGCCCTTGAGTATTGCCTTTGTCGCCGCAAGCGGCTCGCTCCTTGGTGTCGAGGAGATGAAGCCCAACACCACCGACCCACACACAGCCTCGGGTGACGCCCTGTACGCGCTGGAGATGAATGCTGGCTGGTTTGCACGACACAATGTCACCCAGGGCAGTCTCGTCCAAGGGCTGAGTGCGGCACCCGCCTCAAGGCGGCACCCATAAAAAATCCCGACAGGTGTGTCGGGATTTTTTTGTTGCAGCAAGACTCGCACAACTTACGCGTAGTTATTTTCCACGAAGTCCCAGTTCACCAGACCCCAGAAGCTCTCGACGTACTTGGCGCGCAGGTTACGGTAGTCAACGTAGTAGGCGTGCTCCCACACGTCACAGGTCAGAAGCGGTCGGTCGCTACCAGACAGAGGGGTTGCCGCGTTGCTGGTGTTCACGATCTCTAGGGAGCCGTCCAGCTTCTTGACCAGCCACGTCCAGCCGGAGCCGAAGTTGCCAACGCACGAGGTGGCGAAGGCCTTCTTAAACTCATCCACGCTGCCCCACTTCTTCTTGATCGCGTCCGCCAAGGCACCCTTAGGATCACCACCACCGTTTGGCTTCATGCCGTTCCAGTAGAAGGTGTGGTTCCACACCTGTGCCGCATTATTAAAGATGCCACCACTCGATTTTTTGATGATGCCCTCCAGGGTGTCATTCTCAAACCCCGTCCCTTTGATCAGGTTGTTGAGGTTGGTCACGTAGGCCTGGTGGTGCTTGCCGTAGTGGTACTCCAGTGTCTCCTTAGATAGGTGCGGCGCAAGCGCATCCATCGCGTAAGGCAGTTCTGGTAGGGTGTGCTCCATTCGTTTCTCCTTGATATTAATCTTAACGCAGCCCGAAATTATAGCCGCTTAAGCACCGATTAGCTAAAAAAATAATACGCCCAAGCGCGGCCCAGCCTTACAAATACTAGGGGATTATCGGCTGATGGGCTTGTATCGAATCCGTTTTGGCTTAGCGCCCTCCTCGCCCAAGCGCTTGACCTTGTCGGCCTCGTACTCTTGGTAGTTCCCGTCAAAGAAAGTCACCTGCGAGTTACCCTCGAAGGCCAGGATGTGCGTGGCGATACGATCCAAGAACCAGCGATCGTGCGAGATGACCAGCACGCAGCCCGCAAACTCCAGCAGCGCATCCTCGAGCGCGCGCAGGGTCTCCACGTCGAGATCGTTGGAGGGCTCATCGAGTAGCAAGACGTTACCCCCCGCGATCAGGGTCTTTGCCAGGTGCAGCCTTCCGCGCTCACCGCCAGAAAGGTTACCCACGATCTTCTGCTGGTCCGCACCCTTAAAGTTAAAGCGCCCAAGGTAGGCACGCGCCGAGGTCTCGAACTTGCCCACGGTCAGGATGTCGTTCCCCCCAGAGATCGCATCGAACACGGTCTTCTCACTCTCTAGCGCGTCACGCGACTGGTCGACGTGCGAAATCTTGACCGTCGATCCGATCTTGATCTCACCCGAGTCTGGCTTCTCTAGCCCGGTGAGCATACGGAACAGGGTCGACTTACCCGCGCCATTCGGGCCGATGATGCCAACGATCGCGCCGGGAGGGATCTTAAGGCTCAGGTTGTCAATCAGCAGCCGCTCGCCGTAGGCCTTGGATACGTTATTAAACTCGATGACCTCGTTGCCCAGCCTGTCCGCCACCGGAATAAAAATTTCTTGGGTCTCGTTGCGCTTTTGGTACTCCTGCGAGTTGAGCTCCTCGAAGCGCGCAATACGCGCCTTGGACTTTGCCTGGCGCCCCTTAGGATTCTGACGCACCCACTCCAGCTCCTTGCTGAGTGCCTTCTGGCGCGCGGACTCGGACGACTCCTCCTGCTTGAGCCTGGCACCCTTCTGTTCTAGCCAGCTGGAGTAGTTTCCCTTCCACGGGATGCCGTGACCGCGGTCGAGTTCCAAAATCCACTCGGCGGCATTATCTAAAAAGTAGCGGTCGTGCGTCACCGCCACCACGGTGCCGGGAAAGCGTGTCAAAAACTGCTCCAGCCACTCGACCGACTCTGCATCCAGGTGGTTGGTGGGCTCGTCAAGCAGCAGCATGTCCGGCCTCATCAAGAGCATCCTGCACAGCGCCACGCGACGCTTCTCGCCACCCGACAAGTTCTTGATAAGCGCGTCCCACTCGGGCAGACGCAGGGCGTCTGCGGCGACCTCCATCTGCTGCTCGGCACTCCCGTCACCGGCGGCGATAACTGCCTCCAGCCGTGCCTGCTCGGCGGCCAGGGCATCAAAATCTGCGTCGGGTTCGGCGTACGCCGCGTACACGTCGTCTAATTTTTTCTGGGCACTGAACACTTCACCTAGACCGTCCTGCACCGCCTGGCGCACGGTCTGGTTGGGATCAAGCTCAGGCTCCTGCGCCAAGTAACCAATGTTTAGGTTCGGCATCGGGGTGGCTTCACCCTCGTAGTCCTTGTCGACCCCCGCCATAATTTTTAGCACGGTGGACTTTCCCGAGCCGTTCAGTCCGAGGAGGCCGATCTTGGCACCCGGAAAAAAACTCAGCGAGATGTCTTTGATGATCTGGCGCTTGGGCGGGACGATCTTGCCCACGCGGTTCATGGTAAAAACATATTGGGCCATAGCGTGTGTGTCTGTCTTGAGTGATTAAGTTAGGGGCGCAAGCTTAACCCAAGGCCTGAAATTTTGGGAGCGTATTCAGCCCATCCGCCACCAACACGGCTCATATTTTCTGGTTGGTCCCGCGCCTAAGCCGCGTGATTCTTTGGTCAAAGGGGGCGGTTATTTGCTAAGATGCGCAGCATGATGGAAAGAATCCCAACCAAGCATGTCGTCTTAGGTCTCACGGGTGGCGTTGCCGCCTACAAGGGCGCCGAACTCACGCGTCTACTCATCACGCACGGCTTAACCGTGCAGGTCGCGATGACCAAGGCGGCGTGCGAGTTCATCACGCCTTTAACCCTACAGGCCCTGTCCGGACGCCCGGTGCTAACCCACCAGTGGGACGAGGAGCCTGGCGACCATATGGCACACATAAGCTTGAGCCGCGCCGCTGATGCGATCTTGATTGCACCGGCCACCGCGGACTTCATCGCCAAGCTAGCGCACGGCCTGGCCGACGACCTCTTATCCAGTCTTTGCCTGGCCAGGAACTGTCCGCTCCTCGTCGCGCCCGCCATGAACCGTCACATGTGGGAGCACCCGGCAACGCAGCGCAACCTCCAGCAGCTCGTTTTGGACGGCGTGACCATCTTGGGTCCTGTCACCGGCAGCCAGGCCTGTGGCGAGGAGGGGATGGGGCGCATGCAGGACACGGTGGAGCTTGCGAACGCACTGCTTAACTTCTTGCAACCGAAGTCGCTCGCCGGGGTCAAACTCTTACTGACCGCGGGGCCCACCTACGAGGCGATCGATCCGGTACGCGGCATCACCAATCGCAGCTCCGGCAAGATGGGCTACGCCGTAGCCCAGGCAGCGCTTGAACTCGGCGCGAGCGTCACCATCGTGTCCGGCCCCACTGCCCTCGCACCGCCTAAGGGTGCTAAGCTCATCAACGTCACGAGCGCTGCGGAGATGTTTGCTGCGGTGAAAGCGAACCTTGCCGGGGTCAACATCTTTGTCGGGGTCGCCGCCGTGGCCGACTACTGTGCGACCCAGCCGAGTGCGCAGAAGCTCAAGAAGAGCAAGGACGAGCTCACCCTAACACTCGCACCCAATCCGGACATCTTGGGGTACGTCGCGTCACTCCCGACACCTCCATTCTGTGTGGGCTTTGCGGCCGAGAGTCACGACCTGAAGGCGCATGCCACCGAGAAACGTAAGACAAAAAATATTCCCCTGATTGCCGCCAACTTAGCGCAAGACGCGATCGGCTCGGACAGCACCGAGCTAACCCTGTTTGACGACGCGGGCGAGCACGTCCTGCCGCGCTCGACCAAGCTCACGGCAGCGAGGGCCTTACTGCAGCACGCCATTCAACTTTACCAACGAGGTCGTACACCATGAGCAAAACCGTGGACATTAAAATATTAGATCCTCGCCTACATGAGCACCCGCCCGCCTACTCCACCCCGGGATCTGCGGGCATAGACTTGCGTGCCTGTATTGACCAGAGCATGATCATTCAGCCCGGCCAGTGTGACCTCATCCCGAGCGGCATAGCGATTCACCTGGCCGACCCCTCGTACGCCGCGATGATTCTGCCGCGCTCAGGGCTCGGCCACAAACACGGCATCGTGCTGGGCAACTTGGTTGGATTGATTGACTCGGACTACCAAGGACAGATACTGATCTCCATCTGGAATCGTGGGCAGCAGCCGTTCACGTTAGCCCCCATGGAGCGCATAGCACAGCTTGTGGTGGTGCCAGTACTGCAGGTGCAGTTCAACGTCGTAGAGGAGTTCACCCAGAGCCAGCGCGGCAGTGATGGCTTTGGCAGCACCGGCAAGCACTAGGCGCACCACCCTCAATCACCACTAGCCCTTGAGTGTGGCGCGTCGGTGTCTGAGGGAGGAGAATAAGGCGGCGGCAATGAAGGCGATGCCCACGAGTCCCGTGAACACCTCAGGGATGTGGAACCTCATACTGGCTAACATGATGACCGCTAGGATCCCGATCGCGTAGTGCGCGCCGTGCTCGAGGTACACGTAGGTACTCAGTGTCTCCTTACGCACCATAAAGACCGTCATCGAGCGCACGAACATCGCACCAATCCCCAGACCGATCATGATAATGACGATGTCCTTGGTGATAGCAAAGGACCCGATCACACCATCGAAAGAAAATGACGCGTCCAGCATCTCGAGGTAGATAAAGCCACTCACCCCGCCGCGCTTGATCACGTCACCCACCTCCGAGGTACCCTGCTCGCGCTCCAAGAAGTTACTGGTCACGTCAATCGCAATGTAGGACAACATCCCCCACAGTCCGGCAACCAAAATCGTCAGTTGTCGTCCCTCTACGACCATGGACAGGCTGGCAAGCAATGTGCCCAGCGCGACCATCACGGGGATCGACCCCACCGTGCCCCACGTGGCGATCTTCTCTTCCACGTGACCCAACCAGTGCAGCTCTTTTTTTTCATCCAGCAGGAAGTTCAGGAACACCAAGAGCAAAAAGATTCCGCCAAACGCCGCGATCTCTGCGTGGTGGCTAGTTAAGTGGAGCGCGTACTGATCCGAGTGCTCGAGCCCCATGCGCCAGACCTCGAGCAGGTTGATGTCGGCGGCCAGGGCAACGATCATCAAAGGGAACAGTAAGCGCATACCGAATACAGCGATCAGCATCCCGATGGTCAAAAAAGTGTCCTGCCAGAACCGGCTCCAACCCCTTAGCACGGAAGCGTTAACGACTGCGTTGTCGAAGGAGAGTGACACCTCCATCACGCACAGGATCGCGGCGACCCCGAGTGACTCAAACGCGGTCACGAGTCCGCCGTGGCTGTAGCCCCAGCATGCTGCGAGCCCCAAGCCCAGCAGCGCGATCAGAAAAGAAAATTTAAAGTGGCGCATGTGTTTTCCTGGTTGCGGGCGCCGTCTAAAACTACAGCGAGGCTGGTGGGTGAAAGAATTATTTTAATCGACTATGCGCGTGGGTGACGCGTAACTGGATGACGGGGGCCAAGAGTCGCGCCAAACGCTACGTGTTCTCGCCAGGCACAACCAGAGGGTGCGCCTTGGTGCCCTCTGGCTCGGGGTGATGGTGGGTCCCCGGCAGGTAACGCACCAATTCATTCAAGGCCGAGCGGTAGACGTCCCGCTTGAACTCGATCACGCTCTCCATCTCGACCCAGTAGTTGTTCCAACGCCAGGCGTCGAACTCAGGCTGCCCGGAGGCCCGCAAGCAGACATCGCAGTCACGTCCAACCAGCCGCAGCAAGAACCATATCTGCTTCTGCCCCTTGTAGCTGCTGCGCCCGTCGCGCCTCACCCAGTGCTGTGGTACCTCGTAGCGTATCCACTCGCGCGTGCGTCCCAGTATCTGGACGTGGCACGACTGCAGGCCGACCTCCTCGTGCAGCTCACGGTACATCGCCTCCTCTGGCGTCTCACCGTGCTGAATACCCCCCTGCGGGAACTGCCACGCGTGCTGCCTGATGCGCTTACCCCAGAACACCTGGTTCTTGGCGTTAGACAGGATGATGCCGACGTTGGGGCGATACCCATCCCGATCAATCATCTTCGTCACCCGCTTTACGTAATTTGATATGGTGGATTTTTTCACATTTCACCTGATATTGAAAGCAATCTCATCACAATCGATCAACATGCCTAACTTTGTTCGCTGTAAAATTGACACCTTGATAATTTGACCGGGCAAACACACCGCCATGCGCGCCTCACAATTTTTTATTTCGACCCAGAAAGAGGCCCCCTCCGAAGCCGAGCTGGTCAGTCACCGCCTCATGCTGCGTGCCGGCTTCATCAAGAAGCTGGCCAGCGGCCTGTACACCTGGATGCCACTGGGTCTGCGTGTGCTGCGCAAGGTGGAGGCCGTGGTGCGGGAGGAGATGAATCGCGGGGGTGCCATCGAGCTACTGATGCCCGCCATACAGCCTGCAGAGCTCTGGCAAGAAACCGGACGCTGGGAGGTGTTTGGCCCACAGATGCTTAAGATACAAGACCGCCACGATCACGCCTTTTGTTTTGGTCCGACCCACGAGGAGGTGGTCACGGACATCGCACGCCGCGAAATAAAGAGCTACCGTCAGCTGCCGGTTAACTTCTACCAGATACAGACCAAGTTCCGGGACGAGGTCCGACCCCGCTTTGGGGTCATGCGTGCGCGCGAGTTTGTCATGAAGGACGCGTACTCCTTCCACGCTAACTTCGAATGCCTGGAGGAGACCTACCGCAGGATGTACGACACCTACACCCGCATTTTCACGCGCTTAGGCCTCCAGTTTCGGGCGGTCGCGGCAGACACCGGCGCCATCGGTGGCAGCGGCTCGCACGAGTTCCACGTGCTGGCCGACTCCGGCGAGGACGCACTAGCCTTCTGCCCCACCTCAGACTACGCAGCGAATGTGGAGCTGGCCGAGGCAGTCGCACCCACCACGATGCGCGCGGGTGCCGATAAGGCACTAGAAAAGATAGTCACCCCCGGACAAAAAACGATCGCCGACATCGCCTCCTTCCTGAAGGTCACCCAGCAGCAGGTACTCAAGACCATCGCCGTGATCGACGGCGGCGGCAACCTCATCCTACTGCTACTGCGCGGGGACCACACGCTCAACGAGATCAAGGCCGCCAAGGTGCTCGGCGAGTTTCGTTTCGCCAGTGACGAGGAGATCCATCGGCACATGGGCTGCCGTGCCGGCTACATTGGCCCGGTCAAGGCCGTCGCGAGGGTGCTTGCCGATCGCACCGCCGCCGCCATGAGTGACTTTGTCTGCGGGGCCAACGATGATGGCTTTCACTACACCCATGTCAACATCGAGCGTGACTTTATTTTGGATGATGACAGCGTGCACGACCTGCGCAACGTGGTGTCTGGCGACCTAAGCCCGGACGGCATGGGCTCGCTCGAGCTCTGTCGTGGCATAGAGGTCGGCCACATCTTCCAGCTCCGCACCAAGTACTCCGAGGCGCTGGACGCCACCTTCTTGGACGAGGGCGGCAAGCCCCAGTTCATGGAGATGGGCTGCTACGGGGTCGGCGTGTCCCGCATCGTCGCCGCGGCAATCGAGCAGAACCACGACGAGGGAGGGATTACTCTGCCCCCGTCCGTCGCACCCTTCCAGGTGGCGCTGGCCCCCATCGGGATGAACAAGAGCGAGGCCGTACGCACAGCGACGGAGCAGCTCTATGCCGAGCTTATCGCAGCAGACGTCGAGGTGCTGTTAGACGACCGTAACGAGCGCCCGGGGGCCATGTTCGCGGACCTCGACCTCATCGGCATCCCGTACCGGGTAGTCATCGGCGAGCGCGGCCTGATTCAAGACCCGCCCATGGTTGAATACAAGGGGCGACGCGACGAGGCGGCACAGCAGGTGCCGTTGCAAGATATCGCTAGGCTTGTACAATCGACCTTGTCCTAACGGCCAAAAACTTAATAAAACAGTTATCTTTTTTATTAAAGTATTACATTAATATATAAACTTATTGCATTGTATATAAATACAAAATAATACTAAAATATCCAGGCACAACGCGCCCATGACCACACACAAAGAAATCCTTATTCTGTATTACAGCCACGGGGGCTCGGTGCGACAACTGGCCCAACTAATGGCCCGAGGCGTGGACCAAGTGAGCGGCATACGGGCACGGCTGCGTACCGTACCCCATGTCTCCGCGGTGTGCGAGGCGACCGAGCCCGTTGTGCCAGACAAGGGCGCACCCTACGCCGAGCTACGCGACCTCGAGGAGTGCGCAGGCATCGCCGTTGGTAGCCCGACCCGCTTTGGCAACATGGCCGCCCCGATGAAGTACTTCTGGGACGGCACGGCATCGCTGTGGATGCAAAACGCTCTAGTCGGCAAGCCTGCCGCCGTCTTCACCTCGACCGGGTCCATGCACGGCGGGCAGGAGAGCACCCTGCTGTCCATGCTCATCCCCCTCATGCATCACGGCATGATCATCGTCGGCCTGCCCTACTCGGAGCCCGAGCTCGGCACAACCCAAGAGGGCGGCACGCCCTACGGTGCCAGCCACTTCGCCGGCATGGCCAACGACCGCCCCGTTAGCGAAGCCGAGAAGCGCTTGTGCATGGCACTCGGCAAGCGGCTCGCGGAGACCGCGCTAAAACTGTCCGCATAAATCAGGGTGGGCACCCGCCATGAGCGGGTGTGTGCTCACACTCCAGCACGACACTCACCGCATCGAACCCCAGTCATCATGAAACCCTACTCCGAGGCCTGCGAAAAAAACCAATCGGCCATACTAGAGGTCCTGCAAGACGTACTTTCTCGCCAGCACCATGTGCTCGAGATCGCCAGCGGAACCGGCCAGCACGCCGTCCACTTTGGGCGGGCGCTGCCGCACCTGACCTGGCAGACCAGCGAGCTGCCACACAACCACGCAGGCATCCGTGCCTGGCTAGACGAGGCCGCCCTACCCAACGTGCTGCCCCCGGTAGCCCTGGACGTTACCGATGCCCACTGGCCTGCTGGCGTGGTTGACGCTGTATTCAATGCCAACACGGTGCACATCGTCTCGGAGCCAGAGGTCGAGCGGATGTTTGCGGGTATCGCACGCACCTTGAGTGCGGGCGGCATCCTGTGCCTGTACGGCCCATTCAACTATCACAACAAGTTTACCTCGGAGAGTAATGCGCGCTTCGATGTGTGGCTCAAGTCACGCAACCCCGAAAGCGGCATACGCGACTTCGAGGCCATCGATCAGCTTGCTAAAACACATGGACTAAGGCTGTTGCAGGACGTGGCTATGCCCAGCAACAACCGCACCCTGGTGTGGCAGCGCGACCTTTAATGACGAATGCCATGGACATAAGAATCACGGAGTCCCTGGCGGACCTACCCAAGGCCGAGTGGGACGCCCTCGCAGGGGGCAACCCATTCCTCAGCCACGCCTTCTTGTTGGCCCTACAAGAAAGTGGTTGCACCACCCTGCGCACCGGGTGGGAGGTCAAGTTTCTCACAGCATGGCAGGGCAACGACCTCGTGGGCGCCATGCCCATGTACCGCAAGCACCACTCCTACGGCGAGTTCGTCTTTGACTGGGCGTGGGCCGAGGCCTACCAGCAGAACGGGTTCGACTACTACCCCAAGCTCTTGTGTGCCGTGCCCTACACCCCCATCACGGGAGCGCGACTCTTGGCCAGCACCCCAGAGGCCCGGGCAGAGCTCGCTCGTGCCGCCTTAGGCATGGTACAGACACTCAAGGCGTCCTCCCTGCACTGCCTGTTCCCGGACGAGGGTCAGGCACAAGAGCTGCAAAGTGAGGGCATGATGCTGCGACGTGGTGTGCAGTTCCACTGGAAAAATCCCGGGTACACCAACTTCGACGACTACCTCTTAAGCCTGCGCCAGGACAAGCGCAAAAAGATTAAGCACGAGCGGCGCAAGGTGGCGGACGCCGGGATCCACCTTGCGCGCATCTGCGGGCCAGAAATTACTAGCGCGCAGTGGGATTTTTTCTATGAGTGCTACACACGCACCCACGCCCAGTACAACTCCCCGCCCCCCTTAAATTTAAATTTCTTTAAGCAGATCGGCGCCACCATGCCCGAAAATATTCTGCTCGTTATTGCGTCAGACCAGGGCAAGCAGATCGCCAGTGCGCTCAACCTATACAACCACGAGGCCCTGTACGGACGGTCGTGGGGCACGCTCGAATACCACTCCGGCCTGCACTTCGAGGCCTGCTACTACCAGGCCATCGAGTTCTGCATCGAGCACGGTATCACCACGTTCGAGGGTGGCGCGCAAGGCGAGCACAAGCTTGCCCGTGGATTTCTGCCGGTCACGACCTGGTCCGCGCACTGGCTAGCGCATCCGCAATTCTCGCGGGCGGTGGAAGATTTCTTGCAGCGCGAAACGGGGGGGATTATTCAGTACGTGGACGAGCTAAACGACAGCAACCCCTTCAAACGCTAGCCAGTTAGTTATACAATGCGCCTGCTCGGCGCGAGCCGCAGATGCTGACCCGATCCATAATCGACGCCGCATAAGCACTGGCAGCACACTCACTTAAGGACACCACAATGAAGAAGGTTCTAATCCTTGGCGTAAATGGTTTTATTGGGCACCACCTGTCCAATCGCATCCTGGCCACAACGGACTGGGATGTTTACGGTATGGACATGAATACCGATCGCATCACCGACCTCCTGGATCAGCCACGCTTTCACTTTTTTGAGGGCGACATCACGCTCAACAAAGAGTGGATGGAGTACCACATCAAAAAGTGCGACGTGATCCTGCCGCTGGTTGCCATTGCCACGCCCTCCACCTACGTCAAGGAGCCGCTGCGTGTGTTCGAGCTCGACTTCGAGGCCAACCTGCCCATCGTGCGTGCGGCCGTAAAATACAAAAAGCACCTTATCTTTCCCTCCACCTCGGAGGTCTACGGCATGTGTCACGACGACGAGTTTGATCCAGAAAACTCTGAACTGATCTGCGGCCCAATCAACAAGCCGCGCTGGATTTACTCGTGCGCAAAGCAGCTGATGGACCGAGTGATCTGGGGCTACGGGATGGAGCAGGGACTGAACTTCACCCTCTTCCGCCCGTTCAACTGGATCGGTGCCGGGCTGGACTCCATCCACACCCCCAAGGAGGGAAGCTCGCGCGTGCTAACGCAGTTCTTTGGTCACATCGTGCGTGGCGAGAATATTAGTTTGGTCGACGGCGGCGAACAAAAGCGTGCCTTCACCTACATCGACGATGGCATCACTGCGCTGATGAGCATCATCGAAAACAAGGGCGGCATCGCCTCCGGCAAGATCTACAACATCGGCAACCCGACCAACAACTACTCGATCCGTGACCTGGCCGGCATGATGCTGAAGTTAGCTGGCGAGTACCCAGAGTATCGCGACTCGGCCGGCAAGGTGAAGCTCGTGACTACTACCGCTGCGGCCTACTACGGCAGCGGCTACCAGGACGTACAGAACCGTGTTCCCAAGATCACCAACACCTGCCAGGAGCTCAACTGGAAGCCAGTGATCTCGATGGCCGACGCCCTGCGTAAGATCTTTGATGCCTACCGCGGCCAAATCAATGACGCGCGTGACCTCATGCAGTAACACCCCTCCTTAATCCAAAGCAGCATAAACAGACATGACAGACACACTCAAAATTGGCCTAGTTTCAATTAGCGATCGCGCCAGCAGTGGGGTGTACCAGGACGCCGGATTGCCGGCGCTGGAGGAGTGGTTTACGCAGACGCTGACCAGCCCGTGGCAGTCGATCACGCGCCTAATACCGGACGAGCAGGCCACGATTGAGGCGACCCTAATTGAGTTAGCGGACCAGCAGCACTGCCACCTGATCTTGACGACCGGCGGGACCGGCCCAGCGCTGCGCGACGTCACCCCGGAGGCCACGATGGCGGTAGCGCATAAGGTGCTACCAGGCTTCGGGGAGCAGATGCGGGCGGTGAGTTTGCGCTACGTGCCCACGGCAATCCTGTCGCGCCAGTTGGGGGTGACACGTGGTCAGTCACTGATCCTCAACCTGCCCGGACAGCCGAAGGCGATCAAGGAGACACTGGACGGCATCTTTGCCGCCGTGCCTTATTGTGTCGATCTGATTGGGGGGCCCTACATAGAAACCAACCCGGCACTCATCGTGTCGTTCCGGCCCAAGTCAGCGCAGCGACCGAAGTAGTCACTTAGCCCACCAAACTTAACCGTGGTGGGCGTTCGTACCCACCACCTCTTCCTTGTGCCAACCCCCACCCAGTGCACGAATCAGGGCGATACTCGCTAACAATCTTTGTGTCCTGAGTGACAGCAGCGCACGCTGAGTCTGCAGCACGGTGGCCTGCGCGATGACCACCTCGAGATAGTTCGCCACCCCCTCGCGGTAGCGATAAGAGGCAAGGGTTAGGGTCTTCTTCGCCGCATCGGCGGCCTCAGCCTGATCGATCATCTCCTGCCGGTAGAAGGTCAGTCGCGACATCTCGTCCTCGACCTGCTGAAAGGCCGCGAGGACCACGGCACGGTACTCCTGCCCTGCCTGATCCAGCACCGCACGCGCCTGCGTAACCTGGGCCTTGCGCAGGCCACCATCAAATACATTCAGCACCGCAAGAGGTCCTAGCGTCCAGAACGAGTTCGGCGCGGTCAACCAATTGGGTCCGCCGGTATTTTGATAACCCACCATTGGGTTGATCGAAAACGTTGGGAAGAAGGCCGCACGGGCAACTCCAACGCGCGCGTTGGCGGCACTCGCCCGACGCTCCGCCGCCGCAATATCAGGGCGACGCTGGAGCAACGTCGACGGCAGGCCGAGTGGAACCTCGGGCAGGATCATCGTGTTGGGCGCGTTTGGTATCACGAACGTCGACGCTGATTCACCCACCAGGCTCGCGATCGCGTGCTCGTACAGGGCCCGCTGTGCCTGCAGGTCGGACACCTCGACCTTAACCACACTCAGTTGTGTTTGTGCCTGGGCCACGTCGAGGCCAGACGCGATTCCGCCAGCCTGGCGATCCGTGGTCAGCTTAAGCGTTCTCTCGTAGGTGTGGACGGTACTACCCAAAAGACCCGCCTGGATATCGATATTGCGCACCCTGACAAAGTACTCGGCCAGCATGGCCTGCAGGCTCAGACGAGTGTTCTCCATGTCGGCCGCGGAGGCCTCGCCCGCGGCCTCGCCCGCGGCAACCGAATTACGTATCCGGCCCCAGAGGTCGATCTCGTAGGTGAATGTCAGGGCGGCCGTGTTGGCACCATAATTGGCCGACTGCGTTGCGCTGTTGCGCAGGGGGCGATGGTCAGACTGTCGATTTCGGGTCACCGAGGCGGCAGCATCAACGGTGGGTACATTCGCTGCGCGCAGCTGTGAAGTGTAAGCAATCGCCTGGTCGTAGCGCGCCAATGCCGCACCCAGCGTAGGATTGTCGTGATCAATTCTTGCTTCTAGCGCATCGAGCGATGGGTCCCCAAAGAGCCGCCACCACGCACCACGCGGTATGCCGTCGGCGGGTGCCGCCTCCTGCCATGGCCCACCCTTCCATGCGTCCTTCGCAGGCACCACCAAGGGCGCCTGGTAGGCGGTAATAAACGAGCAGGCGCCCAGAAGCAAGAGCATCACGCCGCCAATTAATTTTGTTCCGAGAGCGGTGGGTCGGGTAAGCATTACGACTTAGGTTGCATGGGTGCGGCCGGAGCGGATGTATTGATCTTCACTAGGTCGCCCTCGATCAGGGTGTCTAGCGGATTGTTGATCACCGCCTCCTGACCGGTCAGGCCAGACACGATCTCAACCGAGGTGCCGAAGTCGTGCAGCACCTCCACCCGCTTGAAGGCAACACGACTGTCGGGGCCAACAATCACGACGAAGGTTCCGCCCTGCCGAAACACCAAGGCGCTGGGCGGGATCTGGATCGACTTCTCGTTGGCGGGCAGACTGAACACGACGCTCCCGTACTCGCCCGGCAAAAGGGTGCGCTTGACGTTGTCCACCTCGAGCTGCATCAGCACCGTCCCCGATGCCTCGTTGACCGACTGCGCGTTGCCCACCAGACGCGCCGGGAAGCGCTGTCCCGGATGCTCTGGCACCTCAACTTGCGCCTCCATGCCTGGCTTGATACGGTTCACGTAGCTTTGCGGGACACTGACATACAGACGCAGCTTGTGCGCATCAACGATCGTAAAGAGCTCACGACCTGCCTGTTGTCCAGCATTAATGAGCGCGCCAACATCCGTGTTCCTGGTGGCCACGATCCCATCGAACGGCGCCGTCACTCGCTTGAACGACTCCAACACCCTCAGGTGATCCACGTTGGCCTGGTTGGACACTACGATGCTTTTTTTGGCAGCGTGGTCGCTACTTTTTTCGTCTGCCTCCTGCAAGGAGACCGCGTCAGTCTTCAGTAGGTTGCGCCAACGGCGTGCCGTTACTTCGGCCAGCTTTTCGTTCGCCCGTGCGGTGGCTAGGTTCGCCACGGACTGCTTTAACTGCTCATCGAGCTCGGGCGTTTCAATTTCTGCGAGCACCTGGCCCGCCTTGACCCTGGACCCAATGTCAAACTTCCAACGCTTCAGGTAGCCAGGCACTCTGGCATAGATCGGGGCCGAGTAGTAGGCCTGCAAGGTGCCAGGCAAAGTCAGACGCTCGGCATCGCGAGGGCCATCGACTCGCGCTATGGCGACCATCGGCACCGCCCGCTCAAATGCCACAGCGACCAACTTTCGGTGGTCTTGGAGTCGTTCGTACAGCCCCCCGATCACGATCCCGATCGCCCCCGCGACAATCACCGCGACGGTGGTCTTCAGATACACAGCGGGCTTAACTGTTAGCGGCGAGTGAATTTTGTTAGTGCTCAAGAGAGACTCCATGTAGGGGCGGTCGATTACGTCGACCATGAATAAGGCCAAACAGCAGCGGCACAAAAATCAAGGTTGCGCAGGTGGCTGCAATCAGACCTCCGATCACGGCACGACCGAGCGGTGCATTCTGCTCACCGCCCTCGCCTAGGCCCAACGCAATCGGCGCCATACCAATGATCATCGCGAGTGCCGTCATGATCACCGGACGGAAGCGAGTGAAGCCAGCCTCGAGCGCGGCCCGTACCGGGTCGCCGGTGTGGAGATAGCGTTCACGAGCAAAGCTTATCACTAAGATGCTATTCGCTGTCGCCACCCCCATGCACATGATTGCGCCAGTCAGTGCGGGCACGGACAAGGTGGTATGGGTCGCGAAGAGCATCCACACGATCCCAGCGAGTGCAGCGGGCAGCGCGGCAACGATCACAAAGGGATCAGACCAAGACTGGAAGTTAACGACAATCAAAAGATAAATCAGCACAACGGCCCCCAAGAGGCCAAACAGCAGGCCACTGAACGCGGTATTCATTGTCTGCACCTGCCCACGCATGGTGACCGTCGCACCCTTGGGCATCTCTTTTTCGTGGGCCTTCAGGATGATCTCGATGTCGCTCGCGACCGCACCCAGGTCACGCCGCTCGGTGGTCGCAAAAATATCAATCGCAGGCTGAACAGAATAGTGAGAGACCACCGCCGCGGTGTGCGAACGGGTAATGGTTGCCAGTCCACCCAGCACCTGTGGGTCACGCGCATCGGTACCCACAATAGGGACGTTCTCGAGATCAGACAGCGTCTGGACCCTGTACTGCGGCGTCTGAGCAACGATGGGGTAGGACACCCCGTTCGCATTGTTTAGCCAGAATGTGGGCGAGATCTGTCCGCTGCCGGTCATGGTAACGGCCAAGCTGTTGGTCACGTCACGCTCTGTAACGCCCACCTGCTTGGCTCGTATCCGATCGATGTCGACCGAGAGCTGGGGGTAGTTGTAGGCCTGCTGTATTCGGGCGTCGGCCACGCCCAAGACCTTTCTGATCTCCCGCAGCAGGACCTGGGCGTGGGCCATATTGGCCTCGATATTGGGTCCGGTCACCTTAATGTCGATCGGTGCAGGCACGCCAAAGTTTAAGATCTGACTAATAATATCGGCAGGCAAGAACGAGAACGTTGTGCCCGGGTACCGTTGTGGCAGGAGCTCACGCAATCGGTACAGGTAGTCATTGGTTGCCCGATGCGTCTCACGCAAGGAGATAAAGATGTCGCCATCCTGTGGTCCGATTGTTCCGGTGTTGCTATAGGCAAGGTTGGTGTTTGAGTAGGGCAGGCCAATATTGTCGATCACACTACCCAGCTCTTCTGCAGGAATCACGCGGCGTATGTCTGCCTCGATCTGGTCGAACAGTCGCGCAGTCTCCTCAATCCGGGTGCCAATTGGGGCACGAACGTGCATCGTGATTTGACCTGCATCTACCGATGGGAAAAAATCTCGGCCCAACCACGGCACCAGCACAAATGAAAGGCAGACCGCAACAACGAACCCCACAATGACCTTGATGCGGTTGTCTGTTGCCGCCACGAGCATCGAATAGTAGGTGTCTCGCACCCGACCGAAGGCGTTATCGAACCGCCTCTGGAAGCGCGCCAGCGAACCCACAATGGCCGACCAAGGGCCGGTTGCCGGTGAGATGTTGCTCATCTCGTTGTGTCGATGTGGTCGCAGCAAGTAGGCTGCCATCGTGGGGACCAGTGTACGTGACAAGATAAAGGAGGCGATCATGGCGAACACCACCGCCTCGGCCATGGGCACAAAAAGATAGTGCGCCACCCCCTCCAAGAAGAACATCGGCACAAACACGATACAGATACACAGGAGCGAAACGAAGGCCGGTGTCACGATCTGGTGAGCGCCATCCATGATGGCGGTTGATACATCCTTGCCATGCTCTAGGTGCCAGTTGATGTTCTCGATGGTCACCGTGGCATCGTCAACTAGAATCCCGACCGCCAGCGCCAGGCCTCCCAGGGTCATAATGTTGAGCGTCTCTCCGACCACAGACAGCGCAGCAATCGAGGACAGTATGGCCAACGGGATGGACACGACAATAATAATGGTTGAGCGCCAGCTACCCAAGAATAGGAGGATCATCAGGCTGGTTAGTGCGGCCGCGATTATCCCCTCACGCGCCACGCTAGCCACCGCCGCCTTAACGAACAGCGACTGGTCCCCTATACTACCCAAACGCACCGCGGGCGGAAGGCTCTCCGCTATCTTGGGCAGCAGCTGACGTGTCTTGTTGACGATGTCCAGCGTTGAGGCGGCACCACTCTTTAGTATGGTCATCAGCACGGCACGCTCCCCATCAACACGCACGATGTTGGTCTGTGGTGGGTTGCCGTCGCGTACGTTACCAATGTCACGCAGGGTAATGAGCGCACCCCCCACCAACTTGATCGGGAGGTTGTTCAGCTCGTCTATGGCATCGGGGCTGTTGTTGAGCTTGACGCTGTACTCCAGTCCACCTATTTTTTGTGTGCCCGCAGGAATGATTTGGGTTTGCGCTGCCAGGGCATTCTGCACGTCCTGCGCCGAGATGTGTTTGGCCTGCATCGCCTGTTGGTTGAGGTCAATCTGGATCTGTCTGACCTTCCCACCGTACGGCGATGGGACACTGGCTCCGGCAACAGTGGCCAGCTGTGCCCGAATAAAATTTTGACCAAAATCGAAGAGCTTGTTCTCGGGCACAGACTGACTGGATAAAACCAACTGCAGGATCGGCACGGTCGAGGCGTTGTAGTTCAGGATCATGGGTGGCGTCATCCCGGGCGGCATAAACTTCAGGACGGTCTGCGAGATCGCCGTGACCTGAGCGGTTGCGGTTCGAATGTCTACATTTGGCTGAAAGAATATTTTAACGACGCCATATCCTGGCAGGGATTGCGACTCAATGTGCTCGATATCGTTTACGGTGGTGGTGAGTGATCGCTCGTAGGCATAGATGACCCGCCCGGACATGTCCTCAGGGGGCAGGCCTGCGTAAGACCAGACCACACTGATCACCGGAATATTAATGTTGGGAAAGATGTCGGTCGGCGAACGCACGGCGGCAATCGGTCCAACAATCAATATCAGCAGTGCGAGCACGACGAAGGTATAGGGTCGCTGCAGGGCGACCTTAACGAGCCAGATCATCTCTGCACTCTGTGGTTTTTGTGGTGTCGTCGTGTGTTCACTTGATGAACGTGCAAGGTGATCTCATAATCATAAGGCTGTGCGTAGGCAAAGTCTGCAATATGTGAAGTATACCACTTAAATGTCACCCTTTATATCTGTGAGCCCGCGCACGCTTATGCCCTGCCCTAGGATAATGCACCAAACATATTTCAATTTAATTACAATAGCGGATTGATGCTAACCACCCCGAAAGTCGCAAGTTATATGGTCAACCGTCACGGCGTCATTGATGAAGCTGGTATGACAGAGATTCGCACGCGCCCAGGTCCCGCATCACCCCACTCACAAACAGGCACTACATGGCTCGCTATACGGGGCGTACTTTTCATGCTGGTCGTATCACTACCAACCATTAACCCGACGTGGGCAAGCACGTTAGAGGATGGCAATACCGCCTGGGAGCGCCGTGACTACGCAACCGTACTCAAGCTCTACCGCCCCCTAGCAAACAAGGGGGACGCGCACGCGCAGTTCAGTCTTGGCCTGATGTACTACAAAGGACAAGGCGTCACACAGGACTACAAGCAGGCCGTTAAGTGGTACCGCCTCGCGGCAGACCAGGGGATTGCCAGTGCCGAATTCAATCTCGGCCTGGCCTACTACTACGGACAAGGCGTCACACAGGACTACAAGCAGGCCGTTAAGTGGTACCAGCTCGCGGCCGACCAAGGGTTTGCCGATGCACAAGGCAACCTCGGTAACCTGTACTACCACGGACAAGGCGTCACACAGGACTACAAGCAGGCCGTTAAGTGGTACCAGCTCGCGGCCGACCAAGGATTTGCGGATGCACAGTTCAACCTCGGCCTGACCTACCATAAAGGCCAAGGGGTCACACAAGACTACGAGGAGGCCGCCAAGTGGTATCGCCTCGCAGCAGAGCAAGGCATCGCCAGCGCAGAGCTTAGCCTCGGCCTGATATACAAGAGTGGGCGCGGAGTAACACAAGACTACCGAGAGGCGATGAAATATCTCCAGATGGCTGCAGAGCAAGGGCTGGCCAGCGCGCAGTTTAACCTCGGTGTGATGAACCACAACGGCCACGGAATCACACAGAACTATCCAGAGGCCATGAAGTGGTACCGCCTAGCCGCCAACCAGAAGAATGTGGACGCACAGGTTATGCTGGGCTACATGCACCGCTTCGGTCAGGGAGTTGTACAAGACTACCCGGAGGCGATCAGGTGGTACCGTCTCGCGGCTGACCAAGGGAGCGCGTTGGCACAATTTTTTCTTGGTGTGATGTACGGGGGCGGTCGTGGGGTGACACAGGACCTCAAGGAGGCGATTAGGTGGTACCGCCTCGCGGCTGACCAGGGGAACGCCTTGGCACAAAGTAACCTCGGCTACATGTACAGCACAGACCAGGGTGTCGCCCAGGACTACAGTCGGGCACACATGTGGTACCACTTGGCGAGCCTGTCTGGCGACACCAACGCCGCAAAAAATCGTGACATCATCGAAATCAAGATGACCCCCGAACAAATCTCAGAAGCACAAAAAATGACCCTAGCTTGTCAGGCGCGTCACCTAAAAGGCTGCCGCTAATATAGTCACACCCTAGAAGGCGTACAGGGTCGTCTCGATGTACACCAGGTTGGAGTTCTCTTTTCGCCCAGGCTCGATGAGCTGGGAGGTCTTCTTGGTAAAGTCGCCCGCCATGAAGTGCGCGTAGCCGACGCGAAGCATTAGATACTTGTTGAGTGTGTAGCGCATGTTGACATCAAACTCTTCACCTATATTTTTGCCACTCAAGCCCTTCGTATCCTGCAGTGCGGCCCCACCATTCCAGCGATCGGTGACGCTAGCAAGCTGGTACCAGCTGTAACCAAGGTCTGCCTTTATTTTGCTAGTCGGACTCACCTCAGCACGCACTTTAGGGGTGTAGATGTTCTCCATCTGAATGTAGTCACTGGCCGACCACCCCCTGGACAGGCCAAAAAGACGCTCAAAACGTTGGCTCTTACTGTCGTTGGGATCCCGGTCGCCGCTGGCAAATCCCAAACTACCGCTGAGACGCGTTTTCCACGATTGCTCGACGGTGTAGCCGACCTCTACGTTGTAGGCATAAGCGTCCTGGGTCTTGCCCCCGTTGTCACCCCATTGCTTGGCGTAGTTAAGGTCGTAGTCCAAGCCCGTCGTGCCCACCACGCCATAGCCCCGCAAGCCGCCCGTATGAATCTCACGATTGACTTGAGGGCCAGTGGCCAGCGTGCCGTCCGCAGCATACTTAACCTGATTGGCGTTTTGTCTGAGCAAATAATAGTAGGGCTGCAGCGTAACCACGTCTGACCACTTGCGCCAGTCGAAGGCGGCCCCGTACATCCAATTGGCTCGATCGACCTCGTCCGCCTTGTCTGTTAACTTAATGACGGGCTGCAGGGCAAACACGTTTGCCTGCCAGTCGCTCCCCTGCTGCCCTAAGATTGTCCTGACCCCCTGAAAGGCGTTGGTGGTGTTGCGCCACTCGTTACGCGCAATCAGACGCTTATCTGTCAGCTCGAACGATATGCGGCCAACCTGCACATCAACCGGCCTGGCGTTACCCCGGTCATCCACGCCCAGCGCATCCTTTAGGTACACCTCTCCGTAGAGCTGAATAGCGTCCAGCTTGTTGATGTCCTTGTTGTCGGACGACCACACACTGTTGAAGCGCCTAGAGTCTTGCAGCTCAACAGTAAATCCCAGCGGGTTGCTCTTGTCCTTGGTGGATGCATAAAAGCGCGTTCGCTCTAAGATGGGCTGGTCTGTGGTGTCCGTCTTGCGTCGAAAGTCATTGTCTCGGTACTCATATCGCAGGCGGGACTCTAGCCCCAGACTTAGCCAGTCTATCTTCTTTGAGCCCTCGTCAGCCTTGAGCCAGGTCTCTTCAAGTGGTCTCACGTAGGCTGGCGGCTCGGCCTGACGCTGCAGCCCAAAACCGCGAACCGGGCGGTAGTAGCTGGATGTGCTCGTAGCTAACCCCGCCCCAGGTATTTCTGTAGCTGTGGCCACCTGACCTAAGGCATCGGCACGCTCACTTGATTCTGGCACGCTCGCTTGTGCAAGTGCAGCGGGCTGCATGATGCCCGCCAAGACACTAACACCCAACACCACGCCCCACGTTCTCAATTCGAGCATACCGACACCTTTATACTTAATTAATTTCGCAACACTATAAAACTCAAAATTTGACACAGCGTGTCGCATAACAATCAACTCATAGTTCTTCACAACGGGGCGCATAGTAATACTATTTTATATACTGTATAAATACTATTTAACTTATTGTTAATAATTTAAAGTTATATTGCATATGGACGAGATTGCGCCGAACGGCAGGACCTACGTCGCGCATAAAAAGGGTGGGTTGTGGATTAACAGATACACACTAGAGAGTGACCGACTCGCGTGATCGAGCCCGTCCAAAACATCCTACCGAAGCATACTCAGCAAGCTTAGTGCCTCACGTTTTTAAGCTTGGGGTCAATCCCGCTTCGCAGAACAAACTCCTCGTAGCTTATGGGAGCGCTCATCCTTGCCTCGTTCACATTCTCGACCCAGTAAGCCCATGCACGGTTGGTGTTCGCATCGAACACCAGCTTAAATAGGTGCGTGGGGATCACCACCTGACCACGCCCTATCGTGCCCGCGTTGCCGACCGACCCCGTGAAGACGTACACATCCCCACCGGCTCTATTGGCATACTGACGGGTGGGCTTTTCAACTGACTTGGCCCAGATGCCGCTATTGTTAAGTCTCGCCTGGGGCATCATGTTGGCTAGGGAAAAGGATTGAGCCATTGCGCGCTCGTTGGTCATGTCCGCGGCCGGCGCATTGTGCCCGCGGTCGTATCCGCTTCCCCTGTAATCCGCGAGCAGGGCACGCTCACGAACAGGTAGCCTGGCCTCCTCGTAGAATTTGTTAGAGCGCTTTTGATGGGGGCCGCCAAGACGCTCACGGTTGAGCTTTTCCACGGTGTATATGGGTTTTTTGGTGTGGGGTGAATAGAACACGGCAAAGCCATCGAAGCACAGATCTCGACCCATTTGATTCACGGTGGGAACCTGTCCCTTGGGAAAGTAATCCCTGCAGTCATCAAACAGCGCGTGCGCACTCAGGGGGAACCCCAGCAGGGCGGCGATTAGTAATCTGTACATGATTTTCATAGGGTAGGCCGGCGTAGATTATTTGGGTGCATCAACTCACGGAAACGGGATCACTGCGAACGTGCTATTGTTTGACTGCGTACCGTTATTTTATATCATTAACATTCATAACTCGTTGGGAGCCATCATGACCATCTCTATGTACCAAGCTAGCGTGCCACGCTTTGTAAACATCCTCGGCAACGTGTCCAACATTCTCGACAAGGCGCAAGCCCACGCCGAGGCTAAAAAAATCGATCCCCTGATACTGACCAGCTGCCGTTTATTTCCTGACATGCTGCCGATGTACACCCAGATCATCATTGCGTGCGACACCGCCAAGGGGCTGGTTGCTCGCCTAGCTGGCGTAGAGATCCCGGTTTATGAGGACAACGAGAAGAGCCTGGTGGAACTCAAGGCGCGTGTGGCCAAAACCATTGCGTTTATCCAGACCATTTCGGCAGCGCAAATTGATGGCACGGAAGACAAAGAAATCATCACCAAGCGCGGCGACAAGGAGACCCACTACAAGGGCATGCAGTTCTTACTGGGTCACGCCATACCCAACTTCTACTTCCACATCACAGCCGCCTACAGCATCCTGCGCCACAATGGCGTCGAGATTGGCAAGCGCGACTTCCTAGGCAACCCTTAAAGACCGCCACAGCGCATACGCCCTACCCGTGCTGCCCACCCCGGGCAGCTATTCCATCATGAATGGGAGAAAGCCGGTAAACAGAGGTATTGCGGCACCAAAGAAGGTGAGCAGGATCATCCAGTAGACACTGTAGATCCCGGCAAAGACCGTACCCACGATGCCGCACACGAATCCGGCCACACGGATGCCGCCGGATCCGTACTGCTCAGGACTCTCCATCGCCTTATATCTGGCCCTGCTGGCCGAGACCAGGGCAACGATCCCAAGCGTTAATCCGACAACCGGAAACCAGCACAGCAAGATGGCCAGGATGCCGCATACTAAGCTCGTCACCGCACCGGGAGCATTTTTCTTGAGTTTACTCATGGCATATCCTTTCAAAAATTTAGCACCGAGGTGAGCGCTAGGCGCGCGCCCACGTTATGCATAGACATAATCATACAGGGGTGCGCGTCCATTACAACCCAGACCCAAGGGGGCGACTCACCGTGAGAATAAAATAACATGGTGCTGCATCTGACGAATAACAACACGGGCCGTGCCTAGGCCCGCTTTCGTGGCCATAGCCCGCAAGGTAGCGAAGCTCTCAGGGTGATCGTGATCACGCACGTGCGCGCAGGCCTCCTCCAGCTGATCTGGCGGCACCCCGGTCCAATGGTCACGCATAAACTTCAGGTAGTGATCTAGGTAGTCCTCCCTGCTTTGATTTTCTTCGCGCACCACATCCACCATAATCAGCCAACCACCTTGTGCCAAGCAGCGCGCGGCCGCGGCAAAGAAGCGTGCCTTTTCGTCTGACGTCATGTGATGAATTGCGAATCCCGTAAAGATAACGTCCCAGATTCTACTGGTCGACTCAATCGCCGCCAGCATGTCTTGGTGGGTCAACGTGATCTCGCTGGGCAAGTCGGCCAAATACCCACGCGCCTCACTGAGCGCGGCCTCGGACAGGTCGACCCCCTCGTACACCAGGGGTGGCGCTTGCTTCAGGCAGGGTGCGAGATAACGCGCGTTACCACAGCCTAAGTCCAAGATGCAGTAGCGCCCCTGCTCCCCCTTAAGTCGCAAGAGTTTTCCAACCTCCGCGTAGATCTCGTCGTGGAACATGTAATTAAATTTTGTGATCAGGTCGTACAGCGACCAGGAATCCTTGAAGATCGAGGTGGGCTCTGAGGGGGTCATAAATAAATATTGCCTGGGCTGGATAGGTAAATCATTTTTAATATTTTAATCAATCTGCCTCAAAAAAACTGTGGCCAATGTAATTGGACAACACACGGCCATCTGTAGCAGGAATCATTTATTTACCAGCCTCGCCGGTATGCTCAAGGTTACCAGTGCCCCAGCAACTAACACCGCCGCCAGCATGTACATGCCTGAGTCGGTCGACTGGGTCGCCTGCTTCAACCACCCAACTAGGTAAGGACTAACGAAGCCGGCCAGGTTGGCAACCGAATTGATTGCAGCGATACCCATCGCCGCGCCCGAGCCCAACAAGAAGGCGGTCGGCAGGCTCCAAAACAGAGGTATTGCCGACATGACGCCCATGCACGCTACGGTCAAAGCCAGCAAGGCCACCACAGTGTTATCCATCCAGAGCACCGAACACACCAAGCCCGCAGCTCCGAAGAGCATCGGCACCGCTACATGCCAGCGCTTCTCGTTGGCCAGATCGGCACTGCGCGCGCAGAGCAGCATGGCCACCACGGCTGCCAGCCAAGGGATCGACGAGAGCATACCTATCTCAAAGTTATCGGCGACACCCATCCCCTGGATGATGGTGGGCAGCCAAAAGCTGATACCGTACAGGCCCATGGTCATGCTGAAGTACACCACACCCATGATCCATACACGGCAGCTCTTGATAAGCTGTCGTACGGATAGGTGTTCTTTTTTACTTTCGTCGTGCTCAATATTTTCAGTGAGCATCGTGCGTTCTGCTTCACTCAGCCAGCGTGCGTGCGATATGCGATCACTCATGAATAAAATCACCACACACCCCATCACGATCGCAGGCACCGCCTCGAATAAAAACATCCACTGCCAGCCATGCCAACCGTGTACGTTATCCCAGTCCTTGAGTATCCAGCCCGATACCGGTCCGCCCAACACTCCCGCCAGTGGGATGCCGGTCATGAAGAGCGAGGTGACCCGGCCACGACGATGGGACGGATACCAGTAGGTGAGGTATAGAATAATTCCTGGGAAGAATCCGGCCTCGGCCACGCCCAACAAAAAACGTGTCGCGTAGAACTGGATATCTGTCGTCACAAAAATCATTCCGGCCGATATCAGGCCCCAGGTGATCATGATGCGGCCTATCCATAGGCGCGCACCCACACGGTGCAAAATGATATTACTGGGGACCTCAAACAAAAAGTACCCGATAAAGAATATGCCAGCACCCAATCCGTACACCAGATCCGACATCCCCAGGTCGCCCATCATCTGCAGCTTGGCGAAGCCCACGTTGACACGGTCTAAGTACGCAATCATGTAGCACAGCAGGAGGAGCGGGATCAGGCGCCAGGTGACCTTCCTGTAGGTCCTCTCCTCAAATAGATCAGGGTGAGCGTCCGTCGGGTTACGCCTCAATCTATTTTGTGTAACTGCCACCACCGTCTCAACCTTCAAGCACCCCACCCCTCTTAGCATTCGCAGTACAATCCAAATCATATACTAGGATACAGTCTACCGAACACCGCACTCACTTATCGCACCCAGGAAACCACTCCAGCTCAGCCAAGATCAAAGAGACCGCATGAACTCATCATTCTTGAAACGTCGCCAGCTCTTATCGGCTGCCCTAGTTGGATCGGCGACCTCGTTACTTCCCTCCTGGGCACTCGGCGCCTCGTCCAAAGTAATCTTGCCATTTGCGTACGGCGAAAGAGACTTGCTCGCCTTCCCCGAGAAAAAACCCATGATAGTCCATGGCTCTCGACCGCCACAGCTAGAGACCCCATTTGGCTACTTTGACAATCAGATCATCACCCCAAACGATGAATTCTTTGTGCGCTATCACCTGGCCAGCATTCCGACCTCAGTCGATCCAAAAACCTATCGCCTCAAGGTTGGTGGTAACGTTACAAAACCACTCGAGCTGTCCTTGCATGACATCAAGACTCAGTTTACGTCTACCTCAGTGGTCGCAGTCAATCAGTGCTCGGGCAACAGCCGAGGACTATTCGAGCCCAGGGTTAACGGCGGTCAGATTGCCAATGGCGCCATGGGGAACGCCACCTGGACCGGGGTGTCACTTCAAGATATCTTGCGTGCTAGCAATCCTGGTCTAGGCTCCAAGCAGGTCACCTTTAACGGGCTCGACGCCCCCGTCATACCCAGCAGCGCAGATTTTATTAAGGCCCTAGACATCGATCACGCCATGCATGGCGAGGTGATGATCGCCTACCAAATGAATGGGGTCGATATTCCAATGCTAAATGGCTACCCCCTCAAGCTCATCGTGCCTGGATATTACGGCACCTATTGGGTTAAGCACCTAAGCGAGATCAATGTGGTGGACACAGTGTTCAGTGGCTACTGGATGGAGCACGCCTACCGCATTCCAGATAACGACTGTCATTGCACACCGCCCGGAGAGAAGGCGACGGCAACCGTTCCCATCAACAAGCTCTCAATCCGCTCGTTCATCACCAACCCAACCGAAGGCAGTGCGATCCATGTCAACGAGCCAACCTTGGTCAGAGGCATAGCCTTCGACTCTGGGAACGGCATTGCCCAGGTCCTGCTCTCTCAGGATGGTGGCGAGAGTTGGATTGAAACCAGGCTCGGTCAGGATCTGGGTAGGTACTCATTCAGGGCGTGGCAGGCCCAAATCACAGCCCAACAAGCAGGACCCATCAATCTAAAGGTCCGGGCCGTAAGTCGCACCGGGGAGACTCAGCCCATGTCGGCACGCTGGATGTCAACCGGTTATATGCGCAACGTAGTCGAATCAATCAGAGTGACTGCCGTCTAATTAATCCATATGAATAAACTTCTTTATTTTATTTCGTTGTCCTTGGTGGCCCAACTTGCGTTTGCCAAGGGCATGGAGCTGGTCGAGGACACGGTACTGTGGCGGTCGTCAAGCCTACCCGGCTACAGCTTAACGGTATCGCATTGCTCGACCTGTCACTCGGCCCAGTACGCAGAGTATCAGCCACCCAACAGCAATCCGGCCTTCTGGAAGTCCCAAGTGAGTCGGATGAAAAAAATTTTTAACGCCCCCATTCCCGATGAGGATATTCCCGCGATTGTTGAGTACCTCAATCAAACCTACGGAGCCAATCGCAAATGAAATTTGCGATTCAAATCCAATCGACTATAATCTTTTTCAAGTCGACCTAGGGCCGGTTCAATAGAATCCACTTTAGATCGACGCAAGCCTGTAGGTGCTTGAGCCGAATCCCTCGGTTTAGATAAACGGGAAACAGGTGCGCGTCCCAAACAGACGCAATTCCTGTGCTGCCCCCGCAACGGTAAGTGATCGCGAGCGTACCAAGATGCCACTGTGGAAACCCCATGGGAAGGCGATACGCTTAATCTCACAAGCCCGGATACCGGCCTACTAGCTTAGTGCTAAATCATTGGAATTCCGCGCGGGGCGGTATTCAGTCTGCGCAGGCTTCGTGCACCTTCCTAGCTCCAGGTTGACCCCTTTCCGTAAGATTCTTTGTCATTGATATTTTCGTATGCGGTGGGCGTACGCCAAGGATACTTACATGAAGCACAGTCATTGTTTGCCGTGGCCCAGCCTTCTGCTGGCCAACTTTCTCGTGGACGCTCATCAAGTTCGAGCTGCACACATCCCATCCTCCGGCATCATTGCTTTGCTGTTCACGCTAGCCAGTGCGACGTGCTTGGCGGTGGAGGTGCCAACCATGCCCACGGTCATGG
>SESE01000175.1_pt1 | contig 28501 bp, 18 predicted proteins | sample 3171371 | NCBI WGS metagenome assembly SESE01 (sample SAMN06051881, study PRJNA518727) | freshwater metagenome | biome: subpolar coniferous forest; feature: holomictic lake; material: water; isolation source: holomictic Lake 442, 13 m depth | place: Canada: near Kenora, Ontario | collected... | reverse complement strand
ACGACATGGAGAAGGAGATCCCGATGCTTGCGAAGGCCTTTTCAAACGAAACGAAAAAATATTTTGTCCATTACTGATTGTAAGTATTTATATTGTTTATGTTTATTAAATATTTTAAAAAAGTTCCCAATATCGTTTTTTTCTTTATTGACAGCAACCATTCTTCGACCGATCATGCTGTAAATCGCTATGTAACCGTTTACATTGATCTTTTTCTGATGCCCGCACACCCCCTTCCCGGACCAGGCTCCTCAAGCTGGTAAATAGTTATTTTCACTTTGTGTAACCGCTTACAGAGGTCCCGGTCAAGAATCCGATCCTCTGACCAGTTCTGCTGGCCTCCGCTCACCTCTTTACCGGCCCCGCACCCCAACTCGACCCAGGATTCTCCTTCATGCCTGTCCCCGCCGCCAGCTCTGCCCTGATGCGTTCCGAATGGTGGCGGGGCGCGGCAATCTACCAGATCTACCCACGGAGTTTCCAGGACACCAATGGAGACGGGGTGGGCGATCTTCCAGGCATCACAAAGCACCTGGCCTATGTGGCTGACCTGGGTGTCGAGGCCATCTGGATCTCGCCCTTCTTTACCTCGCCCATGAAGGACTTTGGCTACGATGTGTCGGACTACCGCGGGGTGGACCCCACCTTCGGCAGCTTGGTGGATTTCGATCACCTCGTGGCCGAGGCGCACCGACTCGGCCTGAAGGTGCTCATCGATCAGGTCCTGTCCCACTCCTCGGATCAGCACGCCTGGTTCAAGGCCAGCCGGATGAACCGGTTGAATGCCAAGGCCGACTGGTATGTCTGGGCGGATGCTCGGCCGGACGGCACCCCGCCCAACAACTGGCAATCAGTATTCGGCGGATCTGCCTGGTCCTGGGAGCCGCGGCGACGCCAGTATTACCTGCACAACTTCCTGGATTCCCAGCCGGACCTGAACTTCCACCACGAACCCGTCCAGGCCCAACTACTCGAGGAGGTCCGGTTCTGGATGGAGCGGGGTGTGGATGGCTTCCGCTTTGACGCCTGCAACTTCCATTTCCACGATCAGAAGCTTCGCAACAACCCCGCTGCCCGCTCCGGGAAGGTGGAGCTGACCTCGGTCCGGGAAGGCAATCCCTACGGCAGCCAGATCCACCGTTACGACAAGAGCCGCCCTGAGAACCTGGATTTCCTGAAGCGCCTCCGGGCCCTGATGAACGAGTCCGGTGTCATGAGCGTGGGCGAAGTCGGGGACGAAGGTGCGCTAGCCACCATGGCCGACTACACCGCCCACGACGACAAACTGCACATGGCCTACGGCTTCAGTCTCTTTACCGAGGACTTCAGCGCTGCGCGGATCCGCTCCGTGGTTGAGGAATTTGAAAAGCACATCAGGAAGGGCCAGGGTTGGGGTTGCTGGTCGCTCTCCAATCATGACTGCACCCGCGTGGTCACCCGCTGGGGGAAGGGCGTGGACGACCCGGCCTTTGCCAAGCTGCTGTTGGCCATGTTGGGGTCTCTCAGGGGTAGCTTCTGCATCTACCAGGGGGAGGAGCTGGGCCTGCCTGAAGGGGAGGTGCCTTTCAACCGGCTGACGGATCCGTACGGCATCGCCTTCTGGCCGGACTACAAGGGCCGCGATGGCTGCCGCACGCCCATGCCCTGGACCGCCGAGACGCCCCGGGGCGGTTTCTCGGAGACAGAGCCCTGGCTGCCCATGTCGCCCGAGCACCTGAGCCGTTCCGTGGCAGTCCAGACTGGCGACCCTGCCTCCATCCTGCATTTCTACCGGCGCTTTCTGGCCTGGCGCAAGACTTCTGAGGCCCTCTGTCGCGGCACCATCCGCTTCATCGAAACTGCCGAACCCCTGCTGGCGCTCGTCCGGGAACAGGGCCCCGAGCGCATCCTGGCCGCCTTCAACCTCAGTGCCCAACCCACCCGCCACACCCTGCCCTCGTCCGTGCAACCCCTCGAAGGGCATGGACTCGAGGCGGGTCAGGTGGATGGACAGACCCTTCTCCTTCCCCCCTGGGGAGGGTTCTTCGGCCGCCTGGCCTGACCGCCATGTGCCCACCCCTCTCTACAACCTGCAACTCACCCGCCGCACTGCGGCATCTCACTGGAGGCAAGACAATGAAACGACTCTCTCTCCTCAAGGCCGCGCTCCCCATGGCGCTGGTCTGTGGCCCACTGCTCGCGCAGGATGTGGTCGAAATCCACGGCTACACCCGTGCCGGCGTTGGCCGTTCCTCGAACGGTGGCGAACAGGTCTCCTTCTTCCTCGCCAACACCGGTGGCAGCCCAACGGGCGGTCCCGGTTATCGCCTCGGCAACGAGACCGATAACTACCTTGAGCTGGCGGTAGATGTGCGCGCCTACGAAAAGGGCAGCACCAACTTCAAGCTGCATTTCCGTCCTGCGTTCCGCGGCTACTACCAGGTGCGCGATGCGTCCGCCGATGCCGGCGGCGATGTCGACAACAGCAAGAGCCCCAACCCCAACCAGCAGATCTGGGTCCGTGAGGCCTGGGGCGAGGCCACCGGCATCTTCGGCAACTCTGGTGTCTTCAAGGATGCGTCCCTGTGGGTTGGTCGGCGTTTCTACCAGCGGCAGGACCTGCACATCCGCGACCAGTGGTACTGGAACAACAGTGGGGATGGCGTGGGCCTAGAGAACATCGATCTCGGTGGCGCCAAGCTGCACTATGGTTACATCCAGCACGATACCGGCAACCTCAACAATGACTGGAACAACGGTGCCAGTCGTGGGGTCTTGAATCCCTACCGTGAGTGGGTAGGCGGGGCGGGCCACAGCATTGTGGGTTCCCACGACCTGCGCTTGTCTGATATCAAGCTCTGGTCCGGTGGTTCATTGACTCTGGGGATCCAATACAACGATGCCCACCCCACCTCCGGCAAGGAGAACGACGGCAACAAGAACAAGGGCACCCAATACAACCTGATGCTGAACCAGGCTGGCTTCCTGGGTGGCGACAACCGCGTCTATGCCACCTATGGCAACGGGTCCACTTTCTGGAACTGGTACAACCCTGATGTGAAGACCGAGAACACCTGGTATCAGGTCATGGACATCTACTACATCAAGCCCGCCAAGAACCTGGAAATGCAGGGCACATTCATCTACCGCAAGCAGAACGGCAAGGGCAGCATGGCCGGGAATACCAATACCTGGACCTCCGCCGGCGTCCGCCCGGTGTACTTCTTCACCAAGCACTTCAGCCTTGCAGCCGAAGTGGGCTACGACAAGCTCAAGTTCGACAATGAAACCGAGGACCGACACCTACTGAAGAAGACCATCGCGCTGCAGTGGAGTCCTCAGGCTTCCTTCTGGAGTCGCCCGGTCATTCGACTCTTTGTTACCCAGGCTGACTGGAACAAGGATGCCAACAAGTGGAACCTGGTGGGCGAAGGCCATTTCGGCACTGCTACCCAGGGCTTGACCTTCGGGGCTCAGATTGAGGCTTGGTGGTAAGTAACGGTTGATGGAACGGCCCGTCTTCGCAGACGGGCCGTGTCCTGCTTCATTCCCATCACCTCGAAGGAATGTCTTGAAATCTCCCGCCCTCAATCTCTCCTTAACCCTGCTTCTGGCCGGGTCGGGGTGCCATGGGCCGAACGCAGATACGGTTCGTTATCCGGTGGACACCACCACCATCGCGCCGGGTCAGCAACTGGAGAACGCCCCAGGCTGGTACCGCGATGCAGTGGTGTACCACATCTGGGTGAAGGCCTTCGCCGATGCTGTCTACGCGGACGGCATCGGCGACCTGCCCGGCCTCCAGGGCAAGCTGGACTATCTCCAAGCCCTGGGCGTCAACACGCTCTGGCTGTCGCCGATCTTCGAGTGCGACTATAAGGGCGCGAACATGCACGGCTACGACACGACGGACTTCTACGCCGTGAATGACCGGTTCGGCACCCGAGCGGATCTGAAGGCTCTCATCGATGCCGTGCACGGTCGCGGCATGCGGATCCTTTTCGACTTCGTCCCCAATCACACTTCCACCAAGCATTCCTGGTTCAGCAACGCCGCCACCCGGGACAGTTGGTACATCTGGAGTCCGGGCCAGCCAGCGGGTTGGGGTCTCCCCTGGGGTGGCGGCAGTGCGCAGGATGTCTGGAAATCGGGCGCCTCGGGCTACTTCTACACGGCCTTTGCCACCGATACCATGGCCGATCTGAATTTCTACAACCCCACCGTGCAAGCAGAGATCCAGAAGGTTCAGGCCTATTGGCTGGACCGAGGCTTCGATGGCATGCGGATGGATGCGGTGCGCTACCTGTGCGAATCCGGTCCCGGCCAGCAGGCGGACCAACCCGACACCCATGCCCGCCTACGAACCTTCCGGGGCTTGCTGGATGAATACAGCACGGGGAATCTGCATCCCCACCCAGGCGGTGACCCGGCGAAATACAGCAACAAGGTCATGCTCGCCGAGGCCTGGACCAACGATGCCGCGGGCGTGACGCCCTACTACGGCAACGGCAGCAACGAGTTCCACCTGTGCCTAGATTTCAGCGCCCCCTGGGCCATAGCCAATGCCATCACAAGGGGGGATGCAAGCCAGGTGACCTCCCTCTGGGAATTCGAGCAGCAGGCCTATCCGATGGGCTACCAGTCAGCAGTGTTCGATTCCAACCATGACAACCTGATCTCCCGGCCCGGCACCCAGTACGGAGGCAGTCGGCCGAAAATCATCCTGGCTGAGGCCCTCACCCTGCTGAGCCCTGGCACGCCCATCCTCTACTACGGGAACGAGGTCGGCATGACCGGCCAATCCGGCACGGACCTCAATCTGCGCCAGCCCATGGACTGGGCCGCTGCCGCCACCCAGGCCGGGCAGCCGGACTCCATCCTCAGCTGGTGCAAGGTCCTGATCCAGGCCCGGAAGTCCTATTCAGCCCTGCGCGGCGGCTACACCACCCTGACCACTGATGTGGGTCCGAGTAAGTCCATCGCCTACCTGCGCAGCGCCGGTTCTGAACGCGTGCTTGTGGTGGCGAATCTCAGCCCGACCGTGCAGACCGTGACCGTCTCCGGCCTGACCGCCCAGGGCGTCCCGGCCGGAGGCCCCGTGAGCGCCATCATCGGCGATCTCAAGGGCAGCGCGGCCCTTTCCGGGGATACCTATACCGCCACCAGCCTGCCGCCCTACGGCGTCCGGGTGCTCTATCTGGCGGGTTCCGGTTTCCAGACGACCCTCCACGGCGACCTCCTCTGATCTTCCACTGCTTCACTCACGGCCACCCCGGCCCGCACATAGCCTGACCTTTCCCGGACCCTCAACCATGGCCAACCTGCAACTCAAAGCCCTGCGCAAAGCCTTCGGAGAAGCCGAGATTCTGCACGGGATCGATCTCGACATCCAGGATGGCGAGTTCATCGTGTTCGTGGGCCCGTCGGGCTGTGGCAAGTCCACCCTACTGCGCTGTATCGCTGGACTCGAGGAGATCAGCAGTGGTGAGTTGTTCATCGGAGGACAGTTGGTGAATGAGGTGCCGCCCTCCAAGCGCGGCATCGCGATGGTGTTCCAGAGCTACGCCCTCTATCCCCACATGACCGTGGCCGAGAACATGGCCTTCGGTCTCAAGCTGGCCGGCCATTCGAAGATGGAGATCAGTGCGGCCGTACAGCGGGCCGCCCAGATCCTCCAGATCGAATCCCTGCTCGATCGCCGTCCGAAAGCGCTGTCGGGGGGGCAGCGCCAACGGGTGGCGATCGGCAGGGCCATTGTGCGCAAGCCGGGGGTCTTCCTCTTTGACGAACCCCTTTCGAACCTGGATGCGGGACTTCGGGTGCAGATGCGCGTAGAACTGGCCCGGTTGCACAGGGATCTGGCCACCACCATGGTCTATGTCACCCACGATCAGGTGGAGGCCATGACCCTGGCCAACCGCATCGTGGTACTCAACCAGGGTCGCATCGAGCAGGTGGGCGCGCCCCTAGAGCTTTACCACCACCCGGCCAACCGGTTCGTGGCCGGTTTCATCGGCTCGCCCAAGATGAACTTCCTGCCCTGTACGCTTCTTTCGGCGACCGACCTCGAAGCCAGGGTGCGCCTCGAGGATGGGACGGTCCTGTCGGCGAGCGCCGATGCCCGTGGGTTGGGGGAGGGCACAGCTCTCACACTGGGCATTCGGCCCGAGCGTCTGCTGGCGGAAACCATGCCGGACGAGGGCACGGCCAGCGTTTCTGTGATCGTGGCCGAGCACCTGGGCGATACGGTCTTTCTCTATGTTCGCGCCCCCGGCGGAGCTGGCCAGCTTACGGTCAAGGCCAAGCCTGAGAGTCCGCTGCTTTCGGGCGACCAGACACACCTCCGCTTCCCCTCCAAGCACTGCCTGCTGTTCGGACCGGACGAGCAGTCCTTGCCCCGCCTTGCCTAGTCGTTCCAGTCCTTCCACAGGGCCTTCGGGCCACCCTCCAAAGGAGACAGTCGTGAGCATCTCTACCCACCTTAGCAAGTTGGTCACCGCCGGAGCCATGGTGCTCGTTGCCGGCTTCTGTACCCAGTCCGAGGCTGCCGAAAAGGGCAAGCTTCTGGTCTGGATCAACGGCGACAAGGGCTACAACGGACTCCAGAAGGTGGGCGACGAGTTCACCAAGAAGACGGGGGTCAAGGTCATCGTCGAGCACCCCGAGGATGCCCCCGGGAAGTTCCAGCAGGCCGCCGAAGAAGGCAAGGGGCCAGATATCTGGATGTGGGCCCATGATCGCGTGGGGGAGTGGGCCGAAAGTGGCGTGATCAATGCCGTCACCCCCGGCAAAAAGATCAAGGACGATATCGATGCCAGTTCCTGGCAGGCCTTCACGATCAAGGGAAAGATCTGGGCCTACCCGGTGGCCATCGAGGCCGTGTCCCTCATCTACAACAAGGCCCTGGTCAAGACCCCGCCCAAGACCTTCGAAGAGATCTTCGCCCTCGACAAGAAATTTGTCGCCCAGGGCAAGAAGGCCATCCTCTGGGACTACACCAACACCTACTTCACCATGCCCATGTTGGCCGCCAACGGTGGCTATGCCTTCAAGCTGAAGGCAGATGGCACCTACGATCCCAAGGATACGGGCGTGAACAATGCCGGGGCCCTGGTGGGTGCCGAGATGCTCACACGACTGGTGAAGGAAGGCGTGATGCCCAAGGGCGCCACCTATGCCGATATGGAAGCAGGCATGGCCCAGGGTAAGCTCGCCATGATGATCAGCGGCCCCTGGGCCTGGGACAACCTCAAGAAGGCCAAGATCAACTTCGGCGTGGCCAAGATCCCCAGTGTGGGCGGGAAGGCCGCCTCGCCCTTCGTGGGCTACCTGGGCGCCATGATCACCAAGGCCGCCACCAACGCCGGCAATGTGGACATCGCCCGCGAATTCATCGAGAACGGCATGCTCAGCCAGAAGGGCCTGGAGACCATCAACGCCGATGTGGCCATCGGCACGCCCGCCAGCAATGCCGCCTTCGCCAAGATGAAGTCCGATCCCTTCATCCAGGTCTCCATGGCCAGCGCCAAGGATGGCGTGGTCATGCCCAACAACCCGCAGATGGGCCGCTTCTGGGCCGCCATGGTGTCTGCCCTGAACAACATGACCGAGGGTCGGCAGACCCCCAAGGAAGCCCTGGACGCCGCCGCGAAGCGGATTCTGAAGTAGCCCTCCTCGGGAACGGGGTGGGTCCTTCGGGGCCGCCCCTTTCCCGGGCCAGCATCAGCCTTTCACCCGGAATACCCCATGTCGATGCCCCAGGCCTTCCAGCGCTTCCTCCACCCCGCCCTGATACTGTTGCTGGGCTTGGTGGGGCTCTATGGCGTCACGCTGGTCTACGCCACCGGGGAAACCCTGCTGGCCACCGTCATGCTTCTGACCCTGGCCTGCTTCATCTGGATCTACACCTCGCCCAGGACCTATGCCTACCGCTACCTGTTCCCGGGCATCGGCGCAGCACTGATCTTCGTTGTCTTCCCCATGCTCTACACCGTCCGCATCGGCTTCACCAACTACAGTTCAAAGAATCTACTCACCTTCAAACGGGCCACCCAATACCTCCTGGAAGAGACCTATCGGGCCGAGGGCGCCACCTATAACTCGACCCTCCATGCCGAGAATGGCCGCTGGCGCCTGCGGTTGGAGGACGCGGACACCGGTACTGCCTTCGCCACCGAGCCCATCGCCCTCAGTCCGGAGAAGCCCTTGGTCCTCAAGGCCCTGCCCTGCCCAACGACGCTGCCTGGCGAAGAGATGCCCATGAAGGACCTGATCAACCACCAGGCCTTGCTCAAGGGGATCATGGTGGTGATGCCGGACGGCGGTCAGGTGCGGATGACCGGCCTGCGGGAGTTCGCCCCCTCTCGCTCCCAGTACACTCGCAACCAGGACGGTAGCCTCACCAACAACCAGGACCAGGGACGGCTCAAGCCCAACTTCAAGACCGGGTTCTACGAGACTGCCTCCGGGGAGCCCGTGGATCCAGGCTTCCAGGTGGACATCGGCTGGAAGCACTACGTGGAGATCTTCACGGACGCCAGCCTGCGGGAGCCCTTCTGGCAGATTTTCATCTGGACCCTGCTCTTCTCGGGCCTGACCGTGCTGTTCTGCACCTCGCTGGGCCTGGTGCTGGCGGTGCTCCTGAGCTGGGAGAACCTGCGCTTCCGTTCGGTGTACCGGCTGGTGCTCTTCCTGCCCTACGCCATTCCAGGCTTCATCTCGATTCTTGTTTTCAAGGCGCTCTTCAATAACAACTCCGGCGAGATCAACCTCGTGCTGAGTGCCCTCTTTGGCATCAAGCCGACCTGGTTCTCCGACCCCTTCCTGGCCAAGTCCATGGTCCTCATCGTCAACACCTGGCTGGGTTTTCCTTACATGATGATCGTCTGCATGGGGCTCATCAAAGCGATCCCGCAGGACCTCTATGAGGCCTCTGCCGTGGCTGGGGCTGGGCCGCTCACGAACTTTTTCCGGATCACCATGCCCCTGGTCCTGAAGCCCCTGACACCCCTGCTGATTTCCGCCTTTGCATTCAACTTCAACAACTTCGTACTGATCAGCCTGCTGACCGGTGGGCTGCCGGACTTTCTGAACACCTCGGTTCCAGCAGGCACCACAGACATCCTCGTGTCCTACACCTATCGGATGGCCTTTCAGGACTCGGGGCAGAAATACGGCTTGGGCGCTGCCATCTCAACTGTGATCTTCCTCATGGTTGCGGTGCTTTCCATCATCCAGATCCGATCCTCCAGGATCGCCGAAGACAGCAAGCGCTGAGGGGGAACCATGGCCATCGTCATTGATAAGTCCCAGCGCTGGCGCGTGCTCGCCGCCCATGTCTTCCTGTTGCTCCTCTGCGCCCTGGTGCTCTTCCCGGTGCTGGTGACTATCTCCATCTCCTTCCGCCCCGGCAATTTCGCCACCGGGAGCCTGATCCCCGAGACCATCAGCCTGGAACACTGGCGGTTTGCGCTGGGCCTGCCAGTCACCAATGCTGATGGCCGCGTGACCATCCCGGACCTGCCCGTGCTGCGCTGGCTCTGGAACTCCGTGAAGGTGGCCGCCATCTCCGCCACGGTGGCCGTGCTGCTTTCTACAACGGCCGCCTACGCCTTCGCCCGCCTGAAGTTCTCCGGGAAGAAAGCTTCCCTGATGGGACTCATGCTCATGCAGATGTTCCCCACCATCCTGGCCCTCATCGCCATCCACGCGATCTTCTCGCGCCTCGGGCACTCCTTCCCCCTCTTCGGGATCGATAGCCCCTGGGCCCTGGTCCTCTGCTATTCGGGCGGCATCGCCCTCCACATCTGGACCATCAAAGGCTTCTACGAAACCATCCCCGGTGAGATCGAGGAAGCCGCCACAGTAGATGGCGCCACCCCTTGGCAAGCCTTCCGGTTGGTGCTTCTGCCCATGGCCTTGCCCATCCTGATGGTGGTCTTTCTGCTGGCCTTTATCGGGGCAGTGAACGAGTACCCAGCAGCTTCTGTCCTGCTGCGCAGCCAGGACCAGCTCACCATCGCCGTGGGTTCCAAGCAGTTCCTCTACGCCCAGAAGTACCTCTGGGGTGATTTTGCCGCGGCGGCCATCCTCTCCGGCCTGCCCATTTCCGTCGTCTTCATCCTCGCCCAGCGCTGGATGATCTCCGGTCTTACCTCCGGCGCCAACAAGGGCTGACCTCTCCCCCACCCTGAGGGCCCTCGCCCTCCTTTCCCTTTCAAGGAGTCATGCATGAGTCTCCGCACGAGCCTTCTCAAGGCGATCGCCGTGATCGCCCTGCTCATCACGCCTGCCCTCGCCGCCCCTCCGGCAGGCATGATTGAAATCAACTATCACCGCTGCGATGGCAAGTACGAACGGTGGGGCGTGCATCTCTGGAAGAGCCCCAACATGCCCTTGCCCGACATCGAGTGGCCCAATCCGATGAAGCCCACTGGCACGAACGACTTCGGCGTCTTCTGGCACGCCGACCAGGAGGAATTCAAGACCGGGTCCAAGATGCAGGTGAACTACATCATCCACAAGGGCGACATCAAGGAGCAGGGCGCCAAGGACATGGCCTTTGACGGCAATGGCCACAAGGCGATCTGGGTGGTCAACAATGACCGCGCCATCTATTTCGCCAAGGAAGAGGCTCTGAAGGACCACGTCTGCAAGAAGTAGTGCCACGACCGCCCCGGGGCCTTGGCCCCTGGGGCGGTGATGCATCCGACCCGCCCTCTGCGGAGAGACTCCATGCCCCAAGCCCGACTCCTGCCAACCATCCTCCGAGTGCTCCTGCTGACTGCGGGATTGGCCGCCGGCCTCACTGTGTGCGCCCAGGCTCCTGCTGCCGTGCCCGGAACCTTTGCCGAAAACCCCATCGTCTACTTCGTGATGACGGATCGCTTCTGCAACGGCAACCCTGCGAACGACCAGAGCTACGGCCGCCAGCGGGAAGCAACGGCCAAGGCGGATGTGGGGTCCTTCCACGGTGGCGACCTGAAGGGCTTGACGCTCAAGCTCAAGGAGGGCTGGTTCAGGGAGCTCGGTGTCAACGCCCTGTGGATCACCGCCCCCTACGAGCAGATCCATGGCTGGGTGCAGGGGGGCCAGAAAGAGTTCAAGCACTTTGCCTACCATGGCTATTACGCCTTGGACTACACGGTGCTCGACAGGAACATGGGCACGCCCGATGAGCTGCGGGAGTTGGTCGACACCGCCCATGCCCAGGGCATCCGCATCCTCTTCGATATCGTCTTGAACCATCCGGGCTACCTCGATATCCAAACGGCGAAGGACCTCAAGATTGACATCCTCTGGCCGGACTGGGAGAAGGACACCAACCTCCTGCGGAATTACCACAACTACATCGACTACAACTCCTTCAAGTTCGGCGACTGGTGGGGCCGCCCCTGGGTGCGGGCGGGACTGCCGGGCTACATCGATGGAGGCCGCGACGACCTCACCATGCAGCTGGCCTACCTCCCGGACTTCCGCACCGAAAGCGCCGAGTTCGTGAACCTCCCGAAATTCCTTAAGGAGAAGCCAGACACCAGAGCGGTGGATCTGCCCAACACCACCGTGCGTGGCTACCTCATCAAGTGGCTCGCGGACTGGGTGCGAGAATTTGGAATCGATGGCTTCCGCGCCGACACCGTGAAGCACGTGGAGCCCGAGGCCTGGGCCCAGCTGAAGAGTGCGGCAGTGAAGGCCCTCACCGAGTTCAAGGTCAAGAACCCCACTCGCAAAGTGGACGATGCCCCCTTCTGGATGGTGGGCGAGTTCTGGGGCGTCGGCCCCACCCGCCACAAGCTGACCGGCTTCGGCTTCGACGCCATGATCAACTTCGACTTCCAGCACCAGGAGAGCGCTTTCGCCAAGCCCGAGAAACTGTTCCGAAGCTATGCCCAGGCCCAGGCCGGCAAGCCCATCCACATGCTCAACTACCTGTCCTCCCATGACACAGAACTCTTCGAGCGGGATCGACTCATCGAAGGCGGCACTGCTCTGCTCCTGGCCCCTGGTGGGGTGCAGATCTTCTATGGGGATGAAACGGCGCGACCCCTGGGTCCGGCCCCCCGCACGGACCAGCAGCAGGCCACCCGCTCCGATATGAACTGGACGAATCCCGACACAAAGGTCCTGGCCCACTGGCGCAAGCTGGGGACCTTCCGTGCCCGCCATCGGGCCCTGGCCAGCGGTGAGCACAGGCAGATGGGCGAGGCCCCCTATACCTTCAGCCGCGTGGAAGCCACCAGCGGTGATCGCGTGGTGGTGGCCCTCGACGCCAAGGGCCAGGTGAGCCTGACCGTGGCAGGGGTGTTCGAGGACGGCCAGACCCTCCGCGATGCCTACACGGGGCGCACAACCATGGTTTCGGGTGGCAAGGTCACCCTTCAGGCCGAACAGTGCGTCCTGCTTGAGCGTGTCCCGGCTCCAGCCCCCTGAGACCTGCCCTCACCCGCTTCCGCCTGCATGACGCCCAGACCCATCCCGAAGGAGTCCGCATGTCCCTCAAGAAGCTGCCCAAGGTAGCCTACTTCTGCATGGAGTACGCCCTGGAGAGCCCGTTCAAGATTTATGCGGGAGGCCTGGGCATCCTCGCTGGCGACTACCTAAAGGGTGTCAAGGACCATGGCTATCCCATGGTCGGGATTGGCATCCGCTGGAAGCAGGGCTACGGCGAGCAGATGGTGGACGCGGCCACCGGCAAGGTTTACGACGCCTACAAGAGCGGGCAGCACGACTTCCTGGAGGACACCGGCGTCACTGTCGAGGTGACCATCAAGGGCCGCCCGGTGGTGGTCAAGGTCTGGCGGGTGAACAGCCACGGGGTGGATTCCCTCTACCTGCTGGATACGGATGTCGAGGAGAACGACGGCGAGGCCCGCTGGATCACCGGCCAGCTCTACGGCTGGTTCGGCGAGGAACGGGTAGCCCAGGAGATGGTGCTGGGCATTGGCGGCATCCGGGCCCTGCAGGCCCTCCGCATCAAGCCCGACGTCTACCACTTCAACGAGGGGCACGCCCTCTTCGCAGGCTTTGAATTGCTGCACCAGCGCATGGCCAAGGGGGCCACCTTCGAGGCCGCCTGGGCCAAGACCCGCGAGGAAGTGGTCTTCACCACCCACACCCCCATCGTGCAGGGCAACGAGTCCCACCCCATCGACCGGTTCCTGTACCTGGGCGCCAACCTCGGCCTGACCAAGGCCCAACTCAAGCAGCTGGGCGGCAGTCCCTTCAACATGACCGTCGGCGCGCTGCGGTTGTCCCGTATCGCCAATGCCGTAGCCGACCTGCACCGGGTCACCGCCAACAGCATGTGGAAAAAGATCACTGGGCGCTGCGAAATCATCGGCATCACCAACGCCATCCACCGCCCCACCTGGGTGGATCAGCGCATGCTCGATCTGGCCGCTGCTTGTCATGGCGGGAAGAAGGGCAAGGATGCGCTCTGGAAGGCGCACCTGGACAACAAGAAGAAGCTCATCCAGTTTGTGGAGGGCCGCACCGGAGTGAAACTGGACGCCGATAAGCTGCTCATCGGCTTCTCCCGCCGGGCGGCACCCTACAAGCGCTCCAACTTCATCTTCACTGACCGCAAATTCATCGAGCCCATGCTCAAGACCGGGAAGCTGCAGATCGTGTTCTCCGGCAAGGCCCATCCGCTGGATGACAACGGCAAGAAGATCGTTGAGAACATCCTGGAGATGACGCGGCGCTATCCCAACAGCGTGGTCTTCCTGGAGAACTACGATATGGACATCGGTCGGATGCTTACCCGAGGCTCCGATGTCTGGCTGAACAATCCCCGCCGCCCCAAGGAGGCCTCCGGGACCTCTGGCATGAAGGCAGCCATGAACGGCGTCCTGAATCTGTCCATCCTCGACGGCTGGTGGCCCGAGGCCTGCCAGCACGGCGTGAACGGCTGGCAGTTCGGCGATGGCTTCGAGAATGAGGACGAGGCCGTGCTGGACAAGCACGACTTCAAAGCCTTCAAGAAGGTGCTGGCCGAGGAGGTGCTGCCCACCTACTACGACCGCCACGAGGCCTGGGTGAACATGATGGTCGCGTCCATCCAAAGCACCCAGGACGCCTTCGGCGTGCAACGGATGCTGGACGAGTACTACACCCGGATGTACAAGCGGACCCCCCGCTAGGCGAGCATCCTCGCCATTCACTCATCTCTCGACTGCGCCTGCCGGAAGGGCGATTCATTCTGAAAGGGAGGTCCCCATGACCCGATTCCTGGCTGGCCTACTGGGCGCCGTCCTGGTGTTGCTGAACGGCTGTGGAGGAGGAGGCGGTGCCTCCAGCGCGAACCCCGTCACCCCGGCCATCGACAGCGATCCGAACGCGACGCCGCCGGCGGACGCGGCCTACTACAAGATCCCCAGCAACCCCTTGGGGGCGCTTGTCGCCGGGGGCAATGTCACCTTCAACTACTGGAACCCCAACGCCACTACCGTGACTCTCTGCCTCTATACCAACTGGAATGATGCCCTGAGTGCCCCGGCGGCCACCAAAGCCATGACCCGTGGTACCGGCGGCATCTGGTCCACGGGTTTACTGGCCCTCCCGACACAGCGCTTCTATGTCTACAAAGTGGGCAGCGAATACGTGCTGGACCCTTACGCAAAATCCATGGCCCAGTGGATTCATATCAACAATGGCCTGACCATTCCTGGGGACAACATCGGCAAAGGGGCCATTGTGGATTCGGCGGCCTCGCTGCCGGATAGCGGCTGGACACCCTATGCGGGCGCATCCTATTACTTTGATGGCTCGGCGATGAAGGGTCCCGATGGAACACCTGCGCCCTATGCCTTCGCCTCCAACCGGGACGCCATCATCTACGAGGCGGGCATCCGCGACCTCACCGTGGACCCCGGCCTTGGGACTTTCGCCAGCGGCACCACCTGGGGTACCTACAAGGGGCTCATAGCCCTGCTGCCCCACATCCAGAAGCTGGGCGTTACCCACGTCCAGTTACTCTGCCCTCTGGCCAATTACAACTACGATCAGACAAAGAACAGGACGCGTGAACTGAACGTTGCCCAGACGTCCCTCGCCAACTACAACTGGGGCTACGATCCGCAGAACTATTTCACGCCTTCGGGCATGTATTCCTCCGATCCAACCAATCCCAGCCTTCGCATCAATGAACTCAAGACCCTCATCAATGAGATCCATAAACAGGGGATGGGCGTCATCCTGGATGTGGTCTACAACCACACCGCCAACAATAACGTGCTTGGCGATTCCGGCATCCAGGGCTACTACTACCGGAGTACGAGCCGCAATGGCGCCGGGAGCCAGGATGTCAAGTCCGAGGCCAAGATGGTGCGCAAGCTCATCGTCGATTCCGTCCTGCATTGGGTCGGCGATTACAAGGTGGACGGCTTCCGTTTCGACCTCATGGGTGTGATGGATGCCCAGACCGTCAAGGCGGCCTATAACGCAGCCAAGGTCCTCAATCCCAAGGTGGTCTTCGTCGGCGAGGGCTGGAACGGTTTCTACAGCGGTCCAGCTAGCGACTACAACGGTGATCCAACCACCGGGGCCGATCAGGGCAATTCCGCCTTCTTCAATGGAATGAACGTTTCCATGTTCTCCGATAGCTACCGACAGATTTTCAAGAACGGTTATCCCTCGGACGGAGCCCCAGCCTTCCTCTCAGGCACGGCCCAGAACCCCACCAATCTGTTCTCCAACATTGCCGGCCTGCCCACCAACACCGGCCCCACCTTCGCACCAGGCTCCACCAACAATGTGGTCAGCTACCTCACCTGCCACGACAACCTGTGCCTCTATGATGTCCTGGCGATGGCGACCAATGCCCCCAAGGTGACTGGGGATTCGGCTGTGCTGCAGCGCGCCAAGGTGGGCTATGCGGTGCTCCTGACTTCCCAGGGCCTCGCCTTCATTCATGCTGGCGACGAAATGTTCCGGACCAAGGAGACCACGGGCGGCTATGCCAACACCAAATCGAACACGACGCGATCCTTCGTCGACAACTCCTACAACGCCTCGGACGCCATCAACATGGTGAAGTGGTCCACGGTCTACTCCGGCGACCCGATCGCGGGTGGCTTCGCTAACTACGACACCACCAAGGACGGCTACAAGCTCTACACCTACGTCCAGGGCCTCAACCTCCTCCGGAAGAGCACCAATGCCTTCCGCCTGCCGGACGCGGTCCGCGCCACCAACGTCACCCGTATCGACCCGGTGGGCGTCGGCACCAGCACCCTGGCCTTCGGCTACAAAGCCGTTGGCACAGATGCCGCCTACTACGCATTCCACAATGCGGATACCACTGCCAAGTCCTTTACGGTAGACACCGCCTTCGCCGGGGCGGCGCTGCTGGTGGACGGCACTCGAGCGGGCCTTGCACCCCTCACTTCGTCTGCGACCGTCACAGTGACTGGCACCACCGTAACCCTGCAGCCCCTGACCTCGGCCATCTTCAGGAAGTGATCACCGCAAGGTGATGAAGGTCGCCTCTACTTTCCGCTGTCCCGGGAAACCGGGCAGCGGCTGGATGTTGCGGCGCAGGGCCGTCCCCATGAAGACATAGGGCCGGAGGAGCGCCTGCGCTCTGAATGGTGCGAAATAGAGGGTGGCCGGCTGGCCGTGCAGGGCCTGGGCTGTGAGGTAGCCCACCAGGGCATGTTCGGCGGAGTGGTAGCCGCTCTTCCACTGGTGGATCTTGGGGCCGGTCCAGGGCTCGAAGTCGGGGCCGCCAGCCCCGCCCCAGACTTCGTGATGCACTGGATCCACCAGGCGCCGAAACCAGAAGTCCACCGTGCGCGGCAGCGGCGCGGCCTGGCGCGGATCCGCCAGGGCCAGGGTGGCGGCCAGTTGATCCAGCTCCGCGTAGATCCACCACTCCTTGCCCGTATCGACGCTGCCATCGGGACGCAACCGGGAGCCCCAGGTTCCCGAATCCTTGAGATAGGCCTGCTGCAGCAGCGCCCGGGCGCCGGTGGTGGCCAGTGCCACCAGGGCTGGGTCCGGCAGGAGTCGACCGATGCGCTCCAGCATCCAGTAGGCCTTCGCGGAGTGGCCGAAGTCCGTGTGGCGGGAACCCAGCTTCTTCTGGGCTGGATCGTGGATCGTCCCCCAGAACAGTTGGCGGTCTGCATCGTAGTAGTCACGTACCAGCACCAGGGCCAACCGCTTCAGATCGGCAGTCCATTCCCGTTGCTCCGCCTTCGGCAGGAGGGGTGTCAGGAGCAGCAGGTAGGCGTTGATCTGGTCCAGCTGGGCCACCAGCTCCTGGCGCAGGTGCTCACCCTGGGGTCCGACCTTCACCACCCAGCGGAGTGCCTGCCACTGGGGATTCCAGTACTGCGTAAAGATGTGCCGTTTCAGTTTCCTGATATCGCGCAGCACCGCCTCATCCCGGGTCAGGTAGTAGTACATGGCCAGGCCGAGCTGCGCGTAGGCCAGGTCCTGACTGCTGCGGGCCAGCACCTCGGGCTGCGGGATCCCCTTCTCCCAGTAGGACACGGCGCTGCCGCTGACGGGATCCAGGGCCCGCTTCCGGAGGAAGGTGACACCTGCTCGGGCCAGGGCCAGCATCTTCGGGTCGCCTGTCAGATGAAAGGCCACTCCATAGAAGTAGGTCTGGCGCGACTTCATTCGCACATAATCGCGCTCGAAGTTCTCCCTGATCCAACCGGGCGCGGTGGCCAGTTCTTCGGGCGGCTTCGCCCAATCCACGGCGCTGCCATCGTTCCCACGGAAGGTGGGAAAGTTACCTCGGGGCGTTCCCCAGGCGGCGGGAACATTCCAGAACGGCAGCAGATCCGCTCGAAAATGCTGCAGCCAGCGCTCGCCCTGGGGCAGATCGGCGGGGACCCTCGCCAAGGGCGGCTCAGAGGCCAAAGGGTGCGGTGACTGGGCGGGCAGGAGGCCGCTCACAAAGGCCAGGGTGATCCACAGCAGGAGGGGCTTGAACATGGCGGCAACTCCGATCCCAGGATTGGACCACGGACCATGACTGGGCGCATGCAATCGTAGCAACTGGGTGGCCTCTGCGCTCCTCCTCGGGTTACCGGCCCTTTCCTGCCGTCCTGCTTCGTACCCGCTGCGAAGAATCGCGACAAAAGCGATCCAGTTCCCCCTCCGCAAGGATGCTTGGCAGGCCACTGGGGCTATCCTGTGAGGACACGTTGAACGGAGGGTCGCATGCCGCATGGTTGTCACTTGTTCCGAGCCTTGGCCATCGCGATGATCCTGCTGCCGAACGCCCCGGCCCAGGCCCTTGAACCCGGTCGGACGCAATGGAAGCTGGCTACCTTCACCTGGGTGAAGCGGGTTCCTGCCGAACCAGGTGCGCCCCCCAATGCCCATCCGGCGCAGCCATCGGAAGCGGCTCTGCTGAATGCCCTGGGCGCGGTCACCGCCAAGGTGGAAGGAACCGAGACCCCCCTCTTCACCCCAGGCGAACTGCGCCCGCTCGCCAAGGCCCTGCAGGAGGCCTTCGCAACGGCGCGCCCCTCGGAGGATCTGGTCCTGCTCAGCACCCAGCGCCGGGGCGGCCATTTCCTGGATCCAGCCCTGGCGGTGACCGCCCGGCTCTTCCTGTCGGATGGTGCCCTGAACCTCATCGTCCATGACACCCGTCTGGACTTCATGGATCGCTATGCCGCCGACCGCACGCTGCCCACATTTCGCTACGGCTCGCGACAGACAGCAGCTGCGGTCTTCCTCCAGGCCGGGGCAGCCCCGCAGCTCCGTTCCGACTGGCTGGCCCTACCCCTTCTGGAGTCACCCACTGCGGCAACAGCAAGGCCCCCCGTGACCCAGGCGATTCCGGCCCCTACTGTGGCCGTGCCTGCTCCTGGTAGCTCCACGAAAGATGCGGCCTTCTATGACCTCCAGGCCCAGCGCCTGAAGGCCCTGAAGCGCCTGCGAGACGAGCAACTGCTCTCCGAAGCGGAATACCAGCTGAAGCGGGAAGAGATCCTGAAGAGCCTCTAGCCTCTGGAGGCGCGCCAGACGCCGACTCGGTCTGAGCGACCGCCTGCTGATTCTCCTGGAGTCGAACCATGCGGCGAACCGTCCTCTCCCTCTGCCTACTCCTCAGCACGGCCCTACTGCCGGCAAGTCCCCCTCCACTCCAGAGCCAGCGCCCAGAACTGCGCAACGGCCAACTGGTCCTGAAATCGGAGCAAGCCCAGGCGCATATTGCCATCACCGAAGGGGGCCTCCTCCGGGTGACGGCCCTCACCAATGAGGCCACTCCGGCACCCCCACCCATCACCCTGGAGCTACCGGCTGGACCGCCGCTGCGGGCGCTTCCCGGCACCTCGGAAGTGGCTGGGGAGGGTTTCCTCTTCACCATTGCAGGACCCGCCTCAGTCCTCGTGACGCCACCGGGGCAGCCCCCCTTTCGCTTGACTCTGGAAGTCGAGGGGCCCCGCCTGACCCTACGCCTGGTTGCAGCAGGGGCCACAGCCTTCCACGGCTTTGGCCAGGCGGTGAAGGCACTGGGTGTGAAGGACGCAGGCCTGGAGCTCTATCACGAGCCCCGCTTCGGTGATCAGACCTACCTGCACATGCCCTTCTTCTTTTCGGACACAGGTCTGGCGGTCGCCTTCAACGCTGCGGGCCGGGATCAGGTCGATGTCTCCAACGGCAGCGAGGTCCGACTCAGCACGACCACCGGGCGCCTCGATCTCTACGCCTGGAGCCAGGCTGATCCCGCCACACTGGTGGCCCGCTATTACCGCCTGAGCGGCTCACGCAGCCTGCTGCCGCGCTGGGCCTACGGCTACATCCAGTCCCGCTACGGCTATCGCACCGAGGCCGAGGTGCGAAGCACCGTGGATCTCTTTGCGCGGTTCAAGCTGCCCTTGGCCGCCATCGTTCTGGACCTCTACTGGTTCAAGCGGATGGGGGACCTGGCCTGGAACCGGGAGGCCTTCCCCGACCCCGAAGGCCTCGCCGCTTGGCTCAAGCGGAAGGGGGTGAGGCTGGTGACGATTTCAGAGCCCTTCTTCAACCAGGATTCCCTCGCCTTCCCTGAGCTCCAGGCGGCGGGGGCCCTGGCCCGGGATGCGCAAGGGCGGACGGTGCTCTGGCAGGACTGGTGGGCCTTCGGCAAGGGTGATGGCGGCGGCATTGTGGATCCCCTGTCACCGAAGGCCGCGGAGCTCCTCGGTGGCCGCTACCAGAAGCTGGCCGCCGGCGGCGTGGAGGGCTTTTGGATCGATCTGGGCGAACCGGAGCGCGTGCCCGGCGAGGCCCGCTTCGGCCCCTACAGCGAGCTCGCCTTCCACAACGCCTTCAACCTCGCCTGGGCGAAGCTGGTGCGGGAGGCCTTCCAGGCCGTATTCCCCGATCGCCGCCCCTTCATCCTCAGTCGCTCTGGCTTCACCGGCATCGCGGGCCTCGGCGTCTCCACCTGGTCCGGTGATGTCCCCGCCAGTTGGAAGGGCTTAAAGGAGCAGCTCCCTCTGGGTCTCTCCGCATCGCTCTCGGGCCTTCCCTTCTGGGGCTCCGATGTGGGCGGCTTTATCACCCGCGGGGGCGAAGCCATGCCCCCAGACCCTGAACTCTATCTGCGCTGGCACCAGTTCGGCGCCTTCACTCCGGTCTATCGCGCCCATGGCCTCGGGGCCCGGGAACCCTGGATCTACGGTGAGGGCTGGATGCAGCGCGTGAAGGCCGTGCTGGACCGCCGCCAGCAACTGCTGCCCTATCTCTACTCCACTGCCTACCAGGTGTGGTCCGAGGGCCTGCCCATGATGAGGCCGCTCTTCTTCCTGGAGCCCGCTGATGCGACCCTGCGCACTGAAGCATCGGCCTACCTCCTTGGGGATTCAATCCTGGTGGCTCCGGTCACCCAGCCCCTGGAGCGTGAGCCGATCAAGCGCTTGCGCCTACCCAAAGGGGCCTGGTACGACGCCTTCACGCTGGAGCGCTCCGAGGGAGGTCGCGAGGTCGCCATTCCGCTCAGCCTCGACCGCTTCCCCCTCTTCTATCGGGAGGGTGGCATCCTCCCCGTAGAGGTAGGCGCCGGAGCGGAAGGCTTGATCCTGCTACCGGGACCAACGCCCACTCGGTTCACTGTATTCACGGATGATGGCGAAAGCGAAGCCTATCGCCGAGGAGCGGGGGAGCAGCTGTTGGTGCAACTGGACGCCCAGACCGTGACCATCTCCGGTGCCATCCGGGCCCGAGAACTCATCCTGCTGTTCCCCAGGAGCCTGTTGCTCGGTGCGCTGACAGCGAAGGACGCGGTTTCCGAGGGCCCCTTTCAGAGGGTCCGAGTGACCGTGAAGCCCGGCCGTTCGCAGAAGTTCTCCTGGGCATCCGGAGCCCCCGCGATCAAGCCAGACCAGGATTGAGATTCAAGCAGTCCCAGGGGCTCAGGAGTCTTTCACCAACAGCTCGTTGATCCGGCGGATGACATCGGAGGGATTGGCCAGCCGGGAGCCTTCGGCCAGGACGGCCTGGGCGTGGAGGAGGCGCAGGTGATCCTCGATGCGGGAATCCGCCGGGTTGGCGGTGTGAATCTTCAGGAGCCCCTGCACCGCCGGATGGTCGGGGTTGAGCTCGAGGATCCGGGGGCTCTCCTGGTCATCGGTCTTCTTCAGCCGCTGCAGGAGGCGCTCCATGTGAATGTCCATGCCGTCCTCGGCGGCCACGAGGCAGGCGGCGCTTTCCGTCAGGCGGTTGGAGAGGCGCACATCCTTCACCTCCGTGAGCTTTGCCTTCAGGAGCGCCAACAGGGGCTGGAAGGTGGCCGAGGCCTCCTCCACCTTCTTCTGGGCCTCCGGTTCGAGAGTGGGCGCGTTGCGGTCGGCGGGCTTCAGGGACTTGCCCTTGTAATCGGTGAGCATGGGGAAGACGAAGCCATCGATGGGGTCACTGAGCAGCAGCACATCCCAGCCCCGGCGCCGGAAAGCTTCGAGCACAGGGGAGTGCTCCAGGGTGGCGCGGTCCTCACCCGTCATGAAGTAGATGTCGGTCTGGTCCGCGGGCATGGCTTCCAGGTACTGGGCCAGGGTGATGTGCGTGCCCTTTGCGGTCTGGAGACTGTCGAACAGGAGCAGGTTCGCGATGGCTTCCTTGTTGGCCCAGTCCCGGCTCAGGCCTTCCTTTAGGATGCCGCCCAGCTCGCCATAGACCTTGACGTAGCCTTCGTAGTCCGTGGTCTTGAAGTCCTCCAGGGTCGAGAAGACATTCTTGACGAGGCTCTTCTGGATCTTCTCGAGCAGGGGGTTGTGCTGCAGCAGCTCGCGGGACACATTCAGCGGCAGATCCGGGCAGTCCACCACGCCGCGCACGAAGCGGAGGTAGGCTGGCAGGAGCTGTTCGCAATGGTCCATGATCTGCACGCGGTTGATGTAGAGCCTGGGTCCCACCTTCGCCTCGCCGAACTGCAGGTCGAAGCTCTTGACCTTGGGGATGTAGAGCAGGGCCCGGAACTCGAGGGCCCCCTCGGCGGCGTAGTGGATCACCTTCGCGGGATCCTCGAAGTCCCCCGAGACCTGCCGGTAGAAGGCGTTGTGCTCTTCCGGTGTCACGTCGCCCTTGCTGCGCAGCCAGAGGGCCTTGCGGGAGTTCAGCACCTCTTCGGAGAGGGTCTTTTCCTCTCCTTCGCCCCGCTTCTCCACGTCCATGACAATGGGGTGCTCGATGAAGTCCGAGAACTGTTTCACCACCGAGCGCAGGCGCCACTCCTGCAGGAACTCCTTTTCCTCCGCCTTGAGGTGGAGGATCACATCCGTGCCGCGACTGGCCCGCTCGGCGGGCTCCACGGTGAACTCACCCAGGCCATCGGAGGTCCAGCGCACCGCCTCGGTCTCGCCAGCGGCGCGGGACACCACACTCACCTGCTCCGCGACCATGAAGGAGGAGTAAAAGCCCACGCCGAACTGCCCGATGAGGTCAGGGCGCGTAGGTGCCTCAGCTTGGCTCAGGCTCTCCAGAAACTCGCGGGTTCCCGAGCGAGCAATGGTCCCCAGGTGCTCGATGATGGCCTCCCGGGACATGCCCACGCCGTTATCGGACACCGTCAACGTGCCCGCCGCCTGATCCGCGGCGATCCGGATCTTCCAGTCCCGGTCCTCGCCCAGCAGCGTCTCGTTCTGCAGCGAGTTGAAGCGGATCTTGTCGATGGCGTCGCTGGCATTGCTGAGCAGCTCCCGCAGGAAGATCTCCTTATGGGAGTAAAGCGAGTGGGTGATGATGTTCAGGATCTGCTTGAGCTCGCTCTTGAACTCACGCTTTTCGACGGTGGAATCAGACACGGGAAACCCTCCAGAGGACAGACTGCTTTTTTAACTCAGCTCCAGTGTAGTGGGCAAGGGTGCCGCGCCCCTACCGGCTCTGCTCGACTCGCTACCACCGCAGGCAACCACCCTCACGACCAAGGGGTGGCGTGCCCTACACTGGGAGCTGTTCGCAGGGATTGGGATGACAAAGGGCTACAACGCTTTCCGGGTCACCATGGCCGCCAGTGCCCCGGGGGCGGTCTCCACGGCCCTGGGCAAGGGCGCCGTGGCCTCCGCCTCCCGGCAGGCTTCGGAGTTGGCCATCCAGGTGCTGCAGAATGGCGGCAATGCCTTCGATGCAGCCTTCGCCACAGCCTTCGCCCTCTGCATCTACCACCCCCAGGCGGGCAACCTCGGCGGCGGCGGCTACTTGCTGTTCCGGGAAAAGGGGTGCCAACCCAGGGTCTTCAACTACCGGGAGCAGGCCCCCAGGGGTGCCACCCGGGCCGACTTTCTGCTGCCGGACGGCTCGCCGGATCCCGATCGGACCGCTTTCGGCCCCGCCTCCGTGTGTGTCCCCGGCACCGTCAAGGCCTTCTTCGAGTTGCAGGCGCGCTACGGGAAGCTGCAGGCCCAAGACCTGCTCTTGGCCGTCGCCCAGCGGGCCCGCGAGGGCGCGGAGGTCACCCAGTTTGAAGCGGACTGCCTCAACCGCCTCGGCCCCAAGCTCGCGGCCTCACCGGAGGCCCGCAGCATCTATGTCCGCGCGACCCCCTTCGCGGCCGGCGATCGGCTGCACAATCCCAACCTCGCCAACACCCTGACCGTACTGGCCGCCGAGGGCGAAGCCGCCTTCTACCGGGGCCGCATTGCTGAGCAAATCGTGGCGGATCTCCAGGCCAACGGCGGGCTCCTGACCGCAGCGGATCTGGCGGACTACGCCCTGCGGGAAGTGGAACCCATCTACGCGGAGATCGCCGGCCGCCAGGTGTGGACCGTGCCACCGGAAGGGGGCGGCGCCATGCTCCTGGAGATCCTGGGCATCCTGGACCGGGAAGCCTTCCGGCAGCTGGCCTACGACTCCCCGGAGTATCACCACCATCTGGCCCAGGCCGCCAAGCTGGCCTTCATCGATCGCCAGGACTACCTGGGAGATGTTCCCCCCGGGGCCGCCTACCAGCGCCTCCTCACCCGGGAGCACCTGGACCAGCGCTTCGACCTCATCGATCCCACCCGAGATACGCCCACCCACACCCTGGCGCCGCACTGCCGCGCCGCGAAGGAAACCGGGAAGAACACCACGCACTTCGCCATCATCGATGCCGAAGGGAACGCGGTCTCCAACACCTACACCATGAACCTCCGCTACGGCTCGAAGTGGGCTGTGGCCGGGGCTGGCTTCCTGCTCAATGGCAGCATCGACTCCTTCTCTTTCATCGAGGGAAAAGCGAACTACTTCGGGGTCATCGGCAGCGAGCCGAACCTCTTCGCTCCTGGCAAGCGTCCCGCCAGCAACATGGCCCCCGTGCTGGTGACCTCTGGCGACACCGTGGAACTGCTGCTCGGCACGCCCGGGGGACCCACCATCCCCACAACCCTGGCGAACATCCTGCTGGGCAGCCTGCTCCATGACGTGCCCCCCGAGACCGCCATCCGCGCCAGCCGCCTGCACCACCAGGCCTGGCCCGACGCCCTCGCCCACGAACCGGGCTTCGACCGCCCCGAGCTGCTCGCCGCCCTGGCCGCACTGGGCTATCCCCTCAAGAACAAGCACGAACTCATCTCCGATGTGCAGAGCATCTTCCGCCAGGGCGAACAGTATCTGGCCGTGAGCGACTACCGCCGCGAAGGCAAGGCCCTGGCCTGCCCAAGCTGAACCCGCCCTGGTTCCAGCGGGAAGCACATCAGGCCGTTTCCTCCGCGTCCTCTGTGGCCCTCTGCGTCCTCAGCGTTCCAGCTGTTCGCTGTCCTCAAGCAATCAGGTCACAGCGCCAGCAGCTCCTCGACCAGCTCAGGCACGGTCATGGAGGCGGGACCGGCGCGGTGCTCCTGGAAGGCATCGGCCACGCTGCTCATGACCAGGTTTAGTTCCAGGGTGCGGGCCGAGGGGCGCACGGCCTCCACGAACCCAGCGGCCGGATAGACATTGCCGGAGGTGCCGATGGACAGGAAGAGCGCACAGCGGTCGAGGGCCTCGTAGATCTCGTACATCCCCATAGGCAGCTCCCCGAACCACACGATGTGCGGCCGCAGCTGACCCAGGGTGGCGCAGGCGGGGCAGCAGGAGTGGTAGTCCAGATCCTCCTGCCAGGGGTGGACATGGTGGCACTCCAGGCAGCGGGCCTTGAGCAGCTCGCCATGCATGTGGAGCAGCCTGCGGCTGCCCGCCCGATCATGCAGATCATCGACATTCTGGGTCACCAGCAGGAAGTCCCCGGGCCAGGCCGCCTCCAGGCGCGCCAAGGCGTGGTGGGCGGCATTGGGCTCCACCGTGGCCAGCTGGCGCCGCCGCTCGTTGTAGAAGCGCTGAACCAGGACCGGATCGCGCTTGAAGGCCTCCGGCGTGGCCACATCTTCCAGGCGATGCTGCTCCCACAGGCCATCACCGTCGCGGAAGGTGCGCAGTCCGCTTTCGGCGCTGATCCCGGCCCCGGTGAGGATGACGATGGACGGTGCGGGCAACAGGACCTCCGAAGGAACATCATAGCGTTCCCCAGCTTTCTTCTTGCGGCTGTTGGGAATATCCAGAGAATGAATCCAGACCCAACTTTTCATTTCCAACCCCTGGCCAGCCTTTTCCGCTTTTCGGTGAGGCTTCACCCTTCGAGTGACCATGTCCCTTTTGCCCCTCCCCGCCGGCCTCGAGCGCCACGCGAACAAAGTCACCACGGCCGCTGAGGCGGTGACGCAGATCGCGCCAGGGCAGCGGGTCTTCGTGGGCACGGCCTGCGCCAGTCCGCGCACCCTGGTGGCCGCCCTGGAGGCGATGACCCGGCCCCCGGCGGATCTAGAGCTCCTGCACTTCATCACCACCAACACCGTGCCCCACGATGGCGAGGGCCGCTGCACCACCCGCTTTCGGCACCGCAGCTTCTTCGTGGGTTCGGATATGCGGGCCGCCATCAAGCAGGGATTGGCGGAATATGTGCCCATCTCGCTGGCGCAGGTGCCACAACTCATCGAGCTGGGTCGGATTCCTGTGGACGTTGCCCTGATCCAGGTGACGCCGCCGGACGAGTTCGGCTACGTCAGCCTGGGCGTCTCCGTGGACATCGTCGCCGCGGCGGTGGCGAAGGCCCGGCTGGTGCTGGCCGAAGTCAATCCCGCCATGCCCTGGACCATGGGGGACTCCACCCTGCATGTGAGCGAGATCGATGCACTGGTGCCCGTGGATACGCCGGTGCTCGAATACATCCATCCGGTGGCCAAGAGCCAGGTGGTCGAGCGCATCGCCCGCTACATCGCCGGAATCATCGATGACGGCTCCACCCTGCAGATCGGCATCGGGCGAATTCCCGAGCAGGCGCTGAAGTATCTGGACGACCGGAAGGATCTGGGCGTGCACTCCGCCGTGATCACGGATTCGGTGATCCCTCTGCTGGAGCGGGGCATCCTCACGGGCCGCCAGAAATCCCGGGCGCGGGGGCGCATCGTCACCAGCTTCGCCCTGGGCTCCCGCCGCCTCTACGACCTCATCCACCGCAACCCACTCTTTTCATTCCAGCCCATCGAATCCGTCTGCGATCCCTACACCATCGCCTCCCAGACCCGCATGGTGGCCATCACCCAGGCCTTCGCCATGGATCTCACCGGCCAGGTCTGCACGGACCAGCTTGACGGTGAGTTCTACGGTGGCCTGGAAGCCCAGGCGGAGTTCCTGCGGGGGGCTGCCCGTTCCCCGGGTGGCAAGCCCATCGTCTGCCTGGCCTCCACCAATGACGACGCCTCGAGCTCCCGCATCCGCCCCCAACTCTTCGCCGGGGAGGGCGTGAGCATCGCCCGCACCGATGTGCACTACGTGATCACCGAGTTCGGCATCGCCTACCTGTTTGGCAAGTCCGTGCGGGAGCGGACCACCGCCCTGATCGAGTTGGCCCATCCGAAGTTTCGGCCCTGGCTCATGGAGGAGGCCAAGCAACTGGGCTACCTCCCCGCGGACCAGCGCCTGGAGAACCTCCGCAGCTATCCGGTGGAGGAGGAACGCACCTATCAGCTCAAGGGCGGCCGACAGGTGATGCTGAGGCCCGCCAAGGCCACGGACGGCGATGGCATCCGAGCCCTCTTCCACCACCTCTCGAAGGACGATGTCTACACCCGCTTCTTCCGCCGGGTGCTGGCCCTGTCCAGCGATGAAGTGCAGCGCCTGTGCAACCTCAACTTCGAAAGCGAAGTGGCCTTCGTGGCGGTGACGGGAGAGCGTGAGAACGAGTGCATCGTGGCCCAGTGCTGCTACTTCCTGAACCCCTCCAGCAACCTGGCCGAAACCGCCTTCATCGTCCATCCCGCCTGGCAGAGCAGCGGCCTGGGCACGGTCCTACAGGCGCACATGGTGGAGCACGCCATGGGCCGAGGCGTGCGCGGCTTTGTGGCGGAGATCCTGCCCCAGAACGAAAAGATGGTGGCGCTGGCCAAGAAGTGCTGTGACACCGTCTCGGTCACCCGGGAGGACGAGGCGCTCCACATCACCATGCTGTTTCAAGCACCCTGAGGATCACCTGGGGGTGGCTGCCGTCCCGACCCCCATGCCGTATTCCCCCGCCAGGAAGGGATTCTCTGCCAGGGCGCGGATCATCAGGACGCGCGCCTCCTCCCGCAACCGCTCGGCTGCGGAGCCCTGACTGCAATCCGCCAGGCGCCTGAGGATCCGGGCCCGGAGCGCTTTCCGTTCCGCTGGCACAGCCGGCGTCTGGTCCAGGAAGTTAAGGCTGGCAAGGGCCTGCTGCAGGGTCGAGGCCGGAGCAGCCCCGGTCCTGGCCGCCTCTGCGCCTTCCAACTCCAGCAGCCGGGCCTGGTCCAGAATCAGATCCGGGGCCGTGGGCGCCATGACCCGGGCGCGCTCCAGTTCCTGGCGGCAGGCCCGCAGGATCCCGGCGGCGCTCCGGTCACCCTTCTGCAGCCAGGTCGCCTCGGACATCAGGGCATCCATCCGGGAGTAGAGGACATTGGGATTCTTGGGGTCCTGGCTCTGGGCCAGGGCCAGCAGGAGCTTCGCCTCGCCAAGATCCTTGCGGGGGTCGCCACCGGCCCGAGCCCGAAGCTCACCCTTCAAGATGACGGCCTGCGCCTGATTGATGAGAATGTCATTG